>JAABUO010007263.1_pt1 | contig 12658 bp, 10 predicted proteins | sample 5559291 | NCBI WGS metagenome assembly JAABUO01 (sample SAMN10711878, study PRJNA513372) | rock metagenome | isolation source: Antarctica rocks | place: Antarctica: Victoria Land, Finger Mt sud
TGTGGACACTAATCTTTTCATCTTTGAAGACATTCTCAGTGTAATCAATGAGCTGTTTCGAGAACGATTGCAAAACGTTTGGTAAAGCCTCTACTAAAGTAACTTTAAAATCATCGGCGATTTCGGGTATCCATTTGCGAAGGTCTTGTTCGAAGAAGTCGTGAAGTTCTCCTGCAAATTCCACACCGGTAGGGCCACCCCCGACAACCACCATATGCAACAAACGTTTCTTCTCTGCAGGAGACTGGTCTTTGAAAGTTGCCGTCTCTACACAATCCATGATTTTAGTCCTTATCTTTTGAGAATCCCAAATCTCTTTCAAAAAACATGCATAATCTACGACTCCTTTAACCCCAAAAGTGCTGTTCTCACTCCCAGTTCCTATCACCAAATAGTCAAAACTTATAGAAGTTTCATTAACTTCGCCGGTGACGTCGCTTTCATCTTTGAAAGTGATGAACCTGTTCTTTGCATCGATTTTGGTACAATTTGCCTCGTAAAACTTCACCGACATTTTCTTATGTCGTAAAATATGTCTCAGAGGTTCTATTATGCTTCGGTGCTCAATAGTCCCTGTAGTACAGGACGGAAGTAAGGGTGTAAAGAGGAAATAATTTCTTGGAGAAATAACAACGACATTGTAGTTCTCTGTATCAATTGACTTCAATAAAGACACAGACGCCCAGCCAGAACCTAAAACAATCAAGGTTTTCTTTGACGAATCAGGGTCCAACTGCACTCTCGGATGTCGACCAATGTAGATTGAGTAGGTATAGTAGCCAACTCCGCCCAAAAGACCAATGGCGGATACTCGCCACAGGACACGAAATAAGCTAAGTCTCTTTTTCACTGGCTGTAATTTAGTTGTCTGGAACCGTGAGATGAATATGCGGCTCGATATATCTTTCACTCCGGTCAATGCTCCCCTTTTGGTCGTTGTAAGGAATGATGACCGTAATCCAAAGAACAGTCTCATAGCCCCCTTAAAGTCTCGCTCAACATACCGACGGAGTAAAGTATTAATGAAGATTGACGCAGCCTGTAAGGTTACTGTACTCGGTATATTCTTTTGGATCAGTATAGATGGTCGGAATTGGCGACCCGGACAATTTCAAGTGGGGAAACTCAAAATGTAAAGTTATGGCATAATCAAAATGGAGAATAGTTGAAATGCCAGCTCTCTTGGAGGCATTTGGCAGAGCTTGACGATTGGCCATCATTGCGGTATGGGAGGGGAAAGCTTTACCTGAACACCTCTCTTATTAGGCCAAGTCCCTTGGTTTTGCCCTCACGGAAGAGAAGTTTCTGGCCAGGTGTTACATATTCAGGGTGCGAGATAAATCTAAATCGCACTAATGCGCGGTCGCCAGTACGGATGAATGGCTTGTCGAAGATTTCGCAGATCTGACATGTCTGGGCCACAGGCCCACAATGGACCATCGCGCTGTAGCGAACTTTTATAGTAGACTGATGGTAAAGAATCAGACATTCCGCAACAAATTCTTTCACAGCGGATGGAGGCGTATCGGTTTTCGATAGCATAACCATGCCTTTGCGGACATCTTTACGCCTTAGCCTCCTCAAAGCAAATGTGGCGCTCTGCCCCGCTTTTGCACAAGGCACATTAACTCTCTTTCTCTGTATGGTACGAATACTGGCAGCAGTGAATCCGCCAACACCATCCGGGCCTAGCCAAAGCGTATCCCCCGCATGGACAATGCCATTCTTGATAGTTCCGCTCACCACAGTACCGACGAAAGGAACCGAAAAGGTATCCATGATGTCATACTCCACTGGGGAGTTGCTATTAAAATGGCCGTGAAAAGGTAAGACATTCAAGAATGCTTTCACTCGATAAAGGTCCAATCCCGTAACATTGGAGACCTGAAAAATGGGACAAATCTTCTGCGAAACACAGTGTGAGGCTGCTGATACAACATCTTCATCCCTTTTTATCATAAACGGTATTTTCCGGCAACCTGGAGATTTCAGTATCTTGGTGAGTTGAGACAAAGTTGCAGACAAAACGTTCGCTGGACACATATCAATTTTGGTGACAATCACAAAAATTGGGACATTTAGGGCTAGTGCGATACCAAGATGTTCTTTAGCCATTCCAATCATCCCCGAATTTGCGCCCACTATTAGCATACAGTAATCTGGTGCTGAGCCCAGCAGCCCAAACACAGTAGTTTTAAGGTATCGTTCATGACCTGCAAGATCGGAGAATGCAATTATTTTCGCTGCATGTTGTTGTATGTCATGCCAAGTGTACTTTCTTTGTACATCGCTAGAAACAATTTGTTTTCCAAAACAGTCAAAGCCCATGATTTCCATCCCAACAGATGATGTCCTGCCAGATTCTAGCTCATGTTTATGCCGAAAAAGCCCCACACGGGCCTTGCCGCGGCCGTCGTCTAAACCACCTCGGGTCAAAACACCCAGAAGCGTGCTTTTGCCTGCGTCTACATTCCCAATGACTGCCACGCGGATCTCCAAGATATCAACCGGGAGTTGGGGCTTTTTCCGTATAAGCAACTGAGAGGTAGTATCCTCTTGTGCTAAAATTGACCAGCACGCATTAATATCTTGACAAATCTCGCGAACAGATTCAAGAATCTCTTCGTGCTCCTGCTTAGTGAGATTAAGTGGTTTCCCACTATTTTCTTCTAATCCGAGTTCGAAAATGCATTCTCCCATACCTTCATCGATCCTGCTCTCTATGAGTCGTTTTAGGTGTGACTTGTCTTTCAGCGCAGTCTTCGGCGATATAGCATCATTCTCTCTAAGATTGAGATCATCAAGCAAAGAGTCCGTAATGGCTTCGATCCCAGGCGCTTTGTTATTGGAGACTAGGCTTGAGCTTGCGTACACACGTTTTGGATTTCTCGAAGACTCGTGGACATATTCCGCGAAGTTTGCCAATGCAGTGTCGGCCATGCTCAAATGTGAGCTTCTACCGAGCCTGCCGTCCGTCCCCTATTTAACACTCAGTGGTTACTTCTCAGGTGATGACGCATTTACGCGGTCGCGTATGGCACATTCGACCATTATGTACAAATTTCCCCGTTTTAGGTTACGCACTTACTTGTCTTCATTGGATGTATTAGGCTGGTCGTTTTTCGGGGCTTACAAGAACGACTGCATCGCCGCGTACAAATAGCATTTCACTGCGTTTCCGCTGCGTCCGAATTCTGTCAGACCCTTGCGACTCACTGCTGTCATCATGCAGAAGATAAACAGTTTCCTCGGCATCTCCTAGGATAAAATTGCAATGGCTGTCATAAGCATGTAGCTTTCCTGTCAACTCTCTGTCCCCTTTGAGTTTCACGAACACACGTTCGTTTAATGACAATCTGACAAAGTCCAGTGGCTCCGTAATAAGACTATCTTCATCCATCTTTCTAAGGCCGGAAAAGTATTGATGGTTGTCCACAATATCACTTTACCTGGAGCTCACACTTTGTACCTCAATGCAAAATGATGTGTAAAAAGTTACGTGACAGAGAGTTGTAAATAACCTATGAGTTAACTTTAGTGAATCAATTGCGTCCCGATAGAACGGAAGAAGTGTTTGTAGGCAAGCTATCGAACCATGGGTTTTACAGTTTAAGTAAGTGGAATGATTTCTAATTCATTCTTGCACAAAGCAGGCTTGCCATAAGCACAAGATCCACATTATAAGTTGATAATAGACACATGTTTCCTTCGCTGAACCATGGACGGAATAAATGGTGTAAATTATAGCCGATTTTGGCCATAAGTAACGCAGGTCTTGTCGGCTGTTAGATTGCTTTTACGTAGACAGCATCTGAACGATCACACGCATACGAAAGCATATACCGAAACAACACAAATCCACGAAAACACTCTCCAGTGCTCGCGCGAGCTTCTGATCACCGGCTATACGTACCAATGGACGCTTGGCAAAATGTTGTTGGAGGGGTTCTTTTTGGAACTGCTGCCCGTGCGTACCAATTAGGCCTTCAAAAGAGGCCAGTGCTCCAACATTGGCGGCCTTATTTGTTAATGGCTGCGCTATTTGGAGGTGCAGGGTTCCTATTAACGCAATTGGAACGTGAACAGGCGCAACGCATCACGTCGAGCAAAGAAGCATTGATTCAAAGTAGGAATCAGAATGACTCCAGAAAGACGAGTGCTTAGGCAATGCGCCGAAGTATGTCGGACTGCTGTACTACGCATTTACAATACTTCTTGTCAGCTCTATGTTTTTCAATATACTAGAGGCCCCTTTCTCAATGAGAAGAGAAGCCAACATTCTGCCGAATTCGTCCGCCTCGTCAATCGAATCTATCCGCGAGGAGTCTTCGACGACAAGGCTTTGTTCACCGTCCACAGACGTAAGATTTGCTTTCATTCGCATTGTTCCATTCCGTTCCCATTGCGTGCTGACCCCGATAGGTACACTGCAGCCACCTTCCAGTGTTCTCATTAGACTCCTTTCTGCATAACATAATAATGTTGTTTCCCAATGCGACATCGATTGAAGCAATTTTATAGTTTGTGAATCGCGTTCTCGCACTTCAATTGCCAATGCCCCTTGGCCCACCGCATACAGGCACTCGGTGTCATTAAGATGCTGTGTGATACGATGACCCAAACCCAATCGCAATAGTCCAGCTACTGCAACAATCACGCAAGACATCTTACCGTCAGCTTCATCGAGGTTGCTGAGTCTTGTAGGAACATTGCCCCTGACATCTTCCAGTAATAGAGCAGGAAAGGCTCGTTTCAGCTGCGCCTTTCGTCGCACTGAGCTGGTCCCAACAATGCTCCCTGCGGGGAGTTCAGAAAGGGCCTTGAAGGCTAAGCCTTCTTTCATGACAACTGCATCCCTTGGATCTTCCCTCTTGAGAATAGCTCCAATTGCGCAGCCTGCAGTGATTTGGGTTGGCATATCCTTCAAACAATGGACAATCATGTCAAAGTAACCGCTCAGCAACAATTCGTCGAGCTCCGCAGTCCAGAGTGCTTTTTCCCCGAACAAATAGAGAGGCGTCACCTTGTTATAGTCTCCTGCTGTCATCTTAGTCTCTATTGTGAATGAAAGAGCTGGATTGACTCTTCGCAAATTCTCCGCTACCAATTCACTCTGTACTAATGCCAGCTTCGATCCCCTGGAGCCGATGCGATATTTTACTTTCTGGGAAGTGCCCATCTTATTGGTCTGCAATTCCTGGGATGCCATGCAGATTCGCTCTTCGTATTTATAAAAAATCCGAAGACACCATCAGTCTTTCAAAGACAGTAGTAGTGATTTTGAAAAATTGGTATCAAATCCGGGCTTGAACACACGCCAACAGAAATGCATCGGGACTCTAAAACGTGACGCGGGTGGTCAATATACACACGACCTGGGCAGCGTCGTGGACTGGTACTAAATAAGACATACTTCAATATAAGCTAGCATAATTCAACTACGGTAATCGTACGCGGATAATCACGAATGGGCAAAAATACGGACAAGCTATATATCACCCAAATTGAATGGTCTGGAGCAGCCGGTCAACACTCAGCGGCGAGAGGTATCGCCTCTCAAAAACTTGCTCCAGTACTTAGACAGCTACCTTTTACACACTGCGCATTACGGCTGACGCCTTTCGAGCATCCAGTAGCCAAGGTAGACGTTATTGAAAGAACTGGCGTTCTGTTTGATGTCAAAAATATAGTTCCTTATATCAAAAAGCATGGCACAGATCCGACAAGTGGCGATCCTATGAACGTTGCAGAACTGTATCCTGTACACTTTCAGGTCAATGAAGCCAGAGAGTATGTCGATCCTGTCACTTACAAAGCCTTCACTGATAGTACGCACATCATATTCATACGTACTAGTGGTAATGTTTATGCCTACGACACGATCGAGAAATTAAATATCAAACCCCAGATATGGAAAGACTTAGTTTCCGAAGACGGATTTTCTCGTGCAGATATCATAACGATTCAAAATCCATTTAGAGCACGAATCGCGTATGGAAACAGACTTGGTTTACAAAGTGGGGATAGCAATGTGTCGATAAAAGTGCAGAATAAGACCGCTCAATATAAAGCGAAAACGCTCTCGAAAGCAGCAGACCAACCAAAGAACCCTGTTCCACCTCAAGCTGTCGCTCCATACTCCACTGGGCGAGCGGCTGCTTCATTGACGTCGACTTCTCTTTCTCCCATCACATCAAATACGCGCGCCACGTTAAGCTTCGAGGACTATATCTTGCGACCCAAAAAAGTACCGTACAAGGGTTTTGCCAAGATAGTCTCAAGTTTGGGTGATATGACTGTGGAACTTGTGGCAGAATACGCACCTAAAGCAGTCTATAATTTTATAATGCTTTCAAAAGATGGCAAATACGATGATACTATTTTCCATCGTAATGTCCCTCGGTTTATGGTTCAAGGTGGTGACCCAACAGGCACCGGGCGTGGTGGAGAGTCATTTTGGGGAAAAGATTTTGAAGATGAATTGAATACGAACTTGAGACACGATGATCGTGGTATTATGTCCATGGCCAATAGCGGAAGAAACACAAACAACTCTCAATTTTTTATAACTTATCGTCCAGCACCAGAATTGGATCGAAAACACACGATCTTTGGCCGACTTATTGATGGATTTGGCACGCTAGATCGAATCGAAAAATCCGAAGTAAAGAGCATTGATACACCTGTTACCCCAATTCGTATCTTGAATATCTCTGTCCACGTTGATCCTTTCGAGAGACTCGAAGAAGAACGTCGAAAAGGATTTGCCGAACAGCTTGACATTCATACAAACCAAAGAACACACGCTGATGAACATCATTCTTGGACTGGCAAACCCATATATCCTGAAAAGTGTGGCTCTGCTCCTTCAACAGATTTAGTTGGAATATATTTACAGGACCCGACTCTCCGACAAGGTATAATCGAAAAACGAAGGTTGTCTTTGCATCACCCAGGACCGTCCAGCAAAAAGGTCAGGCCTGGCTTCGGAGATTTTGAGGGGTTCTGAAGGTCGACACTGGATTAGAAATACTATCTGAAGGAAATTCAGGTTACTGCAGCAAGCAGTATGTTCAGTTGTTCACTTCTCGAGCATTTACATCTCGAGCAAGGCTACCTCTATTCCTAGGGTTGGTATAGAACTTCAGGTCGCGTCGAGATGTAGGCAAAGCTTCTCTAGGTAGGCGCGCAAATTTTTGTGGATAAAGAAGGGCTCTCAGCCCTAGCTTATTATAGTACTTGGCTTTCAATGATCCGCCAAGCGCTTCTATAGTTTTGATTGCCTCATGCGAAGCTCGCGTTACCTCAATATTGATTATACTGTGAAAGCTTTCCTTCCCCTGAGCAAGAAGTTTAATGCCGTCTCTAATACCGTGAACGCAACGACTCTCAGCCAGATGTTTCATAGTGATAGCTTCTGAGGTATTGATTCTGCCTTGATCGATCCAATTTTGTAGCCGGTTCAAGTTCAACTTTTGCAATTGTGATTGATTCGGGTTATGAAATCCCCTTTTTGGAAAGAGTTTGCTAATTGGCGTTTGACCGCCTTCAAAGGTAGCTTTGACTGAACTCCTTGCTTTCTGACCTTTTTGGCCTCGACCAGACGTTTTGCCTTTGCCCGAAGAAGGTCCCCGACCCACCCTTTTAGCTTTATGATAGGATCCTGGAATGTTCTGTAAGTCGCTAAGTAAAGACTTTGGTCGCAGTTGCCGTAAAGACATGCTTCAACCTTCTCCTAAGCTGCAGTGGTGTTGTTGCGCCTGACACGTCAGTGCAATATCATATGGAAGATGAAACACCTTCCGCAGCAAAACTGAACAAGGAGGCTAAAGCACAGAAGAAAGTTGGGAAGCAAAGCAAACGTGCAGCGCTCAAGGCTACGTCTGGAAAAGATGATAGGAAACCGGATAGCTCATCTTTCGGCCCGGCTCTTTCAAAAAGCAGAGCTCAAGGAAAGGAATCTTACGCTATCGTCAAAAAAGCGGCAGACCCAAAGGAGAGCGCTGTGTTAAATGCAACAGATAGCCATTTGAATAAGACAGTGGCTCTGTTCGATCAAGTGGAGCAATCTCGAAGTATCGCATCATCTCAAATGAAAGATGTGCACCCTTCAATTGCTGCCCTTGGATTACGATACACTCGACTCGAGATAGTCGGAAGTGACTCGAGAGTTATCGCAATGTTGCGAGCATTTCGGACGGTTATTCATGGCTATCACACCCCGGCTGGAACAGTCCTGTCGCGAAACTTGACTACTTACTTAAGCCCACAAATTGAGTATCTAAAAACTTGTCGACCCCTTAGTGTTACAATGCGCAATGCCATTCGATGGTTAAAGCTGCAAATTTCAGTTCTATCCATAGATTTATCTGACGACGACGCAAAAACATTCCTAGTTGAGCATATTGAAAATTTTATTAGAGACAGAGTAACCGTCGCTGCAAAAGTTATCGGGCACCACGGCGCCTCGCGAATCCATGCCGGAGATCATATTTTGATCTACGCATGCTCTACAATTGTGCGCGAGCTTCTACTTGAAGCACGAAACCAGGGAACCAAATTTCGACTTACTGTTGTCGACTCGAGGCCCTTGTTCGAGGCTCGACAAGTCGCTCACGATTTGACAGAAGCTGGAATCGATACAACATATATTCCACTGTCTGCTCTTCATTATGCAATGCGCTCGGTTGACAAGGTTCTGTTAGGCGCCCATGCAATGTTAAGCAATGGATCCTTGTACTCTCGAGCTGGTACTGCAATGGTGGCCATGGCTGCAAAAGAGCTAGATATCCCTGTGATCGTATGCTGCGAAACTCTGAAATTTACAGACCGGGTCGGAATCGATGCATTTGTGCTCAACGAGTTGGGATCGCCTGAAGAGCTCGCGTCACCGCTGGTAAGTGTTGACCGTTCAAGTAACGTATTGGGTGAGTGGAAGGAAGTAAAGAATCTTAAATTGCTGAACTTCCTCTATGATGTCACTCCTGCGAGTTATATCAGGCTGATTATCACTGAAATGGGTTGCTTGCCAACAAGTAGTGTCCCGATAGTTTTAAGAGAGTATAAGACGTGAGCTATAGTAGGCTGGACGGATCACTCTTCTTGCAGAGATGCAAGCACATCTTTGAATCTGTTACCGAACTTTATCACGTTGCAGCAAATCATGCGCGGATCGTGGCGCAAAACTCGTAGCATTTCCCTCTGGCCATCAGAGCTAGAGTTGAATTTCATTACAAAGTAGCACCCCTGGTGGTGAGTGTTTTGATGCTTACGGATTGCCGTAGGGAGAAACATCTCACCCCAGTAATCAAACTTTCTTACGACTCCCTTGTATGTCAAGATTGTTTGACCGGCTATTCGCGCCACTTCTTTGACCTCATTAAGTGAACCTTTTCGAGCTATAGCCACAAGTTCATACAACATCCTGAATGAGACTTGTCTAGGTATTATAATCGCCCACCAGAATGGTCTGAAAAATTTGCTGTTGAGTAAGAGTATTCAGACGAGATATTTTACTGGACCCCTACAGGTGGCGGTTTGACACAATTAAAAGAATGATTTGCCGGCCACTTCTGCAATCCAGGCTGCGCTTTACGTCTCGTAGGCTTTTTGCCTCAACTTCGCGAATGTATGACAAGTATTATACAAAGCAGCATGAATGGGTGTCTGTCAATGCGTCTATTGGTACTGTCGGAATTACCGAGTATGCCCAGAACCAATTGGGAGATGTCGTCTACGTCGAATTGCCGTCCTTAGACACGAGCGTGCAAAAGGGAGATGCCATCGGTGCTGTTGAGAGCGTCAAGGCTGCAAGTGACATTTACGCCCCAATAAGCGGTATCATTAAGGAGGCTAACGAAGCTTTGTCCCAGAAGCCATCGAATGTCAACAAAAGCCCAGAAGAGACCGGCTGGCTTTGTAAAATCAGAATCACTGATGAAAAAGAACTGGATGAAATGTTGAATCAGGAGCAATACACAAATTTTTGTGAAAGTATAGATTGAACACTTCTCTATTTACATTTGCACCACATCAAGCTGAATACTACTGACCGAGTCGAGTGCAACGCTTGCTTTTTTACTGAAGTCATCAAAAAACCTTGCAGCTTCTCCCGATCTCACAAGAGATTGACCAATTTTGGCTTGTTTTTCCTTCGTCTCTTTCACTGCCATGGATAATTCGCTGCGAATGTCCTCGGAAGGTATCCGTAGTACTTTTCGGACCTCATTACCAATTCGAGTTGTTTGCTTGTAGATGATGTCCTCAGACGCCATTTTCGCACGCATTTTCCGAGCAAGATTCTTGGGAACAATTGATGGAACGCTATTAATTACCATCGCTACTCCCGCTAAGACTGAAAGCGCGGCCATTGGCAAAATTAGTCTCCTTAAGTTAGAGGTGCCTATAATCCCTCCAGTGTTAAGCGCGATATTGAGCCAACCCTTTGCATTGACAATCTGAGATGTCAACATTGCAATTCCTCCAAATGTTATGCCAGCACCAGCGGTCTCCAGGCAATAATTCCAGTCATGAGGGAGTAGGTCCCAAATGGTGTGAGCTATCTGGACATTTATTGTAGACAATCTCTGGCGGCTAAACATAGCCTGGGGTCGAAAAATTTTCTCATTTGGATTTGCAATTCCAAGGCTGCTAATTTTGCGTAAAGCAGATACAGTTTGGCTCCTAGCAAATTCTTCACACTCCCGAAGCTGTGAGTTTATTAAACCTTGCATTGCCTCTGCAGTTTCAGACGCATACGAGACAATCGAGAATAATCCGTTGTAGGGTACTGCAGGTGCTCCGACGCCCTTTTCTACTTGAGAAAATGCGTTGCTGAGCAGGAATTTACACCGCTTGTCTAATTCGTCAATATGGCTTTCGACGGTACGATGTATTGACTCAGAAGTGGATGCGTCTCTTTTGCGCAGCTTCTCAAGTTTGGGTTGAAGCGCTCCCAGCTCTTGATGAAAGGACGCTTCTTGGATACGGGCTACCTGATTATTAAAATCTGCCAAAGCGACAAGATCTGCAAGAACATTCGTGACAAATGTTTTTGCTGGAGCAAGCTTTGAAGTAGACCTTTTCTCGAGTATAAATTGGCGCAGACAGGTTTCTAGCCAATCAAAAGCCATCGTCCTCTCTTGGTCTTTTGATTCAATCACTGCGTTCGCCGATACGAAGTGAACCAATTCCGAGGCATACTGGGATGTGTGTGGCGAAAGACTTGCAATTTGCTCAAGAATGAGTCGTCTGCAGCGATCCTTATTAGCAATATTATCGAACCTATTCACGACAATGAATATGAATGTTTTTTCGTTAGCCGCATTCCAGAGAAATTCCTTGGCAGATAGAGTGAAGTGATTTTCGGCACTTACCACGAAGACGACTATATCAATTTCCTCCTGCCGCGCGAAAACAGCTGTCGTCTTGACACTATCGCTATTTAATCCTGGCGCATCCATCAATGCGATGTCGACTATACCGTTCCTCAGAAGACTCGTTTCCATGCTGCGTTTGTCGTTCAAGTAGATCTTTAGCCGTTCGAATTTGTTTGTTTCGGTGGCAATGAGGGCTAAATCGGAAGCGCCGAAAACTTCGTATGTATCACTATCTTCATGGTCATATGAATTCCCGTGAGTTATTGCATGGACCTCCTCGACATCGGAATTTAATTTCGCATCAAGAACTTCGCAAAATACATTTGTACATGGTTGTTGGTCCTCTGGCAGCAGTTTGCGCCGTAGTAGTGCATTGCAAAACGTTGACTTGCCAGCATTTAGATCGCCAGTAACAAGTACTTTACTCATTTTGTCCTCGATGCGCAGCCGCAAGGCTTCTAGATGCCTCAAAGTCATTGAAATTCTATCATCCAGCAAATTCGCTAAAGAATCATTTTCCAGGTATTTCATGAGCTCATTCGGAGGTAAATTTCCCAGACGTAGATCAAGCCTCAGCACATTGTACTGTTTGGCGACATCTCGAGGTACTAGACGGTCTTCGTTGTCGCTTTCATAGCAGCTTCCATTCTCTGTTGTAGAACGCTTAAGAGTGTCCGGCCTGGTCGAAGAGCTTGTCGATGGTCGATTCGATACTGTTCTGGACGCTTTCGGTCTATTGTGGACATCAGGAGTCGCAGTCGATGGATACTGGATGGTCCAACGCTGTCGCATTTCCCGTAGGTCATCTAACAGTGTTTTCGCGCCACTTATAGCTCTTAGGAGAGTAACTTTATGGTCATTATACTCCAAAGTGCGTTTAGATATATCACTGGGCTCCCGTGCGTACAAACTTTCTTCCTTTATCTCTCTCTCCTTCCACCCAATGGACTCGTATCCAGAATCGGTGTGCTGGCCACCACGCGTCATTGCGACTGGCATACCACTGCTTGTAGTGTGTATTTCATTTGGAAAACGACGCTGCGTCTGCATATAGCATCCCCTTTTATGACAAGTTTCCCTTCTGATGAGGTCGCGAGCTGGCAATATTATGTCATCTTTTGGTTGACCGAAAAGATACGCAAAGAATAATTGACAGGAGACAAGACTCTACAAACTCAATGCTCGTTTCGCATACTGGGATTCAAAAACAAAAACATCCACTTATTAAGTCAAGGCTTGGCAAAATGATATCCTAATGTACGTTATCTCGCAAAGGAGCT
>JAABUO010007265.1_pt1 | contig 12654 bp, 15 predicted proteins | sample 5559291 | NCBI WGS metagenome assembly JAABUO01 (sample SAMN10711878, study PRJNA513372) | rock metagenome | isolation source: Antarctica rocks | place: Antarctica: Victoria Land, Finger Mt sud
CAGAATAATCAGCTTGCGACTACACACATGCTGATGCTGTCTGTGCAATAGGTACAGCTGGACACCGGGCTGCAAGGATTGCAGGACCAAGGTGTGTCTGGACTTATTGACCGCAATTGCTACTGCAGCTGCTGACAAGGCATGTTGTATGGCATGACAAAGTTTGCTTCTGTATGACTAAGTCTGGTTTTGCATGAGTAAAGCTGACCTGGCACTGACCTCCTAAGGCTGACTGGCTGCCCCGGACGTTGATCTTCAACAGTCCCTGATCTATGTCTGGGATGAGGTCTAGCCTGTAGATGTGAGCATTGGGCACCTGCAAGAGCAGTTGTTCTGTCATCAAACAGGCAGTGTGTCCTAGTGTGTCCACGAACATGCAGAAGATGCCAAGTGTGCCAGCACTTGTGCAAAGCAAGCTGCAGCGTCAAAGTGTCTGCTTCTGCGCATGCTTGCATTATAAGGAGGAGTGAAATGTGGTGATGTGCATGTGATGAAATGGGCAGGATGTGCAGGAGGGGAATAGGCCCTCTTACCGGTTCCAGCCATACTGTCTGCCAGATTCCTGAGTTGGTCGTGTACCAAATTCCCTCTGGCTTCAAGCGCTGCTTACCCACTGCTATATTGGCAGAATCTGCAACCAACCACATCTTGAACTAGCAATGTCTTTCTTCCTGATTTCACCACTTCACCAGAGGTGTGAAAGTTTCCATTGTAATGACAGTTTATAGCCATTGTTGTCATAGTAATCGCACAGTCCATATTTTGCAATCCAGGAAAAGGAACCTGTTCATGGACTGTGCAAGATGGGCAAGCAATAGTGTGGAGTTTTTACCTGAAGGATCTGTCACCTCCACTAAGAGCTCATGGGAGTTGCCTGAGCTGTTCTGCAGAGCCTGGGTGATGTCAAAGGTGAACTTGTCATACCTGCATCACCACATGTGAACATTGAGTCCGCAGCAGATTACCCTGATGCAGTGGCATGTGGGAGCTTTGTATGCCCTCAATGGCATTCATATTGAGTGGTGTTGACTTGCTGTTCAGCCTAAGCCGTCAGGCTTGGCTGCATGATGGACAGAATGAGCAGAATAAGGCAGGATTGGCAAAATGGGCAGAACGGGCAGCATGAACAAAACAGGCGTATGCTGGTGAGATGACTCACCCACCAAAGTGGGTACCCAGTTGAATGTTGTTGACCCAGGCTTGAGTTTGCCAGTCAACAGCGCCAAAGTGAAGCAGCACCTGCTGGCCTGCCCAACCTTGAGGGACTGAGAAGGTGCGTCTGTACCACATGTGATGGGATTCTGGACCTTGCCTGCATATGCCTGTAAGCCAGGACATGCGTCTCAGCTATGCATCAGATCGGCAGGATAGAGGAAGCTAAGCTTATGATGGGCGGTGTTGCTGATGCATAACGGCTGTGAGGTTGAGGTTCATGCAGAACAGCATGCCTCAGCCTGGGTTGTCTGATGTCTAGCCAGCGGCCAGAAAACTTTGCTCACCAGATAGCTTGGACTCGATTGGAAATGGAACCACAATACTTTCTGGAAAAGGCTGATTTGGTGTTGGAGAGAATTTGCTGCCTCTGCAGGAACATGCATGCAGCAGCTAAGTTTCATTCGCTTCCATGCATGCTATCCCACTGCACCAGCTCTTGTATAGGTTTCTCACCCTGCAAACTCCCACACGCCATTCAGGTTCAGCCACGCAGCACGCTGCATTTGGGGTCTTGGGTGTTCTGGCCACGGACATTCAGAATTGACAGAACCAGTCCACTTAGAGTCCATTGATCGCAGCTGTTTGCCTGGTGGCTCATTGCGTGTTTTCTGGCGCAATCTTGTAAACTGCATGCCAGGTAGACTTTGTCAAGTTGCCGAGGGAAATTGCAGTGTTTCGGAAGTTGCAAACACTACTGACCATGTTGATCAGACTTGTAACCTGGTCGAGGGTGCCTACTGTGTGTTGTTTGTGACGGCTCTATACTGGTGCATGCATGCCGCACAGATCAGAAGTTCGTGGACAACACCGTATCGGGTGTGACAGAGGTCGTTGTGAGCATCTCATCTTCAAGAACCTGCAAAGGTCATGCGAACTGAATGAGCGACTCAATGAGCGACTCAATGAGCGACGAGGTTGGTCGAAAAAGTATAACGCTTTGTCTTGATTTTGTTCAGCAGCCCTTTTAGTACTCGATGTTTGTGTGCGAGATCAGCAATTCTGAGCTTGTCCTGAGAGTCCAGTAGCCAACAGGACAGTGCAGACCTCGGTGGATAATCTCCTGGGTTAGCTTTGTACATAAACAGACAAGCTTGTCTACAAGGTGTGCTCTTTGTGATCTGGGATGCACCCTTGTGCATATAAGTCATAAGTGTGCAAGCTTCTGCAGTTTTGTGATTTTGCATCATTAAGCTTGCCTCTTGCAATCACTTCTATAACACACACCACAGTACATGCATGTAATTTGTTCAGAGGTTTGAACAAAGACGCACACTAAGATGCATAAGTGATGAGACAGTATCAAGTGTAGTGCTAGCATCGTTGTGTAAGAAACACAGCTGATCAAGGCCAAGACCTCAGCTGTGCTTCCTTCACGTCAGTTGCCAGACAAAAAATAAGCTTAAGCAACCTACATGATCATTAAAAACTGCTTGACCTGCACTGTGGCAAACTCTCTGCACTTAGCAAATTGTTTGCAGCGTATCTTTCATGGAATGACACTAGTACTCTATGCCAAGGCAGCTTGCTTCAGCCATCCCACTTGCAACTACCAGTAGAAGCCAGGTACCATCATGGCTACCGCTGTTGATCCTGATGTAGTCATGTCGTGCTTTGCAATGTCTAGAGGACAGTCTGCCCTCTAAACATGCTACTTGCTCTCGTGTGCTGACATTGACGAGCTGCAGCTTCAGCGGGACTGTGCCGCGGGTCTCACTCCACCTGTGTTGACATACTTTGTGTACAGATTATGAGCCATGACAGAATTCTGGCATGCAGAGCAGCACAACCCATTGCAATGCTTGTTTGGTGCGCCATGACAGTGACGTCAACGTCTATGATCAATAAGATGAGAGCATGCAGATGTGCAGAGTGTGCAAATAGACAATCTCTGTTGTCAAGGCCATTGGTGAAAAGGCAATGTGGCAGCACTGTTACAGTACCTGTATGTGTTTGGACCCCAGGCAAACTCATTGCTGCATTGGGCATTGTAGACTCGCTGATGCATGGTGGTGATGATGGAACCATCGGCAGCCTCAAAGATTGCACAGCTTGCAAACAGCTGCTTGCGCACAATGATGGTGTCGGCACCCTTGTGTGGCCCCATTCTGAAGCGCCACATCATTCCATACAGAGGATCTGTGATGCCTTTGTGGACATGAATTGTCTCAATCTCCTGCAAGAATAAACAAGTGTCTTCCTAACTTGGCTTTCAGCAATGCCATTTATAGTCCTATGAGACCTGCACATACAGTGTGACAGCGGTATAAAAAAGCATGATCAGTAGGCCTCATGCATCGGCACCTTGCATCTGACTTCGCACTGACTCGGGCTCTGGCGGATGACACTGAAGGCTAGCGGGGGAGCTGGCAGCCAGGCAAGGCACCGCAGCTCCTGACAATGGGATGCGACCGCCATGTATCGATGACCGCTCTCAGCACAGCCAAGAGGTTACCTCGGCAAAAATCGGGCTTGGTACAATAGAGCGGCTGCAGGCGAGCCCTTAGTGATTAAGCAGCGAAACGGCGGTCTCTCTTGCAACGCGCTGCAAAGCTACTTGGCAGATGATGCGGTTGAACACTGACCTATTCCTTCAGGGTGCGGAGTTGCAAGAAAGTGGGAGAGGGCTGTTGCCAAGTCGCGCCAGATTGCCGACGAAACTTGACGGAGATCTGAGCGAAAAGTACCGCTGAGGCTGGCCCCGCACCAGCTACAGCAGCAGCGGCTTGCTGCCATCAACTTCGTCAGCAACTCCTGGCTGCCCGCGATGTCTGTCAGCTTCGGTGTTTGTATCATGCGTTTCTTGGATGCCTCAAGCTCACTTTTCCAGTGTGATCTTCAAGCTGTATATTTAGGCTGTATGTTCAGGCTGTATATATGCATATATGTTTCGAATGCGCTGTGTCTGCTCGTGAGCACCCAGCGGTTTTCCCTCGAAATATCCTAATGTAGTACAGTCCAGTGGTCTGAATTCGATGAATCACTGGCTCCATGGAGCACATATTGTAGCATTCAATCTTGCTGCCTCTGCCAGATCAAGTTCGGCTTGTGCAATAGCACCACGTCGCACTCAGCAAGACTTGCCTGCTTCCCTTTCGACACTTGCATCTCTCACAATTCTGTTGATCATTGCTTGCAAGGCATGCAACTCAGTTCGTGCTAGGGTTTGGAAATGACCCTGATGGTCCTGTTTCAAGCTTTTGCTCTGCTCGCAGCTGTGGCATTGAAACATCCTCCGTCCACATAGTCGTCACCACCTCAGGGGACTGCTCGCATCTGCTCGCATCTACACGACCATTTTGTAGCACGGCAGTGCCGAGACTGATTGTCCTTGTAGTGTATCAGCGGAAAGGCGTTACGATTTGTTTTTGAGCGCTGGTGCTTAGTACAAACAGCTGCATGCTACGTGCGTTGGCTTCGCACATATGTCTACGGCGGAATCAGGCAACATCACTCCCAACTTTCGGCATTGTCCTGAAGTTCAGACCCGAAGTGATCGATAATTTTCTGATCGACAGCTGCTCTTACGGAACACCGGTCCTCTATGACAGGGCTGCAAGTTCATTAGCGCACGAAGATGCCCAGCAGCGCATGCATGCAGCGGCATCTAATCACAGCGCGTCCGTAATAGATACCCCACCTCAGGGGTTTGCTCAGACGTCTACAGCCAGTTTTGGGTACCAAGATGTACCAGCTTCTGAAAAAACTGGCTTGGTTGGTCAAGTCTTCAGCAGCGTGGCCACTTCATATGACCTGATGAATGATTTGATGAGTGTTGGCATGCACAGACTGTGGAAAGATAAGTGAGCTCACTACACTCTCAGCACAAGCTTGATGCTGCCAAAGCTCTCTGCTGTGTTGCCTGTTTTCGGTGATCAGGCATACATGGAGCTTGCCATCTGCTGTCATCAGCTGTCTATGCAGCATGTAATGCTCTTGGGCCATAGGCTGTCATCCTCTGTCTTTACACGTACAGATTTGTGCGGGAGCTAAAGCCGTTTGCTGGCATGCAACATCTGGATGTGGCCGGTGGCACTGGAGATGTAGCATTCCGAGTCCTGGACCAAATTACTCAGCTGGAAGACGAGCAACAGGAGCAAGCTGCATCCAACGTCACTCCAGCTGGAACAGTGGTTGTATGTGACATCAACCCTGACATGCTCGCAGAGGGCAGAAAGAAGGCCCACGCAGCAAAGCTCGACCCCCAAGGACTGGACTTTGTTGAGGGGAATGCTGAGTCCCTGCCCTTTCCAGACTGTTCCTATGATGCATACACCATTGCATTTGGCATCAGGAACGTCACTGATATCAATGCAGCGCTGCGGGAAGCACATCGGGTGCTGAAAACAGGGGGGAGATTTCTCTGTCTAGAGTTCTCACATGTCACCTTGCCAGGGCTAAAGCAGATATATGATGCCTATTCTTTCAATGTCATTCCTGAAATAGGTAGGGCTGTCGCTGATGACAAAGCTAGTTACGAGTACTTGGTAGAGAGCATACGAAAATTCCCAGAACAGGAAGCCTTTGCAAGCATGATCAGGGCAGCAGGTTTCAGCAATGTTCGTTATGAGAACCTACAAGGCGGCATTGTTGCAATTCACTCCGGATTTAAGCTGAAGTAGCATTGCTAGCATGTATGCAGTAAGGTAAAAACACTGCAGACATGCGTCAACATTGACTGTCAGACAAACAAGTGCTGTTGCATGTCTCTATCAATAACACTGATGATTGCAGCAACACTGCTGACTGCATTCGGCCTGAGCTGCAAGTATTTGCTGTACTGCAGCCACCATATTGCAAACCAGACTCAAGCCCTGGGTGTTTGGATGTCATTGAGTCAGAACGGTGAGTCATGTGAAACGTAAATGCATTCAATTGTACTAGTAGGCATATGCAATGAAGTCCTATTGACGCCTAATCAGATCTACAGATCACAATGTGCAGGTAGGTTTGCCTTGCAGCTGCAGCTGAAGCACAATGGCTTGATGCTAGGTAGGAGCATGAGACAATGACTTACGCCATGAGACCATTTGCAACAGGTAGCTTGTCAATTGCTAGCTTCAATACGTTCCGCATTATGCTTCAAAACATCAAATGCCTCCAGACGGTATGCAGCCAGGTCAGCAAGATGCTACAGCAGACTATCATCTTTGCTTTGTTTGCCCATGTCTTTGCTGCTACCACTGACGTCATCCGGGAAGAGCGCCAGCTTCAATGCAAGACCTGCGGACCAATCCAGAGCTGACTGCATGATATAAGGCCTGCAGGGGCTTTGAAGTTGGGTGGACCCTGGAGTCTCAAATATTTGCGCAGATATATTAATATGTGCTATGACGGATTTAGACCGGTGCGGCAGCGTGTGGATCACTTGCCATTGTTTTCAGTCTGTTGTCAGATCAGACACTACAAAAGAAAAGAAATTTTACGCTTTTCAGCGATCATAACGGGAGCCTCCTAAGGCGGCAGCCCAAAGCTGAGTCAGCTCTGATCAGACCAGACACTACAAGGATCGGAGGCTGTACTGCAGGCATGCTGTCACATTGCGCTAGCAAGAAGACCACCTGATCACAAAGCTGCGTTCAACATGAAAGCATGACAGTCACAAGCCACGCCCGCTGTTCACAGTGACTTACCAGTCAGTCCCAGAGCATTTGCACCGAAGATGAAGGTTGCAAGGTAGGCCAGTCCTCCCACAGCTGTCCTGATGGTCACTGTGATGTTCTTGGCTGTGTACTGGTCTGGCAGCTCTTGCCGACCAAAGTAGGTGCTGATGCTGGTGCTGAAGAGGAACAGCAGGTAGGTGAAGAACCCAGCTTGAAGTGCGCCCCTGCAAGACCATTCTCTGAGCCTCAACACAGTACTTGCTTGGGCAGGGGTAATGTTTGCAAGGCAACATGTTGCTGACACAGCATGAAGCCAAGAGTGCTTCACCCATCTGCCTGCTAGCAAATGGTACAGAAAGCTGGTACTGGTATCTATAGCATCATCGATTCCTGAACCCACACCTCAACAAAGAAGTCCACCTCAAAAAGGAAAGACCTTGCATAATGTGAAAAGTGCCAGCAGGCAATCATGCAGTCTGGAATCAACAGATGCCTGCAAGATCTGGTCCTTGTACACGCGTGCAGCAAGTACTGATAGTAGCATCTAATGCATGTCTGGCAGCAGATTTACAGGATTTATCCTGATGGCTGCAAACAGGAGGGGCATGTTTACTTACAAAGCCGCGGCGCCTGCAGTAACTTCAGTGTCAGCAGGCACCTCATCTGCTTCTGCATCTTGGTCTCGCTCACTAGCTAGCCTCTGCACACAACATGTGCAATGTCTTGTGTGGTTGCATGCATACACTACATCAGTAGAGGACAGCAGCAAATACAAATGCTGCATGAAAATGCTCGAGTAAGAAAAATTTCAGCACCTCTGTGGTGCCTCTTTTGACGCGGCGCCCGATGACTTTGAATAGCCAGAACGCCAATAGACCAGCATAACCAATTCCAGCTATGTTCTTGACCACGTCTGCACCTTGACCAGGGGCATAATTGATGCCTTCCGCTGACGCTGGAAAGGTGTAAAAGATCACTGGCAGCAGCGGCCACGACCAATTTGTAGCAGCATGTTGCCCCTTGCTGGTGAAGTGGGCTGTCTGTAGAAAACTATCTTCTTGCCGGGTTGCAGGGCCAACCAACTTTGACGCCTGAGCAAGAGGGAAACACCGTGAGACGGCAATGCTGCGACCAGCTAAAGGTGATCTGAGAACAGGGCAGATGTCTGGCGCGCGCCCAGCACGGGCGAGCAACTGTAGCTGCCGTGATCCTAAGAGCATGCAGGAGTTCCTTCTGGAACAATAGTCAATATTTGCAGCAACCTGGCTGGTCTCAGGCCTGGACAGTGTGATGATATCAGGACTGCACTGTCTGAGTGGCAACGCTGTGATGCCCGAGCGCGAGACGCAGAGTGCTCTCGAACCAATGCAGAAATCTGAACTGGATTGACAGGGTCACAAGCCATTAGTCATCATTGCGCAGTTGCCCTAGGAGCTGCATACCGCCCTTGCCAGCAGTTGACCGTGCCGACAATTGACTTGCCAATGCTGCACCTCCTGACACCTCTGACAACTTTTCAGAGCCTCGCAACCTCCATTGTTGCTTGTGCAAACGATAGTCTTGTTGTTCCGGTACAGCGGACCTTAGCGGCTTTACATGTTTACGCACAGCTTGGCAGAGCGTACGCCAACAAGCTACTCAGACGGCTTGATTCCACATGCTGTCTCATGCCGACTATATCCGATGCGCAAGCACACGTGTGGCAGCCGGCAAGTATCCCTGACCAAGCAGCGCAGCTCAGCCCCTTTCGCAGTCAGAAGTGCTTCCGTGCCTGATCAAGCTTCAGTACCAACAATCTCCGCTACTAAGTGAGCGTTCGCGTCAGCTGCTACATTCTTTGTGACATTGCGTGCACAGTCCTTAGTAACGTGTTCGTGCAGTATATATAGTGGCGGCATGCTGCGGCAGCCTCAGAAGGTTGGGATTCTGGGTGGCGGTCAACTGGGCAAGATGCTGGCCATGGAAGCTGTGAGTCTGAAGACCGAACTCCTGTCATGAAGTTGCTTGCTTATGCGCAGGATGACATCCAGCCCAATGTGGCCATCTCAGCTGCAACTTTGCTGCTGCACTGTGTTGTGCTTGCAAGCCTGCAGCAGTGGACGCACTGCGCAAACTTAAGCAAGAGCTCAACTGCAGGCCAAAATGGGCGTCAGAATAATGGTGCTTGATCCAACACCAGGCTGCCCTGCGTCTTCAGTTGCCGTTCAGATTGTTGGGAGCTTTCGTGACTCTGCAGCAGTAAAGCAGATTGCCCAGCTAGTAAGGTTTTGCCAGCACACCTCTAGCATGTTGACGTGTTGCAATGCTGGTTGCCTTACAGCAGACATCAGCAATCAGCAGGTTGCAAATGTCAGCAATTTGTCATGTCAGATGATATCAGCCTGGATGTTCATCCATGATTATGGCTGTGCAATGCAAGATCTGCCACCCACATGTTGATTTACCCTTTAAAAGCAGTGTGTCAGCAATGCAATGCAGGCTTCGTTTGCATTTGCACACCTCTGTCAAGCCTGACATTACTTGCAGCCTTGCTCCAGAGCACATCCCGCTATCAGGTATTGCACTCTTGGCCTGTTTAATGCCTCCAAGCGTCAAAACAGCCGCCCAGCTGAGCATCAATGCATGTAACAATGCCTCATGCAGCCCTCAGCTCAGGTATGTGCTGTCTTGTCTTAGGTTGATGTTCTGACAGTGGAGATTGAGCATGTGGATGTGGATGCATTGGAGTCAGCAGCATCGCAGTTCAATGTGGATGTTGAGCCCACACCGCAAACCCTCAGACTCATTCAGGTAAGGCTACCGCACGTTCACCTTTGATGTAACGGTGAACTAAGTCTAAGGCTTTGTTCACTGACCATGTTAATCAATAATGCAATGGTGAGCACACCAAGCCTCCAAGACTCTTTCAGGTAAAGCTACTGCATTCATTAGTTTTGTGGATGTTGCCAAACAAGCCCTCAAGACTCGTTCAGAAGTAAAAGTATTACATGCTCATCAACATTGTAATGGTCAGCAAGCTGCTGTGCAGGAAAGCATTCACATGAAGCAAACATCACAGACTGTGCTCCAAAGCTGCAGGCTTTTCTGCACAACTGATTGCAGCATTTGTTTCCTCATTATGTGCAGTCTGACATTGTCAAAACGCACACAAAAAGAGTTCAGCTTTTCAACAATCTGTGGAACGTGTTTTCTTTACTCTTAATCTTGCAAAAGTAATGCATGCCTGAGCCCCTGGTGAGTCTTCAAATGCAATCATGCAGGACAAATATGTGCAGAAGCAGCACTTCAAACAAGCCAACATGCCCATTGGAGACTACCTGGAGGTTTCAAACGCAGAGCAGGCCCAGCACGCAGGAGACACATTTGGGTACCCTCTGATGCTCAAATCTCGGCGTTTCGCATACGACGGCAAGGGTAACGCTGTTGTACAGTCTGTAGAAAAGCTGGAGAATTGTGTACAGCAGCTGGGCGGCTACAAGCATGGCTTGTATGCTGAAAAATGGACTCCATTCGTCAAGGTGGGTTGATCTGCTGCTTGGTGTGTTGCAAGCTTTCTTTTTAAGATCTCAGGATAACCCGGAAGCATATCGCTTTTTGCACAAACATGGGCGTATTGCTTGCTGCTCTCCAGTCTTGTCACAAGGACAGACCTTTTGTGAGAGACACAGCTATTGTAGCTGAGTTGTTGACATGACATGAAGAGTTTGTTCACTCCAGATCTCAAATGTGTTGCAGCATGCAAAAAGCAGCATCAATGGTGACAAGATCATGCACAGGCACAACGTACACTCTGTGGATGCCACGTGCAAATTCCAAACCCTGACTCTTACGTATACATTGTGTACACCATGCAGGCTCAGTACGATTCCGTGTCACTCACAATCCAGATTTACTATCCAGAAGTAGTACCATCAAAGCAGCTGCTCTGAATTTAGCATTTTCTTGTGATCTCTTTTGCCACAAATCACAGCCTTCTCTGATAGTACCATGAAAGCAGCTGCTCTGAAATTGGGCATTCCTATATGACCTCTTCTTCCACGAGTCACAGCCATCTCTGACATTGTGCAGGAGCTAGCAGTGATGGTGGCACGATCGCGCAATGGGGAGACAAAAGCCTTCCCTGTTGTTGAGACCATTCACAAGGACAATATCTGCCATACCACCGAAGCACCTGCCCGAGTGCCTCACGAGACCCTACTCAAAGCTCAACAAGTGGCGCAGCAAGCCGTTGAATGCCTTGAAGGTGCGATCAGACTGTCTGCATGTGATATCATGAGACTTTTGGTCTGTGGCTTATCTTGAAGACCTTTGCTATGCTATGCAGCTAACATGTAAAGAAAAAAGGTCTGACCTAACACTCCTGTCTGTGCCTGCATCAGCAATGATACGGTTTTTGAGCAGATTTGCTTGCCTGCACTTTTGTATCTTGTAGTCAAACAACACCTATTGATGCACTTTTGTGTTTTGTAGTCAACAAACACCTGTTGATGCACAACACACTGCCGCATGAGCATATGTATATTCTGGTCAGTCACAGGCATGCATGACATACACACCCTCAGGCATACGTCACCAGTAGCCTTGCATTTACAGGAGCTGATGTGGCTTTGTTGGGTTAGCTCTTGAGCCTGTCTCACACAGGCCCTGGGTTCAAATACTGGTAAACAAAAAAACCTGTTATGATTTCCCCCTTTGGACTTTTTCACCAGTGTTTCCACAGGAGCTGGTGTTTTTGGGGTGGAGATGTTCCTGTTGGCTGATGGCTCCCTGTTGCTGAATGAGATTGCACCAAGGCCGCACAACTCTGGCCACTACACCATAGAGGCGTGTGCTACAAGTCAGTATGAGCAGCACCTAAGGGCAATCATGGGGTGGCCCTTAGGAGATACCAGCCTAGTTGTTGGGTCCAGGTGAGTGTTGATGTACATATCTTCAGTCATTTGGTCATCAGCAAGAATGTCTGTAACCCTTGCATCAGGTTCTGAAAGTCCTGAGTAGCTCCCTGTATGAGATCTCTGTTTTGGTAGTGAGTGATCTCATGACTCAAGCATTCTTTACGACAATGGATTGTAAGACATTTGAAGTAAGGTGTTCGAGAAGAGCATAGTTGGCGTAGGTTTCTTGCTTCTGCATGGCACTGTAGCTGTAGGAGAGATGCAGATCAGGTACAGTAGCAGGTAGTGACAAATTGTTTGAATGCTATCATTGTGATTGTTATGAAGGCGCTTGCCTATATGTGGTGAGACAGAGTTGCATGTGATCCAGGAGATTTAGCATGTGGGATGCTGAGAACTTGGGTTTTTGCCCACTGAGCATGGTGGTAGCGTGAGTCATGATAGTCGCAAGAGAGTAGGCCCAGTTTTGATTACTACACTTTACAGATATACTGGTCAGTGATGGTCATCATGCATGCCTCTATGAACAGAAAAGACCCTGACCTGAAAGGAACACCGCAATTCACCTCTGTGTTGTTACAGTCGCCAATGCAGCTCAGGCTTTATGTATGCTTCACTGAAGTCTGTTGAGAACATTGAGTTGCTGACACTCAAATGCGATGTAACTTGATGCGTATGAGTAACGAGCAGACAGCCACACTGCGTGTGCTGCAGCATCATGCTGAACATCCTGGGGGAGGGGTCAGGCCCCCAGGGGAAGCGCAAGGCGGAAGAGCTCATGGCACGAGCAATGCAGGCAAGCCCACTTCCTGCTGTGCCTCCTTGCTTGTCTGGATATTTATGGGTCTGTCTGTCTGTCTGTCTGTCTGTCTGTCTGTCTGTCTGTCTGTCTGTCTGTCTAATCTTTTGTCCATCCAAGCCCTTGTCATGTCCCGTCGTCGTCC
>JAABUO010007266.1_pt1 | contig 12653 bp, 10 predicted proteins | sample 5559291 | NCBI WGS metagenome assembly JAABUO01 (sample SAMN10711878, study PRJNA513372) | rock metagenome | isolation source: Antarctica rocks | place: Antarctica: Victoria Land, Finger Mt sud
CCTCGCGCGGAAAACCGACCGAGGCGAAGTAGTCCCACACCGCCTGGTCTTCCGGGCCGGGCATCAGGATGACCTGCGCCCGGTCGACACCGCGGCCGGCACGTCCCACCTGCTGGTAATAGGCGATCGGCGAGGCCGGCGCACCGAAGTGGATCACGAACCCGAGGTCGGGCTTGTCGAAGCCCATGCCGAGAGCCGACGTCGCCACCAACGCCTTGACCCGGTTCGAGATCAGGTCGTCCTCGGCGGCGAGGCGCTCGGTCTGCTCGGTCTTGCCGGAGTACGCCGCCACGCTGAAGCCGCGCTGGCGCAGGTACTCGGCGACCTCTTGGGAGGCCGCCACCGTCAGCGTGTAGATGATGCCGGAACCGTCCAGCTCGTGGAGATGATCGGCGAGCCACCCGAGCCGGTGCGCCGTGGACGGCAGTCGCAGCACGCCGAGTTGCAGCGATTCGCGGTCCAGGCTGCCGCGCAACACCAGCACCTCACCGTTGCGGCCGGGTTCGAGAACCTGCGGTGCGCTCGCGCCGAGCCCCAGCACCTCGGTCACGTCGGCGACCACCCGGCTGTTGGCCGTGGCGGTGGTCGCGAGCACCGGGATGCCTGCCGGAAGCTCGGGCAGCAGGGTTCGCAATCGACGGAAGTCCGGCCGGAAGTCGTGCCCCCAGTCGCTGATGCAGTGTGCCTCGTCCACCACCAGCAGGCCGCAGCTGGCGGCGAGCTCGGGCATCACCGAATCGCGGAAGTCGGGGTTGTTCAGCCGTTCCGGGGACAGCAGCAGCACGTCGATGTCGCCCTGGTTTATCTGGGCGTACGTGTTCGCCCAGTCCTCGACGTTGGTGGAGTTGATGGTCGCGGCACGGATGCCGGCCCGCTCAGCGGCGGCGATCTGGTTGCGCATCAGCGCCAGCAGCGGCGACACGAGAACGGTCGGCCCCGCTCCGGACGCACGCAGCAGCGCTGTCGCGACGAAGTAGACGGCCGACTTGCCCCAGCCGGTGCGCTGGACGACGAGGGCGCGCCGGCGATCGGCCACCAGCGCCTCGATAGCGGTCCACTGGTCCTCGCGCAGCGTCGCGGCCGGTCCGGCCAGGGCACGCAGATGCTCCTCGGCGCGCTCGCGCAGGCTTCCGGACGGGACGGCGGGTGCCGGAGAGCCAGAGACCGAGAGCCCAGAGGAAGTCATGGCCCCTGTCTAGCAGCCACCGGTGACAGAACCGCCGCCGACGGCACGCATTGGGCGCCCGCGCGCGGATGGCAGCATGCAGGGATGACCGAACGCGCCGCTGACCGCCTGACCGATCTGCTCGAGCTCCGCCGGACGTCCCTGTTCGACATCGACTCCGAGCACCGGCTACTGGTGGGCAACGACGACACCGGCTCGACCCAGCTCTACGAGGTTTCACCTGACGGCCAGTGGCGCCAGCTCACCCACCTGGGCGAGCCGTGCAGTGGCCGCTACCTTCCCGGCGAGCGGGTGGTGGTGCTGTCGGCAGACACCGGCGGCACCGAGCGCGCCCAGCTCTCGCTGCTTCGGCTGGACACCACCGGCAGCGAGCAGCGGTTGCCCACACCGGAGCCGCTGGTGCACGACCCCGCCTTCATTCACGACCTCCTCGAGGTGCAGCCGGGCCGCGTCATCTACTCGACGAACCGCCGCAACGGGGTCGACTTCGACGTCATCGCCCGCGATGTCGCGACCGGCGAGGAGCGCGTGTTGTGGGACGGTGGCGGCTGGTTCAACGGCGCCCGGGTGTCACCGGACGGCCGCTGGGTGGTGCTGTCGCGGATGACCACGCTGCCGGCCTCGTCCCAGCTGCTGCTGGTGGACAGCCAGGACGGGACGAGCGCCGCCATCACCGACGACGAGGTGCCCGGTGAGTGGGCCAATCCCCGCTGGCTGCCCGACTCCAGCGCGCTGCTGGCGTCCTCCGACGCCGAAGGCGTCCAAGCTGACCGAGACGCCGAAGGCGTCCAAGCTGCCGAAGGCGCTGGGGTTGCCGACCGCGGCACCGGATTCGTCTCGCTGCGCCGCTTCGACGTCGCGCACCGAACCTGGTCCATGGTGGCCGGCACGGAGGGCAGTGACGTGTATGGCTGGCCGTCACCGGACGGCAACCGGATCGCGGTGGTGAGCTCGTCCGATGGCGCGGACAGCCTGGAGGTCCGGTCGCCCGACGCAACCGTCGGCCACCCCATCGCGCTGCCGCACGCCGGCGTGCTGACCTTCCGCACCAACCTGATCTGGTCACCGGACTCCTCCGAGCTGGGGATGACGTTCAGCTCCCCGGTCCAGCCACCGGAGGCCTACAGCTGGCGCGGTGGCGAGTCCGTCAACCGCCGCACCACCGGCAACCCCGCAGAGGCGACCGCCGACCTGATCGAGCCCCGGTCCTTCCGGGCGCCGGCGCTGGACGGCGAGCAGATCCCCACGTTCGCGATCATCCCGCCGAACGCTGCTGGTTCGGCGGTGATGATCATCCATGGCGGCCCTGAGTCGGCGACCGTGCGCAGCTGGAATCCGATGGCCGCCGCGCTGGCACTGGCCGGGTACACCGTGGTGCTGCCCAACGTCCGCGGCTCCGCCGGCTATGGCCGCCGCTGGCTGTCGCTGGATGACGTCGAGAAGCGGCTCGACTCGGTGGCAGACCTGGTGGCGCTGCGCGAATGGCTGCCCGCCATCGGCGTGGACCAGTCCCGGATCGCCCTCTACGGCGGCTCGTACGGCGGGTACATGGTGCTGGCCGGCCTGACGTTCTACCCGGACCTGTGGGCCGCCGGGGTCGACATCGTCGGCATGTCGTCGCTGGTGACCTTTCTGCAGAACACCTCGGCGTACCGGCGGGTGTACCGCGAGCGTGAGTACGGCCGGTTGAAGGAGGACTACGACGTCCTGCAGGCCGCGTCACCGCTGCCGATCATCGACCGGATCACCGCGCCGCTGTTCGTCATCCACGGCGCGAACGACCCGCGGGTGCCCCTGTCGGAGGCCGAGCAGGTCGCGGCGGCGGTCCGCTCCTCGGGCGCTGAATGCGAGTTGCTGGTCTACGCCGACGAGGGCCATGGCCTGGCCAAGCGGGTCAACCAGCTTGATGCGTACCCGCAGGCGTTGGAGTTCCTCGCCCGGCACCTGAGCTGAGCCGGACGGTGCCGGTGTGGCTGGACTTCGAGCAACTGATGGCGGTAATCGCCGCATTGCCTGCACGTCCGGCCGGTCGAAGCGGCTTTCTCGCGATCGATGGCCAGGGCGGCGCTGGCAAATCAACGCTTGCCAAGCGCGTCGCGGCCGCGGTGCCCGACTCGGCAGTTGTGGCCCTGGATGACTTCTCCGGGCCGCGGGTCCTCGGCTGGGACCGGGCGCGCTTCGCCGAGCAGGTCACCGAGCCGCTCCTCGCCGGTCGCCCGGCGCGTTACCAGCGCTGGGATTGGAACTCCGATTCCGGCGCGGAGTGGTATGACATCTCACCCGGTGGACTGGTCGTGGTCGAGGGCGTCTCGGCAATGCGTACGGAGGTAAACCTGCCGTGGGATCTCACAGTCTGGGTACGTACCCCGCGGGACGTCCGGCTGGCACGGGGCGTCGAGCGGGACGGCGAATCGATGCGCGCGCACTGGACGGACGTCTGGATGCCGCACGAGGACGCCTATGTGGCAGAGCAGAATCCCGAGTTCCGCGCCGACGTCGTGATCGACGGGCTCTGAGCGCTACGTACGCGTGAATCGGGTGGTACTCCAGCGGGTCAACTCTGACTTGGTACCCGAAGCCGAAGTAGGGGGCCGCAGTTGCTCGCTGCGACCCCCGGCTGTCGGATCAGGTCAGTCTTGGCGTGCAGGTTGGCCGGTGACCGGGTCGAGGTAGAGCTTGCTGTTCTCGCCCCGGCGGTCGTCGAAGTCGAACATGTGGTTCAGGCTGCCGGCGATCGAGTCGAAGGAGCCGGCGATCCTGGGCAGTCGCCAGTTGTCCTCGATGCCTCTGAGGATGGAGGACTGGTCGGTGAGGGTGTGATCCACGTAATTGTGCCTGGCCCACGGGGAGATGACGATCAGCGGCAGGCGGGGGCCGTAACCGCAGCGGCCGTTCTGCCCGGCCAGCGGTGTGTGCCTGCTGGTGTTGCCGCACAGTCCGGTGCCGGTGAGGAAGTCCTGCGGTCCGGGTGGGGTGGCCACCGTGGCGGTGTTGGACGGGTTGTGGATGCCGCTGTAGGCGTGGTCATACCAGCCGTCGGAGTCGTCGTAGGCGATAACGACGGCGGTGCTGGCCCAGTCCGGGGTGTGCTGCAGCGCGTTGATCTCGGTGGTGACGAACTGCTGCTCGTCGATCGGGTCGGAGTAGCCGGGGTGGCCGTCCTGGTAGCCGGGGGCCTTGAGGAAGCTCACCGCCGGCAACAGGTCCGGTGAGGCGTAGCCGTGTGAGATGGCGGCGACCAGCGCGTCGAAATCGCTCATGTCGTACTGGTGATTGGCGGTGTTGAACTGCGGCACCCCGCCGGTGACTGTCTGGGTGTCCGTGCCGATAGCCGACAGCGACGCGGGCGGCAGGTGGTGCGGGTTGGCGGTGGAGCGGTAGTACTGGAACGGCTCGTGGTGGGCGATGTAGTCGTCCTTGTTGCCGTAGTTGCTGCCACCTGGCGTCGTGCCGCCGGTGCCGCCGACCGCGGCGCCGATCGGGTGCACGGCATTGCACAGGCCCTGGTCGGACGCGGGTGCGCTGGCGAATTTGCCCTTGAACTGGTCGGGGGTGAAGGTGCTGGTCGGCTGGGTGCCGCCGGTTGCGGTAGCGAAGCTGGTGGTGGGCCGGAATCCGCCCTCGAACCAGCCCCAACTCACTCCGGCCGCGTTCAGGTTGTCACCCACGTTCTTGCCCGACAGCGACACCGCGTCACGGGTGGAGCAGTCGTCGTAGTAGGGCTGAGCGTCCTCGATGAGGGAATGCCCGCCGGTGCCGTCTGGAACGGTGTCGCCGTTGGTGTCGGCACCGTTGATCATCTTGTCCACGCCGCCGGTGTCGCCGGACACGAGATTGATCGCGCCGGGTGAGGACGGCCCGAACGTGGTGCCGAAGGAGTTGTCGCTCATCGCGTAATGCTGGGCGTAGTTCCACAGGCCCGTGACGGTGTTGCCGTCGTAGTAGTTCATGACGTCACTGGCCTTGCACGGCTGACCCGGTCCGTTGGTGCCCGCGCCGCGGCCGACGGTGGTGATGAACTTGTCCATCTTGCCGCCGTCGAACGCCTTCTGCTCGGCGTCGTAGTTGTGGCCCTCGTCGCAGGTGAGGACGTCGTTGAGATTGGCCGGATCGAGCCGGCGCGGATTGACCTGGTTGCCAGCGGCGTCGCGGTTGGGGTTGTTCGTCAACAGGTTGCCCCTGCCGCCGGCACCGCGGGTGTGGACGAGATTGTTGACCGCCGGCGTGTGCCGCGCCCGGTGGAACGGCTGCCCGGAGGTGTTGCTCGCCTTGGGGTAGGTGCCGAAGTAGTGATCGAAGGAGACGTTCTCCTGATAGATCACCACCAGATGCTTGATCGGCGTTGTGGTGGTCGATGGAGCCGAATGGCGGGGCTCGGCGGCGCTGGACGCCGCGGTCGCGGTCAGCGCGACCACCGAACCGAGCGCTACGGCGCCAACGGTCGTGGACAGTCTGGACATCAGCAATGGCCTTTCTCGGGTTCCGCCCTGCATCAGGTTGTGGGCGGTGGGCGGCACTGTGAAAACTATCCGTCGCAGGTGAACGCCGGCTGGCGCAGCGGCAAACACCCAATGGTTCGAGACGACGGACCTTCACCACGATGAGCGCCCGACCCCGGCACAATGGTTCGGTGACGCATTCAATGATCGAACGTGAACTCAAGTTCGATGTCGAGCCCGATTTCGTGGTCCCCGACATCACTGCACTGTTGCCCGAGGGTGGGTGCGTCGAGACCGCCACCGAGCACCTGCGTAGCGACTACTTCGACACCGCCGATCGCGCCCTGCTCAAAGCACACATGACCCTGCGCCGGCGTACCGGCAGCACCGACACCGGCTGGCAGCTGAAGATCCCGCACCCACCATTTCGCGAGGAGATCCGTACCGGGCTCACTGCTGATGACGATGTGCCGGCCGAGCTGCACCAGCTGCTGGTGGGGGTGGTCCGCGGGCAGGCCCTGACCCAGATCGCGAGCGTGCGCACGCAACGCTCCGTCACCCGGCTACTGGACGCCGCCGGCCGCCGGGTGGCTGAGATCGATGACGACACCGTGCACGCCTCCTCCGCCGGTGAAGCCGCCACTGCGACCAGCTGGCGCGAGGTCGAGGTCGAACTGGTTGAGGATGACATCGAGCTGCTGTATGCCGTCGGCAAGCGGCTACGTCGGGCCGGGGCCCAGGCCTCGGCCAGCACCTCCAAGCTGGCCCGTGCCCTGCCCGACACCCCCGCCACGCCCACCGCGACGATGCCCACCGGGACGTCCAAGGCCAAGAAGTCCACGAAGAAGGCCCCCCAGTTGCGTTCGGGGGACGTGGTCGCCGCCTACCTCGCCGAACAGCAGCAGGCGATCCTGGCCGGTGATCTCGGGCTGCGCCGCCTGGATGACAGCGTCATTCACAAGACCCGGGTAGCGACCCGCCGACTGCGGAGCACGCTGCGGATCTACGGCAGCCTGCTGGACGCCGACCGCGCCGCATCTCTGGACGGTGAGCTGCGCTGGTATGCCGCCCTACTCGGCGAGGTCCGGGACCGCCAGGTCTTGCGCAAGCGCCTGGACGCCATGCTCGACGACCTCGATGACACGCTGCAGCTCGGCCCCGTCCGGGCCCGGGTGCACACCGAACTCGACCATGAGCAGGCCGAACACTGGCAGAGCCTGCAGCACGACATCACCGGCCCGCGATACCTCGCCCTGCTGGCCGACATCGACGCCTGGGTCACCCGACCCCCGTGCACCGCCGCGGCCGGCAAACCGGCCCAGGCGATGGCCAAGCTCCTCGCTCAGGCCGAGAAGAAAGTGACACGGCGCCTGGAACACGCCAACGCCACCGGCGACATCCATCTTCTCCACGACGCCCGTAAAGCTGCGAAACGCGCCCGCTACGCCGCCGAAGCGGCGCAACCGGTCATCGGTGCCCAGGCCGCCGCCGTCCACGCCGACCGTTACCAACGTCTGCAGGACCTACTCGGTGAACACCAGGACAGCCTCGTCAGCGCCGAGCTACTGCGTCGTCTCGGGACGAAAGCCGGCAGCATCCAGGGTGAGAACGGGTTCGCTTTCGGCATCTTGTACGAACGCGAGCAACAGGCCGCTCGCACCGCGCGAACCGAAGCGCGGCGTGCCGCCCGCACGTACCGCTGACGCCGGACGCGCCCGGCCGCTCAGGTGAGAAAGCCGCTGTCCTCAGCCGGGTCTCCGCGTTCGCCTGCTGGCTTGTCCCAGCCGGGCACCTGGTACGGACCGAGGATCGACTTGTCACCGGGATACGGCTTGGCCCAGCCTGTGGAGGCGTACCAGTCGAGGCAGTGAGCTGGGCAAACGGTCTTGACAACGTTGTCTAGGCGCCTAACATAGTGCCGATGACAACCTTGTCAAACGGCGCGGCGGCGAGCGAGCCGGCGCCCGAGCGATCCCGGCAGTGGCCGACCATGGTCGATGTCGCGCGTGCTTCAGGGGCGTCGCTCAAGACGGTCTCCCGGGTGGTGAACGGCGAGCCGGGCGTCCGTCCGGTCACTGCCGAACGGGTCCAGCGGGCCATCGCCGAGCTGGGTTTCCAGCGCAACGACGGTGCCAGCATGCTGCGCCGCGGCTCCAGCACGGCCAGCATCGGAATGGTTCTGGAGGACTTCTCCGGACCGTTCTACGCACTGCTCGCCGGAGCCGTCGAGCGGGTGGCCCGCGATCGCGGCTACCTGATGCTCACCGGCGCTGCGGAGAACGACCCGGAGCGTGCGGCCCGACTGGTTGCCGCGTTCACCGCGCGGCGGGTCGACGGCCTGATCGTGGCGGCGAGCCGCGCTGACCACAGCGACCTCGACGACTGCATCCCGGCCGGCACCCGCGCGGTGTTCGTCGACCGCCCCAGCCGGCGCGGTGACGCCGACTCGGTCTCGAGCGACAACGAGGGCGGTACGCGGGCCGCGGTGCGCCATCTGGCTGACCTCGGCCACACCTCGCTCGGCTTCCTCGGTGCGGACGAGCACAGCTGGACCATCCGGCGGCGGTTGGACGGTTACCGCTCCGCCGTCCGTGCCGATCCGGCGATCGACCCGCAGTCGGTGGAGCGGATCGCGATGGGACCGCACGACGACGACACGATCGCCGCCGCGTGGTCAAGCTGGACGTCGGGCGACAACCCGGTCACCGCCCTGGTCACCGCCAACAACCGCGCCACTCTCGCGCTCGTGCGATTCCTGCGCAGCCACCCCGAGATCCGGGTGGGTTACGTCGGCTTCGACGACTTCGAGGCCGCCGAGCTAATCCAGCCGGCGGTCACGGTCATCGCTCAGGACGCCGACGAGATCGGGCGGCGCGCGGCGGAGCTGCTGTTCGACCGCATCGCCGGTACCGCCGCGGCGGCCCAGCACGTCGTCATCCCTACCCGCCTTATTCAGCGCGACTCCGGTCGACGCTGAACCGCTCACGCCACCATCGTCGCGTTCCTACCGAGGAGTTCTCCGTGTCCCGTTCCGTATCCACCGGCCGGCTCTCAGTCGCCGCCGTCACCCTGGCCGCGCTCGCACTCACCGCCTGCGGCGGCAGTAAAGGCAGCGATGCCAAGACCTCACCCGGCTCGAGCTCGTCCGGTTCCGCCATTCCGGACACCTCGAGCATCGTGCGAGCGGTCAGCAAGGATGCGACGCTGGCCGCGGCGGTTCCGCCCGCACTGAGCGGCAAGGGCACCCTGACCGTCGGGTCCAACGTCCAGTCACCGCCGAACAACTTCTACGGCCCGGACGGCAAGACAGCCGTCGGCTTCGAGGTCGACCTCATCACGGCCGTCGCCGCGAAGCTGGGAATGAAGGTTCATTACCAGGACATGAGCTTCGACTCGCTGATCACCAGCCTGGCCAGCGGGCGCATCGACACCACCATCGCCGGCATGAACGACACCAAGGAGCGCGAGCGGAAGATCGACTTCATCGACTACTTCAACTCCGGCATCACGATCATGATCGGAAAGGGCAACCCGAAGAACATCGGCAGCTCGATGGACCTCTGTGGCAAGAAGATCGCGGTCGTCAGCGGCACCACCCAAGAGGACTTTGCCAAGCAGCAGTCGAGCAAATGCCAGTCCGGTGGTAAGTCGGCGCTGCAGGTCACCGCCACCGACAGCGATTCACAGAACCAGACGCAGCTGCGGACCGGCCGGGTCGACGCGATCCTCAACGACCTGCCCACCGCCGTCTACATCTCGCGCACCGCGGGTGGCGGCAAGTATTTCCAGGTCGTGCAGCAGGCACCGATCAACGGCGCGCCGTACGGCATCGGGGTCGCCAAGACCAACAAGGCGCTGTCCACCGCGATGCAGAAGGCGCTGCAGGAACTGATCAACGATGGCACGTACGGCAAGATCCTCTCGGCGTGGCAGGTCACGTCCGGAGCGCTGACCAAGGCCACGGTCAATGGTGGCTGAGACGGGCCTGCAGCCTGATCGCCGGCTGCTGCCCAAGGTCGGGCTGCGGCACTGGGGCCGTTACGTCTCGGCAGTGATCGTGCTGGCGGTGCTGCTCGCACTCGGCTATGCGGTTTCCCAGGGCGCGATCGAGTGGCATCTGGTGCCGGATCAGCTGACCCAGTCGGTGATGCTGGAAGGCGTCCGGAACACCATCGAACTCGCGGTGGTCGCCCAGGCCGGCGCGGTCGTCATCGGGGTGGTGGTCGCGTTGATGCGGCTGTCGCGCAACCCACTGCTGCGGCTGGTCGCCTTCGGCTACACCTGGCTGTTCCGCGGCCTGCCGGTGCTGCTGCAGATCATTCTCTGGTACAACATCGCGCTGATCTTTCCCCGGATCGTCGTGCCGGTTCCGTTCACATCGCTGCATCTGATCAACGAGTCGTCCAACACGTTGGTCACCGCGTTCCTGGCCGCGCTGCTCGGGCTCGGTCTGAACGAGAGCGCGTACATGGCCGAGATCGTCCGGGCGGGGCTGAGCAGCGTCGATCCCGGGCAGCGCGAGGCGGCCGAGTCGATCGGGATGACGCCCGGCAAGATCCTTCGCCGGGTGGTGCTTCCACAGGCGATGCGGGTCATCGTGCCACCGACCGGCAACGACTTCATCAATATGATCAAGGGCACCTCGCTGGCCTCGGTGATCGGCTTCGTCGAGATCACCAAGGCAGCGCAGAACCTCTCCTCGCACAGCCTGGCAGTCGTGGAGGACCTGCTTGCCGGTGCCGTCTGGTACATGGTCATCGTCAGCGTTGCCAATGTCGGTCAGTACTTTCTCGAACGGCACTACAGCGCCTCGTTACGTGATCCGGGCCGCGGCCTGACCTTCCGCATCGGCCGCTCCCTGCGTACGCCACCACTGATGCGAGGTGCCGAATGACGACAGTGACCGACGACGTGGTGGTGCGGGCAATCGGTGTGCGCAAGAGATTCGGCACGCACGAGGTGCTTCGCGGCATCGACCTGACGGTGCGACGCGGCCAGGTGGTGGTGCTGCTCGGTGCGTCCGGAGCGGGCAAGAGCACCTTCCTGCGCTGCATGAACCAGCTCGAAGTGGTGGACGAAGGCGAGATCTGGGTCGGCGACCAGCCGATCGGTTTCCGACAGCGCGACGGCAAGCTCCACGCACTGCGCGAGTCCGCGCTCGCCGCGCAGCGGGCCGAGATCGGCATGGTGTTCCAACGCTTCAACCTGTTTCCGCACCGCACCGCACTGGAGAACGTGATCGAGGGGCCGATGCAGGTCCGCGGTGTGCCGGCCAAGCAGGCCCGGGCACAGGGCATCGAACTGCTGCAGCGAGTCGGCCTGGCCGACAAACTTGACCAGTACCCGGCCCGGCTCTCCGGCGGCCAGCAGCAGCGGGTCGCGATAGCACGGGCGTTGGCCATGAGACCAAAGGTGATCCTGTTCGACGAGCCGACCAGCGCGCTCGATCCCGAGCTGGTGGGCGAGGTGCTGCAGGTGATGACCGAGCTGGCCCACGAGGGCATGACCATGGTGGTGGTGACGCACGAGATGTCCTTCGCGCGTGAGGCTGCCGACGAAGTGGTGTTCATGGACGGCGGCCAGATCGTCGAGGCGGGCCCACCGGAGCAGGTGATCGGTAACCCGCGGCACGCGCGGACCCGGCAGTTTCTGGCTCGGGTGCTCGCGTGACCATGGTCGAGGACGCGGTGCACACCCGGTACCTCGCTCAGTTCGCCGAGCCGGTCGGCTACCTCGACCACGCCCGGGTCGGTCCGCCGTCACGCGCCGTCGCCACCGCCGTCGCCAGCGCGGTGCAAGCCACCGTGACGGCCGGCCCGGACACCGTCGATCAGCTGATGACCGCCAAACAGGATGTCATCCACTCAGTCGCCGGACTCAGCGGATTCCCGGCGGACGGCATCACACTGGTCCCGAACACCTCCACCGGCCTGTTCCAGGTGGCCTTCGCGCTGTCCGGAGAGGTTGCCTACGGCGGCACCGAGTTCCCGGCGAACCACTACCCCTGGGTCCGGGCCGCCGAAGCGGGGCTGCTCGCAGTTCGGGACATCGCCTCCCCGGACGGCCGGACCACACCGGACGCGGCCGCGGCGGCAATGAGCACACGGACCACGGCGGTCGCGGTGAGCGCCGTGGACTTCGCGACCGGTTACCGCGCTGACCTGCCCGGTCTGCGCGAGGCGATCGGCGATCGGCTGCTCGTGGTGGACGGCATCCAGGGGTTCGGCGCCGCGGAGTTTCCCTGGACCGTTGCCGATGTACTCGTCGTCGGCGGGCAGAAGTGGCTGCGAGCCGGCTGGAGCACCGGCTTTCTGGCGCTGTCCGAACGAGCCCTGGACCGCCTGCACCCGCTGCTGTCCGGGTGGACCGGCGTCGAGCGTCCGACGGCGTACGACGGCACCATCCAAGCCCGCGCCGCCGGAGCGGAGCAATACTCGATCACCAACCTGAGCCCCGCGGCGGACGCCGGCTTCGCTGCCGCGTTGCGGCTGGTGGAGTCCGTCGGCCCGGCCTGGATCGAGCAGCGGATCGCCGACCGGGTAGACGAGGTGCTGACAGCCCTGGACCGGATCGGTGCGCTCGTGCGCTCCCCCAGATCCCGTACCGAACGCGCCGGCATCGTGAGCTTCCAACTGCCCGATCGGTCGTCCGCGCAGGTGCATCGCCGACTGACCACCGCCGGAATCAGCGCCACGGCGCACAAGGGGTACGTCCGGGTGTCGGTGCACGCCAGCACGGGTCCCGAGTCGGTGCACGCACTGCTCGACGCGCTGGAATGACGGGAAGAGCAGCGAGATCGGGCATGCCTCAGGCGGGCACCGCTGCCGCCTGCCCCCTGCCGGCGAGAGGCAGGACCGATGACGACCTGATCGAGCTGGCCAGCATCCCCGCATGAGCACGACCACCCCTCCATGGGCTGGGTAAGCTCACCGCTCCGACCATCGTCCCTTCGGGGCCGAGCGAGTTCGCCCCCCGCCCTGACCGCTGTGTCGTTTGGTCCGGACACCGCCGCCCTCGCAGTCCGGTAC
>JAABUO010007267.1_pt1 | contig 12652 bp, 24 predicted proteins | sample 5559291 | NCBI WGS metagenome assembly JAABUO01 (sample SAMN10711878, study PRJNA513372) | rock metagenome | isolation source: Antarctica rocks | place: Antarctica: Victoria Land, Finger Mt sud
TCTCCAGGACTGGGTCAATGACTGGGTCAATGTACTCATCCAGGTTTTCAAACAAGAAGGGGAAGCCATACTGAATGGCCAGCTCTAGGTGCTTCAAAAAGTCGCTGTCATTGAATGTCTTCACCCGCCCTTCCAGCTGCTTCCCTTCTCTCTTCTTGATCCAGTACACTGCCTGTCAACAAGCAACAGCGACATGATGAAAAGGCGAGATTTGACATGATCTGGCAGTAAAGTCAATACACCTTGGCAAGCTTCTGCACCAGCGCCAAGTATAAGCTTATTCAGGAGAAAGTCAGGCAATTTGGCAGTACAACCAGACTTTGACAAGGTGAGCATGCGCCCTGGTAATGGCTGCTACAGAGTTACAGTTGGTGCAGGTGATAGACACATGCTCACCTGCATCTGAGGGTCAATACATAGAGGCCAGCGATTAGCTCGGACTGTCAAAATACCATTCTGAGTGGAAAGGTCGTCTGATGGTAGACCCTGGCTAGCCCATTCTGTCATCTCCACTTCATTGGTCAGCAATGTCTCTAGCCTGCAACCATGGCGATCTATTAATTCCTGCTGCCCAGTACTCTAAACCATATCCTATTACACTGACATTAACACTCACCTGTATCAGCATCTGACATTGCTTGAAGCATGCTGAACAGTGCGCAGCAAATGGTGTGTATTGCATGCATGTGTCAATTGCGTCAAGGCAGCAGGAGCAGCAGTACCTGAAAGGAGTGCTGACAGGCAGCTTGCGCTCGGTGACATCATCGAGCCAGAGTTGGTAGACCATGGAGTCTCTGTAGTCATAGGTGAAGGCGCCACAGTAGGACAGGAAGGAAGAGGTGAGCAGGCAGTCGCCCACTAACTGCTCCTTCTTGGCGTCAAGCGCCTATTCAACATGCATCACTAGGCGTCAACTGACCAGCAGATGGTGATGGGTGCATGCAGACTGGATGCAAGGCATGGCTGCAGGGCATGGCTGCAGATGTGGCACTTGAGGCTTTGCTCTCATTAGACATGTAAAGCTAACCCAAGAATAAGAACAAATCTGCATGTCCTGATGCCCGATATTTAATTCCATGGGCTGCTGATGCCTCACTGCTTAGACTGGCACAATTTACGTTCTTGCAAGGTTGACCCTCCTGGAGACCATGTCACAGTCAATTGATGCAGCAAGGCTACCTGCATGTCCGCCGTCCAGCGAATGCGCTCAGATGAAAGGCCAGCGATCAGTTTAGAGGCTGCTGTAAGACGCCGCTCCATAAGGTCTGCCTTGGCCTTCAGGTCCAGCTGCTCAGTAGTCTTCTGATGGAACTGATCCCGCAGCTGCTGTAGCTGTGCGCTCAATGACACCACCTCTTCCTGCAACCAAACTTCACTATTGTTAGCATTTTGTCTCAGCGCTACTGGGACCTGAAAGCATCTTCACTTTGAGATCATGACAAGGATGCTGTGTGCAAGCTCCTACTTATGAGCGAGCACACACACACACACACTCAGGCTAACCTTGATCTTGGCTAGCTCTTTCTGAGCCAGCCGTAGGTTTTTCTCAGACTCTGCCACCTTCTTACGCTTTGGGTCGACCGTTCTTGCCACACTGCAGTTGGCAAAAAAAGGTGTTGCAGCAGCACCTGAGTGTGCTGTCAGTGTGTGCACAGTTGTTGAATAGCTGATGGCTCAGAAGCAGTTGAGCCATCAGCTCAACTACTTTGCAGACAGCTTTCAACTGCCCTTGGCAAAATTGTCAGCAACCATTTGGAGGTATGCTGAGCCCTTGTTGTCATTGTGGTCATGTGAGCAGGGGCAATGCATCAGGAGTTCACCTGTAGTAGTTGACCATGGCAAAGACCCATTTGAGTAAGCCTGCTCCAGCTGTGGAGATTGACCTGATGTCATCTACCGTGAACTTGGAGTCTTTCATGTACTCTCGTACCTTCTTGACCTGCATAGGCAGCTGTCCTGAAGAACTCTGAGCAGCTGTCTTGGAGAACTCTGAGCACTAGCTGTTGAGGCAAGCAACGCAGCCAGGTGCAGAATGTGATTCTAACTTGAGCATGATTCAATAATTGACAGGTCTTATATGTAGTGGTGAAGTCCAACAGCATCTATCAAAGATATTCAGCACGCTGCAGCTTGCCACAACAACCAGTGCCGCAGAATGTGTTGTGATGCAGGAGTTTTGACAGGAGTGAGACAGGCAAGTCACACAAAGAGCTCATGCCTGCTTTTCTGAGAGGGAATCTTTGTCAAACTCTACAAGGCCCTTCAAGAAGCCTGTGTCTGCCATCATGGACTTGGCTCCTGCCCAACTGACCTCTTTCAAGTTCTTCAGAATCACCACACACTCACACACCTGCATTCGCAGAAGGTCACAAGATGCAGACTCTCAGTCAAGTCTATGGTTGCTGGCGTCAATACCTGACATGCTAACAATGATCATCTGCTGTGGCATGCGACGATCTGGTTTGTGCATTGGACAATTTTCTGTTGTATTTTCCACAGACAATGCCGATGATAGGCAAGCCTTGAAGCCAGGGTTTCAACCACTTCAGTGTCAGCAAAACTAGGAGACAGGTTGAGAAAAAACCAACTGTGGATGTCAATGAGATGACATACCTTTTGCACAAGAACGTGTGGCTTGGCAAAGGACCGGATCTCAGTGATGTCGTCCTTCTTGAGGTCATTCAGAGCCTCAGCAGCCTCTTCTAGCGCAGGGATGGCGGCCTCCAGGGCCACCTCTGCCTCACCCTTCTCGACAGCAATCTCTGCTGATGTCACCTGTCATGGGAGCCAGCAGCTGATCGTCCACGGTAAAAGTTTGATGGAGATTGTGCAAGTGTGCAGGTCCATGCATTGCAGCAAACTGGGCAAATGGGTGCTGAACTGCCCAAATTTTAGTTTTCAGGTCATGGGCTTGCAAAACAGCGGCTGTGCATGCTGCATCAAGTCTGCAGTCTGAATTGCCTCACATGCATGCTTAGACAGTGACCTGTCTTCTAGCTTGCAGAGATACATGTGAGACACTGGCTGATACCTTCAGCTCTTCTTCCTTAGCAATAGCCACAGCCTGCTTTGTCTCCACATCTGCTGTACTGACAGTGATGACCTCCAGCAAGGCGTTGCAATCCTGAGTGGCAGCTTCCACTACAACCTTGGCTTGTGTCAGCTCCTTTTGCATGCTGTCCACTTCACTTGCAGCCTGCAGCATGACTCACAAACTCACTGTTGCGTCAGGCTTCTGTAATTTGTTGGCAGCGCATGCCACGACATATCCAGAAAAGAAGATGCCACAGAGAAGCACATGCCTTTGTTGTGCATTCTCTGGGTTATGTCTGCAAGCTGAAGCCACACTCAGTAGCAACAACTGTGAAGCAGTAGCAAAGGGGCTACAGTACCTGAATCAGCTTCTGCAGACCACCATCCAGGCGTGATGCCATTCCTGAGAAGGTGGTGCGGTTGTCAGCCAGGGCATGCTTGTAGTTGTGGATGAAGTCCAGGTAATTCTTGGGGGTGACGTAGTTGTGGCGCCGCAGCTGCTCCAGGAACTTGGTGCTGAAGGTGCGCACACTCTGGTGCACCAGTACCATGTGCGATACAATGCTGCTTCGCACCTCTGCGTCCAATGCCTCCTCCTGCATTACAAGGCACATGGGATCAGCGCACTTACAGGCTTTCCATCATGACCGGAAGGTGAGGCGGCTGCCGAGTCTCCTCTGCATCACAGCTGTGTTCATACCCCTGCAAGGACGCTTGACTGTACACAATACGAACACATGGTAAATGTGTGGTCTGCAGCGCTGAAGCAGGCTGTCAAGTGTAAGTATGCACAGCCACGTATGGATGCAAATGCTTGAGCAATGCAAAGATGTCTTGAGGTTGGAGGCAGTGGCATATAGGGGAGCTCGCCTGCAGGAAGACTGTGGCCACAGAATGCAGGGCCTGCTCAGGCCAAGGCTCAAACCAGTCAATGACTGTGTTGTTGACCAGGCCAGGGAAGTTGCGGCAGCGAGTGCGCAGGGTCTCGCCAACAGGAGACATGGCCAGGACCACGTGCAAGTTGTTGCGGCACTGCAGCACAAACTGGGCCCAGCAGGCTTCCTTGCTGTCGCTTGTTCCTTGTTTCACTGCCTGCACAGCATTGTTGCACAAGTCACTCAAGCTTGCATACACAAGGCTCTGTCCACATGCAAGATGGCAGCCAAGGAAGCCTTGTGAATTTTGGATTGCAGTGACCAAGGCGCTGAGGTTATTGCTTCATGCAATCATTTTTGAGCAAGACGCAGTGCATGCATGCCTGAAGCTATTGGATTCAAATGCAGCATCTTGACCGTAGATCGTAATTTGACTGCACAGCACCAGCATGACATCTGATTACCTCTTCCCTGATGCCGCTGATAAGGCTCTCTTTCTCCCCATCATCATACAAGGCAGGGATCATGCCTGAGGTCAGCATGTTGTTGATGAGCTCCAAGAAGCTCTCATTTGCCACGTGAGCATCTGTGAACAGGAACATGACCTGCAGACATTGTAGGCTTGTTTGACCACACATTTCACCAACAAACATGCAGCAGATATTGTGGCTGTGCTGTATGCAATAGTTGCCTGACCCCTGGATGATGTTTGGTACCATCAGGTGGTTGCGTCACGTGTTCTCAGCACCAAATTACATTTTTGTAGGTAACCACGAGGCATGCATGCCACAGCTTTCAACTAGCAACATGCCACACGCTCAAACAGCATGCCTTTCTGTGGCAACAAGTTGCTGAACAGCAAGCCTTCAATGGTGTAAATGCAGAATGATCATTCTGACCTTCTTGTTGTCAGACCCAAGCAAAGTGTAGAGCTGCTTCAGATCCTCCCTGAACATGGTCTCATCATATCCACGGGTCAGGGTGATCTCAAACGCCTCACAACCTGACATGAAAGCCGCCAGTTTTGCCAGACTCTGCTTACCGGAGCCGCCAACACCAACCAGCAAGGCGTTTCCCTACACATGTCCTCAAGGTTTTGCTCTGTGTGTCTGCTCATGCATAGATTATCTGTGCTATCAGCCTTATCTATTGCCCAGACGTAGAACAGCTGCAGGGCGGCGTTGCTGATAACGCAACAGCGAAGTGGCATTGTTACAATTGCAGCTGCGTGTCACCTGTTGCAAGCGCAGAATCCTGTGGATGCGTGTAAGGTGCTCAATGGCATCATCAAAGAACACCAAGTTCATGGGTTTCTTCTTGGAGTTGTACTCAGCCAGCAGCTCCTCAACCACAGGCTTCATGAGATCAAATGTGCCTAGATCTTCATATAGGCGTCCTTCTTCCCCCTGCATGAAACAGCCATCGAGTTCAACCATGAGCTGTGAATTACCAATGCTCAGAGCATGGGTCTGCTCTGTTGCCTTCAACAAGCCCTTGCACATCTATGATGATTGTTTTCAGATTGATTTCAGTATCACACACCCAGTCACAAAGCAATCAAGCAGGCATTGCAAAAGTGAACAGATTATGCTCTACAAAGGGTCACCATAAAGCCTTACATTCTTGGCAGAGCGGTAGTCCCCAAAGAGTATAGGGTTCTTCATGACCGCCTCTGTGTGCTGCATGTACCTGGACTGTACCAGCATGCTGATCCTCTCTTGCACTGTCTGCAAAAACCCTCTCACGGTCAGCACAGCTTGTCTTATGCCAGGTTGAACACATGGACTTCCTGGGACACATGGAATCAAGTGCTGTTGCAAAGAAGAGCCAGTCACAGGGTCTGATGTCATCATCAACTAGACTCATGCAAGGGTAAGCGGCAAGCACTGACAGTGTGCAGTAGTCCCGGCAGGTGGCATGTGCAACTGGCCTGCTTGTCTTCAGGTGAGATCAGTCGGTCATGGAACACTCTGAGGACTTCATTCCTCCAGAGGCGCACAAACTGGGCAGCTGTAGTGAAGCAGGTGGGGCTGGCCAGGAGCAGCCCTTCAGTCACCCTGGACAGGTCCCGCAAGTTGAAGATGTAATGGAAGCGGGATGGCGTGGGTGGCAGCTGCTCTATGATGTAGGAGTACAGGTCCAGGGTCAGCCCTGTCAAGCCTCCAGCAGCACCTGAGTCATATGCAGTGTCAGTGTCATGTTTTTTTTTCAATGGCTTTGGGCTGTTTGTGGGGGCAAACAGGCACAAACCCAACAGCTGCCAAGCCTTTGGCAAGTCATATGCTAAGCAAAGCTCTGGACATCAAGAGATGCAATCTGTACATGTAATGTACATTCAGGCCTGGTTGCCTCACTACATACACAATTCTGGTTATAGGTAGCTACAAAATCTACCAAATGCTTGGAGAAAACAAAGTACAGACCAGCTTTTCCAGCATAGAGCAGAAACCAACAACAATGACGTGGATGTCTGCACAGCCTGCAGACCAGCTCACTTTTGATGTCTTCAGACAGGGTCGCCACATGATGAGCAAGAATGGACGTGTAGATGGTCTGCAGGTTGGAGTTGCTGGGAAACTGGACCTCGTAGGCATCAAAGAGAGACACAAAGCGAGGGTCCAGCATGTTCCTGGCACCACCAGGCGGGCCCATGGCCCCAACAAACTGGATGTCCTTCATGTTCTTCCAGTTCAGCTCCTTCCCGCGGTCATAGAAGCCCTGCAATCAATAGGCCACGTCTCCTGTACTAAACACCTTTACTACCATGCGGCATAGCCTCAGCTACCAACTGCCAATGTTAGCAATGTTTGCTTTGGCAATGGCAGTCATGGCCATGATACCCTGTGAGCAGATGACCAGGTGAGCCTGAAGAGATCTCATGGCACCTAATGCTTACTTCATTGCAAATGATGGAGTTGTGATATGTATGAGAGGCAGGCATGCTGTGCAGCTTGAGAGCATGAAGCCTGAAGAGATCTCATGGCACCTAATGCTTACTTCATTGCAAATGATGGAGTTGTGATATGTGCGAGAGGCAGGCATGCTGTGCAGCTTGAGAGCATGAAGCAGAGCATGAAGCAGAGCATGAAGTAAAGCCTACCTTGCGGTCAATGAGAAGCTTGAGGAGGGCGATGGGCTGCTGCGTGCCGTACTGGTCCATGCGAGGCATATTGAGGTCATCCAGGAAGATCATGAGGCGCTTGCCCATGGGTGGGCCATAGGTGTCCTTGGTGCGCTTTTCTGTGCCATCCTGTTGTGTACACGAGACTTTGTAAAATGATACATGTTGTCATGTATTTCCATTTTGATACAGCAATTTTGTACTCCTCTTTTTCTGCTACAATTGTGAGCTAAAATGAAAAGATTGATGTACGTTGCTTTTGGACAGCGTTGTACAGGCCAGCAAGACAATCTGTGTGTTCAAGATCACCTCGATTGCCCTTTGGACATCAAGAGAGCTGGTCCGGCTAGAGAAGTTCATGTTCAGCACGACGTTGTTGTTGGCAGTCCAGGTGCCAAGGTAGTGCTGAATGGTAGCCGTCTTGGCTGTTCCAGACTCTCCCACAAAGAGGCAGGGCCTGCCCGCCCCAACAGTGGTGCTGAGCAGCCATGTGGAGCGCACCACATCCACGGTGGGCACCAGGATCTTGGAGAACATACCATCTACTGGAGGCGTGTAGGCCTTGACCTGGCTCTTCCAAGACTGCACGGCAACACACACAGTGCTTGACTACAAAGTGGCAGGAAGCCTGCTTTGATCTTTCACATGCCATGCATTAGCAAACTTGGGCTGTCCCCAGCACATGCAAAGAAGGCATATACGTTTGTGATTGAGCTGTGCAGGCATGATCAGCAAAGCCTCCATATTCTCAGTTTTGCAGGGTGCCGATTGCGTGCTGTTGATGCAACAACAGGAGGTCCTGCATCTGCCAGTTTGTACCTGTTGTGCAGCAGGCAGATGCTTACCTTCCAGCACTGCTGGTCCGGGTGAAAGCAGTATTCATACAGAGACTTGCTTGGCAGGTTGCCAACCAAGACCTTCTCATGATCAACTGTGCCCATGCCAGATGTGTGGCACAAGAAGTCATTGAACCTGCATTTCAATACATGGGGTTCAGGTGCTCATCTGTACACAAGATACACGCAAGCATCTACTCAGGATTGTGTGGTATGAAGATGCAGCATGCACGTTTGTAGGTAAGAAGGTGCAGCACGCAGGTTTATAGTCCAGATTGGATGGGATAGACCGTTGCATGCAGGTCTAATTACCTGTCACGGTCTTCACAGCCTGGCCTCTGGACGATGCAAGCTCCCAAACTCCACACACAACCAAACACAAATATCGCCTCTAGAACCTGCATGCATCCTTCTGCTCAGCAGCGTAAGAATGGTCATGTCTGCAGGCAGCAGCATTGCCTGCACTGGTCATGCAGCTTTTGTCAAGCACATCTGTGTCACGGATGAGTGAAGTGGGAGTGCATGCGCTCACATTGGGGTCAATGTAGTGACCGCTGTCCAAGAGCAGGGTTTCCAGGAGGTGGCACAGCTGTGTGATGAGGTTGAGGTTGGTGACAGGGATGCTGAGCTTCAACTTCTGCACCAGCTCCCCAGCGTCCACGCCCTCCAGCACATAGTCCACAGCCGAAGCAGCATATTTGGCAAACAGCTGCTTCAGCAAGCCTGCCTCTGCAGCGTTGCTCCTGCAGCATGCAGCCACCAAGTGACCTTGCCACCTCACAGCATGAGGCCGTGACAAGTGATTCTGTATTGCAGATGTACAACATAGCAGCATGTGTGCACAGTAAACACTTTGTTGCATTGCCTGGACATATGGAGCACACCATGATCTACTGAGTTGCTGGCGAACAACTGCCTTGTAGGCTGCTTGTTTTGCCTGAAATGTTGCCTCTTTGCAGACTTTTGTGTCTGCCTCTACCCAAGTAGTGAGGGTAACTTGCAGCTTTGGCTGTGGGTGGCCTTCCGTTTGACGCTTGTGGTTTCTTGCGTTGCATGTACATGTATCTGTAATGAATAGCTCTCCCCCCCCCCCACCCCCCAACAAAGCTGAGTTGCTGTGATGCCTGGGGATAGTAGCATACCTGGAAGCCAGCCAGGTGTTGACATATGGCATGTACCCCAGGTTACGCGAGTCCACAAAGACCATTCCACAACGGGACACTGTGGCTGGAGAAGCATATTGTAGGTCACCCACCTGAACAGCACTCACGAGGAGTAATGCTAGCAGTGAAATGTGACATAGGCAATGTTTGTGTGCAGTAGTAGCTCAGGTAGAACACGCACACAGAATACTGATAATATCACCAAAGAGGTGGATTTGAGACACTGTTTCCATGCTGGACAAGTTGTTGATTTGTTGATGCGAGAAAAGTTTACAGTATTACCTCAAAGAGCAGACGACAGTGCGCCTGCAGGCGAATGCGCTCTCCATTGGGCAGTGTCAGCAGGCGATTGTCATCCATGACACTGTTCATATTCTCCACCCACACAGCATCCACATCACCATCAAACACCAAATACTTGGCCTCATCCTGCAGTTTGCAACAATAGACTTGTGCATTCCCATATGTGCTTGGTGACATTGCCGTTGTGAGTCATATTGGGGCCACTAGAGGCAGTTGGCTGCAGGGACAGCAGCTTGTGGCAAACAGAGCCAGATCGGTGGCAAGACAGCTCTGCCTCATGAAGAACATCACCATGGAACTGAGCATACCAAGTGGCAAACACGGTTAAGACAGTGACATGCAATGCACTTGGCATCACAACAGCACGCGTTGAGTGGGCGCACCTTGCCAGCTGGCAGTGGCTTGTTGATCTCTCGAAAAATGTTGGACAGCAGGCCATCTGTCCAGTCCCTGGTGTCTGTGTCCAGGACTCCATACAGCTCTGCTACGCTCAGTGCCTGCATGCACCTTACGCTTCCTGTCAGCCCTGCTGGCCATGATTTCAAGCTACTCTGGCAAAGGTCTGGTAGCTTATGCTGCAGCCCCATGCTCAGGACCCAAGGGCTTGCTTGCAACAGAGAACTGCAGATTTCAGCTGCATGGCTACTGCAGCTGAGACTATGGGTTCACCTTTGGGTTGAGGACATTCATGGTGGTGCGCTTGCCCATCTTGGTCTGTGAGCGAGCCAAAGTCTGCAGGATGACAGACTTGCCGCCTCCTGTCTGACCCACCACCATGACAGTGTGCCGTGTCATCAACACCTGTGACGCAGAAGCTGCCAGTGTGAATGCTGACTCCAGTCATGACCTTGCACTCGGCTTCTGACACGATCAGTTCAGCTTGACCTGATATGCCGCAGTTGCATGCATTTTTCTGCTGTGCTGTACCACCGGTGTAAACCAGCAAAGCTCGTACATCCAGGCTGATGCAGTTTGATGTGATGCAAACAGGAGGCGCGAGACGACTCACTTCGTACAGTTGTATGACCTTGTCCACCTGCTGGCCAGGGTCGATGAGGACCTGGTAGCCCTGCTCTGCCAAGTCAGCTTCCACCACGTCATTCAGCTGAGGGTAGTGCACCCTTGGGCAGTCCATGCCTACATGTCAGAAGGAACAGGCTCAGCAGGAGTGAAGAACAGGACAAGTGGGCAGACAGCCCAGCCACAGCAGTGCTTTGATGGTGCAGCCCAAGCTCTTGCAAGTAGCTTGCTGGACATCAGACCCGATCCACACAAAACAGGCAGAAAGCTACAGGTGTAGACCAGACTGGCAAGCTCTGCATGGTGATTTAGTTTTCCTGTTACACATGCTGTCCACCATGCCACGCAGTGCCCTATCCTGCTGATGCAACACAAGTAAGCTGCTTGTAGGAGGCCATGCCTGGGAAGAGGTCATTGATGAGGCCTAGGAATAGGGGCACATCATCATACACAAACTTGGGCAGGTTCATGTCGCGCAGGGCGCGCATGAGCACCAGTGCCTCGCTCATGTCTGGGGAGCTGCGCTTGAGGCTGCCGGCCATGACCAGCACAGACTTGAGGGCGCGCAAGCCAAAGTCATAATGGTGCTGTGAGCTGAGTTGCTCTTTAGACAGCTTGTACAGCACTGTCATCTTCTTTGCCAACACCTGCAGGTGGTTTCAAGGATCAGGCACCAATGCAGCATGATACATTGCAGTGAATGACCTGATGTACCAATCCAAGGGGTCAATGTGGTGTGGTGTCCAACAGCTATGAGATAGTTGTCGGACTTCACATGCAGGCCTTACGCGCAGAGGCTTAATGCTAATCGTCATAGAATGACAGGAACAGGCTTGGCATGTGAGAGTGTGCCAAGCATGTACCTTGGCGGTGTCAAAGCCCTCTGAGAAGAGCATGATTTCACAGATCTGCTCCAGGTCAGGCACCACCATGGTGACAGGTCTGAAGAGGGCCTTCAGGTTGTCAGGCAGCTCAGTTCGGCCAGCATAACCAGGATTCATGGTGATGAAAATACCGCTGCGCTCATCCAGGGCTATCTCCTTGCCTGCATCAACATCAGCAGTATGTTCAAGTGACATCTGCCTGATATCATGCTGAGATTGGTGTATCAAGTCAACTTGCTCTAGATACAGGTGCAAGTCAGCAGCCTGAATGTTGAAAAAGTGGCAAGTTGTCTGTGGCTTGCATGACATGCACATCTGAACATCATGGGGGGTCATCGTCTTTTGCAGACTACAGCAGGCACTGCTTACCCTCAAATGGGAACCTGGTAAGACCATTCTTGAGAGCTTCCTGAATCTGCCTGATCTGGCTGGACACCACGCTTAGCACCTCTGCCTCAATTCTGTTGAACTCGTCAAAGCAGCCCCAAGCTCCACACTGCACCAAGCCTGAGAAGATGCTGCCCATGGCTTTAAAGTCCAGACCCTCGCCTGAAGCACAATGCATTGTCAGGCCATGCAAACTAGTGGCGTACTTTAGTCTGTTACATGGGAAGGTGTAGTCCAGAGCCTAACCTGAAGCACAAGTCACTGTCAGGCCATTTACACCACTAAAAACATGTTTTAAGTGGCTGAAGCATGACCTTTGTCTTCTTCGAAACGTAATCCCCTAGCTAAAGCATTGGTAATTTCTTCCTCTTTCTCAGCCTGTTGCGCGGGAAAGTGTAGTCAGGCTCTGTACCTGCTGCTCAGTGCAACCCTCACAACTGCCAAAGTCAAGTGGAAATCTCACCGCAGTTGAAGACGACACATAGTAGAGCCATTGACTTTGCCAGGTCCTTGGTGGTCTCAGTCTTGCCTGTGCCAGCTGGGCCAGCAGGAGCGCCACCCAGACGATATGTCAATGCAGTGGTCAAGGTCATGTAGCACCTGCATGTCACTTCAGCATTTGCACGTGGTCACCTGGGTGCCAGCCCAGGCAGGTCTGAAGCAATTGTACTGCAGGGCAGTGTCAAGCTGTTATGCATGGGCTTGACTTAAGCTGCTAGGCATACCTGTCTGTCAGAGCTGTGATGACCAAGCGCCCATTCAGTCCCATGAACTCAAAGCCGTACCGAAACAGGCCTGCAGTGCATATCATTATTAGGGTTGGGGACGTAGGCATATCATACATTGGCAGGAGCAAGCCACACATTTACACTGACACAAAGTCCACACATGACGCTGTTTGCATTTTATTTGACGGGTGTGGCAATGCTTTTGCATCAAAGTCCTGCTGCACATGTTTATGTGACTTACCTGTGCATTGACGGATCATCAGGTCATCAGCAGTACGGTCCCAATAGTAGCGCAGCTGAGA
>JAABUO010007269.1_pt1 | contig 12650 bp, 19 predicted proteins | sample 5559291 | NCBI WGS metagenome assembly JAABUO01 (sample SAMN10711878, study PRJNA513372) | rock metagenome | isolation source: Antarctica rocks | place: Antarctica: Victoria Land, Finger Mt sud
CAGGTTGACATGAGCAATTGGTACAGTGGCAATTTCATCACCGTCACATGTATATGTCAACCTTACAAGGTATTGCCGTATGACGTTTTGAAGATGCTTCGGAAGTTTCGGATGCTTCAGGAATCCCAGCAGCAGATGAACAAGCGTTGAATCTTTTGCATGCTGGCATACAACCCGAATGACCTGTCATTGACACATCCATTGTATGCTGCAGCTGCACACTGAACGTGTACAAAGTCGAAAGTCGCGGTTCAGGAAAGCCAAGAACTTTAGATTTGTATCGCCATGCTGACATTGATATTACCAGCACATCTTGCAGGATGAGTTATTGTAACAATGACGGTGTGAAAATGTTCAGTCAAAGCAGCTTTCAGAAGTCACATTATGTCATGCTGACATAAACCTGCGCGGGCTCATCAAGGAGGACTTCTTTCAAAGCTGACAAGACAGTAACGGTTATACAAAGCCAAAATAGCATACTGCAAATGTGCCTCAGACAAGTCGGCAGAGATAACTTCACAGCCAACACATGTCATTTGGCTAGCTGGACCTCTACACATCTAGACCATGTGCAGCAACAGTAGGTGTGACATGCATTGAACTGTAGTGACGTGATTGACAACACCAATATTCAAAGCTCAATTGAGTTGCACATCCAGACAGACAACAATGCTGGGCTCTAAATCACATCGGTGTCGTCGAATTGCTAGTGATTCATCTGCACATGGTCATACTGCCTGGTGAGCTCTCAGGCGTCATTGTAGCGGTGTATAAATTCAGATCTGCAAACAACATTGCATTTATTTGATATTCTCTTGCATGCACTAGAACGCAGCTCATTTACCTCATTGCAGCGACAAAACGAGCCTGCACAGTCATACTCTGTTATATCTGCACAGTACACTTGTGGTCTGCTCTCATCTCACTGAGACATAGTCAGCATGCATATAGCTCAAAATCAAGGCACAGCTTTCAGGGTGCAACTGCCATGTGCAGTATGCCTTGCCTCTGACTGGGCATCAGCATGCAACGGTAACTTGAAGCAATTGGTCTGGTGCTCTTGCAGCACAGAACTCAATAAAGTCGATGATGCTACACATGTCTGCACTTTGTTACACACCTACATTTCTTGAGCTTAGCTTCTGCTGTCTGAATGTACATCAACCCCATTGGGTCTGCAATAATCACATGCAGCGCATCAGCCTGTCAGTCTCGCCTGCAGTCAGGCACATCACTCAACAAGACCATTGTGAATTGCACATCCACAAACTCACAGTTGTTGACAACAGTAGAGACTTGAACACATTCAACAACTAGTATTGGGTGATCAGAAAAACAAAAGGATTAGATAGCGACCATTGTGGGGACAAGTGCTTTTTGCTGCTGCAAGCTTGTGACCACAGCATTTAAGCAGGCTTAGTGGCAATAAGTGTCTCTGCCTGTTTGTATAATCTATTTGCAATCTTGCAAGTCCACAGCACAATCAGTCTGAGATGCACAACTCCGCATCACAACAGATGTGTGCTGCCTCCTGGAATTGTTGGGTGCCCAAGCACATGCTAGCAGTGTGCAGTAGGCGTAACATGGGCCAGCAAAGTGCTGTTGTTCAATACAAGAGTGCAAGGCTGTACTTTGCAGATAGCATAGGCACTAACCTAGACTTGACTCAAGCAGCTAAGGATGCTTGTAAGGCCCGGTTCTCGTTCATCATTGCCTGATTTGGAGTGCTTGCCTCCTGAGCATTTGTCAAAGCTGTGAAGCTTGCATGCTCTCGAACAGCTTGCACATGGACCCATCAACATGCTCAGGCCATTCATCGGCATGCAAGCCATCATGAATGCGCGCTAGCTGAGGCGAGGCTCACCTTTTAAGCTTCTGAGCAAGAAAATGGGACATGATTTGCACCTTGAAACGCCCCTGTTGCTTCTCTGTACAGAGTCTCCTTGACACAAAACGTTGTTGCTGCTGATATGATCACACGCATTATATGCGCGTCAGCAGTGCTTAGCTGCAATCAGAGCACCTAGCAGCAAGGAAGTAGTCAAATATTTGGTGCTCAAGGCAATGCTACGCCTGTGCCAACGCAAGCACCTGCAAGTATGTATACGATACAAGAGGCGGTCATCACCTGGCGGTCCCTATGCATCAAGAAGCTATGGAAAGCCAAAGCAAACTTGTGTCTGTTCCGCAAGGACAGCGTCAATCAACCATGTGTGCAACGTTGCTTGATGCGCTGGCCCTAGACGTTTGCTCCAAATTTCGAAGACGCGCGTGCGTACTGTAGAATGCCCTTTTCGAGCTTCGGCTCCGGAACCACATCTCTGCAGCAGAAACTCTGCTCAATTTAGGTCAACGCTGCGCTATCACGACGCAAACCGAGAATTCAGGCAGCCAGACAGTCGTTCAAGTCTCCCCACATGGCAAGACGGCCATAGTTACACTTGACGGCCACGCAGAGTCGGTCAAATCAACGCAAAGCCTGGAGGGGTAAAGCATCGAACTGACTGATCAGGCCATGACGCTCTTGTTTGGAGCGCAAACCCTCTGACTTGACCGCCTGGGTCTACGGTGAGAAGACAGCAATTTGCAGAAAAAAGCCAGCAGCCTGCTACGAGACATTCAGCAGGACTTGCGGTGCGCTTTAACTGTGCCTGACTACACCACTATCTAGACAGGACTCGAATGTTTCAAAAGTGCTGGAGCCCTGGTCTTGGTTCTGATGTTTGCACATCTTTGTCTGCCAGCTTTGCATACACTTGCTCTTTGCAACGCTTGTAACAGCAATGTACATGACACCTTTACTCGTTGCTCATTTTTTTCTAACCGTTTGTTGAAAGATGCTAACACAGGATTGACAGCACCAGTTGTCTCAAGTCTGAGCTCACTGAGCTTCCAAACTATGGGGATCAGCATGCAGAAGATCTTTGTGGATCCTGCCAGTGGCTGGTGCATGTACAGAGACCCCACCTTCTTCTGCACCTCGACTTCTTCCTGGCAACAGAGATCATCAAGAGTGCCAAGGCGGAGTTCTGTCTTTCAACAAGCTCCCTGAAAAATCAAGATTGACGCACAAACATGACCTCATATAGGGAGCTGTTCAGGACTGTTGGCACCTGACCCTAGGGGAAGACACATATCTCATGGAGGAATGACTGAAAACTTTGATGTCGTTGCTGGATGTATTGCACTGGGGCGGCAATGGCTGAAATAGCACACTGTTATAGTTGCATGGGATTGCACAAGAATGCTCTCACCAATGATGTGGACACATGTGCACAGGTTGAGCACTCCAGTTTGTTTGAGTCTACGTCAAGCGAGGCCATTTCCGCAGGCAGCTTTGAGGGCTGTGGCAGGCAATCCAAAAGACCTGCGCCTTCAGCCTGGAGAAAGCGCCACAATTTGAAGAGGGGTTTTGTGCAGCGCAAGCCTCAGGACTGCATGGCTGCAAACAATGGCGAGCAGTTCAGCATGAAGGAAGAACAGGTCAGTTGTGCATGATTCAAAGCATGGCTCTTGCAATCAACAGCACAGCCATGCTACACAAATGTTGTCACAACTATACTTTGAAGCCCTGCTGTCTTAATGCAGCAGTGGTGCATGCAGCGGTGGCGACGAAGACAGACACATGTAGGCCAACCTTTTGTCCATATGGTGCCAGCCATAAAGTTAAATGACAAATGCTGATCAACATTGTACATTCAGAGTGTAACTGCACAAACACATTGACTAAATGCTTCAGCAGAAAGCATGCTTTCTCTTTGGCGCCCAATCTGCTTGCTAGCACAGGCATGTTGCCGTATAACAGGATTGCTTTGTCACCTGCAGGTCACCTGAGATTCACTTGGCGGCATCTTGCTATCCAAACAACTCCCATGCACAATTGAAGAGAGTGTGCGCAGCAGAGTTTGATGCTGAAGGGGAACAAAGGCTCAGGTAGGCCTGACGTGCATGGTGTTCCACAGTACCAGGGTACTGTACTGATGTTTGATGGAAATGCGTGTCTTCACAAGCATCAACCGTGTTCCTGCTTAGTGTTACGACTGCACATAAGAAATATGCATGTAGCAGTATGCATTCAAAAATGAGGTTGAACAGTAGGCAGTTTGTGCATACGCCTGCATGCATTTCTTCGGTCGTTGCGTGAGATGTGAGCACATTTGCAGCCAACAAGAGCAGAGAAAGCAAGACACAGCACTTGCCAAACAACCAGCTGTCATGGTCAATTGCGTAGCTCACAGCTATGCCAGAGAGACAAGCTGTTTCCATTGGCTCAGTCTTTTGCTCTGACATGTGTCTATCTGCTGCAAGGGGGCGTGGCGAACCAGCTGCCCAAAACAGCAGCAGCCAAGTCCAACAAAGTCATTGTTCATCTCACAGCTACGCTACCCTTCAGCTTAGAAGGAGTCTTCCTTCGGGGCCAAAGTGCCATTCCAAATATTGTAAGAGCCCCAGGCATCATTTGTGCAGGCTGCACATCAGACATACAGCCCCAGGCAGAGACCCAATCAGCAAGACTCGCTGCAGTCTCAGGCAAGCCAAAATGAAATCAGTTAGGATGTGTACACCTGATGCGTGACTGTTGCTACAGCAAGGACCAAAAATGGTTCTCTGTGTCAGGTTGCAATGTTCCTGAATAGCTTTACGAGCTTGCGACTCTGCAGTCTGTAAAATAGCATTTATATGCAAAGTTGTGCTGGCTTAGCAAGCAGTATCACGCAGCCCAAGTATGGAGTCCAAGTATGGACAGGCAAACTTTTCACAATCTTTCTTGACCACACCTTGGCTGTTTATGTCCTTGCAAGACGCAGCGCTTGCAGCTCTATTCTCTGGCCTGCATGAGGCCTTGCATTATGGCAATGGCAATGCTGAATACAGCAAATGACCAGATGTCATGACAACATTTTGCATGTTCAGGGCAGCTGCTGCATCAGCTTCTGCAAGGAGGGCTGGCTTTGACAAGTGCTTTGCAGGCAGAGTTGGCCAGCTGTCAGGTTAGAAAATTCCTGCAGGTAAACGGTGTCTTGTTCAAGCAAGGTCAGAATTTGCAAATCGCTGAATGTTGGTCATGAAGCTACACATGTGGCGCACCTGCCAAAGAGGGTTACACTGAGCTGCGGTGCATGGAAAGCAGTGCAAACCACCTGAACCAGAAAGGTTGACCTGTTCTGCATCTGACAGTCATGACATTGGCATCTCAAGCGTTTGATCTATGTCAAGAAGCATGCAATACCGAGGGGACATTGAACCTGTGATGCTCATGATATGATCATTGCATTGTCATGCATATGCACATTCCATGTATTGCACAGCAGGCCATGCTATGCCATGCTATGCCATGCTATGCCATGCTGTGCCATGCTACGCCATGCTATGCCATGCTATGCCATGCCATGCCATGCTATGCTACGCTACGCTACGCTGCAATGCGCTGCGCTGATTTGAGTGTGCTGTGGTCAGGAGTACAACCAGTGGCCAAAGGAACCTTGAGCAGCTTGTTGGATGACACTGGATGTCTTTCTGGCAGCCCACTGTTGTCTCTCCCTGACAGGACAGACCCAACCTGCAAAGCAGCATTCCTCAGTGTGGTTTCCAGTGGGTTCTTCTTTGCTACAGGCTTCCTATGGGATGAAAGCTTTCATAAGGTCAGTTAGTTTTGTCTAATAATAAGTATAATGATAATAATAACGCTCAACGCTTTTCAGCTCATGATGAGCTAGGTACGAGCAGGACAAGGCTTGTCTCTCCAGAGCAGCCTGTCTTGTGCATCCCTGTACGGCCTACTAGTACGGCCATTTTGACAATTACATAATGCAACATCACTGAAAGTAGACCTAGGGCGGCCAGGTGGGAGAAGCCCCTTGACTTCACCAAACAAAAGCTTCTTAAGCAATCTATTGTTAGGCATCCTGATTTTTGCTGGATTGTCTTTTTCTGCCTTGTCTGGCTGTTTCCCTGAGAACATCAGTCTGTTGAAAGTCAGCAACTTGTGCACAACTGACGCACTTTCAGTTGAGTATGTTGCATCTTGTGGGATTGCACACCTCAATTGCACAGATTTGTACAGGGGCGCTTGGATGTATACAGGGGCGCTTGGATCTATACAGGGGGCTGAGGGCAGTGGGGCAGGTCTCGGGTGGGGCTGTTGGCCTGGAGGTCTGACAACGTGTGTGCCCCCAGTGCACAGCGCTACACCAGAGAAACAAGTGGATGTCTCTGCGGCAAAGCCAACCATGGGCTGGGGCAGATCATGCAAACAGCCCTTGAGCTTGACCAGCAACATGTAAGCACACAACTATGGTGCAATACACCGACCCAGCGCTCCTCACAGTAGCGTTACGGCCTGTCATGATCATTCTGCTTGTGTTGACGGTTACAGTGCTTGCAATGCAAAACTCAACTTGGCGTTCACCACAGCATGGAGTGACAATTTGCACATCCACATGCCAATGCTGACTCATTGAAAGACCTGTCTATCCATTCAGTGGCTGTGTAACCCGTGTTCAGGCAAGGGGCATACCAATGTTTTGTCAAAGTACTGCCTTGCAGTCTCGGCGAAGAATGCTCCCCTCTCTTTGAGACTGGTGGTGACCTTACAGTTGTCTGATAATGTGTTGGCGTGCATGACGTTGATGGTTGATAGCAAGTGATAGTCAAACTGCTGCTGTGCAGAATACAGCTGAGCTGCATTGCATTCCGGTGTCAGCTTGCATCAATGGTGCTTATGCAAAAGGTGGGATCTCCTGCTGCATCTACCTGTGTTGTGCAACCTGTACGAAGAAACAACTGTCTCTGATCAGGGCTGTGATGCATGTCTGCCCTGTCTGTCAAGAAGCTGCTTCTGACTGCCCACTCTGTCGGCAAATGCCGTCTCTCCCTGTGTCGCGTGTCCCTCTCTGCACGGCACCTAATGCTGGACAGCTTTTGCGAGCTTCTGTGTCAAATCTGGCAATTCATTTAGTAGCTGCATCCGCTTCAAAATGTTCCGCAACATCACAGCAAGACATTGCAAATAGCCACGTTTGGAGAGTCCAAGCTGATCAATACCCCCCCACCCCCCCTTCCCCGCCCCCACCATGAATGAGCTATGGATATGCTTGTGGGACCTTGGGACCTTGACCATACAACACGGTGGCCTGTGTCATCATCAAGGGCATGCCTGAAGAGCAGCATTTTGCTGACAGCGTGGATGATGGTCTTGATCTCATGAGCTTGCATGTGCTCACAGCAATCATCACCCTTGTCAGCAAACTGCTGCACCTCAAGAGTGCACTTGGTAATGACGACAGCCACCCTGCTGTCTGCAGCTGCGTTGTCACTTTGCATCTACTCGGCCTTTGCTTTCACCCTGCGGCTGACATGACAGCACTTTCTGCTGGTTGACCTGCAGAACTAAACTCCACGATCTCAACATACAGAAGCTGGTGACAATCATTGGATCTGTTGACATTATCGTTTCAGTCACAACCATGATAGGCTCTTGTTCAGAGCCTCAATTTGGACCCAGGTAAGAGCCTTGACAAGAGCCTAGGACTACAAATGTGACTGGAATGATGATGGCCACAGATCTAGCAAAGCCACCAGAGTCTCAATGTGATACCACAGACGACTTGACAGCAGCATCGAAGTGACAGTCTGCACATACACATGCCAATGCTGACTTGTTGAAAGGCCTGTCTATAAATTCAGCAGCTGTGTAACGCGTGTTAAGGGGAGGAGCGTACTACCGCCCTGTCAAAGGGTTGCCTTGCAGTCTTCGCAAAGAATGCTCCCCTCTCTTTGAGACCGTTGGTGACCTTTAAAGTACAATCGTCCAATAATGTCCAATATTATGTTGGTGCGCATAGGGTTGACAGAGGATTGACAGCAAGCGATAGTCAAAGTGTTGCTGTGCAGAACACAGCTGAGCTGCATTGCATTTTGGTGTTGAGTGCCACCTTGCATCAATGGTGCTTATGCAAAAGGTCTCCTGCTGTATCTACCTGTATGAAGAAATAACTGTCTCTGTTCAGGGCTGTGGTTTATATCAAAAAGTTGTTCCTGGCTGCTCACTCTGCTGGCAAATGCTGTGTCTCCCTGTGTCGTATGCCACTCTTTGCACGGCACCTGAACAGCTTTTGTGAGCTTCTGTGTGACATCCAACATTTCTTTCACTACCTGCATACACTTCAACATGTTGCGCAACATCGCAACAAGACTCTGCAAACAGCCGTGTTTGGAGAGCCCAAGCTCTAACACCCCCTCCAGCTGCACCCCCCCCCCCACCATGAATGAGCTTTGTTGGTGTAGGACGTTCTTTAGGTGAGTTCACAGCTGCCTGCAACAAGTCCTTTTTTCCAGGACATCTTGAGGGCGATGTCTTTGCAGAGTCTAGGCCTGAACAGCCTCTATCAGATTCTGGCAAGGCAGGAGGCATCCTAGGAGCACTGGCAAAAGTGGGTATGCAACTACCTGCCTGTGCCCAACCCTGTCAACACTTGAGATCAGGTCCTGCCTCTGTGAGAAGCACACTGGTCAATCTTGAGACTTGACGGCCTTTTGACACCCTGCCCTGACTGCACCAGCATGATCATTCAAACATTTAATTGCAATCAGGCAAGAATTGACTTGTCGACAATGATAGGTGCAGCCAGGCATGTAGTGGTGGTTGTCCTGTCAGTTGAAATGATTCTTGAAGACCTGTGAAGCACACAAAGGGGTGTCAGCCCAAGCATAGTGAGGGCGCAAGGCTGCTGATGCTATCACAAAGGTTGCAAGACAGAAGTTGTAGGACCTCTTGCATAAGTAACAGAAGTGCAATTGCATGCAGGACATCTTGGAGGCTAGGGTGGGGGGGCTGCCAGGGTGAGGGGCTGCCAGAATAAGTGGTGAGAGGTTATGCTGACTCGCCAGAAGGGACTTGCGTCTAGGTCTCTGGGAGACGTGCAAACCCCTGACAAGGTGAAACCTGAAACATGAGACTTGACGAGCCCCTTGCTTCAAAGTAACCTAAAGCAGTTCTGTGCTGACATTGTCAATGACGGATCGAAGCTGCAGCGGCAGTGTAAGCTTCAAATGCAAGGCGTCCGAGTGCAGTGTGCCTCAAAAGTTCTCCAATTTTGCTTGAGTGATGATGGAAGCATAGACAGCATTGTCATTGGTACTGGTTACTCATACTCTGCATGCACATGCCGCCTTGCAACGCCCTGAGGTCCATGGTGGGTCAAAATTGGGTGTAGACGGACTTAAGGTTTAAGTCTTATCCCCATGAGTGTTGATCAGAGGGCTACCATTGCACGTCGTCTGAATGTACATTTTCTTGTTTGGCAGAAAGAGAGCATGTACACTCAGCAGCATGTCCGAGCTTGTGTTTGCATGGTGTACCTATTACACTTGTATGTGCGTATACACTGGATTTCTCCTTTTTAGGTTCAAGGTGTACATATGTCTTGTGCAGCACATCTTCTTCTGTAGTCAGGTGGCTTGAGCTCATTGGCAGTGCAGCACAGCAGTCAGACAAGAAAAACAGAGGAACAGTTTCCTTACAATTTTCTTGGGCTGCAAGTATTGACAGGTAATCAAGTTGCAAACAGTCAACAGTAACTTTTTTGTGACTGCTGCGAGCAAAATTAAATCCATTTTGTCAATTTTTTAGTCTGAGCTACTGTGCCATGCTGTTGGCGCAGCAACAAACACAGACTGCACAGATGCCAGCGTTACATTTGTCCACTGTGTTTGTCCCTGATTAGCGCCTAAGTGCTAATACTGCGCACTCCACTGTACTATCATTTCAGCTCCAGAGTGTTCTTCCAGCTGCCATGTTTGTGGGTGTGCACACATCCACATTTATACTGCTGAAGCAGCTGTTGCTGCTTCTGCGCTCATTGCCATGTTACAATTGCTGCTGCTGCTATTGGTTCTGTCCTCGCTGTGTCAACAACAAGCCTGCTGCTGCCGCTGCTGCTGCCGCTGCTGCTCCCGTGTCTAATACTGTTGATGCTGTTTCTCATCTCAGTCTTGATTTGGTGCAATGCCGCTCACACTACAGCCTCCTTAACCTGCTACCTTGCTGCGCAGAACCCTGGGCATAACCCCGCAGAATCAGAGGAGGTGCCCTTCAGCTTGATAGAATCTGCATCAAGCGAGGCCATTTCCCCGGTAGCTTTAAGGGCTGTGGCAGGCAGCCCAAAAGACTTGCGCCTTCAGCCCCACGAAAGGGCCCTGTTTCGAGGAGTTTGTCGGGCAGCGCAAGCCTGAGTTGGACTGTATTGCTGAGGGCAACGGCCAACAGTCCAGCATGCAGGAAGATCAGGTTAGCTGTGCTTGAATCAAGCATAGCTCTAGCAACACCATTTCCATGCTACAAAGCTGTCGTCACAACTGGATTTGAAAGCACTGCTGTCCGCATGCAGCAGTGGTGCATGCAGGTGCATGAGTGCTACACATGTATGCAAAACTTTTGCCCGTGCGGTGCCCACCACAAGCTTGTTGAGAAGTGCTGGTCAGCAGTGTGCATTTGGGTGTGACTGCGCAAATACACAGGTCAAATGCTGTGCCTGCAGAGTGGCGCCTGGGGAACTTGCAGTAGCTGATGACTGCATTATTTCTGGCAACTGTGACACCAGACAAATTTGCTTTCCAAGATTCAGCGACGACTGCAGCGTAAAGCTGATGATGGACTGGTAACAGAGGGCTGTGAGAGCACGGCCTGCTCAGACGTCCTGCCTTGGTAGATGAATAGGTCTATCTTGCAAGCTCAGCAAGCCTTGCTGTTACACACATTGATCACTGAGTTTCATGATCACATGCAGTTACAGCATCTCACTTGACTGCCATGATTAGCCTGTTTTGGTTGGACTGTACATGTGGCCCCTTTTGCAGTCCCTGCGGTCCTTTTGATGCCAATGAATTATGCTAGGAAACCTGCAGCTATGCCTGATGAAGTGCACAGATTTTGCTCGTAGATTGAATCAGATGCAGGTCAAGAGACCCTATTGGTCAACAAAAGGCTTGTGTCAAGTGACAGACAGATCACAAACTGTTCTGTGAAGTCATGCATGATCAAAATGTTTTGCGTGGACATCATATCTTGTACATAGTATGCATGACGCTCTTTGCTCTGTCAAGCATTCTTACTGTCTGGAACATGCAGTCTGTTGCCTGTGGTGGTGCTGAAGCTGTTGAATACAATGTCCAGCCAACAACAAATGTGTAAATGACCAACTTGTCTGAGATTGAATGCGTATGTATGTACTGCTGAGAGGCATCGTGTCAGATGATCGTAGTGCATCACTGTCTGATTTGAATGAGACGGGGCACACGAAAATGCACCATGATTTGGAACCATGGCTGATTGCTGTACTCATGCATACCAGTGTTGCTGTAAGGTGTTAAAGATTGATTACAAAAGATTTGCACAGGCAGCGATGCAGCAGAAATCTGTTCCTTGACATAAAAGTGTTGAATCAACACAGAATGTGTGATTTGTGCTGGTATACAAAACCAGTATGGCCATCTTGGCCGTTTGCAGCTGTGCCACAATGTGCACAGCTACAAACGTTGCCCAGGATGCACGACGTGGACGTGTGGCCATAGCGCATCCCACTCATCAACCCAAGGAAGCAATTAAGCCACGTCTTGGGTATCATTTGAGTCTTGGAGGCCTGCAGCAAAAGTGAATCAAGGTCAGTAAACATTGCAGAGTAATGTGGCACCTGATCCTCACCTGGTCCAGATCTCAAGGCAGATGTCCACTTGCGCAATGCTCCACAAGGCAGTGTCCTCTGCTCCACAGCTGAGGTCCAAAGGCTGTGTCCACCGTGCCAGGCTTCAAAGGCTGTGTCCACTGCTCCAAAAGCTGAGGTCCAAAGGCTGTGTCCACCGTGCCAGGCTCCAAGGGCTGTGTCCACTGCTCCAAACGCTGTCAGGAAGGCCACAAAGGCTGTGTCCACCGTGCCAGGCTCCAAAGGCTGTGTCCACTGCTCCAAAGGCGGCTGTCAGGAAGGCCACAAAAGCTGTGTCCACTGCACTGCCATCGCTGACAAACAGCTGCCAAACCTCCGTCACGACCACTGCTGCATCGGGGTCGTGACGGAGGTTTGGCACCTGCCATCCTGCACGGCATGTAAGCGTCAAACCGGAGCAGCAAAATCGACACAGGGGTGCTCAAGTGAGCCAAAGCTCTCTTCCTTACCCCAACGGACAGTAGCTCAGGCTTGGAGCCTGGCGAACCCTGTCCTAGACTGCTCAGCTCAGCAAACAGGTCAGCACTCCAACGGCCGGGTTTAAACCCTTGCCACAAGAGAGCAACAGGGCGAGCAGTAGACGATGGCTGTTGTCCTCTTCGCCAAAACCTGCTTCCAATCTGCAAGTCAGCTTGTGATCCTGGCAAACAACAAAGCTGAGATACTGGAACCAATGATACGAGACAGACACACGTGAACAACAATACGACAACGAGAGGATTAGACAACGAGATGTGAGGAACAATGAAGCTGCTCGAAGTTGATGTGAATTCAAACCACTTTCGAAATGGCATTTAAAGGGGGGCTTTAATTGGGGCGCTGTCAAACAAACTTGACCGATCAGCCCTCGTCGGTGCCCCAATCATGAAGCCCCTCCTTTAAATGCCATTTCGAAAGTGGTTTGAATTCACATCAACTTCGAGCAGCTTC
>JAABUO010007271.1_pt1 | contig 12649 bp, 14 predicted proteins | sample 5559291 | NCBI WGS metagenome assembly JAABUO01 (sample SAMN10711878, study PRJNA513372) | rock metagenome | isolation source: Antarctica rocks | place: Antarctica: Victoria Land, Finger Mt sud
CGTCATTAATGATATTCTATACAATGATGTTTCGATTTGATTTTCAATTCAAAGATGAAAGACATTTCTTTACACTTGTGATGCTCATGATTGTAACGCAGAAACTGTGTTCTCTTGCTTAATGATTATCATTCATTAAGCAGAGAAATGTGTGATGAAAGAGAGATGTGCATGATGAGAAGATAGAATGTGATTGTATTAAATAACTCTTTTCTTCTTTTGATTTGACTTATGTCACGTAGATGTTGAATAGATTGTTAGTATAAATGTGCGATTGCAATCATTCAATGCTTAGCTGATCGATAGTAGAGATGTATTCTGATTATTCTCATGCACTCTCAATTTTTCACGTAGATAGATGTATGATCTGATGTCAAGTAAAGAAGATAAGTTCAAGCTTTCTCAATATATCAGCGTGATCAACAAGTCACTACTTCTTCAAGTCTTGTAATCACGACTCTCAGACTCATCATCTGAAACAACTATTTTATCTGATATCTTTTCATTAATTACTTGATAGTATTGTTGATGTGATGAAGACGTTTTGATATCAACGCAGTTAATGAGTTGCAAATTCTTTAATCACTTGTAATCACAATTTACAGACTCTTCATCTGAGTTGTTTTTTTCACTAGTAGTATCTTTTCATCTCTTACAGACATCGACATGTCATTAATCTTCTTTGTAGATGTCATAATGTTAGATCATCAATTTGATTTAAAATATAAATCATTGATATCTTAAATAATCTCGATTCATTGAATCTGTTTTGCAGTTCAATGAATCAAGTCATTAATCTAGTCATCATCATCTTAATCTAGTTTCAGCAATTCTGTTTCAATCATATCAGTCATGTGTGCAAACTTTTGCAATCTTAAGTCAATAAAAATACTGTCTAGTCTTGATTCTGCTCAATTCATGTATATAAAAGTTGAGTTTTCATTCTTTTCTTTCGCTTTTTGTCTTTCATCTTGTACATTATTTAATGTATTGTTTTGTATCTAGATTTTATCAAAGTAATAATAATATCAGTCTTTTATATTGATAGTATCTCTAGTTTAGCTCAGTTTCTGACATTATGAAAGATTTACACTTTTTGCAACGTTTTCATATGTTGAAATCTCGTTTAGTTATTCTTTCACTTAAATAAAGTCACTTCACAATCTCTTGATCAACAATGAGCGTGCTGTCAAACAGTTCACTTAAAGTGTGATTGAAAATTCAGTCGAGATTTTTCGCGTACTGCAAGAGCTTCAAAATCAAGTTCAACAACATGATGTCATCATCTTATCTTCATTCATCGTTTTTAGTTCTTCAGTTTATATAGAGTTGAATTCTCAGTCTCTTGCAATGATAGCTCAAATCATTGCACAAATCTTGAATAATCAATCTCTTTTCATCATTCACTCTTCTGTGAACTTTGTTGCTGTCTTTATTACTTCTAGATTCAAGAAGCTTTTCAACATATCTGAGTATAAGAGAGACAAAGATTGATTGAATGCATGAAAGCAGAGTCTGATACAACGCATGAACGTGAACGATGATCATTATTTCTCTCATCGAGCCAAGATCGTTTATGTCGAGTCATGACTCATCATAGATAAGAAGACTCACAATCTAATGAGTCAATATTGAATCAATGATCTTTGTATCATTTTCATCTTTGCAGATCGATGACATAAGTTATGTTATTGCTGCGACAATTCTTTCAAGACAAAAGATGCTCATTTATATCTTTATGAAACTTTGAAGCAAGACATGAATAACTTTGTTGACTACTACAATCTTTTCTATCAAAAGAAAGAATGTTCTTTGATGAAAGATTTTTCATTGATTGACTGTCTGAAGCTTAATGTTAATTATTTCACTCAAGTCATTGTTTTTGTCATAATGAATTGACTTATAGAAGTTAGATCAGAGACTAGAGTCAAAGACTGAGTCAAAGATCAGATTTAAGTTAGCTCTGAAACTCTATGACTTTGTCAAGACATCGTTTAGACTACGTCATATTTTTGACTTAATATGTCATGAAATATGTCGTGCTCAACTTGACAATGCTTGACAAACTCTCTATAGTCGATCGATTTTCTTGAGTTATCAAGAACTTCTTAATAATTAGCTTTATCATAATATATATTCATTTCTGTGTTTGCTTAGAATATCACATTGTCATATCACTCTTATAGATCTCATTTATTCATTTAGTAGACTTGATCATCACAGTTCTAATTATTTCAAACTCTTTTTAGAAGTGATGATTTGATATTCAAGCATGATAACAGCAACGCAATCATAACAAAGTTGAAACGATGATATTTCAATCTTGCAAGACATCATATCAGAAAACGAACGTTGCATAATGAAATCAGAAAGTGAAGAAGCAGAAGATGAACTCTCTCTTGATATTGATGAGCAGCTGACATAAGCAATGCTTCAATGTGATGAATTGCAAAAGAAACAGAAGCTAACAATTATTTGATCAGAGATTGAAACTCTGCAAGTCGTTGAAACAATGAAGAAAAGTCATTGAACTTTCACTTGAATTCTCACGAAGAACTTGAATGATTTACACATTGTTTAAAGATCACACGAAATGATCAAAGCAGAATGAACGAAGAAGTGTATGAAGATTGTCAAGAGCGTGTGATAAATGAAAAGAAGCTGTCAAATCATTAACAACTGAACAAAGTATATTCAAGCATGTGACAAAAAGAGCAAAATCATCAGAAAACAGAAATGCAGTGAATATTAAGAAATCATGCAGAACGTTGAACAATTCTTGAAAGAACTGTTCAAAACTGCAAAATGAGCAAGAAATGCAGTTGCAGACACATTGACTTAAGCGACAATTTCTCTTCTGATCAAGTCAAAATGCTTCTACATCACTATGACAGCGCAAAATAAGATGAAGATGAAGTTTCAAACTCACTTTTCATCATCTTTAAAGATTTTCATGCTGAACACAGAAGACTTCAAGTATTCACTCTTGATTGAGAATGATGTTTCGCTGATGCATCATAAGATTAAGAGAGTCATTTACAAGATGATGCTCAACAAGATTTCAAAACATACAAAATATATAAATAGAATAATGCGCAGACTCATCAATGACACATCAAAATAAATACACTCTCTTTTTGAAAGATGTCTGCAGAAGAGAATACAGTCAACTCAGTTCAAGAATGCAATTACAATAGTGATGCAGAAGTCAAACAAGAAGAATTACTTTAATGCAAAAATATATAGATCAATTATGTTACTTAACATGTTGAGCAAGATACTGAAGTTCATCATATTCAAATGTCTGTAAAATATCATAGAAGCATGCAACTTGATATTGAACATTTAAATAAAGATTTGCAAACACAGATCAATAAATATGACTTTGCAACTGATTACAGAAAAAATACACATTGTATGAAATGATATAAGAAAAAGAGTAGTCTTATTGCTGAGTCTGAATGAGAAAAGTGCATTCAACAATGTAACGCATAGCAGACTTTTGCATAACATGAAAAAGAGAAAAGTTCTCAGACTGCTTCTTGAATTTGTGAAGAACTTTCTGAGAAATCGATGCATCATGATCACAATCAATGATTACACAATGATGAAACACAACGTGAACGTTGATATATTACAAGACTCTTCACTATCATCAATATTATATCTGTTTTACAACATAAATTTGTTAAAAGCATGTGATGACATCAAATTGAAAACAAGCTTCACAAATTTTATAAATGACATCAATATCTTAATATACAAGAAGTTCATAAAGTGCAATTGCAAAGTTCTTAATGAGATTTATGATAGATGCGAACAATGATCAAAAACGCACGACATCAAGTTTTTAAAGACAAAGCATGAGCTGATTCACTTTACAAGAATCTTTAAGTGATTCAATATGAACATTGATGTAAAGTTAATGAAACATCAGATTAACTTAAAATCAAATATCAGAGTTTTGAAAGTTTAACTGAACTTCAAGCTGAAATGAGTGATTTACATGCATCATGTTGAAGCAAAACTAGTGATTAAACAAAAGATCATGCAGATAATTATTAAGTTTACTTGAGATTCATCAATGATGATGAGAAAGCAAATATACTTCGTGATGACATGCTCTTTGCTTAGTCACGAAGTCATCATATGATACATGTCACAAAGAATGAAGAGTCATTGAAAAGATCTGAACATCAAGCTGAGATCAGTACAAGAAAAAGCATTGCAACAAATCATTAATGTCTATCATGTGACATCAATAAAGACTCTACAGATAGAAATAAACACAGCGTTGATAGATATTCATCTACGAAAGCTGATATAAAAGTTAATAATGAACATGAACTTTTGAAAATCAGATGAAGTTATTGAAATAATGATGCATTGAATTCATAATGACTTGATATTCAAAAGAGATTGAAAATCAAAGCTGCGTAAAATGTCTCTGCAACTGAAGCAAAAGTGAATGAAAGAAACATTTAAACAGATGAAGATGAAGTGAAGTTATTTTTACATGATGATTCTTTGATCAGAATCATCAAGAATAGTTATAGTTGCAAACAAGAAAATATCAATAAGTCATCATTGTTTCAACACATTCACATCAAAGCAAAGAGTTTACTTGAATAATAGCAACAGTAGAAAAAATGTTACAATGATTGCAATGAGAATTAACTGAAAGTTAAATAAAAGATTGAGAAAATTGACTTTAATCATCACTCATCATGAAAAACTGAAAGAATTAATCGTAAGAATGAAACATTTTGCAGACGTAGTGACAAAGAATCGAGAGTGTCATAAAAAGATATACAAAGTATACAGTGATAATTAAACTTCTTTGAAAACAGTGAAAGTTATGATATCAACAAAAGATCAAACACGTCTGTAATGAGTTTAAATTGCACATGAGAGCATTTGACCTTGAAAAGTCACGCTAAAGTTACATTGAGTGATGAGACATGCAGAAGTACTCAAAAATGAAGTGATGAACAAGATGATTGATGATGCACATGATTTGTCTCTATCATTGACTGAGCATCAATGCACTGAAGTGATAACAAGATTGACATTTATACAGAAACAGATCAGATAAACATGAAGAATAGTTTGAAAAGAGAAATTTAATGCAACTCATTTTCAATATCTGATATTAAAAATGACACATTGACATCTCTGACTGCACAAGAATCATGCAAAGTCTCACAATGCATTATTGATGCAGTTATGCACAAGAAAAATTGACTTCAATTAATTTTTACATGAAAGATGAGTACTTGATGTTATTATAATTATGTACAAATGTGACAGAGATTGAATGTTGATCAAACATGTTTTATTAACATGTTTCAAATGAAAAGTAGAATGAAAAGCAATGCAATGAGAATAGAACATCATGAACTTGAGAAAGCTCTTAGAAATCATAAATGCAACAACAATGATCATTTGAATGATACTTTCAATGAGCATACTGAATCAATTTCAAGCTGTGACATTATTAAAGAATCAGATGAAAGAGAAAGAGAATAAAGAAGAAACAGATTCATAGAGTTCTTGCATTGAAAACAATTATAGTATAAAGTGCAGAAAGAAGCAATTTTTGATGCGAAAAGAGCATTACATTAATGCAGCGCTCACTACAGTATATAGAATCTCACATAGACTCATAATGAGTGTTGAATTGAGTAAGAATTAAAAAAATAAAAAAATAAAAAATAAAAAAAATTTAATCATAAGTATGTAAATCAATTTTCTTTAATTTTCGAATTTCAATTCTCGCTTGACTGTTCATTTCTTAAGCAAGAAAACAATGATAAAACAGAAGAGCTTGATTTTTACTCATATATTAAAGAGACTTTTCTCTTCTGTTATCACTCAACTCAGCGAGAAATCATTCTCATTTAGCAAGACTGAAAAGTCATCAAAATCAGTTGAACAGTTAAAATCATGTAATGCAACTTTGATTAACATCAAAGATTTTGAACAGTTTTCAGATTCAATGAACATTGCAATGATAAAAACTGTAACTTATAAAACTCTGATCAAATGATCAAAGATAAACATCTTTGTTATTATCATCTTGAAAATCAATTAATTCATAAGTACAGTTGAGAATAAGTTTGAAAGTATGAATTTGCATGAATTTTCTCATGTCAAGACTTTTAAGCAGATCAAAGTTAAGCTTCTCTTCAAGTATCATGACTATTTAAACATTTTTAATCAAGCAATGATCAATCAACTATCATTTCATTGTTTCTATAATCATAAAATTGAGTTGATTGCTGAGAGAATTTCTTCTTGAAGCAGACTTTATAAGATGTTTGACTATAAACTTCAAAAGATAAAAGAGTATAATAATAATAATAAATTCATACATTCTTGTGACATCGATTAGATCGACTCATGAGAGATTCTATGCTATTTGAATCGAGTGAACAAAACTCTCTGAGATAGAAAATCACTCGCAGTCTATACAACTGCTTCACGCAGTTGAAACAGTGAGTTTTGAGACTATGTATCAAATTTGTTCGCGTTGATTGCATGTTAAAGAACAAGTGTTCTAGTCACTCTAAATTGCTTCAAAAGCTTCGTTTTCATCATCATTTTCGCTACTGCTCTGAGACTCTTCATGATGACAACAATTATTCAATAGTTCAAGAAGTCAGCATCTTGTAACATTCTTGATTGCAAATGCAATCAGTTCAAGCAATGCATGAATATATGCTTCGTCGTCTGATGACTTTATTTGCAGTCACATCGCAAGCTATTCATGTCTGAAACATTTCTAGAGTGCAGATAAGCATTCAGATCTATGCGTTCAATTCTGATGTGCATTACGAAAGTGCTTTCTGCTTTCTGAAGATCATCACGCATCTTTATCATTTTATTGCTCAGATGTGATCTTTGTGCTGAGATTACATTGATATTTGCAACGCGTTCTCTGTACTTTTTTCATCATTGATTTCATTGATCTTTGTGATACTGTGTTATTGTGATGCTATCGCTTGTTGAAATCATTGTGAAGAAGAAGATATGTCGTCTGCATCTTGACTGTATCTTCGCATCTTCTTGAATGAAAACATTCAGAAGTACTATTTTCTTAATAATGAGTAAGTAAGAAATGACATGATTAACTTTCATCAAATAAATGTGTATTAGTTTGCATGCTTGTCTGATTTCTTGCATTCAATTGTTGACTCAACTGTGTAACATGATCTTGTTCTGTAGCATGTTCAAATAAACATGTAATAAACTTATGTATGTTTCTGTCTTTAAAGTTTCAATGCTTACTCTTTTGAATGCTTTTGCTACATGACGCAGAGTCTGATTCTAAAGTGTTTCTAGTCTGTGTTCTTTGCTCAACAGTTCATCTTTTTTGTCACATTGATATCAGACTGATGCTTCAAATGCAATTTCTGATCTCACTACTGCTGAGTATACCTGTCTCGCTTTTGTGAAGATAGCTTCTCATGTGAAGACTTCAAGACAACTAAGTGTCAGCATTCTTATGACGTGATTCATCTTTATTTGTTGAAGATGCATGTTTCATTGCAGTTTCATGTTCAGTTGCATCTTTAGAACTCATACATCTGATTTTGATTTGATAACTGAGTTTTCTATTTATATGCTAGTCATCATGTTGAATCTCTTCGATTTTCTAGTGAAATGCGTGAGCTTGTACTTTTCTGATGCGAACGTTGCGTCATGAGTGCAAGCTCATTTCGCGCAGACGTTGTGTGCTTTGCTCAGTGTTCTGCAAATTTCTTCAGTGAATCTGTTGTAGACTAGAATGTTAATATCATTTACAAAGTCAAGCACTTCGATTTTAATTCTCAGTGCTTTGCATTTTTTAATTAAACTTGCGTTGAAGAATAGAAAGAGAATCAATGAAATGAAAGATCTTTGCGATATGTCTGCGTTTATCTCGCGCATGTCGCTCGTTTGTTCATTGAATATTAGTAACGTCTTTCAATTCTTTAGAAAGCTGCGTGTTCATTTGATTATGTAGCTTGACATTCTTTTCATTTTCAGCGTATGCAGAAGTCTAACATGTGAGACTTGATTGAACGCTTCAATGACGTTTAAGCTTAGCATGAAGATCACATGTTTGATTTCACAGCTTCACACTGTGTGAACTTGATTTATTAGTAGATTTAACGTCAAGATCACAAATTGTTTACATCTTACTCTCATTTGAGCATTTGATAGCATGCAATGAGTCTCAACTATGTCACTCAGTCTTTTGATCATGATCGACTTCAGCGCTTTGCTCATGATATCAAGTAAAGCAATGAATTGATACGTCTTTGAATCAATATAGTCACTTTTCTTTGATTTATGTAGTATTATTGTTTGAGTCTTTTTGAACTGCTTCAAATAATACTTGTGTGTTATGCATGCATTGAATAAACTCATCAGTACTGAGATCAGTTCTGCGAAACTCGCTTGAAGCGCTCTGTTTGAAATATCTGAAGCGCTTGATGCTTTGTCTGCTTTTACTCATTTGATTGTTTACTTCACTTCATCTTCTGTGATGCGTGAATTGAATGAGACTGTCAGAGATATGAATGATTTTGCGATGTCGTTGACATTCGCTTGAGAAAATGAGAAAAAGAACTTTTCTCGCAGTATCTTGATTTTTTTCTCGAACGTCGTTGTTATATGATCGATGTCGCTTCACTTCAGTGACAAAAACTGAGAAAGCTTTTTAGATAACTGACTTTTGATTCTAGCTCATTTTGCAAAGCATCATATTGATTTGAGTGCTTCGCTCAGCTCATGCATTTGTGATCTGAAGTGTGTGCATTTCATTTGTCGAATGATCTTGTTTTTGTGATCATTGTGCTTCAGATATTCATTTCACGCTTCTAATGTATCTTACGTTTTTCATATGATTTGCAGTCATCTTGATTTCATTACTACTTTGAAGCAGCTTTGATTTCAAAAGTCTCTTGCTCAATTTGATGACTTTGTCAAGAAGATAAACTTCTTGATGATCTTCTGTAGCACTCTAATAATCTTGCACACTCTGTCATTTATCATAGTCTTGTTGTCTAGAGAGCATTTCAATGATAGATATATTTGCAGATAAGCATTCAATGCTTCTGTATTCATTTTCTTTCAAAGTCATCAAGTCAAGAGTTGCACTGAGATTGTTTGTAAATATAACTTTGTGACAATTGAAAGATGATTCAATTTCTGATGCAGATCAATTCGTATCTTGCACTTGCGTGTCATAAACTGTATTTTCTCGCTGCTAAAGACTAGATCAATCGTCGTAAATTAATTGTGAGCTTCATGAGTAATAATGTCTGATTTCAGCAATAATTTCAGCCTTGCATTTGTAATGATGTTTAGCAGAGTATCAGTCATCGTATGACGAGTGAAGCATCTTCGTTTCTTTCAATGAGAATGATGTAGATTGAAATCTTCTACAATCAGTTGTTTGCAGTCATTCTTGAGTAGTTCATTCAAACGAGAAATGATTAAAGATCTCTTTGTAAATGTAGTAAACAGTGAGCATAAATTGTAAACGTTTAGAAGTCTTAGCATCTGCATTTTGTCATCTGCGTTGCAAGTTAATATTCTGATTGAGCAAATGTCTGACTCAGCTGTTTCTACTATTCATTAATTGAATCTTAAACATTTGTTAACGTATATGCATGTTCTTGATTGAAATGACGAGTTTTTCACTAGATGAAAGAAGTTGTATGCTGAGTTAAATGACTGTGAGTCGTTATTGTTGCGATCTTGCTTCTATATAATTACTATGTCGAATTCGTGAACTTCTTTGTTAATTAGAAATGATTCTTGAATTCTTAATGACTTTCTGATGTTGTACTGTAGAATTCGTAGAAAAGATTGTTTTGTCATAAAGTTATTCATAGCTGTTGTTGACTTTGCAATGAGAAGACTCTTTGTATGCTTTTGATCATCAAGAATCTTTCTCACTTTCTGATTAAACATTTCTGAATTTGCTCAGATGTTGTCTCGTCTGAGTCGCTACTCACGTAAGAGAAAAGATTGACTCATCTCTTCTTGATCTCTACTATCTGTCAAGCTGATTTATCAGCGATTCAACTGCGTGTTTTCAACATGACTGTTGCTGAGTTCAAGAGATTCATTGAATTGAAAGAGTTCATTGAATTTGAAGAGTTCATTGAATCTAAAGAGTTCATTGAATCTAAAGAGTTTATTGAATCTAAAGAGTTCATTGAATCTAAAAAGTTCAGAGACAGCGAGAAGAATGCGCGATTGTATTTAGACATTTCAGAGTATCTGAACGATCTGTTTTTATAGATTTTGAACGCTTGTTTCATCTGCTGTTGTCACTTGAGACAGATGCATCTTCAGAGTTCGTGATTTTCATTGCAGTTGATGCAACGTTTTCTGTTCAAAGACATCACGCACTTCTTGATGTAATGCTTGTCTGCGCACTTTTTGCAATGCTGATTCTTTCTGCAGAACTTAGTCATGTGATCAAATTCATGACATCTGAAGCACTGTGTGATGTGACAGTTCTTTTCAAATAGCTTGCATGCACATTCTTGATATGAGTTCAGCATGCTCACATTCATTAGTTGATTTGCCATTGCTTCGATCGTGATCTCTACAATGAGCGACGAATGAGTCTTCTCGCTCTCTGCTATCTTCTTGAGTCAGACTATTCTTAGAACTTTCAGATTTTCATGAAGTCTTACGTTACTTTTTATCAGTCTTTCAATGATTTTTTTCTAATTGTTCATGTTTATTGTAATGCGTACTTCATGTGTCAGCATTGCAAAGATTCGACGTGCTACATGTGTTAAACTCGCAATTTCTTTTACTCATATTTGAGTCTTTTTCAGATTTGCTTGAGCATCTGAGCTAACTGCGTGAAGAGAAATATCATCACTACTCAGCTTGCAAAGTGACATGATTAGATTTCTTTGATCTGTCAACATGTTTGCGATTTTCTGTAAAATCTGTTCAATCAACTTCTTCTGTATCTCTTTTATTTCTCTTCTGTTTATTATCTTAATCATGACTTCTCATTTCTTACGAAGTGATGATGAGTCATCTTTGAAACATTACTTTCTTGTCGTTATTCCTTCTCTTGTCACGTTTGCTCATGACATGATTTTTGTTGAAAGACGCATGCTTTTCTGTGTATGCAACTGCTTGTTAAGCAGTTGAACTGATGTCTTCGATTTCTGTACATTCTTCATGATGAACACGTTCTGATTTGTGTGATGTTTTTCTTCTGAGTCGAGTTGAAAACGTTGAATCAGCTTCAATTTTATCTCTTTTCATGAATGATCTTTGTTCTTCTCTTTCTCTAACATTCATATCTTTATTAGTAAGTCAATAATGTTAGTAATGTTCTCTTCATCATTGCGTGAGCATTTCAACTCTGCATCTTTGTTTTCTTGTGATGAATCAACGTCACTTGCAATCATCTTTGAATCAGCATTGCTGCAATTCGTGCAATTCATCATCATTCAATCATCTTCTAGATTCACTCTGTCTTGTTTGTAGTGCTCTTTTTCAAAATTTGTGATGCATGCGTTGTGATTATTTTTTAATAATAATAATAATAATAATAATAATAATAATAATAATAATAATAATAATAATAATAATAATAATAATAATTGATTGTGATTGATTGTGATTGTAATTCATACATTCTTGTAACATTGATTTAGACTCGACTCATGAGACACTTTATGCTATTTATATTGAGTGAATAAAACTTTTTGAAGAAGAAAATCACTCATCATTTATACAACTGCTTCACGCAGTTGAAACAATGAGATTGACACTGTATTATTAAGTAATGAATCTATAACTTCTATTCAGCATGTGATGCTCAAGTAAACTTTTGATGAAAGTGTCTGTGCTGTTTAATTATGATGCATCATCTTTGTTCTACTCTTCATTAATAATATTCTATACAACGATGTTTTGATTCGATTTTCAATTCGAAGATGAAAGATGTTTTCTTTGCATTTGTGATGCTCGTGATTGTAATGTATGTAGAGCTGTGTTCTCTTACTCAATGATTATCATTCATTGAGCAGAGAAATATGTGATGAAAGAGAGATGCACACGATGAAAAGATAGAGTATGATTGTACTAAGTAACTCTTTTCTTCTCTTGATTTGACTTGTGTCACGTAGATCATCGATCATTTGACGAAATCAGCTAAAACTGGCTACAAGCTTACCAAGCTAGCATCAGTCAAAAATATCTGTTTAGTCGAGCTTCTAGCTCACAAGCTCTAATAGTCACTCATCAACAACTAATAGCTAGCTACAAGCGCTTGTATCTTTTGATGACAGTCATTTGCTCAAAAGACATCAATTGCTCAAAAGATATAATGCGCAATACATGTTCGCTTTTCGTACATTTCTACATTCAAGATTCGTATGTAATCAAATAAATCATTTGATGAATTGATTATTTAAGTAGCTATTTAACCATCTATTTAAACATGAAGAATGCTTGGTAGAAAATCATGTAGAAAGTCATGAAGAATGCTTGATAGAAAAACATGAAGGGCGCTTGATAGGGAAACATGAAGGGCGCTTGATAGGGAAACATGAAGGGCGCTTGATAGAGTGCTTGATAGGGAAACATGAAGAGCGCTTGGTAGGGAAACATGAAG
>JAABUO010007272.1_pt1 | contig 12648 bp, 10 predicted proteins | sample 5559291 | NCBI WGS metagenome assembly JAABUO01 (sample SAMN10711878, study PRJNA513372) | rock metagenome | isolation source: Antarctica rocks | place: Antarctica: Victoria Land, Finger Mt sud
CCAGGATAGCCGGGAGGAGGGGCACGCGGAGGGGCGGGTGCTCCGCCTGCGCGACGACCGCCAGGCGCGGCTGCGGCTGCGCCGCCTGACCGTGGCGGCCGACGTGCCCTATCGCGGCTACCACGCGTTGCGCCACTACTGCGGCACCCGCCTCATGCGCGACACCGGCGACCTGGACACCGTCGCCCGCGTGCTCGGCCACAGCTCCATCGAGACCGCCCGCGTCTACGCCAAGTGGTCCGACCAGGGCGCTAAAACCGCCATCGGGCGCTGGTAGACCGGGCGACCGTCCTCCCCCCCTCGCGCGCGCGGCAGAGGTCGTGGCGCGTGGGTGCGCCCTTCGAGTTCAATGACGCGGGGGCGGACAGAGCACTTGGTGGCCATGTCGCGGCCATATTTTCTCGTTCGTGTATGGAAGGGGTATCAAAAAGCTATGTGCAGTACCAATAGCGCAACAGACAGGGATGATCGACACACACGCCAGCCGCCTCAGGGCGCGAGTTCTCCGTCCGGCGGGCCCACCTGCCGCACGAGCCGCCTCCACGCCTCCTGGATCGCCGCCTCGATCGCGTCTTCCGGCCGCGTGCCCTCGCCATCGGTGCCATGACCCTCCGGCAGGACGAGGCGGCGATAGATGACCGATCCGTCCGGCCCCACGGCCTCGACCAGCACACCCGCGCCCTCCGCGTGCTCGTCCGGTCCGCTCACCACCACCGCTGGCTCCAGCGGCGGCAGCCCCCTGGCCTCCGCGGTCGTGCCGTCCACGGCCCGCGCCGCCCGCACCGCCTCCCGCTGGGCCAACCACTCCGCCGCGCCGCGATACGTGCTCCGGATCACCCGCATCCTCGCCCCTCATCCCCTGTCCTCATGCCGACGCGTCTAGCCCCGCTAGCGCCGCACACCGCGACCACGCGCCCGCCGCTCGCATTGACCTGGCCGCAGGCGAACGCCACCATCAACACGTCCCCGGCAGCGTCAGGATCACCGGAGGTCACGGCCACGAGCCACCCCTGTACGAGAGCCACCCCTGTACGAGAGCCATCCCCCTCATCCACCCCGGCGCACACCCCGTCGTGGCGGACATCTTTGGTGCATCATTGCGTCTCATCTCCGCGACAGGCGTTGTCGGGCCGTGACAGAGCCGTGGCCGCGTCGTCCTCGCTCAAGGTCTTCCCGTCAGGCTACCCTCCAAAAACGCGCCCACGCGCCTCTTAGAAATAGTGTCATCGAGACGCAAAGCGCGTGCGTGGCCGCGACGCCTTGGCTTTGCCTTTCCGCTTAGTTGTCGCCTTCTCCTATCTATCTATCCAGCCTCATGCACCTTCTATACCATGCTCTCGATAGGGTAGGGTGCGACGATGCGCGCGCAGAGCGGGGAGATCGACGAGGTGGCGATCGAGACGTTCATGGTCGGTGTGGTGGAGGCAACATCCACAGCCATGGCGGAGTATGCGGTCGCCCTAGCCGCATGCGTACGCGACGCGGGGTACCGCCCCGAGGCGCGCGTCAACCCGGCGGCACGCCGAGACGCCTGCGCCGATCGCGGAATCGTGAGGTGGCAGGCCCGAGCCGGTCAAACCATCGTCTCAGTCGCGTCGCCAGGGCCGACGGTAGAGACGGCGCCGCCGCCGAACCCGTGCCGATCAGAGGCTGCGCGCCACCAGATCGTCCAGATCGTCCTGGACGGCCTCACCGTCGAGGCCGAGCCCGAGGGTCTGGGCGACGTCGGCGGCGGTGCCGTGGGACTTCTCGGCCGCGCTGACCGCCACGATCTCCTCCAGCATGGTCGCTGCGCCGGCCGTGTTGATGCGCCGGCCGTCGGCGTGAGTGGTGGCTGTGTACGCTCGTCTATGGGTCGCCACCTGTGCCTGTTGTCGCGTTGCATCCGAGGACAGGGACGGCGCGAGGCCCGCAGGGACCTTGCGACATCAGGCGATGTCTTCTAGTGGTTGTAGTGGTGCTAAGAGCTATGTGCAGTAATGACGCATTCTCCGACAGGGCTGCTGCGACTGGTTCATCCGATAGTCTTGTCGGTCAAAACGCGTCATTACTGCACGTCCCAACGGAACCGTTTGCACTATAGCGCGCGATTGGTGTGGTCAGACGGCCGCACGCCGAGAGTGCGGGTACAGTTCTTGCTCGCTCACCTGACACAGACGCTCAGCAGTGGAGCGTGTCGGTTTAGCAAGGAGGATCTACCATGTCCGTCGCCCGTATCACGGAGATCAGTGCGATCTCGGAAAAAAGCTTCGAGGATGCCGTGCAGCAAGGGATCGCCCGTGCCACCAAGACCCTGCGTGGCGTCGAGGGCGCGTGGATCAAGGAGCAGAGCATCAAAATCGCCGACGGCAAGATCACGGGGTACCAGGTCAACATGACGGTGACCTTCGTGCTCGATGACGGCGCGTAGCGTCCGCGCAGCGCGCCACCGTCGTGGGCTTCCCCGCAGCGCGGAGGCGCTCGTTGAACGCTGTGATCGGCGGGTTGTAGCGCGTCGCACTCAATGTCGCCCTCTACAACGCGATGCGTAGCCGTTTGTTGCCGCCGTATCCGCTGGTCCCACGCCGGCACACGCTGGTCCCACGCCGGCGCACGCTGGTCCCCGACTCCTCGTGTACGGGGGCCAAGCCGGCGTAGGCAGTCACAGCCTCGGACATCAAGCCGATCATAAAGTTGAGCGTCGTGACGCGCAGCCAGGCGGCCGTCAGCATCCCGACGCCCGCGACGCTCACCAGCAGGGTGGCCTTGACCACCCACCGGGCGTCCCGCAGCAGGATCGGGTGATCTCCCGCTCGATAGCGGCGATCTGCGCGTCGAACGTCGCGATCAACCCGTAGTGTGCGGGAATGGGGATTCACGCGTGAAAGGGCCTGACGCCACGGCAGCCCCCCAGCCTCCAGCCCACCTTGGGCGACCTGATAAGCTCCACCTAGTGGTGATCGTTGACCAGGACGTTCAGGAGGGAGGCAATGCTCTATTGTTGGCTGGCACGGATGCTCTCGATGTTCCTCGCCCTGCTCGCTGGTCTGCCGGGGCCGGAGCGCGACAAAGACGTAGAGATCCTCCTGTTGCGCTACCAAGTGCGCATGCTCCAGCGGCGCCTGGACCACAAGCCCCACCCCTCGCGCCAAGAGAAGCTGGTGCTGGCTGCGTTGGTCGCCAAGCTCAAGCACCTCAGGGCGGGCACGGATCGCCTCTGGGATCGGAGTATCCTGATCTTCAGCCCGGCGACGATCCTGCGGTGGCATCGTGAGCTGGTCCGCCACAAGTGGACGTTCACCCCGCGACGAGGCGGCGGTCGGCCCCGCATCGATACGGAGATTGAGGCGCTGATCCTGCGCCTGGCGCACGAGAATCCCCGTTGGGGCTACAGCCGTGTCCACGGCGAATTGTTCAAACTCGGCTACAGCGTCGGGCGTTCCACGGTACGCGATGTCCTCAAGCGGCAGCATGTGCCGCCCGCTCCACAGCGTGCGCAACGCGGCAGCACCTGGCGCAGCTTCCTCCGGCAGCATCGGCAGCAGCTCCTCGCCTGCGACTTCTTCACCGTCGAGACCCTCTTCCTGCGCACGGTGTACGTGCTCTTCTTCATCGAACTCGGCACGCGCCGGGTCCATCTGGCCGGCTGCACGGCGCATCCGACCGCCGCGTGGGTCACGCAGCAGGCACGCCATCTGAGTTGGCAGATCCAGGATGGGACGCTGCCCATCCGCTTCCTCATCCATGATCGCGATGCCAAATTCCCGGCGAGCTTCGACACCGTCTTCGCGAGCGAGGGCGTCGAGATCATCCGCACCCCATTCCGCGCGCCCAATGCGAATGCCGTAGCCGAACGCTGGGTTCGGTCAGCGCGCAGGGAGGTGCTCGACCACCTGCTCATCCTGGGCGAGCGTCACCTCTGGCGCGTACTCAGGGAGTACGTCGCGTACTACAATCAGCGCCGACCGCACCAAGGCTTGGATCAACGTTGTCCGGTGCCTATGTCGCTGGCACCGTCGGACGGCGTTATAGAGCGCAATGATGTGCTCAGCGGCATCATTCACGACTATGAGCGCCGTGCGGCTTGAGCGCCCTGTTTCCGCATACTACGGGGGCAAGCCTACGCCTACGCCAACAGCAATCCGGCCAATCAGAGCGGGGTCATGCACACATTTGATGATGAGGGCGCTGACGTCGCTCAGGGCTGCTGCGAGTGGCGCGACAATCGGCTGGTAGGACGTACCAAAGCCGGGCTAAAGGGCTTACTGGCCTCCTCAAACGTGTGTGGGAGGCGGTCTCACTATAGATAGCACTCAGGCTGCCAACCAGTATCATCAAATGTGTGCATGACCCCGTCTCACATGTCCAAACCCCATGACTCCCGCGATGAGTGTATGGCGGGGGTCTGGGGGGAGGCCTCTCCCCAGGCTCCCCCGGAGGCGCGCTGGACCGTCGGCCGCAGCCGAGGGGCCAGTTAGCCATGGGCGGGGGGGCGAGGGAGAAAGAGGCCGGTCATACGTGAGAGCATGCGAAAGCCCCCAAGCGCGGCTCGACAAAGTGGCGCGCACACACGCGGCGCCCGCGTCGAGGCCGCGGCGACGGGGACCGTCGCTCGGCGGTGGAGCGCCACGAGTCGCGCACAAGCCGTGACGAGCGCGACGCCGACGACGCGGGCTGGCGCGACTGACTGCGCCGCGCGCACGACGCCTCCATGGCGATGGACACAGTGTAGGCAAATAGTAGCGAGTAGGAGCTTATCGTTCGCGCAAATCGGAAGTCAGTTCGATAGCTCCGCAGCCACTACATGTAGTATTTATAGCGGATAAGCTACTATATGTAGGAAGTGTCGCTGATTGAGTTGAAGGGGGAGCAGAATGCCCAGCAACATACTGACCTGTCACGACCATAGACTCTGCAGCCATCACGGCCTTTTGTTGACAATAACCACGGCACCGAGCCGTTTGTTCACAAGCCGGCGGCGATTATCGGCACCAGCCGCCGAACTCGCTCAAGATTTGCGCGAACGATAAGTAGGAGTGGGCGAGATGGCCGAGCGCATACCAATCGGGGAGATCGACGGGTTTATCGGGGAACAGATGCGGCTGGGGCGCATGCCGGGAATAGCGTTGAGCGTCGTACGCGACGGCGAGGTAGCGCTGGAGCGCGGCTACGGCGTCGCCGACGTGGTCACGCGGGAGCCGATGACGGAACGGACAGGGGTGGTCATCGGCTCGACCACCAAGGCGTTGACCTGCACGGCGGTTATGCAGCTGGCGGAGCGGGGCCTGCTCACGCTGGACGACCCGATCCGGCGCCATCTGCCCCTATTCCGCGTGGCCGACGCGCGGGCCTCGGAGCGCATGACGGTGCGCCACGCCATCACCCACACCGCGGGCCTGCCGCCGAGCGCCGCCGACAATCCGTTCTTCTTGTTTTCGGACGATGACGCCGACGACGCGCTGGAGCGCTACGTCGCCTCGCTCGCCGCGACCCCGCTGCTCTGGCAGCCTGGCGCGAGTTGGACCTACGCCAACGACGGGTTTGTGATCGCCGGACGCATCGTCGAGGTCCTCTCCGGGCTCCCCTATGAAAACTACATGCGCCGCAACGTGCTCGGGCCGCTGGGCCTGGCCGACACCGCCTTTTCGCCCGACGAGCGGGCCGCGCTCACGGTGGCGACCCCGCATGACTACGACGCCGATGGGCAGCCCTATCCCTCTTTCCGGGCGCACAACCGCGCCTCGGCGGCGGCCGGCGCGCAGCTCATCATGTCCGCGCGCGACGCCGGGCGCTGGCTGCGGGCGGTGCTCGACCATACGCGCCTGGACGGTGGCTCGGGAGAGCGCCTGCTCTCCGAGGAGAGCTACGCGGAGCTATTGCGGCCGCAGGCTACAATCTCCCCCGCCGGACGTGGGCTCAACGGGGCCGACGCCTGGTACGCCCTCGGCTGGACGGTGGCCACGCTCGACGGCGTGCCCACGCTGGGCCACGGCGGCGCCACGATCACGATGGGCTCGCAGTTCATCCTGGCGCCCGACCACCGGCTCGCCGTCGCCGTCGTGTCCAACAGCGTGACGGAGGCGACGTCCATCATCGCCGAGGGTGTGTTGAGCCTCGCGCTCGGCCGCCCCCCTCGCCGCTCCTTCCCGCGCGTCGACCCGTCGTTCCGGCCCGACCGCTCGCTATGGCCGCGCTTGGCCGGCGCCTACCACGCCCTCGTTCCGCAGAACAAGGTGACGGGGGTGTGGACGATCGCCCCAGACCCGGATCGAGCAGACGGGCGCCTGCGCGTACGTACCTACCCCGGTGACAGTAGGCGACGCCCCGGCGACATCTTCATGCTGCCGCTCTCCGACACGCGCTTCGCCCTATTCGGGCGCGGCCGGACGGGCGGGATCGCGGACTTCGAACTCACGACGGACGCCGGAGGGTCCGTGCGCGGCGTCTGGGAGGGCGTCCCGATCGTCAAGGAGAGCTAAAATAGACGGAGGGAGAATAGCTATGGTGAGACAGTCTACCAGCGCGGGCGCGCCGGACAATGAGTTCCTGGCGCATGAGGCCGAGCGCACGATCATGGACTACTCGTGGGCCTGGGAAGGTGAGCGCGAACACGTCGAGCAACTGGACGGCGCTGTGCTGCGCTGGCTGGACGTGCCCTGGTTCGGGCTGGACGGCATGGTCGTGCATGTGTCTTGCGACCCCGACCGCGTCGACGAGCAACTCGACGCCATCGTCGCGCGGTCTGAGGAGGGCGGCCGCCGCTGCTGGTGGGTCGTCGGGCCGGGCGCCCAGCCGGCTGGCATCGTCGACCACATCCTGGCGCGCGGGTTTGTCAAGGGCGTGGAGTGGGCCGGGCTGGCCCTGCGCGACCTCTCCGCTCCCTTCCCGATGACCCCCGGCCTCGTGGTCGAGCCGCTCTCACGGGCGAACGCCGAGGACTACGCGGCCTTCTGCGCCGAGGCATCTCCGCCCGGCGACCCGCGCGTGCGCGACGAGCGCCTGGCCGCCTCCCACCGCTACGTCGACGCGGCCGGGCCGGACACGGCTATCTACCTGGGCCGGCTGGATGGAGAGGCGGCGGCCTGCGTAGTCTCGCATATCGAGCCGTCCGGCGTCATGTACCTGCGCAACGCCGTGACGCTGCCCCGGTATCGCAACCGCGGCGTCTACCTCTCGCTGGTGGGCTATCGCCTCGCGGTGGCGCGAGACGCCGGCTGCCGCGCCGCCGTGGTGCAAGCGCAGACGGGCACGTCGGCCCCGATCCTGCTGAAGCGCGGCTTCGAGCGCGTCTGCACGATCTGGGGCCTGAGCCGCCCCGACACTCCCGCGCCCGCCAGCTCGTAGCCGCCTCAGCGTGGGACGTCGAGGGCGTCGGCTAGCCCGTCGCCCAGCAGGCTGAAGGCCAGGCCCGTGATCATCACGGCGATGCCGGGGAAGGCGCTCACCCACCAGGCATTGTAGATGAAGGCGCGGCCCTCGTTCACCATGTAGCCCCAGTCGGGGGTCGGCGGCTGGGCGCCCAGGCCGAGGAAGCTCAGGGCTGAGATGAGCAGGATCACCTGGCTGATGTCGAGCGTGGCGTAGACAACGGCGGCCGTCACGATGTTGGGGAGGATATGCCGCCTCATGACGCGGGCGGACGGCATGCCCAGCGCGCGGCAGGCCTCGATGTAGTCGCGCTCGCGCACGCTCAGAACCTGACTATGCACCAGGCGGGCATAGGTCGTCCAATCCACCGCCGCGATCGCCAGGAAGACGGTGAAGAGGCCCGGACCAAGGACGGCGAGGACAGCGATGACCAGCACGATGTACGGGAAAGAGATCACGATATCGACCGTGCGCATCAAGACCGTCTCCACGGCGCCACGGAAGTAGCCGGCGACGAGGCCCCACGCGCTGCCGATGATCAGCGCCACGACAACACAGGCGGTGGAGACACCCAGGGCTAGGCGCGCCCCGTAGAGGATGCGCGTGAAGATGTCGCGCCCGTACAGATCGGTGCCCAGCAGATGGGCGCCGCTGGGCGCGCCCAGGGTCGCGCCCCCCGTCCCGTTGACGGGGTCGTAGGGCGCCAGCATCGGCCCCACGATGGCCACCAGGATCAGGGCGAGGACGAAGCCGCCGCCGACCAGCAGCGACCCGGGCATCCGGCGGCGCCGCCGGGCCCTGCCGGGGTCCGCAACCTCCTCGGCCCGCGGCACGGAGGCGTCTACCTGTATATCCACGATGCAGAAACCTTTCAGCGATGGCGAATGCGCGGATCGACGAAGGAGTAGGTGATATCGGTCAGCATGTTGACGACCACGAAGAGTAAGGCCAGGACGAGCGCCGCGCCCTCCACGGCCGGGTAGTCGCGGGTATTGACCGAGTAGACCAGCAGATACCCGATACCGGGCAACCCGAAGACCGACTCGATCACGACGGCGCCGCCGAGCAGGAAACCGAGGTTCACGCCGACGACGGTGATGGTGGGCAGCAGCGCGTTGCGCAGGACGTGCTTACCCATGACGAACCGGTCCGGCAAGCCCTTGGCTCGCGCCGTGCGCACGAAATCCTGGCGCGTGACGTCGATCAGGCCGACGCGCAGGGTGCGCACGAGCAAGGGGAAGATCGAGATAGCGATGACGGCGGACGGCAGGATGAGGTGATACAGGTGGGTGCCGAGCGTGTCGCCGTACCCGGCGACCGGCAGCCAGCGTAGCTTCACGCCGAAGAACAGCGTGAGGAGCAGGGCCAGCCAGTACGAGGGCATGGCGAAGCCGAGCAGGGTCACCACGCGGATGAAGCGGTCGGCTAGGCGGTCGCGGTAGACGGTGGCCAAGATCGCCAGCGGAATGGCCAGCGCCACGCTCAACAGCATGCTACAGAACGCCAGCAGCACCGTCTCCGGCAGGCGACTGGCGAGCAGATCGGTTACCGGCACCTGATAGTAGATCGAGGCGCCGAGGTCGCCGTGCGCCAGGCGTCCCAGGAAGTAGGCAAACTGGGTAGGTAGCGGATCGTCCAGATGCCAATAGCGGTGCAGGCGGGCCACCGCGTCCGGGGTCGCATGCGGACCCAGGATCGTCAGGGCGGGATCGCCAGGCACGGCGTGGATCAGCAGGAAGATGAGCGCTGCCAGCCCGAAGGTCACCGGGATGAGTTGCAGCAGGCGGCGCGCGACATACGTCGTCATGATGGTGGTACCGCGCGACCCATGGTTATGCTGGTCGCGCCGGTGCCGCGCGCCCGCGCGCGGCACGGGCGCGACCGCTGCCCGCGGACGGCGGGTGGCCGCGGCGCCAGTCCCCGTGCGCGGGCGACGCGGGCTACTTGTTGAGCCATACCTGCTCCAACCGGAAGTTACCGGTTGGCAACACCTTGAAGCCTTGGACGGCCGGCGAGAGCATCGTGACGCTGGGCTTATGATAGAGGAAGACCAGCGGCGCGTCGTCGTGGTGGATGCGCGAGAGCTGCGCATAGATCTTTTGCCGCTGCGCGCGGTCGAGACTGGCCGCGCCCGCAGCGGCAAGATCGTTGACCATCTTGTTGTTGTAGAGCGTCCAGATGGCCTCCGTGCCGCCGTTTCCGGCCATGGCGAAGCTGACCAATTCATCCGGATCGATGATGTCGCTGGTCATATAGCCGGTCGAGATCTGGTAGTCGTAGGGAGGACTCTCGATGCGCTTCGTTAGGCTGTTGGGATCTTCCGTCTGAATGGACATCTTGACGCCGAGCTGCGACCACTGTTGCTGGATCAACGTTGCTTCCTGCGCGCCCGTGGCATCGCCCGTGGCGATCAGCATCGTGAAGGAGAGGCCGCCAGCGTGACCCGCCTGTTTGAGCAGGCTCCTAGCCCTGCCCGGGTCGTAGGGATACGGCGCGATCACGGAGTCGTAACCGAACATGACCGGCAGAGCCTGTCCGGACGGCTGGCCGAAGCCGAAATTGACCTTCTGGATGATGGCGTTCTTATCGGTCGCGTAGTTCAGCGCCTGGCGGACGAGCTTGCTGGTGAAGGGCGCCTTGGTCACATTCATGGTCAGGAAGTAGGAATCCATGAAGTTGTCCAGGCGCACGACGACCTGGGGATTCCCCTGCAGGGCCTTCGCCTGCGCCAGGGGCGGGAAGAGGCAGATATCCAGCTCGCCGCTCTGTACCTGCTGGACGCGCGAGTTATCGTCGATGACCACCATGCGATGATACTCGTCGACGAATGGCTGGCCGTCCTTGCGCCAGAACTGGGGGTTGCGCGCCAGCACCAACTCGCTGCCGCGCTTCCAGGTGACGAACTTGAACGGGCCGCTGCCGATGGGGTGTTGCCACAGCTTCGCGCCCATCGTGGCCAGGGCGCTCTTCGGGTAGATGGAGACGGCGAAGAGCGCCATATCGGAGAGGAACGGCGCGTGCGGGCGCTTGAGATTGGCGCGCACCGTGTACTTGTCGACCACGTCCATGTTCTTGAAGGCGTCGAGGATGAAGGCCCATTGCGTGTTCTTTGCCGTGACCGCGCGCTCGACGCAGAACTTGACGTCCTCGGCCGTCAACTCGGTCCCGTCGTGGAATTTGACGCCCTGCTGCAGATGGAACGTGTAGGTCTTGCCGTTGGGCGACACCTGCCAGCTCTTGGCCAGGCTTGACTCGATACTGAGCCCGTCGGCGGTCGGCCGCGTGAGCTGGTCGTAGACCAGCAGCATCGTCCAGATGTCCCAGTTTGTCGAGGTGGCGTAGGGCTCAAAGGTCGTGATGTCGCCGTTGTCGCCCAAGCGCAGCGCGCCGCCGCGTGTGGGGGTGTGCGCGACCTGGCCCAGACGGGTCGCGGCCTCCGTCACCGCCGGCAACCCGGCCGCCGCCGTCGCCGCGCCAACGGCCGTCAACCGCAGGAAATCTCGCCGGGACAGGCCCCCATCGGGGATCAGGCGTGCGCGTGTGCTCGACATAGTTCCTCCCATCGCTCTATCAGGCGTTGTCACATGACAACGCACGGCTCACCGGAATGGGGCCCGCTCCTGGATGCTGGACGACGATGTACGGGCAGCACGACGCTATGTTGCCGTAGGAGTGGGGCTCGACCGATTGCGCATAGTATACTCGCCGGCTCATGTGCGAGGCAACCACACCGTCGCCTCTACCGCTTGAACGTCTACCAAATGTGGGACCACGGCTGGTTGTCCGGCCGCGCCGGTCATGTCACAACGATGTTAGAAACATCATACAGGTTTGGCGGGCAGCAATACTTCGGTAAAATTGCTGAAAGTGGGAAGGTACAACTGTGCGTAAAACACAACCCATACATGAGACTCAATGTGAATAATTTTCGTCCAAAACAACGACACCCAGCGGGCCTTTTTGTCACGGATACCGAAGCTTTATTCCTTCGCATCGCAGTATAGTGGTCATGACATATGCGGGCGGGTCGCCCGCGATCCCAGGGTACGGCGGATCATGTGCGCGGTCATAAACGGTCGGGACGCCGATCCAGGAGCGTCAATGGCGCCGGATCGGCCACACATGATGGAAGGAGTGAAGTATGACGGTTGAGCAACGCCCCCTGACCTTGGAGGATTTCTGGTCGCTCAAAACGGTGAGTGACGTGCAACTGTCCCCCGACGGCGCCACCATCGCCTACGTGGTGGGGACCTACGACGAGACCAAGGATGAGGAACATTCGGCGATCTGGCTGGCCGGCGTAGCGAGCGGTGAGGCGCGCCAATTCACGAGCGGCGAGGCGGCCGATTCACAGCCGCGCTGGTCGCCCAATGGAGCGCGCCTGGCCTTCGTGTCCACGCGCCACGAGGGCAAGCCGCAGATCTTCATCATCCCCCGCGACGGCGGTGAACCGCGCCGGCTCACAGCGCACGAGGATGGCGCCATCTCGCCGGTGTGGTCACCCGACGGCGCGCGCCTGTGCTACTCCGTGGCCGTGGAGACCGACCGGCAGAAGGTGGCGCGGGAGACGGCGTGGGTCGAGGCGCATGAAGGGGTCGACAAGAAGGGGCCGCGCCTGCGCCGCCAGACCAGCCTCCTCTCGCGCTTCGATGGCCGCGGCTACGTCGACCGGCGTGTCCACCTCTTCGTCGTCGCCGTCGACGAGGCGGACAGGGGGCCGGCCGCGCCGCGCCAACTCACCGACGGCGACTGGGACGACCTTGACGCCACCTGGTCCCCCGACGGCAGCGTCATCCTCTTCGTGTCGAACCGCACTGAGACCGCTGAGCACAACCTGGCCGCCGACCTCTGGACGGTCTCGCCCGAGGGCGGCGAACCCACCCGGTTGACCGACGGCAGCCTCACCGCGCTCGGGACCAATTGCGCCTGGTCGCCCGACGGCGCCACAGTCGCCTTCTACGCGCAGCCCGAGTGGGTCGCCAATGGAGTGCGGGACACGCATGTGTGGACGGTGTCCCGGCACGGTGGCGACCAGCGCGACCTCTCCGCCGCGCTCGACCAGCAGTGCGCCGGCGGCGTGCAACCCGACTACATGGCGCCCGCGTCATCGTCGCTGGCGTGGGCGCCCGACGGCCGCACGGTCTACGCCCTTGCCATGGACGACGGCGACACCACCGTGTTCGCCTTCGACGCCACGACCGGCGCGCCGCGCCGCCTCTCGCCGCCCGGCGCCACAGTCGAGGGCCTCCAGCCCACCCCGGACGGCGGCGCCCTTGTCGTGCTCGCCTCCACCCCGACGCG
>JAABUO010007273.1_pt1 | contig 12643 bp, 15 predicted proteins | sample 5559291 | NCBI WGS metagenome assembly JAABUO01 (sample SAMN10711878, study PRJNA513372) | rock metagenome | isolation source: Antarctica rocks | place: Antarctica: Victoria Land, Finger Mt sud
GGTGCCTGAAATGCGCAGCGCAGACTCGAACAGGGCCGGAATCTCAGCAGCTGTTGGCACACTGGAGAAGGCAGGCTCCAAAAGGTGGCGTACATACTGGCCAGTAAGATCTGCAGCACAAGGCGTGCTCAGGACCCTTATGACAGAAGTAGGTGTGACAGCAGAACAACGGCAGGTCACCTGCCATCGGTGTGTGATCAGTCTTATCAGGTGTTGTGTATATGGATTATTTTTCAGATGTTGCAGAAGCAGTTTTATTGACATTGAATGTATGTGGGCCTGCTGTTGGCCCAAGAACTCCAAATTGTAAGTAAGTAAGAATTGATTCAATGTCAGCATTATACCAAGACGCATACAAAAGAAACACTATCCAAGACATAGCAGGATGACAGACATAGCAGGGCTTCTATGCACAGATGCGTTTCAGCCTGGATGAGCTGGAATGTGCATCCAGCCTAGTAAGCACAGCTGTTGTGCTTGTGCACTTGCCTTCAGCTTCAAACAATAAATAGCACACAAGAATGCACTTAAACAAAAACGCTGCAAGGTCAGCTTCTTGTATGCATACCTTCATCACATGTCTGCTGCTGCCGATGTGGCTCCTGACGCACTGCATGCATACACCGCGAGATATGCTGTGAGATCAACAGCAAACCCTCAAGCCACAGACAAGGCTGAAAAGCTGCATTCAGGATGCATTGCGGAAGTTTTAACCTGATGCATTGCGGAAGGATCAACCCTCTACTGCTGTGTGACAAAGCCTTCTAGATATGCTGTAAGATCAACAGCAAATCCTCAAGCCACAGTCAAGGCTGAGATGCCGCATAAAGTCTCTGCAATTGCTAAGCACATGTGCACAGAAGTCAACAGCAAACACTGAAGCCAGAGCAGAGGCTGAGGGGGTGCATTGACTCTGCTCAGACATAGTTTGCAGGGAGATGCTGACCTGAGGTGCTTGCAGCTGCTGCTGCTAGGCTGTTCACGGCATCTTCTGCCTTGTGAAGTGAGATTTTCAGGTCCTCATAGCACTCTTTCTCCAGATCACCGGACGGATTGGCCCTCCATGCACTGAAGGCCTCATCGCGCTGCTTCTGTAGCTGATCAAGCCTGACTTGGGCATCATGCAGGGCTTGCTGCGCCATTCTGCCTGGAGAACACTGTCATTTACATCTAATAGAAATATAACAGAAAGTGCTGTGCTAGCTGCGAGTCACTGGGAAGGCAAGAAGAATAGCAGCAGCTGTAGAAGAGCAAACCTGCTCACAATCAGTTGTGACCAAGTACACAAGCTTGCCCTGTTGAAGCAAACTTGTCGTAACTGCACGTTGTGGCTTACTGTCGCTCAGGGGGGTAATGACCCCGACCTGCTACAGTTGCACGAAATTTGAGAGTGCTGCTTGTTCATCCCTTCGGCAAGTTGACATACGACGCAGACATGCAGCGTGTAACTCAAAAAGCGCGCTGAACACAAAAATGCACAATGATTTTCGCCAATGCAATAGCTTGATGCGCTTGCTCTGTCATCTTGACAGCACTCGACAGGTTGGGTCCTGCTGAGACACAGATGCAACAGGCAGTCGCTGGTCGGAGTGCTGGACGTCGCTTGCACCTTCTGACACGTTCTCAAAAGAATTTGTGGACAACCAGTTAGCTTGCTTCGATGTCCTCAGGGTAAGTAGGCGCCTTCTGCAGAGAATTTCTAGCTACGTGCCGGGAGGTTTCGGGAACCCGGCGCCCGCCGCTAAAATGACGGTAGCCACAGTAACTACGGTCCTGGCAACCGTCATCCAGAGACCTCCAGATCCGCTCGGGTTGACCAGATTTCAGCCGGTTTGAATTTGTCAGTCACGTGAGTGCCACCAAGACGAAACAGTCGTTCAGTTGTCATTCAGTTGTCATTCAGTTGTCTTTTGACGGATGCAGCAACACGTCTGACCCGTTTCTTTGACAACTCACAGCATCTGAGCCGTTGTTCCACTCAGGCATGCCGCACGCCCTTGCATAGCAGCGCAGCGCTCAGCAGCCTTCAGATTGCGTTTCAAGTGCGTTCACAGTCAGATGCTCCTCCTTACAGCCAACCTCAGATGCAGGTTGTTACATACACAGACTGCAAGAGAGCTTCTTGACTAGCTACCCCAACTAAGGTGAGAGTTGTGCACAGACAAGTCATAGGTTTGTTATCACTTCGTTTACACCGCAGACTTTGACAATGTCATTGCTACTTCATGTTCATAAGCTGATTTGAATGCCATGACAGTTTTTCCTGTTTCCCCCAGAACTAAGGTCTCAGCTTGCTCAGCGGACTTGTGTGCCATCACATGAAAAGCGTTACTTTGTTTAGCAATACTTGTCAGGCCACCAAAGTCTGAGACAACCTTCTCTATCAGTGCTATGGCTGCCTCTCTGGTCAGCCCTCTCTCGATCAGCCCATCAATTGCTTCAGGCAAGTTTCTATTTTTCCTCAGGTTGTCGCTTGCTCTGCCTGTATGGCCTATCTTGGGAAGTTGCAGTCCTCTCTTGGTGAGCGTTAGCCTATTCTTGATGCTGCCTCCGTGTACTCCATTGTCAGCCCACTCCCCATATCTCCCTGCAATTGTCTTGCTTGTGAACAGGACAGGATTGCATAGCGCTGCTGCTGGCTTGGCCTGACTCTTTGAGCCCTTCACAGAAGCCTCTGGGCTGGACAAAGCGACTTGCATGGGAGGCAGAGCTGCGGCTGCAGTGATCTGATGGCCACCATGTGGAAGACAAGTCTCTGCGGTGAGTGCTGCTGTCATTTGGCCAGGCTGCTGTGCATTGCTCCAGATCCCTGGCATTCTCCATGTTTGCTGTTCGGCATTTAGTTGTGCCACTGCTTGCTGCTGGGATTTCAGCTGCAGCTTCAAAGACTTCTGATACAACAGCTTTTGCTGTATCTGCAGCTCCAACTCAGCTTGTCTGTTCTGGCTATCAAGGTCATCAAGTCGTGCTTGCAGTTCAATCTCTGCTTCTGTTCTCTGCCTTTTGGCTGGGCGCTCCATGCTTGTGCATGCTCCTGCACTAGACACAGAGACCATCTCTGCTGTGCTTGCAGGTGCAGCACTGCTACTCTGACTGGTGCTGCTTGTCCACAAAGCCAAGTGAGGAGCTTTCAGACCAAGCTTCTGCAGACTGTCAGCTTCTTTTCTGATGACCTGCTCTGTAAACTGGCGATACACAGGTGTCTGCAGCACCTCCTGCACCCCTGGAACTTGTCTGTTCAGGTAAGCTTCTGTGTGCTTCAAGCCCTTGACTGGCAGCGCTTGCCAGTAGGCCTCAGCATACATGCGCAAGCACTCCAGGGTCTCCTGAGAGCGCACTGGGAGTGCATCTTTCTCTTGCAGAGCCTCTGTCAGTCGGGGAATGACAGCATCAAGCCAGCCTGTGCTTGGCAATGGCACTGTGCTTCTGCCCAAGTGGTGTTGTTGATGCCAGTCAACCTTTGTGAACCCAGCTAAGATTGCTTGTGGTTTATCACCTGCTTGCAGGTCTGCCAGAGTATAGTACCTGGACTGCACATCGTCAGCCCAGCCTAGGTGTTTGTTGATGTTGCTGTGCTCTGCTCCATGCACCCTAAGCTGCTGAGTCACATGCTTCCGAAACAGGTGCATCCGCTTGTCTTTGCTCCACCCTGGAATTTGCTTTGTCACAGCATCCATCAACCTTGTCGCCTGGCCCACCTTCTGTTCAGGGGCACTATGTGTGTTTTCTGGAAAGAGTATTGGAATGCTGTCCCAGCCCGGATCTCTGTCCAGCATCATGTCTATCAACCTGAGGTTGTTTTCATAGATCTCACATGCTAGCAGCTCACCCAGTGAGGCTGCCAAGTCGTAGTGAGCATATGCATGCTGTGCAAAGCCTGTCCATCTCATGGCACCAGTTTTGTTTGTCTTGCCTTGGTTGATGCCAAGGCCAATTGCCCTGAAAGTATCAGGCCCAATGTGACAAAGCTGATCTGCCTCCTGCATTTGCATGTCATACCATCTGGCATGTATCACTTCACACCCTCTGAAGCCTGTTTGCAGCTCAAGCTGAAACAGGACTTGAGCCCTTGCACCTTCAAGGCGAAGGCTCTGAGCACAGACAGCAAACATGTTGTCTATGTCCACACTGGTGAGCGTCTGCCTGTTCTGAGCAGATTTGCTGTGGTTCCTGGGTGCCTGTGTTGCCTTTGCGTATGCAGCCTGCTGAGCCTGCTTTGTCACAGCAAGCATCAAGCTATTGTCCTCATCAGTGAATGCTGGACAGCCTTGAATTCTGGCCAGCTTCCGCAAGCTGTTCAATGTGTCTTGTACATTACTGAGAAGTTCCAGTCTCTGGGTCTGTTTTGTATAGCAGCGATTCACTGCTTGCTACATGTAGCTGATTACATAAAAACACGATTGCTGCAGGACTGCTATGAACCTGTTGCAAGCAATCAAGGAATGAGTCAGCAATCAATATCCAACCCAAGCTGAAATATCAGAAAAAAGCCTACAGACAGACACTGTCCTGTCAGACGTTACAGAGGTCTTGACTAGTAGGGTCAATTCCCAAGTGTTTCACTATCCTTTCAGCATGGAATCTTGCTCTTGTCTGCTTGTAACTCTTTGTTGTCCCTTTCCATCTGTTACAATCTCCACAGCAAGAAACTAGATTCTCCACATTTTGATACGGTTCATTAGGAATGACCCTATCAAGCCAATACCCCTGGCTATCTGCATGAGCACATGTGATGTCTGATGAAGTGATCCAACTGCTGATTATCAGGAGTAACAAGTAGTCTGTTGAAACGTTCATGCATGTCACAAGGGACCCGGGTAGGTCACCTGCTCCTCTCTCTGCTGTGCAGTAATGGCACGGCAGGACTGACAACCTAAGTGCTGCCCCACGGAGGTCTTTGCCCATCTCAACGGGGTAGGTGTGAGGGTCCTTTTTGTGCAGTCCAGTGAGTGCAGTCTGTAACGACTTGAGGACAGATTTTTCTAAGTCTTTGCTGTAACGAAGGCTGGTAGCTTTGGAGTTGCACAAGGAGCAAGTGAGTTTTTTTCCTGATGGATTCGAAGTAGCCTTGGTGAAGTCTGACAAGGGCCAGAGATCATGACATTGGAGGCATTCTCTCTGCAAAAGAGAAAGCAGAGGTAAATCACCTCTAAATCCTGCAGAGTGGTCCACGCTTTTACTTGCAAACATCTGACACTGATGGCAACATCGTCACCTGTTCCTTGTTGCTCTCATTTGCACAAGCAAAACAGATCTGGTATACATCCTTTGAAGCACTGAAAGCTGTCGGGAAAGCACCCGGTTGCTTCTTGTCATGGCAGATAAGGCACTGCCTGTGTGTGGCCTGTTGTCACAGTCAACCAGTGTCAAGACCCATGTACTTGGATCAACATGCTATATTTCCTACTACTTGTTGCCATTTGTCATGAGGGCTTACCGTCTTCAGCTCATATTTTTGTGCCTGCTGTTGGGCAAACGGCACGAACACGGGATCTAGCTCACCAAGGGTTTCACCCTTGCTGATTTTCCTAGATATCATCACCTTTGTGTTGTAGCAAGGTCTGCATTGCAAACGGTCGCCGAAAGAACCTTTGCTGTTTTTCCATTTGCTGCAGCAAGTGCACTGCTTGTCGTGCCACTCTGTCTGTACTGTGCTGGCTTCTGTATGGGACACCGGTGGTACCACTGCGCGATCTGTGTCACCGGCAGCGGGAGTTGACAAGCTACTGCCAACTTCCTGGTCTGGTGCTGCCTTTTGTCTCTTCCAGGGCTGGGCACAGGAGAGAATGGCCGTAAAAGACTGCGCGGCACACTTGATGGGGGATGGCACCTTGGGAGACGGCAGCCTGGGTGACGGCACCATTACCTGACTACTATGATAGCTCGGTGAGTGGCAAACATCGACACTTGTCTTCGTGGTTCTGATTAGCCAGTAGGATCTAAGACTGCCAAAATGTGGGCTTGCAAGGCTCATTGGAGTCCATTCTTGGGCCAGCCGATGGTTGTACGCCACCCTTAAACACGTGTTAGGCATTGGCTGAAGTCGCGTTGCCTATCAATCCGTGATTGACAGCTGTGACACCTGTGACACCTCTGTTGACACCTGTCGATGCCTCTGTTGCCTTTGACAGCATTTCTGTCCAAATCCACCTCCAAGTATGTGTATACTCTGTGAGCAGGGTAAGGGTGACAGTCAGGAAAGCCTCTGTCCTTGCAGTAATCATACCAGCGCTTCAGCCTTGTATTGTCACCCTTTTGTGTGCTTACTTTGTTGTATGTGTACTCTGTGTCGAGTATAGCACAATGTTTCTTTCCGCCATCCATATCATCAGCAGCTGCCCCTTGGCTGCTGTCAGGCCCATTGTATCGTGCTGTGAAGGCAAACATGCTTTGGACCTCTTCACACTCTCTCATCCTTTGCAGGCAGCTGCGACTTCAGCAATCAGTGCCCAAGAGCACCTACATCACAAGCAAATTTGGTGTCCAGCACCTAGCGATTAATGTAATCGTCCGCGAACCGAGTAAAAAAAGATTTTGATGTTTGTGACGGATGTGAGTTTCGATCTCACGACCTCCAGTGCCACAAACTGACGCGCTTCCAGCTGCGCCAATCCGTCGTGGCTTGAACCAGGTGCAATCCTGGTGAATCATCACTTTGTGTCATGATATCAAATTTGCTTGTTCATACTAAAATATGAAAACAATGTCCATAACTACCATAATCCATACCATGCTGTTGTAGGTACAATGCCACCACGCCACGGCGCTGGGCTTAAAACCAGTGCTATGCTGGGCAACACCATTACTGACGCAAATCTATGTACAGATACACCTGCCTATGAACCACCACCGGTGACCTATTTTCAAATAGCTTGAGTGGACCATGGGCGACAGGCAGTGAGTAGTCGGCCTAGATAGTGGGCAGTGGGGAGCAGGTAGTGGGCAGTGAGCACTGGGCAGCATGCCAAGGGCACAAGGCAAAGCACAATGAGCATAGTAGCAGATGGGTTTGAAGGCACCCTGATCAGTCATGACGATTGTGGTGGCCATGAGACCAATGGCATCCAGCAGGGAGAGGGCCATCATGAATGTGCTTGCCAAAAGCCTTGGCCACTTCTGCTGGTGGGTCTCTATGATCCAGGCATTTTACTAAGCTCTGCAAATTAGTGTATCCATGGGAAAGTGTATCTGAGATCCAAACTATCAAGGAAAAGCCCTGGCCACTTCTGCTAATGGATCAAGTGATCCAGTTGCAACTAGAGCTTTGTTACCGCCGGATCAGCATTTCCGGTCTCATTTGAGTTCACATTGTGCATCAGCACAGTCTTAACTCCTAAGCCCTACACTGTAGACAGACAGCTGTATTCTAGTGAGATAGCTGTGTTAGGTAAACACAATTTGTGACTGTTCACAGGTCACAGCAGACAAATCAATCCAGGAACCTGGAGTTGCAACTGGCCTGGTGGCCTGCCAGCATACATGTCAGACAGGCGTTACTCATAGCATGCTGGCAATACTGAGATCTGTTGGCTTACGGTGTAAGACACAGTATGACACAGACAGGATGTTACACAGACCCACCCAGTCTGGCAAAAGCCCAGACAGTGTTGCTGGTCTGCTTGGGGTTCGCAGTCACTAGCTCTTTCCTACATAGCTTTGGCAACAGCTGCATGCAGACGTCCTGAGATAAGCAGCTTCAGAGTGGCCATAGCCCAAAGGCTTTTGGCCAGGTGCTGCCTACTGAGCTTGATGGCCTCTTCAGGTATACCCAGCCTTGCTGTCTCCTCTACCTCCACTGCTAGCATCAGCGCCTGCACAACACCAGCAGCTGCTCACCGCTATGACAGGCTTTTCAATAAAGTGAAGGCACATCATCTATGCAGTGCTGACTCCTGAGTGCTGCCTGCTGAAGTTGACTGTGAATCACAAGATTTGGGCTATGTGACCAACGCACCAATCTTCATAGGCTGCGGGCACACCTGGCTTTACATCTCATGCAGGAAGTACACACATGCAGGAAGTACACACATGGAGGAAGCACACACTTGCAGTAAGCACACACATGCAGGAAGCACACACATGTAGTCCAGCCCAGGGTGGAACTGACACAACCCAGTGTGAATTAAAGCAGGGCAAAAGTAAACACGCGAGTACTATGTCAGTGTGCTTGAGCGTAGCCAGCGCCCAGATGCCGTTTCTGATGTCCTCTGGAGAAATTGGGCAGCTCATGTAATGCATGGCAGCACAAAACACAGAATGGTTAGGTAGTCTGAAGGGGGGCTGTGAGCCAGGTTGGCATAATGCCAAACCATGTTACAAAGCTCTGTGGCTGGTAAGTGCCGATCAGGGCGCAGCTGTGCAGCGCTGCAGCTCCCATCACCTCTGGGTGCAGCTTGCCTGCGTATCAAGAATGGAGGTTGAGAAGTGCTGCAGATGAAGCATGTAGGCTGGCGCAGATACGCTTCTTGATTACACTGGCTGCTCATCAGAGCTTGGCTGTCTAATGATGCTGCTTTCATCACTGTATGCAGCATGGGGCGTCAGCACAAAGTTGCTCAGAAGGCTCGCATCATGAAAATGTGGCACTGCCCATCTGCTTCTGTGGTAGAAGCTGTCACAAGAGGCAATGCTACCACGTTTGCTTGTGCCATCCAAACAATGGGCTGCATTGCGCCATAAGACTTGAGCATTGGCAGGAAGGCCTACTATGTCGGCAACGCTCTGCCCATTGACAGCTTGCAGCTTGCTCATGGCAATGGCTGCCACTGCATCCAGCAGCCTCACATGCACTGCTTCCAGCTTGCTGGGACCCCATGCTGTGCTGCTTAGAGCCTCTGGGTATGCACAGGAGCTGAGCAGGTTGCAGTCTGGTGTCCAGCATGATGTATACAGGCCCCACATGGACCGCGATGATGTAATACATATGCATACTATGTCAAGGATGCAAGCTGCAGACTGCTCAAATGGTAAAAGAAAACTACAGTACCAGACACCCAAACACAAACAACTAGAGTTGTTGTTGCCCACAAGCAGAAGCGAGTACAGTTGCTATTGCACAAAAGCAAAAGCAGACAATAAGAATGTTTTGAGAACTTTTGCACATGATACTTGCTGCATTAAACAGCAGCATCCGTCAATGCTCTTGGACCATGTCCCAATTTGTCATAGGTTTGCACGTATCTATGCACGATGCATTGGCATGTCAATACATGAGAGCTTGTCAACTCAGTTAGGACACAGCACAAGCAGAGGCAAGATGCTAGCTGCTGTGCAGCTGTGAGCAGCCATGATGTTGAGAGTCAGACCAGCTAAGACAGCACATGCTGAGATGCATGGCAGCACATGCCTGATGATACAAAGAATGAACATATACATAGCATTTGGCGTCAGCACAGAACTGCCCAGAAAGCATACAATGCAGGTTTTGGTCCTGAGCTGTATACACTGTCCCTACAATGCACTGTAAGACTCAAGCAGGAAGACTTACTGTGTTGGCCATGCTCTGCCCATTGACAGCTGGCAGCTTTCTGAGAACAATGGCCGCCACTGCATCCAACAGCCTCTCATGCAGCACCTCCAGCTTGCTGAAACCCCACACTGTGTTGCGCACAGGCCTCTCAATCTTCAAGTCATATACCATGAACATGTACACAGCATTTGGTATCAGCACAGATTTGCCCAGAAGGCAAAACATTTGACTGTCTGGTCACAAAAGCAACCATGATTGGAATCAGGCCCTGTACAGTTCACAGTACATGTATATCAGACAGGCATTGCGCCTTACGTGCCAGCAGTACTGAGATCTGTTGTTTTACGGTGTGAAACGCAGGATGACGCAGTCAGTGTGGGGTGGGTCTGTGTGAATTACACGCCCAGTCAGTGCGAGTGGGTCTGTGTGAATTACCTGCCCAGTCTGGCAAAATTTGAAAGCCCAGACAGTGTTGCTGATCTTCTGGGGGTTGCAGCCGCTAGCTCTTTCCTACATGGCTTTGGCAACTGCTGCATGCAGACGTCCTGAGATAAGCAGCTGCAGAGTGGCCGTAGCCCAAAGGCTGTTGGCCAGGTGCTGCCTGCTGAACTTGACAATTTCTTCAGGTATGCCCAGCCTTGCTGTCATGTTCACCTCCACTGCAAGCATCAGCGCCTGCAAAGCATCAGCAGTTGCTCACAGCTATGACAGACTTTGAAAAGCCAAGGCACACTACCTTAAAGGTTGCATGCTACTGAAAGCTGTGTACTGAAAGCTACCTGCTGAAGTTGACTTCATCTCAGGGCTGGCCCGCGTTTGTTGCTTTCATATTCGCTGAATGCATGCAAGACAGCACAGTAACTGCATCTGTTAGCGCCCTCGCAATATTTAGGCAAAATGGCCAATGCACCAATCTTTACAGGCTGCAGGGGAACCCGGCTTTACATCTCATGCAGGAAGCACATACATGCAGTCCGGTCCAGGCCTGCCATTGAATGCAACAGACACAACCCAGGTTGAAACAAAGCAGAGCAAGGCTGAAGACACATGTACCCTGTTGATGTGCTTCAGCGCAGCCACCACCCAGATGGTGTAACTGATGTCCTGAGGAGAGAAGTTGGGCAGCCCGTGTAATGCATGGCAGCACAGATGGGTCAGGTAGTCGGAAGGGGTGCTGTGAGCCAGGGTGACGTAGGCCCATATCACGTTGAAATGCTCTGTGGCTGGAAGATGCTCATCAGCGCTGCAGCTTGCATCAGCTCTGGGTGCAGCTTGTCTGCACACCGAGAATGGAGACCAGCAGTTGAGCAGACTGCAGTGGGATGACATGCAGTGTAGTAACATGCAGTGTAGTAACATGCAGTGTGATAACAGGCAGTGCCAAGCTTGTCATAAGCTCAAAACAGAACAGTAGCTAGTGCCCACAACTTGAGACAAAAGCAGTATTTTAGTTGGTCGCAAAAGCATGCCACTCTTGGAGAAGCGGAGCATCGATCTCCGTGCCTCCCGCATGCTAAGCGGGCGCTCTACCATTTGAGCTACATCCCCTGATGTTGTGTGCTGAGGTTGCGTTTCTGCAAGCTAAGTTCTGTTGGCTTTTCACTTGGGCAGCAGGATGCCGAAACAAGGCTTTACATAACTCGCCAGGGAGGCCTTGCTCCGATCTAAGATGCAATATCATGTTTTGTACACCAGAACAAACTCAGAGACCTCGAACTCTGTTAAGTTGGTTGTCTGCACAGGCGTGCAAAGCTGTTGAACTGCCATGCACGCACAGCCATTGAAGCTGTTGCGAGCGAGACAGCAGCTTTCTGCGCGATGTCAGCTTGAAGGTCGAATCGAGGTTGCGTGTTGTGGAGAAGACCTACAGCATCGCAAAAAGCGCACGAGGTGTACGGTGTCGACTACGGCCAAAGTGGTGTAAAGTCATGTCCCGTTGGGTGGTGCCGAACAGCGGTGTGTCCGCCGACGCTGACAACGACAGTCACTTTGCAAAGACGCATCTGCCCAGATCAACAGCTCTATTCTGACGTAGCGCTGACGCTGACTTACTCCGGCTTTGTTGCACAACCTGGCACAACTTGGCAAATTCCGGAATTTACATTGACCAGATTCCAGCCACCTTGACCGGAATTACTCATGATGTGACCGCCGGAACTGCAGGTGGCGGTGATTTGCACGGAGCATACGGAGCTGTGAACCCACCCTTGCTTCTATGTCTGACAGCAAAGTAATTGACAGGTTTGTGCAGGTGCTTAGGGCATGCCGGTGAACAAGCTTGATGTGGTGCGGATTGTGAAGGATGGTGCTTCCGGAACAGAAAAGGATGCACTGCTGGCCCTTGCGGATGAAGAGCCAGGCTTGTGGGATGGCCTTGAGGAAGATGACGTACTTGGTGTTCTGAAGTATGCGAGCGCCACTACTGGTACGTTGCTGCCTGCGGCATTGTGAGACTGCCTTTCAAAAAGAGCCTCAGGGTGAACAAGGTTAACTTGCTGTCAGGCACAGCAGCTGCCTTTGACTTGAAGCCAAGGTGTTCAATGCAGAACACTGTCTTGCCTTTGCACTGCAGCTTTGTCTAAGCCCATTCAAAGCAGTCTCTAAAGCTAGATTGTGCCTCCAGCTTTTGGCTTTGCATCGCAGTTGGTCTGCATCTTTACCTTGCTGCTCAACGTGGTTTCTCAGCCTTGAGGCATGCGAGCTGGTTCAGCTCTGTTCTGCAGTTCGCATAGCAACGGATGTGCGTTGCTGTATGTTGCTTTGCTGTCTGATGTCAATGAAGCATTCTTCCTTCTTATGTACATGCTGCGACCTTAATGTGTCACCTGCAGCTTCGTGTTGTGTGTATGTTTGTAGCTTTCAATGCCAAGCCACAAGCTTCTTGGTTCTATCATGCAGATGCTGTTGTGGATGTGTCGCCTACGCAAAATGTCTTCCTGCATATTGAAGATGGGCCATCATACACTGTCACACTGTACGGCGGAAGGCTGGATGTGAAATCTTTGAAAGAGACTCTGGCTGATGAGGGCCTGGTGTTGATGAGACTCAATGGTGCTGTTCCGGCTTTTGATGCAGATGGAATGAGCCGCACAAAGTTTGATGCTGACATTTTGGCAAAGACACAAGCCAAGAAAGGTGAAGCATGTCCCAGCTGATGTTTCCAAGCTCAAGCCC
>JAABUO010007274.1_pt1 | contig 12643 bp, 17 predicted proteins | sample 5559291 | NCBI WGS metagenome assembly JAABUO01 (sample SAMN10711878, study PRJNA513372) | rock metagenome | isolation source: Antarctica rocks | place: Antarctica: Victoria Land, Finger Mt sud
CAAGCCGTGGAATTCGACCGTTCCGATGGGACAGCTTCGCAGTTGAGCCTAGTCAAGTCGCAAGACATTATCTCACTTCAAGCGCTGCCTCTCGAAATCACCTATTCAATCTTTGACTATCTGGACCTACAAGCTCTTTTATGTCTCGACCGCACATCTTCAGATCTGCGAAGCAACATCGAAGCATACAAAGCGCGTTGCTGCAGCATCACCCGCGACCGCTACTCCCGTGAAGGTGCCATGTTCCAGTCTCAGTTGCAAAGCGGGTGGACGGTAAGATCAAGTACCAAGAAACTTAGAGAAATACAACGTGAATTTCATCCCGCCAACGGCCCTCAATACTTCCGCGCCCCTCAATACTTCCGCGCCCCTCCGAGAATAATCCAGCAATCTCCAACGTGTTCTGAGCTTCGCCCTGCGGAGCTGCATGAGAAACGATTTACAAGTACCCTGAATCTCTCTATCGCGCCATCTTGGATTGGAGCTTGCACGAAGGGGCCAAAATGTTCCAGAATCAAGTTAAAGCCCGCAGAATTTGGATTCCGATCACCGCCCCATTGCCAGCTTCAACGATTAAGTATTTCGCCGGTGTAAATCTTCGGCGATGTTGAAAATTGGTGGTTTGGTAATGTATCTTCCCTCGGCTCTGTATTTAACCCCTCCTAAATTAGGTGGCTGGTAATACCGATGGCTGGGGAGCGTCATTTTAACAGGCGATGAATCGTTGTCGATTAATTAGCTTACAGATGATATCGAACAAGAACCACAGTCCAGTTACTGAAAGCCTTTGCCCCCTTATCGCGCTACCGCTCACCGCATCATAGCCGTCACCTCATCGTTACTGTTTCGTTTCCTCTCTCCAACTACTTTTACGTTCGAAAGGCTTACTACCCTATCATTCCATCCGGACTACTCTACACCATGAATAATCCTCAGGGGCTAATCAAAACCAGTCGACCATCCTTTACTACCTAACCAAAACCATCCTTCACCTTCGTACATAAAGCACTACTTCTTCCATTCTCCCCCCCAAAAAAATTGCAGGCATCATCATTAGGGTAAGGGCACGTGAAACAAACCTTTCGTTTCGTGTCAGACAACCCCGGGGGGTATGAAACAGTTAGAATGGTTGGGAAACCTTTGGGTAATTTGAATGAGGTGGCGTGGAAAGATGCGGTGATGGAAGGATGGAAACTTGGATGGTATGAGGTGACCAATGTAATCCCAATAGTAATCCTGCAAAGAGCAGGAACTCAATTTTCGAGTCCGTAGGAAAATTTTTATGATCTTCAGGAAGGAAAATCTAGGAAGTTCTCTTTAGTAGTTCAGGAATTTTCTATATAGATATAGATGCTATACAAAAATGAAAGAAAATTTCGCCGCGTAGCCCAAGACCAACGTCGTCGCCCTTGAGGACAATCAGTAGAAAGTGACTTGAAGGATGTTGTTGCATGACCCAACATCCGGGACGCCAGTTCCACCACGAACATACGCAGCGGCCCTCAACCATTTTTCCTTTAGTAGGGGATTGGAGAAGGCAGCATCTTTGGGGTCGATCGGCAAATTCCACTCGTAGTCACCAGCCGGCTGGTTCGCAGGAGCCGCCCAACTACCCAGTGTCGTCTGCATAGTTTCGACGCCGTCCGGTCTTTTGACCTTGGCAGCTGCGGGTGCAGCCGCCAAGATATTCGTCGTGAATCCATTCCACTGGCCCCCGTAGTAAGTACCAGGAGCGTCCGTGGAGGCAAAGGAGGCCGGACCGTCGTAGCCCTGCTCGAGACTGACGTCGCCATGGGCGCCGTGGCATGGGTGGTAGTTCGGAACTATGGGGTCCTGGTCTTGGATCTGGAATTCGACCCAGGTGGCTGGCTGGATGTTGCCGCGCTGGACGTGGCCTTTCCAGGTCAAGGGTAGCTGCACGGGGACAACTTCGCCGGGTTTGACTACGGTTGGAAGTGTAGCGGTTGTTCCTTGGCCGTAGTCATTCACATCGTTTTTGAAGAAGTAGAACGTTTCGGCCTTGCCGGATTTGTTCTCGAGTTTAATGCCGGACGTGATGCCCTAAGTTTTCAGTTAGTCGCTATTTGACTCAAAGGCTCGTTTGGCAAAAGCCTAGATGAGTGTTGTACTTGACGGGCAACTAGATGCGAGGCAGAGTGTTTATTTCCATGTGTGGGCGATCCAGCGCAAGAATGAAGGATAGTGGTAGCAACAAAAAAAAGCTGAAGGAGCGATGAGAATGAAAGTTGCGTGTAGAAGGACATGATGTTTGAAGAAAGCAATGGGACCAAAAAGAGCGTATGTAGAGGCTGTAACTGCAAAATCCTCTTGAACTACCTCATTCACCATCTTATAGACCGCAGAGCCTGGTGTCAAGATGGGAATCTGGCTTACTGTCGCAGCCATATCCGCCGTAATCCTTGAAACATTAATGCAGCGTGATCCAACAAAATCCACAATTATTCAAGCCACCGGTAACATTACGGGCATTGAAACCCGAGGGATCATCGATGGTGGGGACAGCCTTGAGGGAAGAAATTCAGTACTCCACGTCACTAGGCACTCCATCCAGTGCCTAGATATCAGCTGAAAGCAGTGCCACCCCAGATTGAGAAGCCGCATACAATATTCAGTCAGCTATACTAAGATGCTGGGTTTTCCATCTTGAATCCAACAAGAATATGAGACTGATTAGAAGTACATCAACAAAGAATGCTCACAATACAACTTGGCAAAATTCAAAAGCAATAAGATGTTCGAAAACATTGTTTCAATCGACGGGAACCGAAGCCACGTAAGCTCAAAAATAAAGCCGGAAGCTGCATGAAAACCGCCGGAGAATCCTATCGTAACCCTAATAGGCGAAGCTGGAGGATCTCAAAGTTATAGACCCTATCGATAATGCACTACATGTACTCGTACTCCGTATGGAAGTACCTGAATCCTGCAATATCCGCGTTAACGAATCACAGTGCCTTACATCGATACCGCAGCCGATAGTGTCCAGTATCCAGTTGTTACAAACTTGCCTCCACTCTCTGCCCACATGACAACGATGGAGTCGTTGTGCTGACACTGAGACAAATGATAGACAATCAAGAGAGATGCGAGCACCAAAGTAAGGAAGTGTACGATGAAACGAATCTCGCAGTGCGAAACAGACACGAAAAACATGTTTGAGGTTTGGGTTGGAATAGGAACTTGATCGCTAAGGATAGAACTATCCTAATCTTAAGCGGCGGGTCAATCGAGATTCTCAGTCTCATATACGAGCGGGTACGAGTACAGTATCGTGGTTCGTGTTGTGCAATTTGACGCCGTGTCCCTGAGTACAGTAGTACTTCTACCGTCTGCCATCTGACAACGGTGATACACGTCTATTATGGATTGTCATGTACCTTTGGAAATGGCAGCTGTCTAGTTTGCCGCTTAACACGTCGAACGGCTTCAGCCGCCTTGCAGGCCCGTCTAATGAATTTGATATGGATACTGAATTCTACAATGATGCTAAGAACGAGAAATATTACAGACTGTGGGAAAATTGCAGTGGCTGCATCAGTTCCCTCCACTAGATTTGGCGTCGCCTGTTTCCTTCATTTCATCGTTCCAATTCCAGTGTGTTATGACCTTCCTGTGTTTGTTCTTTCAGATCCTTTTCAACTTGTCTCAGTAGTGTCCGCACTGGCCGCCAAATTAAACAGCTTTTGCAGGAGGACAATGCTCTCAAGTCATTGACAGAAAACGTAGGTGATGAAGCTTTTAGTGCTTGGTTCATTGATGATGAACGGCCTTAGGGGCCAACTATCGTAAACATTCACCCTGACAGTGCAATTAATACTGTTACTTTTTCTATGACGGGGATTAGTTTTCGGCGGGGAATTATAGGGGAGATGAAAAGAGCGTATGATGGTAGGAAGGGTGGCTTGGTTCCGCAAATGATTGTTTTGTATTTTTGTTTGGGTAACCAAGTCCAAGTCTAAGAAAGATCTCATCCTTTGCATTATACCATAGATTTGGATGTTCTGTACCTAAGGGTGTGTCATTGTATGTAGGGAAATAGGTATAGCGTCTCAACACGCTATAGATATCCTTAGGTTTACATTCGATATATTCTACCCTACTCCGTACACACTACGTCAATGAACAAACACTTGCTTCAGCTCAGCCTACAATGGCACCCCTAAAGCTCGAAAGGTTTCCTGATATTTTTGCCAAGGGTGACAGGGGCGTACTAGTTGCATTGATCGCCATGCCAAAACCAGATCTTTAGATAGAACATCGCATTCAACCTCCTTCACCATGTAAGACACCGAAGTACACGCCCAATCCACTAGCTATGGCTTCCCCGATGGAAATAGACGACCCCGACTCCGCAGGCAGCAGTTTCATATCCTCCGATTCCAGCTTCTACGGTCCGTCACTGTAGCCTAACCCATCACCCAATCGCTGACAACCACAGGCGACGACTCCCTCCGCACCCACCTCGAAGATCTCTCCTCCTCCTTCGACCCCTCCTCCTACTGGGCCACCTGTCGTCTCACCCTCCCCTCCATCGCCGCCAAAGCAGCCTTATCCTCGCCACCCACCAAACCCCTCTACAACCCCTACGCCGGCCTCCTCCACGCCCGCCAACTCTCTGAATCCATCCCCGACTTCCTCGCCCGCCTCCCGCCCCTCACCACCCCCATCTCCACCGGCCCCTGGATTTTCATCGCAAATCCCTACTCTGCGCACCGCCCCAACTCCGAAGATTGGGCGAGCTTCATGACCGTCGGCCAACACGTGCTCTCAGAACTCACCAAAGACAAAACCCGCATCGAATCCTCCATGGTGGGGCGCCCGAAATCTTGCACCGCGAAGGCCATAACCCCGCTGCGCAAGTCTGCCGAGAAGGCTATCCTTACCGCGGCGAAAGAGAAGGGCTGCACGACGGGGAAATGGATGCTGTTTCCCTCCCCAGAAATCGTGAACAGGACCTGGAGACTTGTTGCTGACGCCACGGCATCGGGGGAGCTGGGAATAGCGGCTAAGGTGGCTACAGATGATGGGGGAGGGGAAGGCAAGGCGAGGCTGATAGGTGTGTATACGGGGGATTTTTCAGATCGAGCGGTTTGGGGCCGGGGGGCGGGGTGTTTATTATAAGTGTGGTAAGTAGGTGTTTTTCCTTCTTGGAACAGGGATGCTGATGAGGGGCAGATGCTTATACGAATTTGGGGATTGATTCCAGGAATGAGTGGGGGATCAAGGCGAGTCTGTTTTCTTCGGCAGAGGTGCTGAAGGAGGGGGGGAGGTAGGGTTTTTGGATATTATGTTGACGCGTTCGGTTAGCGAGCGAGTCTTGGATAAAGATACCCCCTTTTGCTGCTGTTACAAGATTATGGTTGGATACTTATAGTCGAGGTATCGAGGATTTGATCAAACAATTTATCGATTTGGCACAAAACGAATGCAGACTTTCCGATCAAGAACTTGCTAGGCTTTCCAAGTAGCTATTTATCCATTTCAACTACCATCGATTCACCTTGTTCTTTCCAAGTAAGCACTCCATCCTTCTTCCCGATAGAGCTTTGCCATCTTGACGGGATCTTCAGTTGCATAGATTCCTCGACCGGCGATAATGAAGTCTGCCCCCTTTCTGATAGCAGATTCCGGAGTCTGATATTGCTGACCTAGCTTGTCACCTTTCGTGGCCCTGTTGACTCCGGTGGTGAAAACGACGAAGTCTTCTGCATCAGAGTCTGTCTTGTCCCCAAGAAACGTCAAGGCCTGGGTAGCAACGAAACCTATCACAAAGTCCTTGTGCTTCTTTGCTGATTCAACAGAGGCCTTGGTATAATCACCGCTTGCAAGAGAGCCTTTGGTGGTCATTTCGGCTAGGATCAAGAGCCCCCTTTCTCCGCGATAGCCGAAATGCTTAGAACTAGCCGTCTGTGCTAGGGCTTCAATGATGCCATCCCCAGCAAGGACGCTTGCGTTGACAATGTGTGCCCATTCTGAGATGCGAAGCGCACCACCGTCATATTGCTTCTGGACCGTGTTGCCTATATCGACAAATTTGCGGTCTTCAAAGGTCAGGAAATTGTGCTTCGACGAAAGAGTCTGGAGACCAGCTATGGTCGCTTCGCCAAAGTCTGACACAATATCAATGTGGGTTTTAAAGACGGCAATATAGGGACCAAGCTCTGTTCCCTGTCAGCTTCTGTTGTCAAACCCGCGCTTGCACCCACTGTCTGCCAGCTCCAGTAGATCTTTGGTCGTTGTTAGATCAGCAGATATGACTAAATTGGACTTTTTTGATTCCGCTATATGGAAAAGTTTTTTGGCTAAAGGATTCGGGTGGTCTTGGGCACGCTTTGCGTATTTGAGAGACGATTTAGATGCCATGTTGATTTATAATCGTACATGGTGAACCTGGAATATGGACCCATCGAATTTAACCTTCTGTAGAAGTTCCATCTCAATCACATGTTGCGATTAAATGAGATTCCATGTGTGAACTACTGTAATCTTCATTTGAAGCTAGTATCTAGCTCGCTAACTTTACATTGTATCTTTCTTGCAATCCTCGTGTCCCTTTCTCTAATTCGAGAACTTCCTTTAGCGCTTGTTAGAAATCTTCGAGGACTAATCCGTACATCGACCTCTTTGCTGCATTGAATTCGACTTGTCCCTTATCCCGATTGGGATTTTGGTCGACATTTCCATATGTCTGCCTGGCGTATCTTGCTCTTTTCCAGGGACATTTTCAACACTCAGATGGTGTTTATTTTTATTTCTCAATCAAGTGAGTGCACTGGGCTCCATTGCTAGAACCTGGACTACCCAGGTTGAAAATTACTCTTACAAAAGAGTTTGTGGTTTGAGCAAGCTCGCCATTTTCTTGTGTCAGAACTTTATCTGCCATAAGCTGTTTATAGTCGCTGTTGTAGGACTCGGAATGTTGATGCTGGTTTGTGTGGCATATTCTTATATGCTGGAAAGATCACAAATTCAGGGATTCTAAGTGAGTTAATAGACAATGGATGAGCATTACAACCAAACATTGATCAAGAGGATTGACTCTCCAAGTGGATGACTTTTCGAATTGACGAACCTGTGAATGAAAGTATCTTCGAGGCGATGAAGCTTCCATGTCAATAGGTATTCGTGGAAATAGATTGCCAAGTGAGTGAACCCCAAGAATATTTGGCAATGAATAATGTGCTGGCTACTCTAACTCGGGCGAAATTTCATTGGAGAGAAGCACGAAGAGGATAGTCATCAGGAATTACTGTTGACCAGCAACCGCAATATTATCAAGAATTTTTGACGATGGCAACTCTCTTTACGCCTATTGATCTGCCAAAGCTTGTTAGTGATGCCAAGTCTGAAGCAAAACGAAAGACAGATTTACTGACTCACTTCCAAGCCATTTACTTGAGCCTTCTCAAGAATATTTCGCTTGAATTATGTACCTTATATAGGTCAAACAAGAGATTTTTACCCATCAAGGATGGGAACTATTACTGGCGCCTGTCCCCTATCCCTTGAGATTGAGATGGAGCTTGTACCACTGATAGAAATCCTGACATTGTTTTTTTGCTTCTGTAGGTCCATGGCTTAATTCTCGACGTTAACACATTAAAAAGAGCTTTTTTCTTATTAATTGTCTTTGTGTTAACTTCTAAAGGTTCGCTCGTAAGGCAAGGTTTCTTATCCACACGTCGTCCATCATCTTACATATTACTCAAGCGAATTGCCACAAATTGCCAACCTCCCATGTTCTAGACCCACGATGGTTTTGTTGAATCCGTTGAGCAGTGAAAGTTTTCTCACCCAGCCACATGGAACTGAGCCGGGAGGTATGAGGAGATTGATCTTGTAAGGTGGGTTTTGTGGAGTGAAGGGATGGGATTGTGTGGATAGAGGGGTGGAGATGGCTTGAATGGGAGAAGTAGCACTCAAGGTTAATAGAATAGGACTCTTTTCGAGTCTGATATTCGTAAGCTATTCGCGGTAGGCAATTGTCTTCAGAAGCGAGATTGTTAGCTACATTTAGAACCTGATATATCAGGAACGTGGTATTGGGATGTCTCAGAGCTTACTGTCTTCTATACTAGCCTCGATCCCCATCTCGAACAGAAAATTTGCGCCCAAATCTAACTCCATGCTCAATGCTAGTAACCATACCTTCAGCCACAACGTTTTGAACCATCCTTTAACCCTACACACTCCCCCCTACACAATCGTCTCCAGCTCCCTAGCGTACCCAATCGTATTCTCGATCACCTGTCCACTGGCCACCAAAATTTCCTTCTCATTCCTCAGATCCTCGCCCTGCTGCAGCGGGAAATATATTCTGCCGTCTTTAACCACCCACCCCCTCTGGTGCGCAAATTCTACCACGCTGCCTTCGCTGTCGAGGAAAAGGAGGTTTTTTGCATTTGCGATAGGGAGGGAGGGATAGGCTTTTTCGGAGCAGGAGGCGATTTCGGAGCGGATGGTGCCAATGAGGACCTGGTTGAGGATGTGAGGGTTAGTGGCTGGTTGGGACAGAAGTAGGTTGAGATGATGAGGTGGGGGGGGTGCATACCTCACTGAAGACGGCAAACTCTTCGCTCGGGACGCCTTCTCGTTTTGTGGCTCCCCATACCCGATCGTAGCTCCCTTCCATCAACCATCTCTCTAGTTTGACGGGGTACTGTATGAACTCGTCCTTTTCTGACCCGCCAGCCGTCCCCGCCTCCTCGACCTCAAGACCTTCTAGCACAGTATGGAAGCCCGCGTAGTCGCCTTTCGTCAGCAACAGCAGTAGATATAGCGCTGTGACTTTGCTTCTCTGACCCTTTGCATGCGCACGATGAGCTTCATGATGGGAGGATTTAAAGGATGATTCGGGGAGCTCGTAGAATGGCAGTAGTTGTTGGTAATAGCGAGTGAAAGCATCGGGCTGCTGTAAGCGAATCGACATCAACGCCCCAGTCTCCAGGATTTCCCGAGCTAGAAGGAGTATATGTGGAGGTGTGGTAGGGGTAGGAAGAAGGGCATCAAGCTCAAGGAGTTGTCGTTTCGCTTTGGAGAGGAGGGAGGAAATCTTTTCCGGGGATGGCCGGGTGTGGGAATGAAGCTGGGAGAGAACTTTGGTGAGCTCGGAGGTGGACATTGTGAACGGGTGGGAAATGGGAGGTGCGGGCTGTTGTTGGATCATGGAAGTGATGCTGAGTGTAGATTTCAGGCATGAGAGTAAGCTTCGCCATAGCGCGTCCAGGCTAAAGGAGCCGGTACTGAAACCGTGTATTTTTTGGGGTGAGTTCCGAATTTTTCGTAACGTTTATTCTGCTTATTCTCCCAATTCTACTTTGTCTGTTGGAGGGGATAAAAAGGGAATTACAGTAAAACCTCGCTATAACGATATTCGATATAACGATATATATTTCGAGATCAACAGGGATTATTTTGTAGCCTTTGATATAACGATATCCTCCCTATAACGATGTAGATTTTGTGAAAAACCTCATCGTCATAGCGAGGTTTTACTATATATAGCTAAGGTAGTCCAAGGTTGTTCTACAAAAGAGTGTTCTTGTAGATGCTGCTCTTGGAGGCACGCGTTAAGCATGGTCATGGAGTCTTCGAATTGCACATGACCTTGACTTTGTTGCAAGTCTAGCAAGAACACTCTGGCAACAATATAGTCTGATCAAATACTTTGAATTGGTTATGTTCGAAGCTGCTTTCAAGCTTGGACAAGACTTGTTTAGTTTAAATACGTTCTGGTCTTCCACCTATTCACTATGACTCTTGCAGCGGAATCATGGAGCAAACCGACTCTAAATTCTATACTCTCCCTAGTAAAGGGTTTTGCCATCGAGGTTCTTGACCTTCAAGGCGGCCGAGTCAATGCCATTCAGCGTTCGTGCATTAACTCCCAGGTCACCCACGGTCAAGCCCTCGAAGACCGAGACCCCACAAACCTTGCAGAAGTCGTGCGAATTTGTCTTTGGACCGAAAAGGTAAGACGTCACATTCTCCTTGCCCTGAATTGTGGTTGAGTCTTTATCTGTGTAGATCCATAGGTCGGCGTTCTATGAAGGTGAGCGTACAATCTCCACGTCAAAACGGGAAGGCATACTCGGCCGCAAATGCTGCAATTGCAAGATATCACCTCGGCCGTAGTGAGTGGTTTTGTCTTCACTGTGTAAATGACGGCACCGCAATGGCAGCTTCCCTCGTACACCTCTAGGTCTCCTTCACCATCAGCTTTTGCTACATGGTTCGAAGCCTTCGGGGCCTGATAACTAGGCTCCCTCTTTGCCCCCTCGTACCTGGAAGGCAAAAGTATTAAATATGCAAACACGTATATAGGTGGTAAAGGAAACCAGTATCAGTTGCTTCATCGCTTCTAGCGATCGAGGTTTCCCGGGGAATATCAAGATAAGGGATAAGAACAAGGCCAACAGAAATTTGGGGCACAGCAAAACCCTGGATCTACTCACACTTTCACATCCAGAGTAGTCAGATCAAGATCTCTTAGTGCACGCGTCTGGAAATGTAACTCGTCAGTTGCTGCATAGTCTCCAAATATTGAAGAAATCCTTGCTCTTACATTGATGCCTACGTCCATGCCTTCTGGCCCGTTGTACCGACGACCAAGTACAGAAGTGCCGCAGTTAGAGCAAAACTTCGCCTTTTAGTTGTCCTTTGATCATAAGTTGGCGGGGGGCAGTCTTACTTCATGGGCCATTGTCCGTTTGCCAAATTCATACTGCTTGAGACTTCCATCTCCTTTCTCTATCGTCAAGTGGTCCTTTGCGACAGGAAAGGCCCACAAGTAGCCAATCTAGCGGCAATAAAAAGTTAAATATATCAAAATATTTCGGGAAGACGGATGACAAGGTAGACCTAGCGCGTACCTTAGAACAGATGCTACAATTGCAGGCCATGACCTCTTTAAGGGGTGCAAGTTTGACAGAGAATCTGAAGTTTCCACAGTGGCAGTTACCATGATACTCTTTCAGTTCGGGTGCTTGAGCTTTTTCAGACATTTTGGAGGTAGTGCTAGGGGGTTTCTCTAACGATGTACAGAGGATTGCATGATGATACTAGCAAATGCGGATGTATATGTATTATCTACTGAGCCATCAGAGCATGACTCACAGTTAGGGTTCGGAAATGTAAATTACATGAAAGTTCATTAACCGGATTGGGTGATGTAATTTACATGTAAGTTGATCGAGTGAAAGTTGAGTTTATGACAGCAGGGGTAATTGATCAATAGAACAAGCATATATAATATAGTATATATACATACATTTTGATGATGATCTGGGTCAAATGGAAGCATTTATTCTACGTCAAACGGGTATGTTGATCATGTAAACGGCTATGACTGCTGTACGATGAGCGATTGCCGTTTTCAGTCTGCTCAGCGATCGATGAGTGACTGTTATTAATTGCTGAACCATCGGATTAATATCGACGTTCTTCTCTTTCTGCTTTCGAAGTTTCAGATATTCAGCACATCGAGCCAGATGTGACTCTGCTTTACCTGTGTTCTTAGCTGATCGATGCTTGCAGTGTATGCATTCCTGTAGCGGCGTCTTCTTACTATCCAAAGTGATGAGTCTGAAGTTGTCTTTCACTCTGAAGTTCTTGAGCCTACCACCTCTAAAAAACATTGTGAAGATGAAGATAAGTGAAGAAATACTTCTAGCCGTATCTAATTTGTTAGCAAGATTCTCAACTTACTAATGCTTACATAATTGATTTCATTTATTTCAGGGACTGAGAAGTCACGTGATGTAATAAACATCTATACTATACTATAATATCTTTTTTTCATAACCTTTAATCCGATTGGCTGAAATCTATATTATACTACAATATCTTTTTTTCATAATCTTTAATTCGATTAGCTGAAAATTAACAGTAACGTGACTTTTCCTTTCACGTGACGAACATGAAAACTCTGTTTACTTAAATCTGTTCAGATGTATTCAGATCTGCACGCATTCTTATAAACGCTTTCGATTCTTTTTATTATTTAATCATGTTTAAAAATAATAACGAAAGTCGTGTCTGTTTTAAATGTCACATGCACAGATTTTTTAAAGCTTTTAACAAGCTCAGCGCAGATTCTTTTTAAATCTGCGTCTCGTGTCGAGTATAAAATTAATTCATGTTAAAATTTATGTTTCACAGCTAACGACTTCGATTTAAACAGACTGCACGTTCACGAAGATTCATTAACTTCATGTTTACTCGCAGATCACTTGCAGATTTTAATCTTAACGTTGTTACGTTCGATCGTTCTGCTAAACGAATTCGTACGATATTTTAATTAATTTCATTCGTTTTATACATTCTTATTCGATCACGTGTGCGACTACGCAGTTCTGATCTTTATGATGCAAGACGAGCGTTAAATAATACTTAGATCAGCAGCGCATCATAATTCTTTTCGCTTTCGTTTTCAGAATCGAAGTTATTTAACGCTTTAAAGAAGTAATTAGTCTAAATGACGCGTCATGATTAATTATCTGAATTTAATGCAGCAAAATTAGTATCGAAGTCGATATCTTCTGTATCTTCTGTCGCAGAGCTTATTCGACTCGTTCGTTTTATATTACATGAACTCAGACCTGAAAGATAATAATCTCGATAA
>JAABUO010007276.1_pt1 | contig 12641 bp, 11 predicted proteins | sample 5559291 | NCBI WGS metagenome assembly JAABUO01 (sample SAMN10711878, study PRJNA513372) | rock metagenome | isolation source: Antarctica rocks | place: Antarctica: Victoria Land, Finger Mt sud
TTGCTGCATGGAGTGCCGCAGCTCAGCAGTACATCAAACAATGAATATGAAAAAGCCCTTACCGCTGATGGTGATGTTGCCAGGGGTGGTGGGGGCAGGAGGGGGGGCCACCCCCTTGGTGGCAGGCTTGGACGGCGTATTGAACATGAGATCTGTAAATGAGAAGGTGCCATCATCCACAGTCATCAGCCTGAAGCGTCTGTCATCCTTCCAGGCTGCTGTTTCCAGCTCCAACAGTCTGCCTGTAGGGCAACACACACACGCACTACGCTCTGGTAACAACACAATTACAGCTGTAGCGATTACTTTGGGTATGGGACACACTTCAAACCCAATGCGTCACATTTCAATAGGCTGCTGTTTCCAGCTCCAACAGCCTGCCTGTGGGGCAACACAAACACATGCTCTATGCTCTGCCAGTTTTGTGAGTATGGGACACACTTGATACCCAATCAGTCACATTTCAGTAGGCAGCTGTGTCCAGCTCCAACAGTCTGCCTGTGTAAGGTAACACACACACGCACCTTGTTTTGGTAAACAGCATAACTACATTTGTAGCCACTACTGTGGACATGAGACACACTTGAAACTCAATCAGTCACATTTAATCAGGCAGCTGTTTCCAATTCCAACAGTCTGCCGGTAAGGCAACACACACAATGTGTGCTAGTGAACAGCAAATCTACAGCTGTACCCAGAATTGTGGGTCTGGGACACCTGACCAGGCTGCTGTTTGCATGTCTGACAGCTTGCCTGTAGGCAAGCACCACGACACCATCAACATGTTGCATGAATGCATGGTGCTGACACACATGGCAGGGTATGATGCAGGTGTGCTCTGTGATGGTGTGGGCGTGTCTGTCTGTGTCTACAGGGCGTGTCTGTCTGAGTCTACAGGGCGTGTCTGTCTGTGTCTACAGGGCCTGTCTGTCTGTGTCTACAGGGCGTGTCTGTCTGTGTCTACAGGGCATGTCTGTCTGTGTCTACAGGGCGTGTCTGTCTGTGTCTACAGGGCCTGTTTGTCTGTGTCTACAGAGCTTGTCTGTCTGTGTCTACAGGCAAACGGCCAGTGTGACTCACCCACAGCACCCGCTGTTTGATTGGCTACTGTTTGCATTTTCCCATATTTTGTCTGTAAGGCAGTCTCCAAGTGCTGCTGCAATGCATTGAGACCCAGTACCGCAGGACTGGTATGTGATCGTCCGTAGCACGAGTGATCTGTGATAGTCTTCAGCACAACTCCCAAACACTGGGTAGCTTCAAGGGGAAGTGTCTCCCAGCAAAGTTTTGGGTCCAAGCTATCGCTTTGCACAGAAGGACCTTGAAGGACCAGACAGAAGAAAGCTACCTATCTTGAAGCATACCTTGAGCATAGGACTTGTGCATCATGTGCAGTCGCTGTCCAAACACAGAGTGCAGGTGGCCGTTCACATGGGCCTGTATGCCATGCTGACTCAGCTTGCCATAGACAGTGAGTGGACTGGTCCTGTCGATTTGGCACCAAAAAGGCACATCAGGGTGGAGAATGGTGCTGAGGGGGTGATGCCCATATGCCAGGAACACAGGGCTGCACCCATCTGCCCTAAAATCCAGGAAAACAGGCACTGTCAATCTTGCCAAACTATAGCAGACACAGAGCAAATACTCAAGCTCATCATGCAGAGATGTATTTGCCTTGTGACCTAATGTGCTCTACTTTGTGAAGCTTTTTCTTGGAAAATCACCCGACACCTCCATCTTTGAGCGCAATTTCTCCAAGAAATGTCAATCTAACATTAACAGCAGTGCCATGGCGTGACATAGCCTGCCCAACAAAGGAACCAGCAGCACACCCTGTCACTCGTTTGGCCCTGTTGGCCATGCACACATGCACAGAGATTGCCATATGATTGCCATGTGGTTGCAATGCAAGCAAAGCTGCGGCCACTTGAATGCATCGGGGCGTCATCCCACACAAAACAAACTCACAAAGCCAAGCCCATATATAGTCTGTGCAATGACACACTCTTCACTGGCTACCATAGTGCAACAGCCCACGAAAGGTGGTTATGGATGGCCTTAACCTTCCCCTTTGTAGCAAACTGAAAGGGAGTCTGTCTTGTGAGAAAGGGAAACTGCAGTCTCATGGCAAGAAGTTCCCCTCTGTAAGAAAGGGAGCCTGCGCCCTGATGGCAAGAAGCCTCCCCTTTGTAGGACCTGAAAGGGGCTCTGTACTGTAAGAAAGGGAGAGTACAGCCTCATGGCAAAAACTTTCCCTCTGCAAGAAAGGGAGCCTCCCCTTTGTAAGAATGCTCACCTGAACTTGGTGTCTGCAGCAGTCAGGACTGCATCCATCTCCTGAAGCAAGGCAGGCCCACAGATGCCTGCAAAGTTGGTGGGGCCTCTAAGACCGGGCTGGGGGCTGACATCTAATCCCACCAGAACAGCTGCTGCACATTCTTTCTGCATTCAGCAAAGAGCACTCAGAGAAAAAGCTTGGCAGGCGCCACAGGGCAATGGGACAAAGGCAAGACAGCTGATGCTGCACATCATTCTGCTCCAGTGCATGCAGAAAGATGAGCTTGGCAGGCGCTCCAAGGCAATGAGACAGAGGCAAGACAGCTGCTGCACTTGATTCTTCTTGCTGCAGTACATACAGAAAGACTAGCTCAATAGGCGCACGAGGGCATTTAGGCACAAGCAACATGCTGTGTATGATGCACTGACACTGACTGTCAGGCAACTGCTTCTGTGACTTCAATGCAGGTTGAAGAGCCTGCAGGCAGCTGCTGCACATGCTTCTTCTGTCTGCAGTGCGTGCAGAAAGGCAAGCTTGGCAGGTGCCCCAGGGCAGTTGAGACATGAGCAAGGTGGCAAATCTCAATCCTGATACCACGTGAGCTTGACCACTGTTGCTTAGTCAGCAGCATGGTTTCACAGGTGGATTGCATGTCTACCTTGGTAGGCAAGAATCCCTGCTCAGTTGGCGCGTGCAAGGGGAAGACTGTGACACGGCTTGAGCTGTTCCTCCTGCCTTGTGCAGCATACTGTGTGTACCAGTCCTGATTCCTGCAGTGAAGACGGAAAGTCACAAAGGCATGCTGAAGCGCACTGCAGTTGCTGTGTAAGAGCATGAAGCAATTCATTTCTAGCTGGTCTCATCACAGTATCCTAGCTGACTGTGAGCACACACACGATGGAATTGCTTGAAGATTGGATTTGATAGGGCATGAGCTGTATTATACAGCAGCCTTGCATGGAGCGTTCTCACAAACTCTGCCATGCCGTCATGATACGCTGCAGAAGATGGTTTGATTTGTCTGTCCACAGAAACATAGACACCATGACGAGGCTGCATGTAATGATGTTTGATGTTGCTGCTGTACCTGTCAGGAACATCAAAGGCATCATGGTTGCCTCTGACGTCCAAAAGGGCCTCTTCAGGCAGCCCTGTGGCCTCCTTGAAGCTTTCTAAGACATTCCTGTAGTCCTGTGGTGACGTGCATGTTGAGGTTGGTGTCAAGCAGGATGGTCATTGTTGCTTACACAGTCTGTACAGAGTAGGCAAGTTATTGTAGGGGGAAAGCATCTGAACAAGCGCTGCAAGCATGATAGCGTGTCATGTACACACCTCCCATTCCTGTCTGTACTGATGACCCTGCATAAAGAGGGTCTTTGCGTCAACGAGGTCACCTCCCATGATGACTGCACCAGGCTGTATGTACGGCAGAACTTTGTTGGCGAAGAGACTGCAGGGCATAAGCAGAGTCAGCCGCTGAAGGTATGACAGATGCTTGATCATCTTACAGTGCTTACTGCAGATCTCCCTCCTTGTCTCCATAGTGCGGGAGCCAATGCTTGTTGTACACTGACAGGTGCAAGTCTGACAGTTGTAACGCCCAGGCAACACCTTGCTCTGAACAGTAACACGTGCCTGTGGGAGCAAGCAGTTTTGTTAAATTTCCTGTATAGGTGGTGTCATGGAACTAAGATACCGAGTATGTACATGCATCAGTCTCCTTGCGCATGCACATCAGCATGCAAAACTATAGACGTTGCTTGTTCGAAAGCAACCCGGAGGGTTACGGCACACGTATGTGCAGTTGCAACATGCCACAAAGGGCTGCAGGCACAGAGGCTTCGACTCTGGAATCATGCCTGACTCACTTGCACACAGACGGATCAAGGTGAACAGCAACGCGATCAGGGAGGACCCGCCAACATTGCGGTCAAATGGCTGTTTCCGCTCGGCTGTCGTATTGCAAACCATCCTTTCGGACTAGCAGCTTATGCGAGATAACCTAGTCATGGTGCCAGCAGCTGCACCTGGCAACTCACGGCAAATCTGCTATGTGGGTCACAATTCCCTTGTCTGCACATCGCGCAGCGCTCGGAATTAACAATATGCCGACTATGATTCATACCGTATGCACATGCGCACAGACATGCGCAACGACATGCGCCTAAATCGAGCATCATTTCGCCCTTACGAATTAGCCCGGGATGCTGTGATCCCGGCGAAGTTGGCCGCCGGCTAAGCATTGCAGCAAGTCAAGAACTGAGTCCTCTTCCTTTAGCAAGTACCGTATCAGGACCTGTTGGACGCCAGTCAGGCGCCATGAAGTTGGTGAAGGCCTCGCAGGACATCACCATTCCTGATGACGTCAAGCTGGAGGTCAAGTCCAGGAAGATCAGGGTGACAGGGCCTCGTGGTGAGCACGACTGTCTTCATTTCTACATCGAAAGCTGTCTTGTATCGAAAGCATACCCACAGACTATGTCACTGAAGTTGCGGATCTTTGGCTTATCTCAGCATCCCCTGTGCATACTGTGGAAGCCAGTTCATACTTGGACATCACTGGTTGTCTACCAACAGGCACTTTGACCCGTGACTTCAAGCACTTGGCAGTGGACATGTACAAGACTCATGACCAGGTTGAGGACGACGAGGGTGAGATGGTCGAGGGCCCTTTGAAATTGCGCGTTGACTGCCACTTTGGCAAGCGCAAGAGGTTGGCAGCTATCCGCACCTGCACTTCTCATGTCCAGGTGAGGTTGCAAGCTGACATGTGATATTGGCTTGTCGATAGAGCAGCCTATCAGAAATAGCAGCGGCAGCAGCAGCAGCATCAGCATCAGCATCAGGAACAGCAAAGTTTAAAGGAGCGCCTACTGAGTTTGGTGTGAACTGCAAGTCATCTGGCAGCTGCCATGAGTCCATAGCATTAGCGGCAGCTTTATACGTCGAGCACAGCAGACAGCACAATGTGCAAGGGCTTGCGGCCAAATTCTGCATGCAGTCAAATATCTTAATGTTGGCATTGGAGGCATCACATACAGGCCATAGCACTTGCAGCTACCTGTGACAGGTGGTGGCAGACCTGATTTGTCAACCCATCCCAACATTCCAGTCCTAGTCAGCGGCAGCTGAATTTGGCTAATCGGGCCCTGTTGTCAAACCACTCATTCAGTTTACAAAGTGCAGTTCCTTGTTGTTGCCAGATGGCATGTTGATGTGTCTGCTGCTTGGTGTGCAGAACATGATCAAGGGTGTGACCAAGGGCTTTGAGTACAAGATGAGGCTTGTATATGCCCATTTCCCCATCAATGCCAATATTACAGAGGAAGGGTCATGCATCGAGGTCAGGAACTTTTTGGGCGAGAAGCGTGTCAGGATAGTCAACATGCTTCCAGGTATCTATTTCTTGTCAGTCAAGGAATTGCAGCATCAAGCTCAGCATGTATTGCCATGTTTGAAACTGCTGCTTGAGCTGCATGAATACTCTCACTGGTGTGTAGTTATGATGACTGGTTTGCCAATTTGCATCAAAACACCTGCACGCCTGCATTACAATGTCGGACATGATGCACAGAACAGTTTGTGTGTTCACAACGCTTGCGTTTTGCATTAGCATTGCTGGCAAAAGGACTTCAGGTGGCTCTGGGCAAGCGGCATGAGATATGCAAGCTGAATATTGGGCTTGCATGTTTCAGGTGTCAAGATTGTTCGATCCACAAATGTCAAGGATGAGCTTGTGATCTCTGGCAGTGACATTGAGCTAGTCAGCAAGTCAGCGGCGCTCATCAACATGTCATGCCATGTCAAGAAGAAGGACATCCGAAAATTTTTGGATGGTGTATATGTTTCTGAGAAGACCACCATTGTCAAGGACGAGTAAGCTATGTAGCGTTGTGCTTTCAGGCTCCTGTAACAATGGCTGTCCTCCTGGGAAATATTGACAAGAAATTCTTTGGTCAAATAGCATGGGCAATGCACATGGTCAGCTTCCTGCCTGAATCATTTACAGCGTGAGCTTGTCACCCACTGAAGCATGGCAATTTGCATATCAGGCATGGCAGTGTTGATGCTCCTAGTAAGTGTTTACAGTACAAGCTCTCATCCTCCAGGTGGCCCTCAACAAGGACCTCAGGCAGCCTGAGTCTGCCAAGGTATGAGTCTGCCAATACAAGTCATGTATGTCAGCAACACAAGTGCAGGAATTATGTTGTTGTGCTGTCTGCCCTCACAAATGGATGTCTGAGGTCTCGTCGATTCATGGCATTTCCTGTTTCATGGGGTGTACATCCCAGCATGCTGGGATGCAGCGTGCCATGCAACAAGTAACCCCTACCCATGAGCACCCGCACCGGTATGCTATGGTGTTTGGTCTCTAATGAACACGGCCAAGAGGAATTTGTTGTCATTGAGTTCTACATGTACGTACATACATATATTTTCTTCTCCCCTTAGGCTGACTCAAATCAGTGTTGTACACATCTGGTATGGTGCCAAGGGGTGGGGGACAGGCTGGGGGACAGGGTGGGGGAAGTATAGCTTACGCCGTAACGAGCGGCAGGGTTGTAAAGGACCTTGGATTCGAACATGGTTTTGCTGCAGCCACCCCGGCTAGTTGAGTGCGGCGACGTGTAAGGCCGTGATCATTTTACCCGAACAAGCACCGCAGTCACATCTGATCTGCATCCGGCTGCACATCGCGTCCACGCCTGCAAAGCCATGCAAGTTTCACAAGGGTCACATCTGAGTTCACATGTTGTCCCTCGATTCCTACCCCGACCTGTGCCTGCCTCTCAAAATGCTGTGCAGCGTCAGGCCGTCACCAGAGGTCCTGGATGTGTGCATCGCCAGCAGCAGATACATGGTGGTTCATACCATCTCAGTGACAGGCGCGCCAGTAGATTAGTCAGGACACACGACTCTGCCAGCAGCACCTGGCCGTCCGAATCGGCTGAAGCGCTCGACCCGTCTGAAGCTGTGGAAAGTGTTCCAGACGCCGGAAATGGCATATCAAAGTCAGACTTGGAGAACTCAACAGATGAAGCTGCTACTCGGGTTGGCCTTTCAAGCAAGGGTTCCAAGAAATTTGCTGGATTTTGGGGGGCGTACAGCAAAGCTCTTGAGGAACACCCGATCAGAGTGAAAAGCGCAACATCGTTCTTTGGCTTTCTTCTTGGAGACGCCGTAGCTCAGCTGGTGGTTGGGAATCCATACAATTACCTGCGCACAGCTCGTATGGTGATCTTCGGCATCCTTATGGACGGGCCAACAGGTGACTACCTGTCATTGACAGCATTTCACGGCTCGGCGTGGTCGTTGCTGTCGTTCCACCTTTGTGTCACAATCAGCAATCCCTGGCACTTACGCCTTACGCTAAAATCAACACTTGCTGCATGCGTCAAGCTTTATGCTATAGCAGAGTGGCAGATTGCCAGTGGTTGTAAGCGCTTGCGCAGGACATCTCTGGTACACGTTCCTTGATGGCAAGGTGTATCCTGAAGATCCAAAAAGCAATAAAGCTGTGATCTCAAAGATGCTGTGTGACCAACTTTTGTGGGCTCCGTTCTTTAGCTGTGTCTTCTTTGCAGTCATAAAGACACTGGAGGTATGCAAGCAATGCTGCTGGCCATGTACACACAGCGCTTCTGACTTGCATGTCATGGCAGTGCAAATTGGCATAGGCATCTGCCTGAGCCTGATTGACTGTGGCCCGTGGCAATTGCACATTCAGTTGGGTTCACGTATGAGTCCATTCTCAAATGTTCTGCAGACAAGTGGCTATTGTCATGCAGTAATTGCGCTGATTTGCCCCAGCAAAGGTTGCTGCAACTTTGGAAACCTGATGCAAAATTGAGTGAACAACTGCAGGGCACCCCAGCACTGATCATTCCCACTATAAAGGCAAAGCTTGTCAAGACCCTTCTTGCCAACTATGCCATGTGGCCTTTGGCACACATCATCAATTTCAAGTTCATTCCTTCATCTCAGAGAATCTTGTACATCAACTGTGTTCAGGTAAAGATTGCTGCAGAGCTGTAGAGGCTGTGCGTATGTTTCTCTCCTGCAGTCCTATTTACACAAAGTCTGCCGGCGCTGAGACCTGTGCTGTGCCTGTTTGTAGGTCATCTGGAGTGCTTATCTGTCCAACATGTCATGCAAAGCGTGAACAGCTTTTGCTGGAATTTTCCCCAGCCAGCTAGAAAAGGGAGATTTATAGCTCCTCAAAGGTGACATTGCTATTATGTGGCCTCCTGATGCAGTGTTTGATGTCTGTCATATGGTTATGTTTTACTAGTGAAGTTGTTCGGGTGTTTGGCAGCTGTTTGCTTGTTATATGATCATTTCATTGGCACTTCTGTATGACTTTGACGCTTTTGGCATCCATGACTCAACCAGACAAGAACTGTACAATGTAGAAGTTTTAGGAGGGTAGTATGCACAGAGAAAGCTGCACGCTTAGCCGTTTCAGTATGTTTGGTCATGATTGACATATTCTACAAATAAATTTGACAGGTCTGACAAAATTTGACGACCAATTTGAATTTTAAGCAATGGGCCCTTTGTTCCCAGTGTCCTGATCTAAGCTGTCCACATACAGTGCTTGCGCAGCTGCATAGCGCATGAGCAAATGTATGGCGAACGTGCACAGCAGTACGGTTCCATATTGCATCACAAAAGCCAGACGTGTTGGCAACAGTTGCCTGATAGGGGTCCAAACCGGTATGATATAGTCTGTTGGGCAAGACCACGACCTGTTCAGAGCATCATGGATGCGCCTGTGATGAATGTGCCAACTGGCACTGCGTCAAACGTCTGTGCTCCAGTCGTAGTATCAAACCACAATGATGCATCACAACAGTAACATTGCAGCAAACACTCTGATTTTAAAACTCAGAGATGAGCTCCATCAGACTACGGCAACATGTAACGGCATCCTTTGGAACATGTCTGATGGATTCCACAATTCGGGGAACATGTGACGGCTGCAACAGACCATTGCCCAAATCTTCCCATTCAGGCCTCCTTAATCATGGTCCAAAACACACAGTTGTACGTGGACTTGAGCATAGACCTGCATGCCATCAGTATCCAATCTTCAGCATAGGTGCCTATGCAACCTCAAATGCACAGCATGCAGTGATGTATGCATGCAGATAATAACACTACCCTAAAATTGCCCAGAGGTTTACAGTGGTATGCAGTCTGCATGTAGCTGTGCTTACAGGCACAGTATATGCACGACTACTTTTTGTGCATCAGCTACAAGTCCAGCGAAACTCATGTTGTGTGGTGTACGACGCAGTAATGCAGAATTCTGCAGCAAGCCAGGGGAACTACATGTCACTATGTCCAGACTGCAAGTTTTCCAAAGCACACAACATCTATCAATCAGTTCAATTTACATTTCCTGTCTTTAAAACTCATCAAGGGAGTCAACAGACAATAACTGGGAGAACAACATACACTAAGCACCAAATGTTCAAGGCTATATCCTCAGCAGCACATCATGCAAATGTGATGCAATGCCTGCACCTTTGTATGCTTCATATGTAACACAAACAATTGCTGTATCGGTCAATCCTTTGACATAGGAAACAACAGGAAGCAGAGCTGCAGTGTAAGTCAACCTGTAAAACAAAGCAACACATACCTTAGATTGGTCATATAGGCTGCAGAGACCATTTCCCGCTTGATGGTCTTGAAGCCTAGCTGCTTTGCTGCAGCCTCGACCTCTTCAAGGGATAGCTCGATGGACAGTTCCTCTTCTGGGAGGTAGGTATGTGCATCTGCCCAATGGAACAGCAATGGACCTAAGTTGATCCAGCAGCCTCCATCCTGTGAAAAAGCACAATTTGAAGCAGCAGGTATAAAAAAGAGAAGCAAAGAAAAGACTACACCTTTCGGCGTCAATTCAATGAGAAGCCAAGTATTATACCGGGCTGCCCAGGTAAGCAGCAGGTATGTACAGACGCTGGTATCAGGGACATTTCGGGTGGCAGTTCTGTGCAGAACATCAACACCTTCAGAAAACAGGGGTATCAGCACGAGATCTGCATGGGTCCAGCATCCTGCCACCTGTGACACCAGGCACAGCATCCATCTTTCCAGATGAGTGCAGCCAGCTTGATGGGCGTTTCCTTCACGCTTTCTGACTTTCCTAGGAGACAGATGTGTGCAACTGCCCAGCAGCATAGAAAGGATGCCATCACAACACACCATAACCGCCCCCTTGTTGGCAGTAATTGCTATGTCAGTTGTCACTTCTTGTCACACATCACTTGTCTGTAGGTCTCAAGGCAACATCAGACCTCGCATCAACCACTAGTATCATCTCAACGCTCTCTTCCTCAGATAGACTCTCTTGCAGGCTCCCGTCTGCTACACAAATCATGTTGATCCAGTGTCTGCCAGCCAGCGGCAGATTGGCATTTGGTGTTGACCCAAGATGCATTACCTTTTTACATTTCTGACTTTGTTCACACAGCACAAGGCTTGAATTTGCTCAGCACCCTCCTGTGTATGCTAAGGTATGGAACTTGGCATGGAGCTTGGTTTGGGAGTAACTGTGAAGCAAGGTTGCAAGGGATCATGTGTGCGCAGAGGCTCAGGACGATTTTTGAGTGTGCAGTGCAGTGGCCAAGCTTCATTGTGATGTTGCACAACACATCAAGTCACCATGTTGAACCCTCTACGCAAGAGACCTGCGCTACTGATGGCAGTACAATTCAGGATGCTGGGCATGCCACAGTACTGCAAATTCAAAATTGAGGCTTGTGTTGTCAATCGTGTGGTATGTGGTGTCGACAAGTCCTAGGACCATGAACATGTCTGCAATCATTTGCACTGGCATATGGCAAACATGTCCAGGACCAGATTACCCTATATCCCGCACGCTTGACAACACTGATGGCTGTGTGACGGTGTAATGTGTCCCAGAACACTTTTTTTTCCACTGATTAGGTCATGGAACATGTGTCAGTTGACATCTTTCATGCATTGAGCTGTTGTTGAGTGACAACTCCACTCCTGCTTACCCTTGTTCCATTAAAGCTTGACAGCATGAATGTTCATGCTGCAAGGGTTTTCACAATGTGGCGCATGATCTACATGTACTGCAGGATGTTAGGCGCTGCCATCCAAGAAGCACAAGGTAAACACTGTGTTGAAAAGTTGGCACCCCTTGCAAATGGAGATCTGACCTTGAGTGTGTGGCGGATGGTTTGCATGTATTGCAGGATGTTATGCGTCGCCATCCAAGAAGGACAAGGTCAACACTGCCATGCGTGTTGAGAAGTTGGCACCACATGCAAATGGAGGTCTGACCTTGAGTATGTGGCGGATGATTTGCATGTATTGCAGGATGTTATACTCGCCATCCAAGAAGGACAACGTCAACACTGCCATGCGTGTTGAGAAGTTGGCACCACATGCAAATGGAGGTCTGACCTTGAGTATGTGGCGGATGATTTGCATGTACTGCAGGATGTTATGCGCTGTATCCAGGAAGAAACAGGTGGCTACACAGTCAAAGCTGGCGGCTTGGTCTTGTGCGCTGTACACCTCTACAAAGTCCCCAGCACACATGGACAGCAAGCCTGGCCTCTGCACCAAGGCTGCTGGATGCACATCAGGAACTGTCACCTGCAGCATCAAGCATGGTGTGTCTCACAATGAAGAAAAGAAAAGAAAACAAAAGACTACAAATGCTTTCGGGGTCAATTCAATGAGAAGCCAAGTATTATACCGGGCTGCCCAGAGTCTCACAATGAGCAAGTGAGTAATTATCACTAAGGTGTCTGTTGAGGTGTGAAGCTGAAAGGAAGCTGATTACTGCCAGATGTGCGGTGAACATCTGTCTGGCTTATGCCATGATGCTGTTCATTTGCACCACATGTTGTAAGCTGCTTGCCGCTTTTGAACAAATTTGGGACAAGGGAACAGCAGAAGCGTTGCATTTGCTAGAAACAAGCCTGAAGTGCCAATGCGACGTCTCCTTCCTTAGGCACATTAGATGATGCCTTTGCTGATGCTGCTGCTTACCTGCTGTACTTGTGGCAGTGGCAGATAGTCGTTGTGGTGCATAAAACACTGGTATCGAATGCATGTCACACAATAAACAAACTCAAATCTCATACTGTGTCTTGAAGGGTGACTGACGTTTGTCATGTTGATTGAACTTACTGAGTAGGTACATGCATTTTCCAGGAATGAGGGGGGGGGGATGGATGATCAGCAGAAGAGTTACCCCTCTGAGTTGATCTGCGATACTTTTCTGATTGCAGTTGCTGTGCATCCAAGGGAACACGGTCCACTGCTCAGCACGCTCAGTGTTGTTGAGAATGAAGCTGGAGGTGAGCAGCATGTA
>JAABUO010007277.1_pt1 | contig 12641 bp, 16 predicted proteins | sample 5559291 | NCBI WGS metagenome assembly JAABUO01 (sample SAMN10711878, study PRJNA513372) | rock metagenome | isolation source: Antarctica rocks | place: Antarctica: Victoria Land, Finger Mt sud
TCTCTTCGGGCATACAGTTCACGCAATCATGTATTGATCTGCAGGCTGCTCAAGTTTGCTGGGTGGTTGTCTTTGTTGCAGGTTGAGCTATGTTCGTCGCTAAAGACGTGTTCCCATGCACCAATTGTTAATCATCCTTAGCTACCCGACGGCGTCCGTGGCTTGGTGGCAATCACTGCTGAATTGAAAGTATGCTTGCAGGTGACTCAAACACGCGGGCCTTGCTTGCAAGTCCTATAGCTGCGGGGAGCGCATGCAATCTAAACGGTAAGCCTTGGCCAGTGGCCACTGACTGGCTTGGCAGCAGTTTTACGCGACCCCTTCAAACTTTGACTAGCCGTAAGCTGCCGCAATAGTTAGGGAACGCTACATTGCACGAAGCGGGACAGTTTCTCGGATCTAGCACTGTGGGTTGCGTTGCCTCTCTGCGAAAAAGCTTTCGCATTGACCTCGAGTCGCCGATCGTCCATTGACTCAACAGGCAGTAAGGTTTGCAATTGCGCCCTGCAGATCTTTGCAGTCCTGTAGCTCCGAGTTCGGAGGGGGCTCAGCTTTGCCCCGTTGATACCAGCACGAAAACCGGCGTCTGCCCAAATGCGCAAGCCGGCCAGCAATGTTTCCCGGGTGGTAAGGCCCTGAGACATCAAGCTGGACCGGCTCGAGTAAACAATGAACGCAAATTGAAAGGCAGCTCAAGTCGTAATCAATAGTTCTGTAAGGCTGCTTTAGAGATCGCTTTTGCTGCAGCTCTGACTGGGTCAGTACTCATGATCATGACTCTAAGTGTCTTCCGCTTGCTAACAGTGTACCAGTTGTACGCAGACTTGTGTGCGACAAGTGCGACCACATCTTACCCATGCCCAGCACAGAATGACTATGGTGGCAGCTGCCCAGATTTGCCTACAGGCGCAACGTGCTCTGGATTTGTTGGTAATGGCCCTGCCATGCTAACACTGCCTTAAAATTTGCTGCTGTCAGCAGAAAATCAGCAACATGGTCTCAGCTGGCAACTCTCTGGCGCTGCTGCAGGACACTGTCAGTACGGGGCTCAACGCTGCAATGCAAATGTATCCACTCTTGAACTCTATGACAGTTTCAGAACACCAAATGTTGGGGTTTGCGTCACCCCAGTAGCTGCGGGCTCTGCCTGCACTGTTGGATATGGTGAGAACCTTGATCTGATTTGGTCAGTGCAAGAAGTGGTTGTGCATGCCTCAGGATGTAGTCATGGGCATCATTCAGTTGAAGGACAGCAAAGTGTACTGCAAGCTATGCTCAGGCTCAATGGCAGCATACATTCCTGCAGACCCTATAAGAAGTCATGCCAAGTCTGTGTTTTGTTCATCTCAACTTGCACAGCCTGCTCACGCCCGTACGTTTTGTCGACTGAATTGCCTGTCTTGCAAGCATCTCATTGATCGCTTTGCAGGCATGCACATGCACCGAGTAAACATGTCAAAGCCTGCATTCTGCCTGCTTTGACGCAGATCTATGCAGTGGGGCGTCCACCTATGAGGGTACTTTCTGCACGTCCAGCCCTTGTCCAGATGCCAGGCCTGGTGCAACCTGCAGTTCTGAAGGTCAGTACTCATCATGTGTAAGCCAATGACTCAGTCTGCAGTTGCAAGCAACTCAGTACAGCACTGCTCCTGGGCCTAATCTGGTTCTCATGGTACTGATCTATGCTGTGTCTTGCATGTAGTGAGTTGCTCAGTCAACACTGACTGTGGTCTGTTTGCATGGCATTTGACGTGCTCAAACTGCTTTTTGGACACACAAAGCTTTGGTGGTGTGTCAAGTTCAAGTTCAAGCCTCTACGAGCCAGGCCATCTGATGACTTTCATCACGCCAACATGTGGGTATGATTGTCCTTGCATTTCTACCTTTGTGCTGAAGGCTCTGCTGTCCGTGTGTGCAGACGTCTGTAGTGATGGTGGAACTGGCGCTTCTGCCTGTGGAAGCTCTGGGTCATGCCCTGTTGTTGTCACCGGGGGAGCCTGCTTGCAAGGAGGTGAAATTGACTACCCTCCACCCTTTGCACATAGGCCCATAAGTTTCATGCGGTGTCCTTGCAGCATGACTGATCAGTCATCTTCCAAAGATCAGACTTGTTGGCTGATCAGAGCGATGACATCTGCCTGTATCATCTGACCGCACATCCTGTAACTTTAAGCTTGTATGGGTCTCATAAGGTCTGGTTCAAGTAATGTCATCTCTGGAACAGTTGAAACCGGGCTCTGCAGCCTCATGCAGCCCTGTTTTCATGAGTATTATTATTATTTATTTATTGATATTAATATTTATATTGTTATTATTACTACTGTTATTGTTGTTGTTGTTGTTGTTATTGTTATTATTATTATTATTATTATTATTATTACGCAAGGCTGAGTAGGATGAGCTTGGAGCACACAGGATGCATTGTCCAGCTGCTCTAATGGCTGTCTGCTGCCCTACAGACGAGTGCACAGGCTACCAAGTATGTACCGGTGTGGGCACAACTGCTGCAAAATGTGTCACTCCTAAGTTTGCAGGCGCCTCCTGCACCAAAGGAACTGGTATGACTTCGAGCCTCATGACCTGTACCTCAGCAACATGCTTGTTCTGTTGTTGTGCTGCTTTGTCTGCCTGTGCGAGTCAAGTAACACATGCACATTTGCAGCTCATGGTGCTGTACATGAAGGACAATTCCCCAAACAGCATGTTATAATTTGTAAAAAAAACCAAAATAAAAGTTTCTTGGTCTTGCGCTCTGAAGAGAAAACCCACTCTCTGTTGCAGATGCCCAGCTGCTGTTGTGCAGATTGGTGTGTGGTCACCAGTGAGGTGTCCAACCTTGGGGGGGCTCTGCCTGGGGCTGTTTGTGCAGGGACAACATGCCCACTGGCAAGTGCAGGCTACAATTGTTACCATGGAGGTATGCCTCACTCAGAATGAAAGACCCAGCTTGCTTGTCCATGAGATTCTCCCTGTTTTTGCACTGCTGCTGTCCCTTCACCTGTTGTGTTGCGCTCCCCTCTGCTGCTGCTCTGTTTGCTGCTGCTTTACTACCCTTCTGCTGCTGACATGTTCTGTGCTGCAGCATCTTTGTGCTCAAGCTTGACAGCGTCTGTCTGTCTGTCTGTCTGTCTGTCTGATCAGTGCAAAAGCAGATGCACTTGACATGTCCAGTGCCCTTGACCGATGGCTATGCGACGGCCCCAATGGGCCAAATCTGCAGTGTCAAACAGCCCTTGGAATGCGCTGTAGTTGAGTTCTGACAGCTCCAGTCCACCACTGTGTGTGTGTGGTACCAAGTGTCCTGCTTTCTGGTGCAGACATGTGTAGCTCTGGCGTGAGTGGAGGCACGGCCTGCTCAGCTCCCTCTGGTACCTCCTTCTGTCCCATCCTGGCAGCCAACGAAGTCTGTTATGCAGATGGTACTCTTCTTCCATCTCACTCATCCATTACATACACGTATTCCCCTAGCCTCAGGGACAGGTTCATGTAGTCCTGAATAGCTCCCTGTATAGGCTTCTTTTGTTCACTCATTCACTAGGCACATGTCTTCCCCTGGGGTCAGATACATTTAGTCGTGAGTAGCTCCCTGCATAAGCTTCTTTGCTCACTCACTCCCTAGGCACATGTCTTCCCCTAGGGACAGTTACATCCAGTCCTGAGTACCTCCCTGCATAAGCTTCTTTGTTCACTCATTCAATACATACACATCTTCTCCTAGCCTCAGGAACATACACTCCTGAGTAGCTCCCTGCATAGGCTTTTTGCGTTCACTCATTCATTAGGTACATGTCTTCCCTTAGAGTAGGATGCATACAGTCCTGAGTAGCTTCCTGACAAGCACCAGGTCGTGCTTTGGCAGACTGAGGTATGCTTTGATGCAAATCAACCCGTTTTGTGCTGGTCTAACTTGGCATACAGTACGTTGCTTCATGCAGGTCTTCATCCTGCTCCCAAGTTGTCTTTGCGTGTCCTTGCAACATGACTTGTGTTCTCGTCCAACGAATAGACTTGCTGGCTGATCAGAGTGATGACATCTGCCTCTCTCACGCAGACTGCTGCAAATACTTCAAATGTGGTTTGGTCTCTTCATCGTGGAATGTTATCTTGCTTTTATGCAGACCGCTGCACAAAGGGCCAGAGTGGGGTGAACCAGGCTTGCAATGCTGTGGGCTCAGCAGAGGGGCTGTGCGTCAATGCCACAGCTGCTGGCGAAGTCTGCACGGCAGCAGAGGGTGAGTCATTGCTTCAACCCATGTTCTGTGTCTTCTGTTAGCTCTTTTCAATCCCGAAACGTCTACTTCAATTCAGAAACGTCATCCCTACATTGGGAATCTAAACTCAGAAACGCCAGGGGACAGTAAAAACGCGTTTCTACGTTGTGGAGATGTTTTAGATTGACTCCATCAAATTCAGCTCCTGTTGCAAATCAGGGAGATTGACCTGTGGTGATGACTTCTCAGACCTTTTGGCATGCTCAGTTGAAGTTGATGTGTCATCTTGCCGCCACTCTGCATACAGTGACTCTTTTGGGCTGCTCAAAGCTGCAGCCCATGGTACAAACGCACGACTCCTGTTCCCTACTGTCATGTAGACAGACCCAAATTTCACAGTCCTTTACAACTCTAGTCATTGCCAATTGTTTGTTCATGCACTTGCCAACAGCATATCTCTGTGCAATGCGCTACTTCTGCAGTACCGATGTTGCAGTTTCCATTGTGAATTCACTGAACTGGACTTCTTGTCTGTTGGGTCCCAGTTGCCCCCCAGGACATTATAAAAAAAAACTGATTGATTGATTGCAGCTCCCATTCTGAGTTGGTCTGAGCACTCCTGTGTGGTGCAGATGTGTGTTCTCCAAGCGGTGCTATCTGTGGATCATCCGGCACATGCCCTGTTGCAAATGCTGGCGAATACTGCTACTCGGGCGGTAAGCATTTGTCTCACGCTTGTGCACTGTCTGTGTGTGTGTGACTCAAGGGTCATCAGTCTTGCTGCTCTTCTTCTGCCTCAGCAGGATTTGCAAGGAGACACACCCTGTAGTCAACCTGACACACATTCTATGCTTCTGTCTTCTGTAGCATTGTCAGTGTTATGTGCACCTGTATCTCCTGCAATGCATGATCAGTCTACAGCTCTACACTGTGCATATTCTGCGGCACCTAAGCCTTGTCACTAGTTCCAGACGTCGACAATTACACACAAGGACTCTGCAAGTTTTGTGCACTATCTCAACATTCATGCGTGGGTCTGTGGTTCCAGATACTGATCAGGACTTTTATGGTGCTGCAGACATGTGCAGCTCTGGTGTAACAGGCGGCACTCTCTGTCCTCTGCAGTCGGGGTCCACCTATGCTATATGCCCTTACCTGGCTTCTGGCCTTGCATGCACTGCTTCCGGTGAGTTGTTCTTAAGAAGCTGAGCTGTTCACAGGGTTAGTCAAGGTCAAGGTCAATGAGAGTCAGACTAAACCCTAGCAGCTTGACAAGGTGTTCAAGGAGTGTGTTTCTATGTATATCAAAAAATTCCTTGTCTAACTGCTGGCCAGCCATGTCATGACTGGTAGATAGGCAAGCTCAGGCTGGCTCCCTGCACATCCCTAGCTCATTATGAGCTGGAAAGTATTGTGATTGTTATTGTTATCATTTTCATTAGGCTAGCTAGGCTGTGAAGTGACTGACCATGCAGATAGCCGCAAAACCAGAGTGTGCCTGCTTGTAGTGCCACAAGGAAGCTTGGGCCCATCTCAAGCTTCTGTTTGTAGACTTTGCAGTCTTGCCTCCTTTTGCTCATAGTACAAAGGCGCTGGCAGACTTGGCAATGGTCTATAGAGAATGGCACTGAGTTACCTTGCATAGTAGCATGCTGCATTGAGTCTTGCTTCTGATCTCAAATGGCTGCTGGCTGTAGCAGTGAATTGCTTTGCTCCAGGGGCTTTACTGCCATGCTCCTGGACGCCCACACAGACCACCATCAAGGTGTCAAAGTGACGTGATCTTTCCCTAGCTAATATGCCCATCCAAGACTTGTAGCTGCATTGACCGTTTGCTGCAGCCTGTGCTGCATGCAACACATGCCAGGTTGTGATGTCAGTCGTGTTTTGGTATGCAGACACATGTGTGTTTGGGGCCACCTGCACAGGAGCCAGCAGCAGTGGCACAGCATCTGGCGTCTGCACGCCAATAGTTGCAAGCGCAGCTGCACAGGTAGGTGCAGCACCATTTTTACTGATTTGTGCCGAAAGATTGACTGGTCATTGTATGCCGCACATGATGGACTGCATTCAAATAAATAGCGTACATACACACACATACCTGCTGTGCTTGTTACAAGTGAGCAACTAAATGATTTTGTTGTCACAGTGTATTAACCCTGTCATGATACGCATATGAGCATCACTGATGGGTTGATGGGCAGCCAGTGACTGTCTTGTATGGCAACAAGAAGTCTTTGCTGAAAGCTCATACTCAGTATCAGAGGGCTACTGATTTTGCATCAGTGTCAGCCTGATTTCTTCATTTTAGCCTATCACCAGCAACTCAGTGCTGGTCTGTGGATGTTCTTGCTCTGATGCATTTGCTCACATGCATGTTGTGCTCAACAGCAAGGAAAAGAAGCACATATATGCCGCTCAGAGCTCTGTTGCTCCTCGTTTTACTGCTTTGCTGCTTTGTCAGCATCATTAGCAGGTTACTGACTGCTCACATGCTGCACTGTCAAGCCCCAGTGTTCAAAATGTGAGCTGTGTTGCAGACCTCTACAGCACAGAATGCTACAACGACTATTGCTTGCATTTATTCCAATGCCACAACAGTGCCAGCTGTGGTTTCTGTAGCCACGCTCAGTAACTACGCCACAGTTGCAGCTTTCAACACCTCAGAACAATCAAGAGTGAGTCCCACTTCCTTGCATCTGCACACGAGACAGCACTTTACAGATTTCCTAGCTTTGCTGATGCATGCACATGCCATTCATGTGTCTGGGAGAATAGGAGCAGCACCCACTGCTGCACCTGCACGAAGCCTACGACAGCTCATCTGGCATCGATGCAAGGATTGAACACGCAATCTTAAAAGACAACTTGGGTGCATGCAACTGAATGCAGTGTTTGTTGTAATTGCAGTTTGTGGCAACCCTGGAGGCCAATATCTTTGCCAAGATCAATGCCCTTGTCAATGTCACGATCACAAAGGTAGTGCAAGGTTCTGTGAGCGTGACCAATTCAGCAGCCTTCACAGCCTCTAACAGTGCAGAGGCCCTTGCCGGTCAAAGTGCCCTTGCTGATGTGCTGAACTCTGGAGATGTGTCGTCTATCTTTGGCAACTCATTTGGCACTGTGACAGTCAGCGGAGTCACAAAGGGCAATGCAACCAACCCAAGTGAGTACTGCCACACACTGTGACAGACACCCTGTGCTGTTAGTGATCTGCCTTGTCAATTCATGTACTCATTTGCACTCTCAACTGTGTCACACACTGTAGTGATCTGCATATGCATGACCTCAGGAACAGCTTGTCTGAGCATTGATCTCACTCATTGTTGACGATGCAGCTGTCAAATGTGCAGTAGGACCAGCAGCAGCATAGCACAGACCAGACCAAATTGTGCACAGCTGCATGACTTGCATGTTCTGCATCAATATGCAACAGTGCTTTGTGATAGGGGAGCCCGTATATGTCACCCTGTTCCTTTGCTTCATGTCAAAGGAAGTTTCCTCTCTTTATCAATGGCTTTGTTGTTGATGCTGCAGCTCTGGCAAGTGGAGCTGCATCAGCTGGGATTGCATGGTGGACCCTCAGTGCTGCCATGATTCTTGCGATGATCTGCAGCAATGTCTGTTGAGTGGTATCCCAAATCTGATGTCAGTGGCTTGTAGTGTAGTGCAAAGTAGTGTACTGCAAAGGCCTGAAGAATGTGAAAGACAGCTTGCTGCATTACGTTTGACTGGCAGAAAGCTGAAAGTCAGAAGACTCTGTAGTGAGATTATTGGAAGTTTGATGACTAATCAGTGTGAACATGGAAATTTGGTTCTTGAACTCAGTGCCTGAGTGTCATAAAGGCCTGAAGTTTGAGTGTAAACACCAGCTAGCAAGCATGGCATCCAGGATACATCTGACCAGCAATGGAATGTGCCAGGTCAGCATCGAGAGACATAGGTGTCTCTCAAGCCCAACCCCACTTCTCTGAATGGTTGGTTCTCATGACTTGCTGCAATGCTTTTACATGCTGCACGTCAGACTGATTCAGGTTAGGTTGGATCAGTGACAGGTAAGGCCTGCCTGATACCTATAGGTAGCTGCCTGGCTCCGGCTGGCACGACTGAACTCGGAATCAATGAATCAGAGTGTGCTGACCAGGTAGGGCATCTCAGGGCCTCATGAGGTTCCTGATCGGGCATCCGTGCGTGTATGCGTCACACGACTTGAACAGTTATCGCAGCTGACTGATTCACATCTGCTGATAGAGCTAGGCCTAGCTCAGACAAGAACATGCTTTGTACAGCTTCTACGGGAAGGCCACACCTGCACCCGACCTTTGGTCGAACGAACTTTCGCAAGCCGCCTGCAAGCCCTTATTTTTGTGCTGGTTTTGCTGCTAGAGACACCAAGCAGCAACACTCTGTGGTCAAAGGAGTAGATACATCAATGTTAGCAGACCACTGCAAAGATCGAAGGACAGCTCTTCTTGTGTCGTTGACTGTACTTGCTGGAAGTTTTCTGCACGGCAAAAACGCTCAAGCAATACCCTTAGCGCCGCTGGGGAAAGGCAGTGACACTATAGGCGGTCCCAAGTTGCAGCAACCGAGCCTGAAGCAAGTGCAGGTGCTGCCACCTGTACCATTACCTGTATTCTGACTGATCAAGCTCTTACTGCGTATGCTGAACAATATCAAAGTCTGTATAGTGATTCAAGTTGTTATTGGCATAGGATATTCTGGCTAAAGATTTGGCAGATGGTCAATACTTTGTGACAGGCAATTTGACCCCCGAGGTGTTTGCAGACGACTGCAGGCAAATGCTTGATTGTAGCTCGTTCGCTTGCAGCCAGACCTTGCAACTTGTTGACAGCATGTGGCCTTGCCTGCATGTCACTCCAGATCTGGCACTTGACATCATATACGGGCTGATGTGTGCTGAGTAATGTATGGACAGCTTTGAGTGACTGTACATGATTACAGATGTGGTTTACAGCGTGGTTCAGGGACAGGAAAGCAATGCTCGTTGCAGGTTTGTGGATCCCACCAACGATGTGACAGGCTTGAGTAGGTATCGTAAAGCATTGACCATCCTTTTTGACCCTGCCCGGTCAGAGGTGAAACTTAAGCAGATTAGGGTTTCTGGACCAGCAACAGTGGAAGCAGACTGGACCCTTGGGGGCGTCCTGAAGCTGCCCTGGCAGCCGCGCATTCAGACCATAAGTGGCCACACAGTAAGTATGTCATTCTGCTGTGGCCTAACGCAACATGTCTGGCCACAGCAAAGCTTCTAGTTTGCAGACACCATAGGCTCAAAGCTGTCATCAGACTGCCACACACTTGGAAACAAACCTGTGATAAGCCCCATCTACCTTTGGTAGACTGCAGGCTGTATGCCATTGGGGTTCAGCTGCAGCTTCTGATGTGGCAGGTGTACACTGTGAACAAAGCTGGTCTGATTCAGAAGCAGGAGCAGCAATGGAGCATAACAGCATGGACTGCTCTGCGGCAAAGCTTCACTCCATCCTTTGGCCAATAGCGGCAGTGCCCTGTGCAGCTGATGTAGTCTTCAGCGGAGCTCATCTGCATGGGCTGCCGTGGAGAAAACACTTTTGATCACAATAGACTCGCGACCAGCATCAGCAAGCAACACACTAGTTTTGCAAAGCACAAGTGGGGTTGCATCAGTTGGAACATTATATTTAGGAACAGAACTTGGAGATTGCTGGTACTGTGTAAAGAATGACTAGAATTGCCGTGTAATGGACACCAAAAGTGCATACAATGCTTTTTAACAAACACGCTGCAGCTGCAGGACGTGAGTGGTAGTGGTGAAGACTTGTAAATGAGTCCCACACACAGCTGACATGACCATATTGCTGATGATTGCCAACATATGCTGCACAATTGTTTGTCATCTTCAACCAAAATGAAATTTACTACTCTGACCTTGACAAACACACCCTGAGTCAACGACACAACACTACTAGCAAATCCTACTTCTAGACAGGCGAGATGACTACATCTGAAGGCTGTGAAAAATTCACTGGCATGAAATAACTACTGATCATGGTGATGAGTCATGACTGATGACGGTCATCTTCTGAGACTTCTATACTTTCTTTTTTTGTCATCTTCTTCAGGTGGAGGCGGCACAGGGCGGCCTATTGTGAAGTCCCCGCTGCCATTGTTGAGGTTGGGTGGCATGAATCGACTGGATGTATGCCGCACATACCCTGCATGGCAACATGCTCTTGACGCAAACAGCTTTGAATGTTGTCAGGCACCAAGAAGCACTGCAAGACAATAACGTAGCATGCATGCAATGCAGGGCAGGTGCAACAAAATCTTCTGAGCACTGCGACTTTTGTTGGCACAGACTGGACGATCCCATGAAGTAACTGCAGAGACAGAAGGCATGAGCATTACAGCATTGGCTGCTTTATTGCAATGCGGCATGTGATACCCCAGGCGCTGGGGTAAAAAGTTGAGGGAGCATTGTGAGGCATGCACAGTAACGGTCACAACTCATAGATGTGTTGATGCCTGGTTGGAGCTGCGAAGCATGTGGCATCTGAGTGCACGTGTGTCATGAATGGCACAGAGCAACTGCCCAGACAGATGTTGTGACATGTTGTTTTTGCACGAGTAGCTGACCTAGTCCATGGCATATGGTACACACATAAGAAGCTGTTCGTCGCCTCCCTCGATTGTTTGATGAGATAAAGCCCGTCCCTGTGCACGCTTTGCATGCCCTCTCAAATACATGCATAGGAGTCTGCAGCAAACAGTCCAGCATGAAACAGATTTGCAGTTGCTGCAGGTTCAGCACACACACAATGCAAAAGTAACACAATGTGTGCAAAGCGCGCCAGTCAGGTCAATGCTGAAAGGCCTTTCCCTGTACTTAGCATGCCAAATACCTGGCAGGACTTCTCTTCAGGGTTGCATGACTCCTCCTTTTCTGTCCGCGTCTGCATGTCAAGTGTTTGTGATTCAGCAGTTGCAGAATGAAACACTTGTCCGTGGGCAGCAGCATTGTGACTGACACACACATACCTGGCCATCAGGCGGGAGATTTTTGTATGGCCAATACAAACTTACAGGCAAGTCCTGATCCTCGTGTCTGTGAGCAACATCTGACTCAGCAAGCCAAAGTCTGGACTCATAGGAAATTAGAGCCGAACATGAGAACACACTGTCAACATACCTGTGATGCGCAGCTACACTCACATTCCTGTGTAACTTGGGGACAGAAGAGGTAAGGAGGCGAGATGCGCTTGCCGCATAGGCTACTTGACTGCCTACGGAAGCAGGCTGCGGAGCTTGTTGCTGAGGCTGCCTTCCCAGCCAGCTGTTACGATGGTGATTGGGCTGACGATAGCCGGGACTGTGAGTGCTGAACAACAGGCTGGATGAGGAAGTCTGAGACGTGCTGCAATGGCAATGAACCATTCGCGCGGGGCAGCCTGGTTATTTCGCAGTTTGTCGTGTGCCGAAGGATCTTTATTGCATCCTCCGCAACAGATTGGTCAGCAAGCAACAGCCGAGTATCGCAGAAGGTCGAGGATGCACAGGCAAATTCGAGTATGTCTACGATGATGCAGAGCGTGTGTCCCGCTGCGCGTCGAAGTTGGCCTGCTATCAGTTGACTTGTTGACCAGGTGATTCCTGGCCAGGACTGTGTGCAACGGCCCTCTCTTCTCGAAGCTGCCCTTAATGCTTGAGCAGACAGCAGGGCAATGCATGCTTGCAAATACTGAACCTTCATGCAATGCGGGCACGGAGCAGCTTGCGTTCTGACGATGTATTTTCATTCCAGGACGCCGAGTGTGGCATGTCAGTAACAGGACTCGAGGGACTCCAAGCAATACTGCCCAAGCTCTCAAGCAATTCTGCGCATGCGTCACAGGCAATCTAAGTTGCAAAGGTGCAGTCACCACACAGTCTTTGAGTATCACGCAAAACAGTCATTTCAAACGAAGCAGCCCGTATGGAGCACACCATCAGGGACTATATAGACATACATATATGCAGGGCAGCAAACCATTTTTGAAAACTCTTGACGCTTGTACACATGTAACAACAATGTCAGCAGCTCAACAGCTACACTGATGAAGCAAAAGGCCTATCCCACTAATGAATGCCTACGTTGCATGCTGCAGGCAAGGTTTAGGCACCAGCTTCAAATTGGTCGGCCTGTGAGAACTTTGAAGGCAGTGAAAGCCAAGGTCCCAAGGGTTCCCAGCTGCACAAGGTTGGAGATGATTGCCCCTGGCAATCGCTTGTTGGGGTCACCAGAAGAGTACCCAAGAGAGTAAATGATACGACCTGCACATCTTCAGAGGCTCACACAGTGAAGTCTGCAAAAGTCAGATTGCTTGACGTCACTCAGCAAGAACAGGGAGATGCTCATGCATAGCAGGGGTCACAAACAGCTTCCTGCAC
>JAABUO010007278.1_pt1 | contig 12639 bp, 20 predicted proteins | sample 5559291 | NCBI WGS metagenome assembly JAABUO01 (sample SAMN10711878, study PRJNA513372) | rock metagenome | isolation source: Antarctica rocks | place: Antarctica: Victoria Land, Finger Mt sud
GTGCGGCAGCATTGCGCGCACCAGCACCGCCTCCCGCCGGTGGCGGCGGCACGGCGTATGGGTTCACGGTGCGCGGCGGCGCCGGCGGGGGTGCCCTGGCGGCCGCCGGCGTGGCGGGCGCGGGCGCGGGCGCGGGCGCCGGCTCAGGGGCAGCGAGCGCGGGCTGGGCGGCGCCGGCCGGCAGCGCCTCCGCGGCCGGTGCGGCTGCCGCGGCGGCGGCCTGGGTCACGCCGCCGCCGCGCTGGCCAGCGCCTGGCCAGGCGTCAAAGTCTGACAGGTCAATTGCTGACTTTGCGCGTGAAACAGACATGGGCGGCGGCATTGCTATGACCAAGGGACAGCCCATGACAGAATGAAGAAGGGTTCCCTGGTGATCGCGCTCGCAGGTCAAAGAACGGCAGGTTGTGACTCGGAACGCAGAAAGCTGGCAAGTTTTGGCTACTCAGTCCTAGCGCATGAGCGGTACGAGTGATACAGTGGGCCGTGCCTGAGCCGCGGGACATGACCCTCAGCGGGCTGCTGCTGCCCGCCAGGCGCGCGAGCACCGACGGCGGCATGTCCGAGCGGCTGCCGGTGCCGCCCGCGGCGTCGGGTGCCCCAGAAGCCCTGCCCGCAGCGGCCGCCGCGGGCGCCGGCTGCGCGCCCGCGGCTGGCGCAGCGGGGGCTTTGCGGCCAAACAGCGACCTGGGGCTGGGGTCGGGCGGCGCAGGGTCCGGCGCGGGCGCGGCGGGCGCGCGCTTGCGGCCGAACAGGCCGCCGAGCATGCTCTGCGCGGAGCGCGCCGTCGCGCCGAACTCGCTCGTCAGGCCGCTCAGCTGGCCCTGCGCGCCGCGGCAGGGTGCTGACGCCGTCGTTTCACACTGGTAGTGTGCCAGGAAGCATGCCGGCGAGATGGTGATGCCCCAGGTGGGGCCTTGGCGCTGCCAGCTCTGCTGCTACGTTGCAGCAATCCACTTTACAGCCCCAGTCTCTGCGGCTGCGGCAGGAGCAGACAGGCATCGTCGCGGCCGGCTCCTTCGCCAGGCCCCCCGACCGCAGGCTGCACGCGCGTCGGCAAGCGGGAGGACCGCAGCGGGCGCGGACCCGGAGGCCCTGCAGCGCGCTGCTCTCCTGCTCCAGCTCGGCCGGCTGCACGCGGCCGGTCGCTACGGCGGCCTCCAGCAGCTGCACGCGCGTCGTCTGCACCTCCACCTCCTCCGCCTGGGTGGCAAGGTAAATGTATGGATAAGGGTTATGGTAGGGTTTGGGTTAGGGCAGGCTTCGCGGTCGTCGTTGCTGAACCTCCACCTCCTCCGCCTAGGACGCGCTTGAGGTCAGATTTCACTTCAATATAGGGTGTCATTGCCAGCTCTACGCTCACGCGCATGTCAGCAGGCGGTCCCTAATGATGGTCAGCACAGGCCCCTGCAGGGCCCAGCCCTGGCCCAGATCGCGGCATGTGGCCAGGTATGCTCGGGCGCGGCGGTGCCCGTGGGACGCCCGTCACAGGGGCTGCCAGGCAGCCGGCAGCGCCCTCTTCACATCATCACGTTCACAGCTCTGCGCTGCTGACGCCAACAACGGCCGCGCCATGCTGGCCGCGCCGTCACGAGGCGGCGGGGCGCGGGCGCCGGGCGGCCGCACCGTGCGCACGATCTGCGCCTCCAGGTCCATGAGGCGCTTGGTGGCCTCGCGCCAGATGCCCATCGCGGAGCCCAGCGCGCCCTCGCGCACGCGCTCTGTGCCGGCGGCGCCCGCGCCGGCCGCCGCGCCCGCGGCCGGCACGGCCGCCTGCGCGCGCGCTGACGCCGCGTCGGTAGAGCGGCGGAGAGGGGCGGGCTTGCAGCGCGCCAGCGGCCCGCTTGGCGGGGGCCGGGCGCCCAATGCAGTCCGCTTCTGCGCCAGTTTGCAGCGCGCAGGCTTGCCGTGGCCCTGCGCCTGTTATGAAGCAGGTGCACCTGTGGGGCACGGCAAGACATGGATGAAGCGGCGCCCTGCCCTGCATCGTGCCGGCGCTTGCTGCTCACAGTCTCCACCCGAACCTATGACAAAATTAGGGTGAGCAGGCACACATGACCGCACCTGCGCCATGAAGCGGTGCTTGAGCGCTGCGGTGGCAGACACGCGCGAAGCGCCGCCCCGGCCCGCGTCCACGAAGACCACGCCGCCGTTGGCCAGCGACTGCGCGCGGGCACAGCCCCATTGGCAGGTCACAGACAATGGGTCGCGCAGCAGCTGTGCGACTGTGCATGCACCCAGCCGAGCATTCTGCTGCGATCGCACCTGTTGGGCTTTGCTACAGATGTGTGCCTCCAGAGGCCCTGCTCCTACCAGTGCGCAGCATCCAGCCACCTTGCGATGGGCATGAAGCACACTGATGCACCGACGCACAGCGCGCCTGGTTGCTGCGCACGGTGGTCACCCCCGGCTGCTGTCACGGTCGGGCTTCAGAGCGGCACAGGGCCTCGGTCAGACGCTGCGGGCCACCATGTCGGGACCGTGAGCAGGGCCACGTCTGCAGCGGACCCATGGGCGACTCTGCAGGGCATGCACGCCGCCGGGAGCGCGCGGCCGCCCGCGCGCACCTCGATGCGGCGCGGCCGCAGCAGCGCGGCCGCGAGCTCCCAGCCCGCGCCGCCGGCGCCGTCCAGCGCGGCGGTTTGCGCGCGCGGCGGCCGCTCGCGCGCGCGCCAGGCGCCCAGGTCGTGCCCGCACTCGAGCATGGCGCCGCGGAACGCGCGCAGCGCGCCCGGCGGGCGCAGCCGCGGCACCGCCAGCTGCATCATCACCAGGCCTGGCGGCGCGCGGCCGGGGGAGTCGGTGCGGCGGTTCGTGCAGAGCTGCATTATGCTGGCTGGACAGCAACGGCGACTGCCATTGTGCGCTTGCGCACGGGAAAGCACTCGGGCGCCGACTGGACAAGCCCGGCCTGTCTGCATGCGCGCATCCCCGGTATGGCCCACTGTGCAGCGGGCAGCGCAGGCTGCTGCGAACAGCCCTGCGGGGTCCCGCTGCCGCAGGCGCAGCAACATGGTCCCCCAGGTGTACATACAGGGTGCACATGTAGGGTACACATACAGGGTATACGTAAAGCCAACAGGGTGGGGCTGAGCGGCCTGGCGCGCCGGCAGAGTACGAATCAAACAGGTCCGGCTTGTGGCGGCCCCACAGCAGCGGCGACATGGCCAGCGCCAGCGGCGCCGCGTGGCGCGCCAGGTGCGGCGCGTCCGTCGGCAGGCAGTACTGCGCGCCGGGCGCGCGCACCCACTCAGGCGCGGGGACGCCGCGCCGCCTCGTGCGAGGCGCTCTTGGCCCTCCATGCGGGCCATGTCTAGCGCTGCAGCAGCGCGCGTGCGCCTGCTCGGGTCACCAGAGCTTGCAGGCGGCCATACTCTGCGAATGCATGACCTCGCATCCCTTGGCCGCCCTGCCGCACGGCCAGACGATGCCCTGTCCGGCGGTCCAGCGCGCGCCTGTTCAGGCGCAGCGTAGGTCGGGTCCAGGATGGACTCGTCCGGGCGGTAGTTGGTGCCCGTGCGCAGGTCAGCGGCCGCGCCCAGGTCGATCAGCTGCGCACGCAGGTTCATTGCTATTGGCTCAAGGGCAGCCGCGGGGCGGGATTGCACACACGATTAGTGCAGGAGGCAGCACCTCGGTGTGCATGGTGGCTCCAGACAGCCCCTGCCCAGGACGCCACCCTGCCCGGCACGGCAGATGCAAGCGCTGCACTGGCACTTTGCTCGACGCCAGGCAGGCAGGCCCATCACAATGTGCTTGAGTGCCACCCACAGGCACCTCAGAGGACGTGCCAACCCTGAGCAAATGCCAATCGCGCGTCTACATGCCGGAACGACCCTCCCGGCACGCCACGAGAGACGGCCAAGGCTGAGGCAGTCTTGAGCAGATCAGCAGGGGCGTTTAGCACGTGCGCAGCCCCCGGCGCGGTGCGGGGAGAACACCTTGAAGCGCCGCTCCCCCTCCGCGAAGATGATGTTGAGCGGCTTGACGTCGCGGTGCACAACGCCGGCGGCGTGCAGCGCCTGCGCGTCGGTTGCGGAAATCTCAGCACGTCAGCTCGACCACGAAACTCGTTTTAGTTGCTGACTTGATGAGTCTAACATTAAATTAATTTTTTTGGGGCGGGCATGGCGCGCTCGCTCACCCTCAGCGCCTCAGCATCGCAGAGTATGGGGCCAGCACGTGCAGCGCCTGCGCGGAGCAGGGCTGGGGTCGGCGCGCGCCCTTGCCCCGTGCACAGGCGGTGCCTGCGAGGGATTGGGGCATGCTTGTTCGCTTCGGTTCGGCTCCGCTTCGCTAATTGCCAGTTGACACGGCGCAGGCCGGGGAGTGTGGGGCCGCGGGGGCAGGGGCGCGCGCCGCGAGGCTCTCAAGGATTTGGCGCAGCACTGTAGCAGCGGCCGCGTCCGCAGGCACGCCCAGGTCGCGCGCGAGCGCCGACACGCAGTCGCGCCGGCGCAGGTAGGCGGCCAGCGTGCGCGCGCCCTCGTAGCGCCACACCTGCCGCGTCCGCTCCACTTGAAAACATGCGGCGATCATGCTGGCCTAGCCGGCGCCTAGGGGCAGCGAGCCCAGTACGCTCCAGGGCATGCACTGGGCAGCTCAGCGCTGGCCTAATCGCGCCCAAATCTTGCAGCCCCCATCCCAGTGCACCCGCCCGGCGCATGGCGCCGGCCGGAGCCGACTGCGCGCGGCCGCTCGCGGCGCACCAGCCACACGCCCTCGGTCAGCTTAGCACTGGCCTCTGTGCGCGCGACCTCGCAGTAGCCCAGGAACTCGGCCACGGCGCCGCGGGCGTTTTTAGCAGCATACACGTTGAGCAGATGCTCCATGCGATTCATCTCCTCCGCGCCCTGCGCGCGCGCCGCGCGCGCAGGTCCCAAGCTGCGCATGGATTGACAGCATAGCGCGCCCTGCTGGGGAGCGGGGTACAGTCGCCTGGCACCCGCACAGCGTCCGCGCCGCGTCTGGGCCCAGCCCATGACGAGGAGGCCACAATGCACTAGAGCACTGAAATTGCAGCAACCACCAACATCAGCATCGCCAGACGCCCTTACAGCGAGTGCCTTCTAACACGTTAAACTGCCAGGCACCCGCGGCAAGGCCGCAAGCCCGCTCCACAAGCCGAGCACCGGCTGCTGCCGTCCGTGCGGGGCACGAGCTGACACATCACTGAGGGCTCGTACGCTGCCTCCCGCAGAGCGCAGCAGGGCCAGCGCCCACAACCCCCGCGCTGCTGCTGTGCGCCAGGGGCGCACCTCGACGCGGCGTTTGACGCGCTTGAGCACCACACGCTCGCTGCTGCCGTCCGTGCAGCGCAGCAGCCCCTGCCGCTCGGCAGACACTCAGGCCGGTGCAAACACGGCGGCAAGACTGTGGCTGGTCGCTTGCTGGCCGTCAAGCAGTCAGAGACTGCACTGGCATATATGCCAGTATATAGTCTTCTAGCTTCAGGTCACTATGTAGCTTTAAGTTCAAAGCGGGAGCGTGGTGGAGCTCAACACATTGCGCTGCAGAATATGGCAGACACGCTTCTCAAGGTCGGCAAATGATGGTGCAAGGCACGAGTGCTGCAAGATGAGCGTGCATTGGCATGTGTGTCCGAGTTTGGAGCGCACCTCGAACACCTGGCCATAGCTTCCTGCGGAGCAAGTGGGTATTCTCAGTACATAGCTGGCATTGCAGCAATGCCGGCGTGTCAGACAGGCCAAGGCCTGAAGCAGTGCTCACCCTCGCCCAGTGCATTCTTCACTTTCAGGTCCTCAGCATAGAAGCGGTCTCCCTTGGCCTGCAGAGCTGCTGCTGATACGTGCAGGCTGCGCCTGTGCGCAGGCCTGCGCCGTGCTGTGTGCACATGCGGTCTCAATGCACGGCCCTGCAGAGGGCTGGCAGCACGCTTAATGGGCCGGCAGTGCACCGCTCCGTGCCAGCACCCGCTCTGCAGCGCCATGTGCTCTTTGCCGGGCCGCTATCTGTTCCATCTGCATACTCAATCAATCAAAAGTGGCTAGAACCTCCTGCCCTACCCTTGCTTGTGAAACCGCCCCATGAACTGGCATGACCCGGATGCATGCCTAGGAGCTGGGACTTATACTTATACAGGCTGAGATACATGCACGCCTTTGCATTTCCCAGCTCAACAATGTGCATTGTGCACGAGTAGCAGTGAGGTTTGTGCTGTTTCAGCATACTCAATTGCAGACGTCTTCACATTTCCATGAGTGGCCACTGTTCCTCACATAGCAGGATGTATATAACTTCAAGCTGGGACACAGTACTTTAGCTGTGCGGTTGATAGTGAACATGAACAGACAACCTCTGCACAATGCCAGTGCTGCAAAACCAAGTGACTTTCATCAATGGCATTACAATACCTGAAATCAGAGAGCACAGAGCATACACACTGACTATGGTATGCGGAGAGCTGTGACACGCCGCCCAGCTAACAATGCAGTGCAAGGCAACAGAGGCAACACAACGACCCACCAGTACTACGCAAGCTACTGGCAACGCGCAATCAAAAAACACCTCATCAAGTCTGTAATCAAGTCTTTATCAGTGCTCACAGAAGGCCGGGTCGGGCGCCAGTGCACGCCTCAAAATGCCAAAATGAGCACCCGCGCCGCTCACCGACTTGGCGCAGCGCCCGGCAAGAGGGCGCGTGAGCGCAAAACACCTGCCTGCCACCCATGCGCAGCCAGTCCAATGCAGTAGCAAGCAGGCTTTAATACTTTGCCAGACGCGCCTGGCGGGAGCCTGAAAGTCAACCCTGGCAACCCTAGCACTGATGTGCGACAGTCGTAGGCCGCGACGGGCTCCTCCACCTTGCTGCGGACGCGCCTGGCGGGAGCCTGGAAGTTAACCCTAGCAACCCTAGCACTGCTGTGCGACAGCCCTAGGCCGCGACGGGCTCCGCCACCTTGCTGCGGACGCGCCGGGCGGGCTCGCGCATGGTCACAAACTCCTCGGCCGACGTGGGGTGGATGCCGACCACCGTGTCCAGCTGCGCCTTGGTCACGCCCATCTTCACGGCGACCGCAAAACCCTGCCGCACCGCAGGCCCTCAGCACGCCCCGAGGTGGGGTGGGGTGCCTGCCACCGCGTCCAGCCGCGCCATGGTACTGGCCAGTTTCACGGCCACTGCAGGAGCCCTGCTCCGCCCCAGGGTTATATGGGCATATGGCGAGGACGCATGCAGGCCGAGCAGGCCGTGCGCGCAGGCGCTGCAGGGCGCTGCAACGCGCGGGTCCACATGGGCGCTGACAGCAAGCAAGGCTCACACGCCCATTTTGCTGGCACCGTGTATGGCGGCCGCATGCGTCTGCTGATGCTCCCCGGGAGATGCACGCAGACGAGCCTGCGCGGCTGCAGCAGGGGCGCCCGCACTCCAGGCATGCGGCGGGGGATGCGTGCACCCCGTCAAGCGCCCGCGCATCCTCTCTGTTTGGGTGCACCCCTTGGCTCAGAGGCCGACAGAGGCAATGGCCCGCCGGCCAGAGGCGGGCGCGCCTGCATGATCTCCGCGCACTCCGGCCCCACCATGTGCACGCCCACCACCTTGTCGCTGTCCGCGGCGACCAGCAGCTTCATCATCGCCTTGGCCGGGTTGCCCGAGATGGTGTTCTTCATCGGCCTAGAGTGTGGGATCAGGGTTAGGACCCCGCACTCACCCCGTGTCATCACACTCAGAAGACCCCAGTGCTGCTGCAACTGGGGCTAAGAGGACTGACTCGCAGCATTGTGGCCCTGCTCGACATCACGGTCAGCGCGCGCACTGCACACGGCATAACCCCACCCTATCCTGAGCGCCAGCCGGGGTCGCAACCCCGCGCGCGCCTGAAGCTGGAGGAGTAGACGTCCACGTCGCCGTACTTCTCCACGGCCTGGTCCTCGGTCAGGCCGACCGTCGCGATCGGCGGCGAGCTGAACACCGCGCTCGCGACCGCGGAGTGGTCCGGCGCCGCGTCCGGGTCGCCCCCGAACGCATTCCGCGCGAAGGCCATGCCCTCCTGCGCGCGCGCCACCCATGCACCTGAGCACTTGCAGCCTAGCTCGCGTGCACACCATGTTGCATGCCCAGATCAGAAGCTGTAAGGTGCACTTGGAACCAAGGGCAGTGGGAACACTGCCTGCTGAGCTTGGCCATCATCAAAATATATTCACATGAACCTGTTCCCAGCGTGATGCTCGCAGGAGCACACGGGCAAAGACAGGCAGGGGCTGCCGTGGCATCACAGCAGGTTGCAGGCGCGCCATCAGGGCGACGGGCGTCAGGTTGAGCCGGTTGGTCACGTCGCCGATGGCCCAGATGCTGGGCACGTTGGTGCGGCTGAAGCGGTCCACCTTGATCGCGCCCGTCTTCTCCACCACCTCCACGCCCACCTGCCCAGGGTCCTACCTGCTCAGATCCAGATTTCTAGCACTGCAGCTGATATGCACATTTGAGCACCCACTTTCTGGGATTTTAAAAATTTCATCACCAACTTCATGCTCAGTGCCTCACAGCTGCCTGCGTCTGTGTGCATGAATCCACTGCGCTTCCTATTAGCAAGTTCTTCGGTCACGCCCGCCGCCCAGGCGAGCTCCCTGCAGGCGGCAGACGCGCAGAGAGACACCCACAGCCGCCTGCCGTGTGCACTGCCTGAGATGGAGTTGCCGTGTGCCGCCAGCAATGCACGCCCGTGCCTGTTCAGGGTGAAGTACAGGAGGGCCGGCCTGCACCTGCTCCAGGCCCAGGTCCTCCGTGTTGGGCTTGCGCCCGGTCGCCATCAGCACATGGTCGCAGCCCTGCAGGCGCAATGCAGGGTCGCACGCAAGCAAGGCTGCAGGGCCTCTCATCCGCTTGCCAGTTGCGCACTCGCAGACTGCCATAAGCATGAACACCATTGTAGGACTGCCGCACTGCGGCCCAATGCAGCACATCTGGACCTGTGGACGAACCTGCTTTGTGCACCGCAGTATGCACATTCAAGCCCCGTGTCCTCCCAGTCTCATGTCCGCATTGAAGAACAACGTCAAATGTAATGCACCACTGCAGTGGTGTGAGCGCCAGGGGCATCACATGCCCAAGCACCCAGCTCCTGAGGCAGTCCAACACGCGCACGATATATTCTGCAATGTTCAGCAAGTCTGAACTCACTTGGGTGTGCGTATCACCAAACTCACCTCCAGCACCAGCGGCTCGCCGTCCTTCACATCGGCGTGCACGGTCAGCTTGCCGTCGGGGCCCTTAACGATGCGCGTGGGCGAGGCGCCCGGGTGCAGGTTGAGCCCGCGCACGCCATACTGCTCCATGACAAAGTCGCGCACCTCCTCATCGAAGCCGCGCAGCGGCTTGGCCTGCGCGCACGCCGGCTTGCTGTCACGGTTTGGCCGCGCCGGGCAGCACCGTTCATGGCTCGTGCGCCCGCTGCAGCCCTGCATCATGAGCGCATGCAGACAGCAGCAATGCGGCGGATTCCCTGCCTGCCGCATGCACCCTGCCAGGGCGTCAGGAGACAACAGCTCTGCGCTCAGAGCATTCTTCCTTCCTTCTGCGGGTCGCCCGCCCTGCCAGGACCGGGGCATGCCTGCCGCCAGAGCACGTGCACCTCAGTGCCAAAGTTGTTGTAGATGCCCGCGAACTCAAGCGCGATGTAGCCGCCGCCCACGATGGCCATCTTGCCCGGCCGCGCGTCCAGGTTCAGCACCTGCGCCCACACCCTCTCAGGCTCAGCGCCTGCGCCAAAATCCTCTCAGGTTTCAGCACCTGCGCCCTGACCCTCCCACTGCCTAGCAGCGTGCATGCACTGCTCTACTACATTCTCATTGTCCAGCCCAAGCCAAGCCAGGCTGACAGGCACGGGAGCACTCAAGCGCCGGTAGACATAACGTGACCTCGCAAGATCCTGGCTGCGGAGCCTGCTGCGCCTTATGCGAAATGTGGTGTGGCACCACTGCGTCTCGCCGCGCTTGGCTGGCATGTGTGAGAGCAGTGAGTATGCCAGGTTGGGCACAGGCGCAGGCGCGGACGCACCTGGTCGCTAACGATGGTGTGCTCGACGCCCTCGATGGGCGGCACCGTCGGCCGCCCGCCCACAGCGACCAGAATATGCCTGGCCTGCGTGCCGGAGACACCCCAGTTGCCGTGGCACTCAACCACTCTCGCGCTCGCTCAAGCCTGTCTCAAGTCTAGCTCTTACACAACGCACAGAATCCATGACCACCGCATACACTCGATTCGCATCCTAGTTGCGCCCTCCACATGCTATGCGCAGCTATGCGCGGACTTGTGCGTCCCATCTCGGTGAGCAGACGCCGTTAAGCTAATGCAAAAAAGCTTTGCGCCTAGCCGTCGCCCGCGCCGCCGCCGCGCGGGGCGCGCCGTGAAGCGGCGGCCGTCCACCTCGACTGTGTGCGCGTCCACAATGCGGCCGCGGCCCTCGTGGTAGTCCACCTTGCTGCCCTCCAGCAGCTTCATGTACACGCCGTTCAGGCGCTGCAGCTCCTTGTTCTTGTTGTCCATGAAGCGCTGCCAGGTCAGCCCGGGGCGCTCTGCGTCCCACCTGCGCGCGGCGCGCCCAGTCGACTGCTCGGACTTGCTGTGCAGCAACAGGCACTGCGATACACGGCCGGCGACAGACCTTGCCGGCTAACAGCCTTTGTGGTGCTGCTGAGTTGTAGCAAGCGGCAGATGTGTGCAGCAGACGTGAAGTTGTAAGTCAAGAACAAGGAAGTAGCTGCGCATGCAGACGTCGTCATCGCCTCAGTTGTGCCACCAGTATGCAACCAGCGGACGGAACCAGCCAGTCACGGCACGGCATGGCTGCCAGCTAGAAGCATGCGGACGCACAGTCACGCGCCGACTCACAGCCTCATGCTCACAGGCGCATGCTCATAGGCGCATGCTGTGCTGTTTGCGCGCAGGCGGCGCCGGCAGCAGGGACCAGCTGCGCGCGCCAGGCGCACCCAAACTGCACGCTTTCCCGGAAGCCCTCGCCGAACTCGCCGCCGAACACCATGAGCTTCTTGGGCACGCAGCCGCGCAGCACGCACGTGCCGCCCGCGCCGCCGACGTGCGCGGACGCCACGCGCCCGAACGGCAGCTCGCACACCGCCGCCTTGATGCCTGCCGGACGCGCCTGGGCTCGCCGCTGGTGCGTCTCCACTGCTGCTTCTCGACGCGCTTTGCTCTGCTTCTGCTTCAACAGGCAAGTAATAAAATCAGACCTAGCCATCTGCCGTCCATGTCTAGCACGGCAGATATCAAGGATGAGGACCCGCATTTGCCTTTAACGTTATGGTCCGGCGTTCACCTGGATGACAGCACAGCGCCGGCGCACCATATGTGGATGCCGCAAAGCGTGAGGCGCGCACGCCGCCGCTGCCGGCGCCGATTGTGAACAGGTCGTAGTCGTACTCGCCGTCGCCGTTGGCGGAGTGCGCCGCGCCGTTTCCGCTCGCCGCCCGAGTCTGCAGGCGCGCGGAGGCTGCCTCAGCTGCTGCACAGCAGGTTGTCAAGACCTTGCCAACAGTGTATTTTAAAAACAATTTTGACAGGCTAGAGCGGCATGTCTTCCAGCAACATGATGGCCCCTGCCGCCTCCTGCCTCCGTATACGTGTTTGCGGAGAAAACTCTAGCCCCACTGCGCTGGCTCGCTGTCCTGCTGCTTCACAGTCTATCAAACTCCCGCTGCACACAGGTAGCAGCGCTCTGTGCTGCCACAGTCTGCTGCTGCACTTCTTGCCGCTGCTAATTAGGTGACCGCCGAACAAGTACTGTATTGCATACAGGCCAAGTGGACCGAGACACCTCCAGGCAGGTGCTGCGTGGTAAGCTCCGCAGCAGACGTGCCACGTGCCAGAGTGGTACGTGCCCGGCAAAGTGCTGCACGTGCAGTGGCACAGCCTTGACAACCTGAGACCAAGAGAGGCGCCCGTGCCTGCAGGCCCGCCGGTGCACGCGTGTGCGCCAGTGCGGCGCCCTTGGCCGCTGCGTGCCTGCCCCTCAGACTGCATGTGTGCAGCCTGGGGCTGCTCGCCAGGCCGCAGATGTGCCAGTGGGAGCGCAAAACATCATGCGCGCTCGCAGCCACCCGTCCGCCTGAAACAAGCCCCAGCACACGGTGTTGCAGCCTTCAGAGTGCAACATCGCTATCTAGTGTAATAGCTGTAGTCCAGCACAAGGCTTTATCTGACAATAGGCCGCAACATGGTTGTAACCAGAAACGAACCTCGTGCAAGACAAGATGACTGCACAGGTTTAAGTGTAAGAAGGGCAAACAAGAAACTGCGACCAGGGCCGCACGTCCGCAGGATGGCCTCATGGCCCTGCCGCAAGTCGCCACCAGGCACGTCGAAGCCATAGCACCACTTCTTCTGGCAAAGCAAAGGCTGGGAGAAGAGCTCTGCAGTGACCCTGCATCAAACCCTTTTGCAGCATTATGTAATAGAAATTTGAATGCAATTCATCATGCTGCAGCAATGCTGCACCGTGTCATTGACCTCCGTGTGTTCGCTTAAAGTTCCCTGCATAACACTGAAGCAGAACAGCGCAGCTCCTAGCCCAGTTTTTTTAGCAGAACAAGCACCACACGCGCTAGGCAATTGCCGCAGCCCTCGCCAGGTCGTCGGCCAGCGCGTCTTCCTCGGCGCCGGCCGCG
>JAABUO010007279.1_pt1 | contig 12639 bp, 19 predicted proteins | sample 5559291 | NCBI WGS metagenome assembly JAABUO01 (sample SAMN10711878, study PRJNA513372) | rock metagenome | isolation source: Antarctica rocks | place: Antarctica: Victoria Land, Finger Mt sud
GAGGCGGGTGCCGTTTGCGGAGCGGGGGTCTAAGTGGGAGGAGGGAGTTAGGGTATGCGGTTTGGATGGGATGGGAATGGAGGGGAAGGAGGGGGAAGCTCACTGTCAGGATCGAATTGGAGGATATGAAGATTACAGTCCGAGTCGGCGACGACGACGAACAGTTGTTTGCCGTCCGGGAGGAAATTGGCGGCGATTGTTTCGACGTGCTGGAGGGATTTGCCGAATTGGCGGAGTTGGTAGGGTTCTTCCTATATGCGGTTTAGTGGTTTTGTTTCTACAGTACTTATAATCAAGGAAGGAGAAATATGGGGTTTTGCTCACGCTGTAACCGACGAAACTAACCCCCTTGATCGGATCCCCCATCACGCACAATCCCGTCCCTTTCAGCTCCTTCGCGCAGCTGACGTAGCACTGCATATCCATGAACGCCACGGGCAAAAGCGTCCTATCCTCCTTCAATCCACGTACCATGCATTTCTGCCCCTGGGCCGCGAGTAAGAACCCCTCTTGACCAATCTCGGAAAGAGCGGTTATGGCGCCTTTGACCTCTTCCTTGGCAATTAGCTTGAGTTTGTGCCCTGTGACGAGCCGGTCGGGCTCGGGGACGACGTCGATGATATCGAAGACGTAGATGCGGCCTTGGGAGGCGAGGGCTTCGCCGCGGACGAGGGTTGTGCCGACAACGACGAGTTCTTGGCGCTTTTTTGGGTCGTGCTCGGATGTGGCGAGGGACATGGTTTTGATGCAGAGGACTATTTCGGTGGGGTCTAATTCGTGTCTTGTGGAAATATTAGTAAAGCAAGGGGATTATTCTTGGATCGTGGAAAACTTACTGATCAATGATGGTCCAGGTTTTGTGGTCAAGTAGCTTGATCGTTCCTTGATCTATCTGGGGCAAGAAAGAGACGTCTGGAGGAGACTGTTAGTATGTATTCTAATAGGATAGTATCTGTCAACACTACCTTCACCATTCCAATTATCATGAAACTCATCCTCTGGCAGCTTGAAGTCAACCTTTTGGCTTGTTCCGAGCACATAGGCATCCATCTTGACATGATAATCAAAAGCTTGAACTTCTTCGCCCATAGAAATCTTGCTTGAGACCCAGCCGGTGCTGTAGAGGCTGTTGGACGGCAGCTGAGCTGCGTTGACCGCTCCCTGCTGTTTTTAACGAGTGGTCTCTACGTATATACAGGAAGCTCTTACCTTATCATCAATGTACATAAAGCCTTTCTCGCATTTGGAAGTATGTAACTCGCATAGGCTTCTGATTGGACCACCATTCATGTTGATGACTTGTGGTGGACTTGAAGCGGATTTGAGTATAAAGCTGGGAGATGCCCCGGATAGAAAGACGGTACTATAGCTACCGATATCCTGTGTCGCTCTAAGGCGCTGGGGTTTTGTCTCTGTTTCTTCTTCTGAGAGTTCAGCAAGTTTTGCTAGACGCGGGTTTTGAACCTTGAGAAATCGGAGAGTAGTATCTCGAGTGCCTAGTCTTGTGGATTGGTAAGGTTGATAAATGATGAGGTCGTCATTTGCAGAACGAAGCTTGAAATGTCAGACCAATCATGCCATAATCAACCTTTCAACTCACAATCAAGTAGGGAGCTTTGTGAACAGCGTCTCCAAGATCTGCCACCAATATCTCTGTCAACGTTTCTCTGGCAGACGAACGGCGGACAGCAAAATCTGTTGATAAGAAAGGGGGAAGAAACCCTAGGCCAGTGGCAACGTAAACGGGCTTTTGAAAATTTGGAAGATGGAAGATCTGTGTGACCGTAGGTCGTTAATAATGCGAACAAGAATCATATTTACTACTGCTCCGGCAGCAGAGAAGATACTCACCTGCAAGCCACCTCCGGTACCTAACAGAAACATCAAGACATTTCCAGATTCATCATCATCCTCATTCCCAGATTCTAGGCGGAGAAAATCATTGGAATCTTCGTACAGAGATCCGGATAGCCATTTCGATCGCGAGAATGTTTTTCCACTTTCAATTTCTTCCAAATCGCCCTTCTCATCTGCCTTCAGGACCATGATCGTGGAGTCTTCCTTGAGAAGTAGCACATAAGGATCCGCGAAGCTTGCACTAACGACATTCAGTCCAGCGTCCATGTCGTCGTCAGTTACTGGGTATATCTGGGCAAGACCGAAATCCGCTAAACCGTATCAGTTTACATTTCAGTAGACAAGTACATATGTGGTCAAACGCAGCACATGATTCATACAGAGATTCGGGTACAAGTGGCCGGAGGCGAATCATGAATTGTATTGATACTATTGAACATGATTGCATGAGGGGAAGAAACAGAGAAGTTGTAGCCTGTGCCCCTGAAGGAGGTACTGTTTCCAGTCGCCCACAAGTAAAGCGGAGTGCTTGCTGTATATGGCGGACCCGCAAAACCTGGCTCGGAGCTAATGGAGTTCTGTTCAAAACGTAGCGCTAGATTTGCAGCTATAGGATATAGAAGACTGCACTTACCACCCTCATATGTCCGTAACTCCCCTGGAAGCACTTGGACAATCCGTGATCCACCATTCAGCGATCCAACATCAATAGTTGCTCCGGCTTTAGGGTCAAAGTCAGTCCCCTTCAATTCTTCGATACCATCAGATGTCATCTTGAATGCTGCGGAAAGATCTTCCCCATTGTCAGTAGCAATTGATGCAATGATATAATTGCCGTAATCGTCACTAGCATTCTCCGCAGGATGACTCAGACGGATAACCCAAACACTATATGCATTAGGAATGTTGTACTGCTCAGCCAGCACCGGCTCCAAGTTACGCTTGAATGTTAAAAGCCCACCAGCTTTACCTTGACCACTTGCAACGACCAATTGATGCTTAGGGGATACTTCACCAGTATGATACTTGTTTTGCTCTTGTTCGAGGCTAAATCTTTGCAATGTAACGTCGTTGATAGGTCCACAGTTTTGTAACGAGTCATGCACACGGAAGGTGTAATCATCACTGTCATCTACGCTCATAATCGAGGGCGCCTGGTCTTGGACCTTTTCTTCGGCCTTTGCTCCAGCATAGAGGTCATCGTCGTCATCCTCCAGCTCAACTTCATCGATATCTGATGTACCTTCATCATCACGGACATCGATATTTACTCTGGACCGTTGTCGTTTCAGCTTAGAAGACTTACGAGACCATCCGAGGATGATTGAGTCTGCGCTTTCACTCCCGACGAATATCCGACCTCGCCCGACAATAGCTGTACATGACGCCCCAGCAAGTACAGCGTCTCCTCCATTCTCTTGAGCGACACGACGGACCGAAAGCCCCGAAACTGACCGGCCATCGATCTTGAAACTCAGGATGGCAAGCTCTCCATCATCTAGCACAATCAACATCTCTCGATTATCAGCACTAAGTTGCTCAATGACACAATTTTCTAGTCTCATAGCCAACTCAGACTGGTCCAGCATTGGGAACGCCGTTGAAGTTTTAGCGAATATGTTGACTGCAACTGCATTCGTTTTCCCAGATTGGTCAACATGAATCAGTTCATTCCCGCCAACCAGAAGAGCACCGCCAATGGGCAGTGGAAGAGGCCTAACCGCGAAGAGGTCATACGGCAGGCTGTTCACTGAGAGCAAGGTTGTGGACGCTCGTTGTTCTAGATCAAGAGTATAGACAGCGTACGATAAGACATCACGTCGCTCGTGGATCAGTGCTGACGAGGGCGCAACTTGTGAGAATAGAATCCCAAAAGTAGGTTCTCGGTATTCATACAGAAAAGCAAGGTGCATTGGATGAGACAGATTAGGGTCTACAGCAAGCAATGACAAGACGAAAGAAGCTGCGTACGGCGTCTTTTCTTGATGGATTGTCCCATCTGTATTCTTTGCACCCGCAATTTTGGAGGATCCGGAAGTAGGCTCAGTACGTACGCCGTCAATTTCAGGATCGTAATCTAACATAGCAAGGTCATCGAGCGTCTGATGGAATGGCAATATCGCCAGATGTCTCTTGCCAAATTTCAAAGCTGCACACCTGCTGCCAGGGTCTACACATAGATAACTGACAGAATGCCCAAGGTCTGGATCCCAAGGGCTACCTTGCATATCTTCGCGCTCATAGTAGTGGATTGATATAGTAGAGATTGCGTAGCGTTCCGGATCCCACTCGACAAGACTGAGCTTGGCATCTCCAAGCGCGACAAGCAGCGCTTCGCCGCCGGACCTTGATCTTTGAATACGAACTCGAGCGAGGGATGTGACTGTACCAGACAGTTCGTACTGAGCTAGCAATATGAGCTTCGTAGTGTGCACACGCTCAATTTTCTGTACTGCGTTATTTCCACCATTACGAGGTAAAGTGGTGCCGGTGTCAGTGATGATTGACTTCAAAGCAAATATCTGGAGAAGAGATGTTTTTGCAACAATAAGGTTGTTCGCAGAAGAAGACAAGAAGGGCAGAGAAATTGAATGCGTCACGGCCGTTGGAGGCGTGAGCTCGGTGTAGCACTGCATCTTGGAAATTGTAGTATGTTACCTACTGATCAGGGCATCAAGTGCTGACCACTTATGGTCCTTGATTCGAGAATGGCATGTGCTGACACCTTTTTGGGTAGCAATTCAAAGCATTGAAGATGTCTCCGACTTGCCTAAGGGTTAGAGTGGGAAAGAGGAAGAGATGCTGGAGTGCCTTTGTCGAGGAATGGGGATTGGGCGTGTATTTTACGCGAAGGACGCGATACGATCGACGCAGGGATCAATTACGGCATCATGAAACAGCTTGAAATCAAGAAAGACCGGGAGCCCCGCAAAATCCAGAAGGCAACAAGAAGAAGCCTCTCTCCCACATATCGAGGGCAGACCTTCTACAGCGCACTCAACTCGCATGAGCATCATTGGTTATGGCTCTCATTCAGTCAGCCCTGATATGGGTTGTTTATGCTGTTGTGGTGGTCCCACTTGTCGCCATAGCCTCCATCTTCATTTACGTCTATCAAGCTCCGGAGAGATCTGCATCGGTTAGCATTGTCTGTATATTCACGATCACATCACTGCTTGCGACTGTTCTCTTGTTGCCCGTTGATGTTGCTCTGGTGTCGTCTACCACATCTTCAAAATTGGGCCAGCGAAAGGAATGGGCAACGCAAAATCGTGTCGATAACATCGTCCTTACGCTGAAGATCGTTTACTACACTCTTTACTCGCTCGATGCTATTCTTTGCCTCTTGGTGGTACCGTTCACTTACTTCTGGTATGAAGAGTATGACGAGGTTGCTACGGAGGAGGGCAGTCAGACCATTGGATCGCGGTTCTGGGGCGCTTTTAAGTATACGATTGCATTCATTGCTTTGGTGGTGATCATCTTCCTAGTTGGCTTCTTTGTTCCAGCGGCGAGGGATCGGAAGGGCGCTCACTATGGTTTGGACTTCTTCAAGAATATCCTTTCAGAGAACCGTGAGCATCTGCGATGAAAGTTTTAAGCCGCTCTGAAACTAACAGTACACCAGGTAGAGAGAGAGCCTTGACATTCGGGCTCGGACTACTCATCACTATTGGCACCCTCATCTATGTCATCTACACTGCTGCGGGGTTCGCTTTGTTACCAGTGGCCTTGATCAAGTCAGCGCCAGCAGTGTCCGGGCCAGCCCTCACTGCCGACACTGCGTCCGCTCTCGAACAAAACCGCGAACGTCAGCGTCAATTGGAGGGCCGTAATGCTGGTCGTGCCGAAGGTCTATCCTCAAAGGACCGTAGAGAACTTGAGGCACTCAAGAGAGAAGAATTAACTCTCACTCGCCGACAGCGCTTGGCAGCAGAAGTTAGTGGAGAAGGCCACGGCAGGCTGATAAGGACATGGATGAAAATAGAGGCCGTTTTCCGTCCGCTCAAGCTGATTGGCGGCTTCCTACTTATGCTTGTGGGTATCTTTGTCTGGGTTTCCATGCTGTTGACTGGCATCGACAAAGCCAAGAACTCGATCTGCAAAACCCACTGCGGCTACATTCTCGGCCATATCAACATTTTTAACCCTCTCAATTGGATCTTCGTTATGTCATCTAAAGTCTTCCCCATTGACTACGTTATCTTCCTCCTCTTGGTGCTCTTCTTCTTTTCCAGCTCTGTCGTTGGCATTGCAACCATCGGCATCCGATTCCTATGGCTTAGGATCTTCCAGATTCGGAAAGGCCACACATCTCCGCAAGCTTTGTTGATGGCGACAGTGATGCTGACGTTGATTGCGTTTGCCATCAACTACTCTCTTGCCATGATGGCCGCACCGCAATATACCCACTTTGGACCGCAGACCTTTTGTGATCGTCCACTGCGACACCCTACGGACCAGCCAGACTGTACTAACCATACCAACTATATCCGTCCATGTTCCGAAATATCTGACTCCCAGGCTGCGAAGAACGTTTGTACACCAAGTATTGTGAGCACTTTCCTCGACAGGATCACTGTAAACTTTTCCTTCTTCGGCGTTGTGTGCTTCTGGGCCCAATTCGTGTTTCTAGGTGGGTACTCAATGTCCTCTAAGGGATTTCTCTGACTGACTTCGGTAATTAGCCATCTACTTAATTGTAGCCATCACGTCTCTATTCAGAACGCCGAAAATGGATGAATATCAGTATGACCAGGACGCGGAAGAAGCCGAGGAAGAAGGCCTTCTTGCCAGTACAGGTCGAAGGTTTGGCGCGACATGGCAGGATATTACTGGGAGAGTTAAGAAGCAGACTCCAGGCGCCGCCCGAGTGTCTAGAGACGATCAGTACGAAGAGGAAGACTAAACGTAACAACAGGACTACGGTTTCTACCTCTTCCAGCAAGTTATGATCAATACACTTGCTGGGTTATGACTTTATCCTAATGTTGACGGGTTTGAAGGCGTTACAATTGGTACGGGATGACGAACGCCAGCAAACGCAAGGTGTATAGCATAGGAGTAATGGATGCTACGTACATAACATTTCAGTCACCAGTCAACATCGCTATATGTTACTTTGAAGGAAGATCCGTCAGTTCCTCGAGCTTGCATATCATACGTTCTAAACCCTTAAATACCCCTTGCTCCCACGCTCTAGTTGTAGTAGCACGTCGTACCTATTATAAAATTACAAGTGCAACAACCAACCGCCTGCGCCATGCTCCAGCAATGGAAGATGTCCCCTCTGACCATGATAACGCCCTGCTCACTCGATTGAATGCGCTCAAGAAGTCAAATGTATCCTTCAGCCCAAACAAGTAAATAGGATCCCGGCCCAAATCCATCTTTTTACTGACCTTCATCAAGCTTCCTTACAACCCTTCCAGTATACACCAACCCAGCCAACGACCTCACCGCTCGCTTCCAAAAGCTCAGTGGCACTCTAAGTAACAACCTCAGCAACGGCAGCATCAACGACTTTGCCTTTGCAGAAACTGATGTCTCCCCACCATCCCCTACTATCGAAGAGCTCCTCGCTGAGCTCGGACCCGAAGATCAATACACCTTGAACGCCAGCGAAGTCGACGAAGCACAAAAGCTCCTCGCCGAGGCGAAGCTTGCAGTACCGGCTGACGATCGAGTCCATCATGACATGAACGGAGACAATGGGCCTAGTCCCCTCACTCCGCAAGCTTTAGAAGAACATAATACTTCCGAGGAGGAAGAAGACAAAAACGAGGAAGCCGAAGCAGAAGACTTCCTAAAGCAGATCCTCGACGAAGTAGAACTCGAAAAGAGGCAGCGCGGCGAGCAACAAGACAACCCCTCCTCCCCCTCCTCTCCCAAACCCACCGACCCCCCTCCTCACGATACAACTTCAAACCCCACTGCCTCCGCTCTAGCTTTCCCCTCACTGCCTACACACGATCTCCCACCACCTCTATTAACATCCCCATCATCTTCCCCACCCAGACCCCTCTTCCCCTCCGCCCCAACCTCCGCGCCTTCCGCTGAAAAGGCGAGTTCGAAACAGAAGAAGCCCCCGACGTTTTCGGACGCGGAAATTGACTCGTGGTGTATCATTTGCTGTGATGACGCCAAGGTGCGCTGTCAAGGTTGCGCAGGGGGTTTGTATTGCTGGGGGTGTTGGAAGGAGGGGCATAGTGGGCCTGAGGTGGGGTTTGAGGAGAGGAGGCATCGGTGGGTGGGATTGGAGAAGGGAGAGGGGAAGGGGGATGGTAGATGACCAAGGGGCCATTGAGAGCTGGGGAAAAGGGGAGAGGGACGAGCTGTATGTAAGTATAAACAACAGAGACCACGTATCTACTTCCACAAACCGATGGAATTATTGTAAAATATTTAGAATGGATGCAACTAACAACTGTATCTAGCTACTGTAGTCAACGATATTGCCTCAGGTGAACTGCTGATACGGCCTATCTAAGGCGAGCTGATCGGTCAGTACCCAATTGATAGTAGAAGAGAGAATTCGAAAAGAAACCGTGCTGCCCCGTTATCAAACCTCCATAATAAATGCTGGGGCAAAAAACCGACATCTTTCTTTTACGCCCGGCGCCGCGCTTGCATGGGCATGCATCAATCGTCAATACCACCGCTGATAGGACCGTACGAGACCGAATAACTCGGAACGACATGCGTCCACCAAAGATAACCTCACCTCACCTCACTCCTTCACAGACTTTTCGTCCCCCCACATCGCCCCGGCAGTAACCCACAGCATCCGCTCCTTCGCCTCCCTGAGCCCCTCCCACCTCATCCTCTTCTTCTCACTCCCCATGGACCCCAGTCCCATATTCTTCTCCCACTCCTCTACTACATCCCTAACAAATGTCACTTTAGCCTCCAACTCGTTCGCCTTAATCACGTCCTTGAAGTCATGTTCTTCACAACGAAGGTTCTCATAAACGCCACTGAGTAAAACGTCCACAGGGTAAGACAGAACGCCACGTCCGGCCAAATCTTCGGCTGTAAGCGGAGTGCCTTGTTTGAGCTTTTGAGCCGCAATCACAGGGAGGTGGTACAAATCCAGCCAGGTGCCGTCGGGGGAGACGACAAGCTTGGTATGGTCGGGGAAATTGAACTGAAAGGCGCCGTCGCCGAAACCCCAGATTCCTACGTTGCCAAGACGCTGGTAGAATTTGACAAAAGGCCCCGCAACTTGCAAGTTTTGACTCCCAAGGTGGCCTGGATGTTTCGCCTCTTCCGCGAGACTGGCCTCTAGCTCTTCGCAGTCACTCAGGCCCAGGGTGTGGATCATGTAGAGTCCAAACTTCTCCCAGAGGACTAGCTTCTTCAGCTTCTGGTACTGGTTAAAGTTGTTGGCAGACCGCCGCTTCATGGGGTTGCCGTCAGTATCGATCTCCACCTGGAAGTCGGTTGGCGGGACGAAGACGCGATTGAGACCGGCCGTGCCCCAGGTCTGAAAGAACTCAACGGGAGCCCCGTATTTTGGAACGATCTGGTGCTTTTCCGAATATGCTCCGAATTTTCGAAGCTTGAAATGCTGCTCGGCGCCAGCGAGGACCACGCCGGTCGAGGGGGTGTTCTTTTCGCCACTGATAACGCAGCCGACAGTACCGTTTGAAAGAATGTAACCGATGCCGAATTTGTTCGTGTAGTCAACCCATTTTGTGACTACTGGGCGAGGCTTGATAAGCACTCCCCGCAAGTCGACCGCATCGCGATAGTCAGAGCCTGTCCTATGCAAGGCCCTATTGACCTCGCTAAGTAGGATCTTCAGCTTATCAAGAACTTCCCCGGGCTTGGTGTTGGGAAGACATTCTGAAACTTCGTCTGGACCGATGACTACGGAAACGATATCCGGATTTGATGTCTGCCCTGATATATGGGATAATGTGCTCTTCACAGATGCCTTATCGCTGTCTGGACGTTCGCTTCTCTCGCTCCACGTAGCGGATGAAACTCTCCCATTGGTGCTGCTCTCGCCCTGCTCAGAAGATACAGCTCTCCCTTTGGTTCGAGTCGCCCTCTCATGCTGAGTATCTGACTTCGATGCCTGCTTTGGTCGATGGGATAACGAGCTCTGCACAATTCCTTTCTCGTTGTCTAAAGCTTTGATGCTCTCGCTCTGCGCAGCGGATGCCCCTCTTGCTCTAATTCGACTGGGCCTCTCATGCTGGGTATCTGATTTCGATATCTGTCGTGGTTGGTGGGACGACGTGCTCTGCACAGATACTTTCTTGCTATCTGAAGCTTCGCTACTCTCGCTCTGCATAGCAGATGCTACAACTCTTCCTTTCGTTCGAGTCACCTTCTCCTGTTGGACCTCCGAATTCGGCACCTGTCTTGATCGATGGGATATCGAGCGCTGCAAAGATGCCTTACCACCCTCTGGGTGTTCAACGATCTCGTTCCGCACAGACACCCTATCCATCGCTGGAGGTTCGCCAATCTCGGTCTGTGCATTCGATGCAATCCTTCCCTTCGTTTGGGCCGCGGTCTCGCGCCGAGCTTCGTTTGGATCCGAGTACGCTCGGGTTGTGTGCTGATCAGTAGCGAGCTCGGGAAAGCCCTGTGGCGGATCAGAAAGTCGGGAGACCGTCTCAACTTTCTTTGACCTAGTGATCCTCGATGATTGGCTCGAAAATTTTCTCACTGGTAGGCTCCCATCGCCAACGGCGGGTCGAACAGGTGGAATTCGCAACGCGCGACCCGACTTCATGCTTTCTAAACTCGATTTCTTCGCGGGGACATGGGAAGCACGCAATTTCGCTGCATGGCTTAACTTAGAGGGACGCCCAATGCCCAAGGTCGAATCGTAGATTAGTGGTTGAGTAATAAGACGTTTGAATTTACGACGTTCGAGATTAGAATCCTCCGTTGTCAGCGTTTTGACGCTAATAGGGGGTGAAATCGGGCGAGGTGGATATATGCCGCGTGGACCGGGTGGACCTTTTGGAACAGGTTCTGACGTGTATACCATATCCATTGGCAGTGGCACGATAGGAAAAGTTCCCCTGGTCTCCTCGACAAAGCATTCTCTATACAAAGATAGATCAGTGTCCTCGCCGACGGCATCGTAAGGCTGGGAAGTCCCGAGCATATACCCAACACCACACGTCTGGGCGTAGACTTCTAGATCCCATTGCGCGTGACCAGAGTAAAAAACATCCCCACGAGGACTATAATCACTCAGCCAATCGGGCTTGCCATACCGGCAATGCTCTTCCATGATCATTGGTATGTTTCTTCCGCCGTGCATGGCAAAGAATGGGTGGCTTACAACCGTATCGAGGTCCGGGCGTTCGTCTGGATCTACTTTCAAGATGCTAGTGACAAGGTCTTTTGCTTCTTCTGGAATGTCGTTCAGGCAATCTTGATTTTCTGGCCAGACAAATTCGATTTTACTAGCCTTACGGTATATTTCATTCGGAGAAGCTGACTGGAATGGCGGGTATCCGGAAATCATTGCAAATCTTGCGCAAGTCAGCTCATCTGAACTTATAGTGAGATCTAGGGCTCGGCAGGTACTTACATGATAACACCAATGGCCCAGATATCGACCTTATGGTCATGTCCTTTCGCACCTTTCTCCAAGATCTCAGGTGCAATATAGTTTGGAGTCCCACATAGCGTTGTTCTTCTAGACCCGTTTAATACGCCTTGCTTTACAAGACCGTCCCACTCGAAAGGCGACACGAGAACGGCTGCCAATCCGAAGTCACCGAGCTTGAGATTCATTGCACTGTCTAGGAATAGGTTGCCCATCTTCAAGTCTCGGTGAATGACATTTCGAGTATGCATATACTTTACGGCTCCACAGAGCTGAATTGTGAGTCGTCGGACTTCTGGTAAACTCAGGCACTTCCGTTCCTTGACCATGTCCATGACTGAGCCATTCGAGCAAAGCTCGAGGACCAGATAGGTGCTCTGCTTGTACGTGAAAGCACGGTGAAACTCCACTATGTTAGGGTGACGCATTTTGGAGTGTATCTGGAGTTCAGTACGAAACTAAATGAGAACGATTAGTGCCTTGTGCTGCAATAATTCTCATCGAATCTGTGAATCTACCTTTGACTCCATCTTTTCATGGTTCATCTTGGCTTTTACGACCTTAAGCGCATATATCTTTGGGTGTTTTCGGGGTTGACGTTCTTGTACCTCTCCTTGAAAGCATCTAGCAAAGCCTCCTTTCCCAAGAAGCGTTCCCACATTGTATCTTACTGCCAACCCACCCTCCTTTTGCGGCGGCTGTAAAACCACATCTGGAGGATACTCTCCGAATACCATCTCTTTAGCTCTCCTTATTTCAGACATCGTCGCCTTTGTCTTTACCGCTGTTTTCGCCACGACATTCTTTGCCAGTGTGTTCTGTTTGATTGTCCTTGGCTTGACCTGTACATTTGCTGATCGGGGTGATAGAGCCTCCATGATGTCGGAATTAAGCGATAGACCCTCTATGATGTCGGAGTTCAGCGAAATGCTTTCGGAGTCTGACTCTTGGGGTTCTTCTTTTTTCCGATATAAAAGGGAGGTTACTTCGGGTACGTGTAACTGTCCCAAGGAATTGATGACACTCTTCACTACTCGTCCTCCGCGAAGCCTTAGCTTGGACCAAGAACCTTTCAGTCGCTGCTTTGATATTCTGCTTGGCTTAGTGTCGAGGCATTTGGGATAGTGATAGAATGTTTCAGCAGCTATCCGGCGGGTGTTAAATGCTTCAGGGTATTGCACCCAAGGAGGGTCTGGGGGACG
>JAABUO010007280.1_pt1 | contig 12638 bp, 3 predicted proteins | sample 5559291 | NCBI WGS metagenome assembly JAABUO01 (sample SAMN10711878, study PRJNA513372) | rock metagenome | isolation source: Antarctica rocks | place: Antarctica: Victoria Land, Finger Mt sud
ATAAATGACGTTCGAAGAAGTACGTGTTAACTTTAATCGTTAAGTAAATGTTAAATCAGAGCTAATAATAAGTATGTAACATAAAGAAAGATTATATAATCACGATCATTCGTACGAAAGCAGAAAAGACTTTAAAGATACAAGAATATGCTTTACATACGACAGAGTAAAACATATATCGCGAGATTATCGTAATGTAATAAAAAGATTAAAATCGAAACGAAGACACGAAAATGATAAGAAATCTTTCGTACGAAATAAACATTTAAGAAATCATCTGTATAAAGTCGCTAATATTAGTATTAACGAGAATGAGCTCAGCGAGAAAAAAGAAAAGAAATTATTACTTAAAATGATTAAATAAAGAATCTTCGCGAAGATAATCACTGATACATTAATAACTGCGCAGTATAACACGTTATTAATTAATTAAATTTATACGATGCGTCATCGTTTTACGAGAAAAATCATGAGTTTAAAGCTGCGAATGACGAAATCATACGCAGTACGAAGAAAAAAATAATAAAGATTTATATTAACGTTACATTAAGCGTACGAATACGTAATGTATGTTACGTGTCATAAACATTCGTTAACTTAATCTTACTGAGCATTTTAAAGAAAGATGAATAATTATACGTGAATAAAAACGAGTACATATTACTAGTTAAAGATAAAATCTTTATAATCAGAGTTAAGCTTATAAAATAAAATATTTATCGTTTAATGTTGTACGACGATAAGAAAATCTTAATAATATTACATAAAAAATTTAAAAGATTTATTAATTTAAAAGAAATGATATCATTATAATAATTATGATACAGAAGATTCGAACACGTAAGTTATATTAAAATTAAATTAATCTTCATCATGATTAACGACTTATTTTTAAATTAATTAAATGATTCGTACGAAGTAAATGTATTAAAGAATTTAATTCGTTAACATTAAAGTGTAAAAGATTCATTAATGAAGATAAATGCTTTGCATCGTTATTATATAAAATATTTAATAATCATCTTACAGTTCGACAATGCGTTAAATGTTTATACGTCATGTATTTAAAATAAGCAAACACGAATCGTTCATTATACGTTTATAAGACTTATTATTAAAGTATTAAAAAGATTATATTCGAATCTTTAAGAATCACATGATTTAATATCATTAAGAAAATCTTCGTACGCAGTCATACTAATGAACGATTATATTAAGAAATTATAAGTTAATTTCTTAAAGAATAAGAAAGATTTCTATAACTGATTTATTTACATAATTTCGAGATTAAAACGACTTACTGAATAGAAACTAGCATATCTTAAAGTTAATGAAAAAGAAAAATATATTAATCATGCACTATTGCGTTAATGCAAGATTAAAGAAGTCGTCATTAAGTAATTAACGTTTTACATCTCTGAGCATAACGTAATAAGCGAACGAAATTAAAGAACGCTTCGTACGATGAAGAACTCGTTATTACTAAACGTAAAGTTATTTAATGTATTTTAAGCTGAAGCTATGCACGTCGTTAACGAACTTAGAAATTTATTATTAATATTAAAAAGAAATAAAGTTTTAAATTATACGATCAGCGACATATAATTAAACGTGACTCATTTACGCGTATTTAATAACGTCGTTTATGTGCACATTTTAAAAAAGAAACGAATTAAATTAAACATAAAACGTACATGAACTAATATTTTTATAAATTACACGAAATTTACTAAGAAATATTAAATATGAAGTTCTTAACAGCGATTTATTCATGAAGTATTAATTATTACGATTAATGAGTTAAAATTTAACGCTTATTTATTTAACGAGTTTTTTCTTAATTTTATTAAAATTAAGAATGTTAATCGTATTATTTTAAATGCATCACGCTTTAAAGATTAATTACGTGTTAATAAACAAACTTAATAAACAAGAAAGAAGATAATAAAATCGTACGAGTTAGTGCATATTAAAATGATCATTACATCTGTTTTAAAAGATGAAGAAAATATTCAGAATAAGTTCTCGAGCGTGAAAGTTTTTAAATAAGATAAAAAACGTTTTAAAAAAAATGATTAAATATTAATAATCGAAGTGACGAAGTTAAATATTAAAGTAAAGCTTATAATATTAACAAGAAAAGATGTTCGAGTAGAACTCGCTGACTTAATGTTACTCGTTTATAAAATAATAAGAAATAATCATCTTAATATTAATCTGCGCGTCACACGAAATTCGTACGAACTAAATGTAAAAGAAATAATTAACTCGTTTACGCATTAATCGAGAATTACTTAAAATATTAAAGAATATGACACGTAAAAGACGTTACGCATAAGAAAAATAATTAATTCGTCTGCGCATCGATTAAGAATTACTTAAAAGTTATTAATGATAAGCGAATTTTAAAAAACGAGCGACATGCTAAATGCAGCGCACTTTATAAGATCAGTAAAACATGAAAAAGCTTTACGTGATTAATTAAGATTAACGAATACAAAAGTTCTGCGTAATGAAAAGATTTATGTATTAAATAAAAGAATTAAGCTTATAAAGATGAAATTAAGTTCTTTGTACGAAAAAGCTAAAGAATTAAAGATTTACGAAAAGACATTAAAAGACATTATTCATGAAAGAGATTAACGAAATGTTATTCAGACTGAATTAAAAAGTTTATAAACACACGAAGTATAAGAATTAAATAAACTGCTCGAAGAAAAAAAGCTTATTAAATGTAAATAAATGTTTAAATTAAAATATAATGAGAATGAAAATATAACGAAGTACAAGACTCGTTTAGTTACTTAAGAATTCTCGTAACAAGAAGATATTAATTATAAAAAAACGTTCGCATTAATCGTACGAAAAAAATTATTAAGAATTTTCTTAATTATCGTCGCTGCATTAAATCTGAAGCTTCATTAAATGAATATTAAAGCAGCATATTTAATTAATAATTTAAAAATAAAAGAATGAGAGATTTATATGCGAATTTCAGAAAAAGTAAACATACGACAAGATCGTACGAAGTTAATATGACGAATCGTGAAGAGTTTATATAAATTAAAATAATCAGCACGCTTATGAAATAAAAAGTTAATCGCTTTTTAAAAAGATTAAGAATATAAGTTTATGCTAATAAATGAAAGCATTATATACGCTTCGTACGAATTAGAATTCGTTATAATTAATATTTACGTGAACGATTTATTTATTACAATAACATTAATAAAGTTAATATAAAAAGTAAAGACAGCGCTCTGTAAGAAATTCGACATGTATAATTTAAAAAAGACTCGAATGATCATTAACATGCGAATTATACGTTATAAAATTAAAAGATTATTAATATTTAATTAAACATCGTACATTCGCGAAGTATTATAAAATAAAGACTTAATAACATGTAACACGATATTCGTACTCATGATTTTTAAATCGTACATTTTATTAAAAGACGACGACGACAGCGAATTAATATAAATTATTTTATATTAACGTTTAATCGAAAAGCTTTTATATATCGTTTACGAAACACGATTTAATATAATCTTCGCGATTAATTATCTTTCACAATAATACTCGAATTCTCGCGTTAATCATGATAAAGTCGTTAAAAAGATTTTACGATATTTTAAGAAAACGATAAATATAAGAATTCATTATAATGATTCGTACGACGACACGAAGCATTTATTAATCATTTTAAATTACTTAAATAATAACTTTACAGAAGACATAATGAAACGAAAGTTCATTATGAGCTATTATTTCTTTTTAATAAAAGATATAATATGTTAAAGCTTAAAGAAGTAACGTACGATATTTATCTTTATTACGAAAGTCGAGTACATTATCATAAATCATATCGTTAGACAAGTCGTATAACTTCGTTATTTTCTCGTAAAGTTATCTTTAAATGTAATCATCGTGCTCGTACGAATTCTAGAAAATAATTAAGCTAGTTTAAATCTAGTTAAGAACGTTAAATATTACGATAAAATTAAGCATATTAACGTTTAACATCATTATGTTAAAGAATTAATATTAAATAATTACGTACAAATAAAATAAGTATTCATTAAGAAATAACGAGCAGACGATTTTACTAAAGCTTTATTTAAGATAATCTTTATAAAGCACAGAAGAAAGCTAAGTATTCTGTTTATTATATTAAATTAATTATCTTTAAACATTTAAACTTAAATAAAATTCATTAAAGTAATCGAAGCACATCGTACGAAGATCGTGTGTTAATTATTAACTACGAAAGCATTTTATTATGAACGAATAAAAGATTTAAAAAAAAGAAAGTGCTTTTAAGCAGTATTTAAAGCATTAATTTTATTCTTTTTTTATTAAGTTTTTAACGAGAGAATCATTAAATGCATTTAATTAATAAAGAATATGTAAACTGAAGAATTTATAAATTTAAAGAAAAATATATTACGTTTTAACGTACGATATATTATCTCAGAAGAAGTGTTAAATATTAAAGTCATTATATCGTACGACGTACAGCGTACGACGTGATTAATTATTTCTATTAAAACTAGTATCGAGTGCAGAGTTTTCTTCGTATCTTCGTACGTTATAAACGATACTTCTTATATACTTCAGTTATTATATACTAAATACATAATATACACGCTGTATACTAGCGACATCGTTTATCATTGCTGCTATACATATACGACTGAATTCTCGTCGTATATTTAACATTAATAAATTATTTTTATTAAAAAGAAACTAAAAATAATTAATAAAAATAATTAAATAATTTAATATAATAAGAAAAGTTATTATTCATCTTTAATTAATAAACAGCTTTTAGCGCATTATTACGAATTAATTAAAATAATTAAAAAAAACGTTTATACGAAGATAATTATTAAATAAAATAAACTTACGATTTTATAATACGTATATAACATTAATATTAACATGCTTTTAAGCATAAAGTCGCGACGTCGTTAACGAGTTAATTTTATTTTTTTAAAGATTTTTCTTAATTACATAGCTTCGTAAATAACTCGCATAAGCTAATTTTAATTAGTAACATATTAACGTATAAAATATAATGATAATAATTTATAATTTAATCTCGAATCATTATTATAAATATAAAACACGCGCGTTTCGTATTATTACAGTTATAAATTATAATAGTGTTAAAATTTAAACGAGTTTTTTAAACGTACGATTTTTAATTTAAACACGCAGATATATAATATTATAATTAAAATAAATAAAGCGTAAAAACATTAAGTAATTAATATACATAATTAATAAAATATATGTTTAAGATTTTATAATACGAAGAAAGAATAAAAATATTCGTTTAAATAACGTTTTTATAACGAGTTAATTTTTATTGTTTAAGAAGTTTTTCTTATTTATATAAATTTTATAATTATTTCGCATAAGCTAATTTAATTAGTAACATATTAAAGTATGAAATATTAATTAATTATTAATTATTTTACGACATAAAGAAACATAATAAAGAAGCGAGTTCATGTATTAATAAAAAAGTTATAAATATAAAATCTTTTTATCTTTTATTTTCTTTCTTTCTTTCTCGTATAATGTTTTTTATTAAATTATTAAAAACTTAGTTTTTAAAATTTAAAGTTTAAAACTTTTTTTATACTCGATTCGTTTTTAATTTATGCTTAATTCGTGCTTAATTCGTAACATAACGACGCGAGTTTATATATTAATAAAAAAACTATAAATATAAAATTTTTAAATCTTTTATTTTCTTTCTTTTTTTCTCGTGTAACGTTTTATGTTAAAAATGTAATTTTTAAAATTTAAAGTTTAAAACCTTTTTCATATTTAATTCGTAACAGATTTAAGCAAGATTTAAGTAATACTTAAGTAATATTTAAAATTTAAAATTTAATTATAACACTTATTAACTTTATTAAAATTTAATTATAATATTAAGCGTTAATATTACATTATATTTTATTTTATATAACTTATTTTCTTTATTATATAAATTATTAATAACGTCATAAATTTATTTAAAAAAGAGAAGAAAATAAAGCTAGCTGTTATTACTTATCATAATAATAGCAAATTAAAACTTTTACTTTAAGTGTTTCGATAAGAGGTTAATTCGGGTAACGAATGTTACAAATTCGTTAAATCGTTCTGTTAAATCAGGATTTCGGTGTAAAAAAAGTGACACTTACTTAATATCGATGTAGCTAATCCTCGATTCCGTTCTGTCATATCGAGAGTTCTATTACTCGGAATTCTTCTAGAGCCAGTTCCGACTGTAAGTTAGGTGTTAGGTAGGGTGTCAAAAGCCAGTACCGACGGGTCGATCTCTTCAATCTAGATTGTAGTAGACATGTATGCTGGTACAACGCAGTCGGAGTCGCTACAATTGGATTGCCACAGATTGAGGAGACGGCAACCTTCTCCACATCTTTCAAGCAACGACCAACTACATCGTTTGCTTCAGTCGCAGGTTCCGCCGACTTTGGAACGGTCCATCTAATCGATTCTGGGCCCTACATCGAAAGTCAGTCTATACTGTTTCAAGGTCGCGTCAGAAATTAGACTGCAGGGTCAGAATGGTGTCAGACTGCAGGTCTATACTACGGCCAAATCGATCAGTAATTGTGGACCTTGCGAAAGCAGATGTTTGAGTTGAGAGAATAAAAATGTTTAGATGAGCCTGAACTCTAATTCTTGCATTTGTCTTCCATCTTCTCCTGTCCCCATATTTCCATCTTCGTTTTCTCCGAGTCCAAGTGCTTGTGTCCGGACTCCAATGCAGCGCCAGAGAAGACCGTTACGTACCGCAGATCATGTTTCAAAGCCAGCTTTCTGGGAAAGTCACCCTCATTACTGGTGGTTTCAAGGGCATTGGTAAAGCAACAGCCCAGGCGCTTGCCAAGCAAGGTGCTCAGATGGTAATCAATTACTCGTCAGACTCAAGCGCTGCAGACGAACTTGTCAAGGAGATTGGCGGTGATTGTGCACTTGCTGTCAAAAGCTGACGCAGGCGATATCGGCTAGATTGAGAAGTTAGTAGATCAGACGGTGAAAAGGTTCGGAAAGATTGATATCCTGATCCCAAAGGCAGGAATGTTACCTATGAAGGATCTGGCGAGCACGACGGAGCAGGATTTCGAAGGGGCGTTCAGGCTGAATGTTAAGGGTCCATACCTCCTTGTCCAGGTTAGTCTGCCTCGCATCAAGGGCAGCGTGTTCATTGGTGGAAGTTAAGTTGCTGACACTTTTTGCAGAAAGCAGAACCGCATATGGCTTCTGGGTCTCATGTGGTCCTCATATCAACAAGCCTGAGTTCAATTCCCGTAGTCGCCCCGAACTATCTCCTCTACGTATCCACGAAAGGCGCCATTGAACAAATGACTCGCCTGCTTTCGAAAGATCGTGCTCGGAGAGGTGTTTCTGTCAACGCCATTGCCCCTGGCCCCTTTGGGACCGATCTCTTCTACAAGGGCAAGCCGGAGTCGGTACTCAAGATGATCGCAGGATTGAGGCCTCACAACAGAATCGGTACGGCGAAGGAGATTGCGGATGCCATAGTCGATTTAAGCAGAGAGGGAATTCGATGGGTGACAGGCCAGGTTCTCAGGGTGAATGGAGGAGCAGCATAGTCGAGAAAAAGAGAAGATGCTAGGCAAGAAATACGCCACAACAGCTAAGTAGACCTAAGGGATCGTAATAAATCCCCCCGAAACCATATTTTGCTATAAGTCGCTTCTCTTTGTTCTCACATGATTTAACATCAGATCTGCTGTGTCCATAATTCTCCTTTCTCTGTGTTGACGTTCTGTTTCCTTAGGTTCACCCGACATGGCCTTGATGTGTGCGTGAAGGGATATCAACATTCGAAAATGTAGATCAAGCAAGGTTTCGATCTCTCGTTTCCTCTGCTTCCTTTTTATCTCTCGACCGGCTAGACCTGAACTTGTAGAACATACTCCTAATCTGAGTGGAGTCTTTCAACGAGCGACTGCCGGTGGTAGTATTGTTTTATAACCAACCTTAGGTGAAGATCTTGTTAACTAGATCTCTTGGACCAAAAGTCGACAGTACTCTCGGTTCTATAGCATTAAGCCCAAGCGTAACCTAGTCCGAGTTTGATGTTGAGCAGTCCGACTAGAAGTCGGACTTTCACAACCCTTCGTCAAGAGTTCTCAATAACTAACGGGATATCTTTTAATCGATATCCTTAGGTTTACCACTCCTATCGGTTGTTTTCTGGCACCAAAATAAGCCGGGCAATGGGATGACTTGTTATATATGTGACTTGGGATCGATTCTATTCGATCCAAACATGGAGGTGCGCCAAGGGAACGGAGGCCAGGACCCCCTTTAATGAAGTTGAACCTGTGCAATCTACTTATCAGTAATGAGCATAATGTGGATGTAGCAACAAGTAATCCAATATTCTTATGATATGAACATGCTTTGAAGGGAGAAAATTACGTGGTTTGGAAGCATTATATGTGCAAGGAAAAGGTCTCTCAATGGAGCTGAGCCAAGCTTTGGCGAGGGGTCTCAAGAGTGGTTTCCCAGAAAGACATCTGTATGGCATGCGTTGAAGAGACTTAGCTATTGCAGATTCAAAGAAGGTTCTATGACATATTCTTACGAATACTGATCGAAAATGTGAGGACTGTGGAATTATATCCATAACACCCGGAGGCTTTACAGAGCCTGAAACTCATTGTACGTCCGTTGACACTCATGCTACGTTAGTGGTTCAGTTTTTGACTCGCATATGAAAGAATGCCCGAAATCTTCACCACCTGCTCCTGCGCTAATGTCCAATTCCCATCATCAATAGCATCTCGTATTCCAGGGAACCTAGCTTCATCGTAACTGGACCATGCTTGAGGCGCGAAAAGAACATGTTTATACTGTTCTCGACTGGGAAGCTAACCCGAATATATTAGTCATGTATGTGCTGAAGCAAAACTGGGCGTCAGGCCTTCACTTACACCACCGTCAACGTCAAGCAGATTGGACTCAAAATTCGCCATTCGCGTATTGTGGCTCATCCGTTTGATAGCCATGACATTTGTCTCGAGACCTCCACGCCCAAAGACTGCGTCCGACCAAGTCTGATCAAATTCATGGAATTCATCTGCATTTTGAACAAACTTTTCGGCTGCGTCATGTAAGAGCTTCCAGTCGAAGGCGTGGTGCGGTGGACTTTTTGTGCCAGCATACCTGACGAGGTCTTCAACGTACCCTTTAACGGCACGTGCATAAACCTGAAAATCAAAGGGTAAGATGGGGGAATCGGCCATTTCAAGTATCAGCAAGGCCCAGGCTTGAGCAAGGGCTTTATGATACTTAAAACCCGGGTCCCCGAACAGACGCATCCAATCGTAATTGTCGTAGACGCTATGATACGGAAAAGGTTGGCCGGTAAAACTGATGTCGAGAGATGATGTCCCAGCCATGTGTTGGAATGCGACATAGTCGCTTCCAGCACCAAGGCCTTGAATAGTGCTATTTTTCTCATCCCAGATAGATCTTAGCGTACTGTTGGTGTTGGGATCATAAATGCGATCGAGGACGCGTAGTAGAGATTTTTCAAAAACCGGGCAACCAGCCGGCTCAAAATCTGGACCTACGACAGCGACATCAACATTCAAATACGCAAATCCATTGTGTCGAATATCATCCATCCTTGATTCAACATGTTCAGTAGACCCGATTAGGTTGTATTCTTCGGCATCCCAAGAGGCAAACTCGATCGTTCGTAGAGGAGCCCAACCAAGCTTTCTAAGTTCACCAAAGACTCTGATGACTTCGAGGAACACAGCTGTGCCACTGCCAGGGTCTGCAGCCCCAAATGCCCAAGCATCACGATGATTCCCAACTATGATAGACTTCTCTGGCTGCTCAAGGCCAGTGAATCTTCCTACAACATTGTAGATGGGTTGCCTATATTCTTCGTCTTGTTCATTCTTAAGATGAACAATGGGAGAGCTCTGGTCGCCGGTCCACCACTCGATGTCTGGAACGCCACCTATCCAATCCTCACCAAAATAATCGCTCACTGACTTCGTAATTTTCTTGCCGTGTCCATTGAGAGCCCGAAGTAGCTCCTGCGCGTCTCTCCAAGCCAAAGGAATAGAAGGGATATTATTGAGACCCGGGTTACCATCCTTGGAGTCCCTCTGGCTCTCTCCAGGGAGGGACGCAAAACCTTTAGACAGCACATCACCCACGACCCAAGCTGTTACTGCAACACTGCCTCTCTGCACACCGTCTCTAGGCATAAAGCGTCCTTCAGGGAATGCTTCTCCTTTGCGGAAACCATCCTCTGCCGGGTCACTGTAGATGATACAACCAATGGCTCCAGCCAGTTCAGCCGCCTTAACCTTTAGTGCTCGATCACCCTGACTCCCATAGTACCTGACGAGCGCAATCGATGCTTCCATATTGATTCCTGCCTCTTTTAGTTGCTGGAAATCCTCCCTTGAGCCATAGTTGGCGTAGATGAGGGGACCGGTGACGTTACCCGATCTTGAATGGCCGTGGAATACAAGGGTTTGCTCCCGAGGTGGATCAGTATACAAAGGCTCTTCTTCGATCAACGCCTCCCACGCTTTATTAGGGGGCTCGATAATGGCAACTCGTCGACCACCAGGCTTTGGATAGTTCAAATAAACGTCAAATCGCTCTAAGCCTACCGTTTCCAGTGAAGCACGTTCAAATAAATTTTCCACCCACTGTGCAAGAACGAAATTGCCTTTTGTCCCTGCGATGTGGTCAAATCTTGTAGCGTATTCAGAATATTTACTTATTTCCGTCTCGTTAATATGCTCATGAAGAAAAATTCTCACAGACTCCGGATCGTACATTTGCATCTCCCGCCTTCGACCAACAGTAAAGAGATCAGACACGAACAACAAGTACGCTAGGAAAATTACAAGAAACAGTGCGAAGAGCCGGCCAACGATGATCCAGTTGATCTGGAAGTTCCCGGACCACAAAGGTATCCGTGCCTTGATGTAGTCCGATGAGGGAAGATATTGGCGAAAACGAAGATTCATCGACGAAAGGCTATGGGTCAAGCTAGTGATACGTCGTGATAGACGGCTGGCGCGTGGGGAGTGTTGTCTTACTTCCGTCTCCGCTGGCTCAACCATGCCCATCTGTTCCATTTGCCTTCGCAGCCCATCCAAAGAAGCGTGTGGAGATGCCTCGTTGGATGAAGGCAAGAAATCAAGACTGGACCTAGCCGATTCAGCGGTAGATGCTCGATGGCCAGGTTGCTGCGATCCTCTCCGGCCCAGAAGGCCCTGCCTTTCGGCATCATGGCTTACTTCTGAGGGTCCAAGGAAGGATTGTGTAGAGGATGGTCGCGATATGATAGCTTCCTCATACGTCGGTATAGGAAGACACTCGTGCTGTTCGTATCCATAGCGCTTCTCGTTCGCCATAAGGACGAGTTAGGACGAGTTAGGACTCTGGCCCACAGACTGAGTGCTACCTCCTACTTAGATTTGCTTGTCGCGCGCTTAGTAAACACATGATACTGAGTATAGATGATTTGGCCACCGTCAGGCAACAGAGTGAAGAGGTTTCGATTTTGGTATCCCCGGTATCATAAGGCCTGATCGTCGCTGAGAGAAACAGGGCTTTAGGGGTAGAACACAGTAAGACGATATTCTTAATCTTAACCCTCACAGTATCAGCTAACTTTTATGCTTTCAGCTTAAGTAAAAGGCCTAAAAAAAATGAAAATATATAGTTAAACTTTAAGTCATAAATTTATTAAACAGTACTCGTGAAGATATTTCATTATATGTATATAAATTTTATAATTCTTTAATAAATGAATACTTTGTATTCGAAATATTAATTATTAATACATTATTAAATTTTAATTACATTAAATAAATTTTTTATTAAATTTAACATAGTTAATAAACAAAATATTAAAATATCTTTATTTATTTAATGTTTAATATGCTTTTATTTATTTAAATAATAATATTTTAATCTTCTTATATTATCTTTTATATTGTATTATAAACGTTATAAGCATATTTAAATTTTATATTAAATTTACGTTAAACTACGTTAAACTTAAATTAAGTTAAATTAAATTAAATTATCTTAAAAATTATTAAGCAAGACACGTTATTACATTAAGTTTAATCTTTACACGTTTATTATTTATTAAAATTTAACATAATTTAATTTAATTTTCTTTATTATGATTAAAGACTAAATTTTGAACTAAATTTTAAGTTAAATTAAGTTAAATTAAGTTAAATAATTAAATAATTAAATCGTATTAAGTTTAACGCGTTAAACTCGTATTAAACTCTTATTAAATTTAAATTTAAATTCAGATTTAAGTAAAATATATTAAACTACACTAAGTTTAACGCTTTCGTTAAATATATATATCTTAAACCTTTTCTGTATTTATCTTTCTTCTTTCTTTAACTTTTAAATCTTTATTAATTTAACGTTTAACTAATTAATTATTTCATTATAATTAAAAAATCTGTTAATTAAAGCTATCTTATTATATACTTTAAACATTATTTAAAAGCTTTAATTAAATTTTATACTCGTTAAACTCGCGAGTTAAAAGAAAAAGATCTTAATTTTAA
>JAABUO010007281.1_pt1 | contig 12638 bp, 14 predicted proteins | sample 5559291 | NCBI WGS metagenome assembly JAABUO01 (sample SAMN10711878, study PRJNA513372) | rock metagenome | isolation source: Antarctica rocks | place: Antarctica: Victoria Land, Finger Mt sud
CAGATTGCAACTGAGCTTGTGTATGGCTGTCTGCTCAACTCTGTTCCAGTTCCCACTGTTCTGCTGTTCTGCCCGTCTGTCTGTGACTGGCTGCACGCTGCTTTGAACAGGTGGTAGCCAGAGTGCAGGGCCTGACCATGCTCAATGGCAGCGCTGTGCGGCAACGAGAGCGGCGAGACTGTGAACTGCGCTACCTCCGAGCTGTGCTAGGTGCCTCCGCTTTGGCATGCCCCTTATAGACCTGTCACTGTGTTCTGCAATCAACCGCCTGATGCCTATTCCAGGGTACTCCAGTTCTTGCTCCATGACTGCAATACAAAGCTACCAGTGTCAATAATGAAGAGAGGGTTGCAGGATGTCAGTCTGCTGTTGTCAGAGGGTCTGTAGATTGCTTGATATTTGCATGCATGCACCATCAACCGAGTCAGTGTTGATGATCACCGGCGTTTGAAGCCGTGACATGGAATCAGCAGCAATCTGCGTAGTCACAATCACCTATTTGGTACTTGACAGCCTTCAAGCAGCAGCAAGCTCTGCTGTAATCCCTGCTGTAAATGCAGGTGAGCTTGATGAAGTCAAAGCTGACTCTCAAGCTGCAGCTGCTTTGAAGGCTTCACATCCTCGCCTAGATGCCTTGCAAGATCAGTATGGTCCTATGGCAGGGGCCATTGCACCCGCCTCTACTGGAACAGCCCTGTCAAGCAGCATGATAGAGGTCCATCTGGTGTGTGTGGCACCATCAGCTGGCAAGAAGATGGGCCAGCAGACCAAGAAGGTGCCAGGTGAGCTTATGGCAGACTGCACAGCAGAAGGACACACAGTGACCAATGTCATACAGCTCCTTTTCCTGTGCTGTGTGTGCAAGATTGGCCGAAACAGCAAAAGATGCCATCAGTGTCAGATGCCATGCATGTACAGGACGGATGTCTCATGGGTGTTGCAGATATGACCCACATCAAGCATACAAATTCTGCAGAGCACTGCTTAGATTTGTTAAGAATGTTGTGTGCTAGCACACGCACAGCATGTAGCAGACAGAGCTGGAAGGCATCTAGTCAGCTCCAGGTCAAGGATGTACTCTGGAACAGCTATATGATCAGGGTGGTTTAATGGCAATTGGCAGACGTTCAATGACTGGTGCATGCAGATCCATGTACCAAGATTCTGTGACAAATGGAGGTTTGAGTGAGCAGAGACGAACAGCAAACAATTGAGCAGATGAACGCATGCAGGCTCTTTGGAGGTGGGCAAGCTGAAGTTGCTTTGTCAGCGCCTCTTCAAGGTGCCAGCAGCACGGCAAGCGCTGTTTCTGAAGGCTGGGGGGGAGAATCCAATGCCCGACAACATCGGGGAAGATGATTCCAAAGACCTCATGTTCTTCAGTATTGAGGTAAGTTATGCTGCCTCATCCGCCGTAAGTGGAGCAGCTATGTTTGCCCTGTGTCTGCTATGATAGATGGTTTTGAAGACACATATGATGTTCAGCATCAACACAAGTCACGCCAAATATTGATCAGAACAAGGCAGTCAGCGACCATCAACAGATTGCATATAGCTCCATGGCACTGCTGCCTACTGAGTACTCCATGGTGACTATAAGCAATACAGTCTTTGAGATGCTTCACGTCGCAGCTGTATGACTTGGACAAGTCTGTTTTGGTGTTGTCAAGTGCAAGTCTGTTGCTGCCACTTGAGCACATGACCCCAGCCATCTGATGCGTGATCTTGTGTCAAGGCATGGCCTGCATGATTTGCATAGCCTGCTACAAGACTTGGCTAGCCGCTTGTGTACTTAACAACTTAAATCACTGATGTGCAGAGTGGAGCAGAGATTCTGGTGGATGACTTTGATCCGGAAGCTCATGCTCAACAGACTTTGGCTCAGAAAGCTGAGGATGCCAGGCATCATGCTGCCCGCATGCTGCGTCAAACCAAGGTGCACCCCTGATGCTTTTCACTAAATCTCATGACAAATGTCAACATGTCATTGTGCTACTGCATTTTGAGTGTTACAAGCTGTATATGCTGCAAGGTGAAATCTGCAGACTTGCAAGCATGTTCGCTCTGCATTGAGGAACATGTTGTGGTGCAGGCAATAGACGTCATCCAGTCAGTGCAGAAACAGCAGCACGCTGAGAGCCTGGCAAGTATTCAAAAAGCAGATAGATCATGATGTAAAGCTATGGCGGCCATCTAGCTTGCTGTGAAATCTGTGAATTGCATGCATGTGGCCCAGGGTATATGAGTCACCTATGCTATGGGTCTGTAATCCAACTAGAGCTTGCTGATTGTAAGGTCCATCTCATCATTAGTGACGCTGAATCCTACTTTCTTATACATGTTCTTGCCTTGATCAGATGCATTTAGCACTACTCGAGTGCACCCAATAGATTCAAGATACTCAACTGCTTTTCGCATCATCTCAGCAGCAACACCCTGCAGCAAGGCCCTAGTTTGCATTTTTCAGGTCAGTAACTCTGTCACGGGGCATTAGCAGCAGATTCATTGTAAACTGCAAAGAATTGGTGCAATTCAGGCAACCTTTTCCATACCTTTTTGCGATGCTCGCTGTCTACCCACACGCCCCAAATGTAGCCAGTCTTCCTATAGCAATCAGGTGCAGCTGGTACCACAAAGGTGTTGTGCCAAGTGGCAGCGTGTTCAAGTGGGTGATCATACTTGTTTAGATGACACACAGTCCTCTTGCTCAGTGTGAGATTGGATGCTGTCATTTCACAACTCTGCATGCACTGCAATACCTGATTGCAGTGAAAACCCTGGGGTACAGGCCATGAAGCATGTGCATGCTTGCTGACCCAATTGGTGTTCCATCAACTTCTGCAATGATGGTGTTCAGCTGATAATGAGCTCGAGCCTCCTGTATGAAGACTATGCACTGCTGCTCCCTGTCAACACCAAAAGCCAGCTCACAGATACAATGATCAGAGTAACACAAGACGCGCTGCCCACTGGCAGCTGCAAAAGAGTAACAATGCTTGCAATGCGGGACTAACAGTTGATTACTTGTCAGGAATATGATCCTTTGTAGGGATGTTCATTGCCAGCAACATGTCGGTGAAATGCCTGACGACCAGGGTGTCATCATGCGGTGTAGCAGCTCGGAACGTGATGGGAGACATGCCGAGAAGAAAGCGGTTTGTAAATGGCATATAGACTGTACAGGGGACCCTTGACGTACGCTCAAGCTCAAAAATAGTGTGTGGTCATCGGAAAGCGCAGAAGATGCCCAGGGAAATCAAGTGGAGATGCATGATATAAGATGGTCAAAACGCCAGGTACATTATAATACTACTGTCACCCATGTTACCATCACCCATATCACCCATAATACTGCCAACCACATAGCTGACCCGTACGGACTTCAGGCGTGAAGCACAGTCAGGCTGGCATAAACAGCCGTAACGCACAAGTGCGCGCGAGCGTTTTGCATGACGTTATTTTTTGGCACAATCTCAGGCTCGAGATCGATCACAATGCACTAGGTTGCGCATGCCAGCTGATGCGTTCACTCACACACTGTAAAGGCATGCCCAGCATATGTCAAGATGGTCAGAACGAGAGCGTCTTCAGAAAGTTTTGTTTCAACTTCCACAGCGGAACCCGCTCTTGCCAAGACTCAGGTCCTCACAATATGGTGTGTTACGCTTGATGGCACAAATGCTCGTGGATGTGTGTTGCGCTGTCAACTTGCGGGGTGGTCGTTGATTTCATGAAGCTGCTGTAGGTTCAACCGCTTCGCGACAGGCATCTACCTGACATTGCCATACACCTTGAGCGTGTTCATGGTGCGATCGTTTGTAGGCAATCCAGCTTCAGAAGAAGAAGTCGGTCGCAACACCGGAATCCTAGTAAGTTTTGTTGCATGGACATCCTGTGTTCAATAATCACTGTCTACATGCCTCACTCCCGCCAGTTGTCTAATTACCAGGGGTTCATGTGCAGGCAGCAGCAGCGTCTGCAGGACAGACCTTGAGCGCATTCATGTGGGGTGCAGTGAGTGACCGTGTTGGCAGGAAAGTAAGTCAATGAAGCCTGTATAGCTTGATGTTGGCATTATTGGCTGCAGTCCGCTCCTTTTAAGCCCTGATTTGCATGGCTGCAGCCTGTACTGATGGTGGGCAACATGTCAGCCTGCTTGTCTGTAACCGCCCTGGGGCTGGCACCAAATTACCCTGCAGCTGTAGCGTCACGTTTTATTGGAGGACTGTTCACTGCAGCTTCAGGAGTGTGAGTCTTGTTCTCTCTGCAGCTGTCCCCAGAAGTTCGACTTGATCTTTGGACCACTTCCCCTGCCACTTCAAACAGCAGCTCTCATGTCCCTTGAGCCATTTGCTCATCCTGCAATCAAGACAGTGTTTTGTCGCATGCAAGACTAACAGTCGTACTGTCTTGCCAACAAAGCAACACAATGCCCAGGGCCATCTCCAGACTGCATCTGCCCTCAGACAAGCACACTCTGCCACTCACATGAGCAAGGCACAGATGCTCAATTGAGTCCACCATGACACTGTTTCTGCAGTGCTCTCAAGTCCATCATTGCTGAGTCATACGGTCCTGTTGGCCAAGCCAAGGTGATTGGGTACACCACAGCTGGCTACAGCATAGGCGCTATAGCTGGGCCTATTATTGGTGGTGTGCTAGCAGTGCCATGTGATCATGTGTTGTCCAACTCAAGCTTGTGTAATCAAGGTGCTTGGCTGCTGGACAGGTATTGACACGACCCACGTGATGTTTTGCTTTTTGTTGTGATCATGCGTGAGAATGGTTGTGCAAGCCATAAATCTGAAGTGCACTCCATGTCTAATGATGTCAAAAGGTTGGTTGGTAGCATGGCGTGCAGCTTGGATGCAGATGCGATTGCAAGCCTAGCAGGCAGCCAATACACTTTTCATCATCTTGTCTGCGATGTCGTACATTTGGAGCCTAGAAATATGTCTTGATGACCGTTGCCTTATCATGACAAGTGACTCTGACAAACCCTGACTCATTGCTGCAGGCCATTCCTGCTGCCTTGCTTGGTGTCCGCCTGCATGTCAGGTCTGGCATTCTTGAGCAACCTCTGCCTCATGCTAGAGACCAACCCACGCTTTACAGCTGCTCAGTACACAAAGCTGAGCACCGATATTGAAGCCAGCCCTCCCGCACTACAGTCGCTGCGAGCGCCAGCCACACTGGAACCAGATGAATGCATGTGTCAGAATGAGACCTGTCTGCTTCATTCAAAAGACAATGGTGCTGGGTCAGCGGTGCAATCACAGGCGCAGCAGCGATCATCTGAGCTGCAGTGTCATACAGAGGCAGAGACAGCAGACAAGGAAAATCTGGTAGCTTTCAGCAATCAGGTCAGGAGCTTCCATCCATCAATGGCTGTCAGCCCAAATACACAGTCTCTGCAGCCACCTGCCAGCATATCTGACAATGGCCAGGTATTTCAGCCAACACATCAGACAGACACAGGTGATGTACAGCTTGCAGTGCTCACATCAGCAGCAGAGACAAGTCAGACAAGGTCATCACAATCAAGTCTACTAGAACAGCCTCAGCAGTGGTCTACCCATGGAGCAGTCCACCAGCATGGTGTTGCTAAATGCATGGATGCTTCTGTGTCTCCAAGCGACGGGAGTCATGACGGTCATCATGACCGTATTGGTGATGAGCATTCTGATTGTGAAGACAGTGTTGAACTTAGTTCTGAAAAGCAATATCTGCTATCAGGCAGACGGCGAACATCCAGTCAAGAAGAGGAGGGGGAGGATCAGCAGCAAGATCTGGAAGATCATGCAGTCATTTGTGACATAAGTGATGCCAATGCACGGCAGCATCATGACAAACCCTGGTACAAGCAAGGGAAGGTTGTGGTGTGTCTGACAGGCTGCGCTTTGATTACCTTATGTAAGAACTACCTTGATGAGCTGGCACCGGTTTTTGCATCAGCAAATCCCAGGGAGGGTGGCTTGGCATTGTCCACTAGTGAGTTTGCCTGGCCTCTGTCTTTTGGTGGACTGACACTCATGCTGTTTTCTGTCTTTGTCTATCCCAAAGTGCAGAAAAAGTATGGCCTGCTCAAGTGCTGCCGAGCTGGACTGTTGATCTCAGTGTCTACCACTTTTATTGTTCCAACTGCACATTTCTTTGTGAGTCATGCATGGGTTGTCCAGGCCTTCATGTTTCTGGCGTTGGGCATACGCAGTATATCCAAGATCATGTCCTTGAGTAGCTCAACCATCATGGTAAACTCTGTGGCTCCTATGAAACAGATTGGGTCTGTCAATGGGGCTGGTCAGACTTTCAATGCTCTGGCAAGGTCTGTAGGTCCTCTGATAGCTGGTGTTCTCTGGGGTCAATTTGCAGGAAGTGATATCGCTGGGAAGCAGTATTTGCCATTTTTGATTGGCACAGTAGCTTTGCAGATACCGCTTTTCCTGTACATGCGTATAGAATTGAAGCAGTGATGTGGTCTTCTGAAATGTTTGTACTATGACTACGTAGTATACTGTCTCTTGAGAGTGTATGTGTTTAGCTTTAACGAGGTGTGGTATGGGCATTTGTGGGTTTGTTTGCTGCACAGCAGTGATCACATCATCAAATGTGCAGCTTGGTAGTTCCTTTTAATGACTAGTTTTGGAGGCTGCAGGTATATCGTTGCTGTTACAGCTCAATGTTAGCATGCAGCGGCTCGTTCTGCCTTCTAAGGCTTGGTTTTTGTCACATGTTTGGGCATATTTTTACGGTGAGGCAGCGGCTCATATGAGATTCGGATGACACGTCTATTCAAACCCGCACATTTACTGAAATGATAGCAGCTTACACATGTGGCTTAAACCACTCGAGCAGTGCATCACGCTGACGCTGCTTTCTTAGGTGCGTCATCTGTAAGAGACTGATCGAAAGAAACCACACTTCTGTGAATGATATCTGCGCATTCCATGATTTGGTCCTCCTTCATGGTCAGAGCTGGTGCAAAACGAATGATGTCTCCATGCGTGGGCTTGGCCTGCAGCACCAACATTGCACAGACTATGTGCCAAACTGTCAGTTCTCATCATGCATCTAAAACGAAGCAAAATGTTGAGTATACAGCGTCAAGCAGATATAGTAGTGCCCGTAGTTTCTGTATTTGAGGCAGTGCTACACGATATGCTTCATGCAGATCATGATGACAAATCCCAGGGATCTGTTCAGTTGCACACCAAGTATCACTACTAACAAGTGCATGTTACTTGATATGCACAGCACTGTGCTGCTGCTCCACAGTAACATTTCTTTGAAGACATCTCATGGATCTTTCTCTTGTGCTGAAAAGCAGCGTTTGTTTGGTTATTGACATGTCAGCATCCAGTCTGTCATATCTGTTCAGCAAGTGAGCCTTGAGTACGCCACTTACCAACAAACCAGAGTCTTCATGCAGACGTCATAGGCATTGACGCCGCCCTCCTCTTTGATCACAATGGCATTTAGCAGGCCCTTTCCTCACACCTGTGGTGACATCAAAACGCAACAGTCAGTTAAAATCATCTATGCCTTCAAATTCAAATCCTGCACCTTGCAGCATCAAGCCTTGTCCACAAAAGGATTCAAGAAACTGTACAAGACAGGGACTAGTATTCATGTAAGTCGTATGTAAGGGCAATACATGACTGCAATGCAGGAGTGTTGCAAGCTCCTTAGTGCTGCTGAAGCAGCTTATCTAGCTTGTCTGGATCCACTAGCCACATGCATCTAGCAGACACCTACATTGCAAACAAGTGCAATCACCGCTCACCTCAATATTTCTCACCGCTGTGACACGCTCTGAAAAATGCTGCAGGCTCCTCAGCAGTTGCCTGAGGAGCTTGCCCAGCTTGTCTGAGTTCTGAGCTAGCTGCTCCTCCACCTGTACCTCTAAAGCTGGCTTGGCTGTTCTAGCAGCTGTTTCGCTCCTGCCATTGTACCGCCACGCTGCCCCCTGCACTGGTCAACACAACCTGTCATCATGTAAAAGACTGCAGACAAGACTCAACGCAAGATGGGCAAGGCAGGTTACAGCAGTGAACAAAGTTTTCACCTATCAGAGGTTGTCTTGGCATGCTGAAGTCCAAACAATTGGCAGATCAGCGATATGGGGCACAGATGCAACCACATGTGCTAACCATGCTGTGCTACACTTGTTCAATGACTGCATGTTGTCAGATGATGTGCTGCTCCACTTGCATCAAGTGCAATGCACTGTGCATGTGCATATGTGCTGATCTATGTCAAGTTGTCCCCTGCAAGCTGTTGTAGACATGCGTCATTTAGAAGTTCAGGGTGCAGCTGGCAATAATTCCGGTGGGTCAACCTCCTTACATAAATACCTGGGCTTAAAGCATTGGGAAGCAGCATGTGTCATTGCTGAGACAAGGACCCCTCAACCATGCGTGCAGCGCCTTGGTCTTCAAGCCATTTCTTGACTGACTTGAGCTCTTCCATGACTAGGCACAAAGCCAGTCTGGACATATCATCCACTGCGTGCGCTGATCCCACCGGGCTGTGAATCTGTTTTGCCACAGTGCTCTGTTCTGAAGAAGCCCATTGGAATGGTTGTGACAATACAGGTAGTCCTGTGAAATGAGGACCAAGAAATGCTGTGACAACTTCGTCCGTCATGTAATCACCAGCTGTCCAGGAGCTGTACAAGTTGCCAGAGCAGCCCCGATGCTGACACAAGACAGCTTGCCCTCTGTAATTGATTGGGATGCGGGAGAGCATTAGCGCGCAGTGTCGGCATGGCGGGAAGCTTATTCCAATATAGGGATATCTGCATGGGGGATGCTGTTGCAGATAGAACAATTGTTGCACCTCAGCATGGACTCTGAGGCTACAACTAGATGGCAGGTCAAAGATGTTGTAGGCGTCAGCTTCATCAGCTTTAAGGCCTGCACTAACCAGATGCGCTCTGCTTAAACCTGTCTCAGCCTGTGTCTTCAGGTCCAATCCCATAGGAGAATTGGCCAATACTTCCCACATCACCCATGCTTCAATGTCATGTATGTGTGAAAACACGTCCCAGACCCATGACATATGCCTGACACTACCACCTTTCAGCAAGCTAGGCAAGGACTGGTACAGATGGGAGCCAGCATTGTTAAGGCAGGCCTGCTGCTCTTTAACCCACTGTCTGGCAATTGACCGTTGAGCTCCTGCATGACGGTAACAATAAGCTTGGCACATGCTAACCCCAAAATGATTGCAGACAGTCTACTGTTTCAGGTTTATGTTGTTGATAATTGTACTGAGGACGAGCACATCAGCAAGCTTGACACAGCAGAATTTGCGCATCACCTGGAGTGACAGTCTCAAGCTGTTTGATGTATTCCCTCCAAAGGTTGGCAAAGAAAGCTATCATGTCATCACGGAAGGCTTTGTCTGGTCTTTGGCCCTTTCTGCACAGCACCTGTGCCATCTTGTTGGCGACAGAGGCTTTCAGGGTTCTGTCCCAAGCTTCATGCACAAGGCGCCACACCTTGTTACCATCCCAGCGTCTTCTCCAAGGCTTCTGAGCTTCAACAATACAAATGGCGATTCTGCTCATTTGCTTGCTGAGCTCCCTTGTTCGCAGCCTCAAGCCATCCAAGTCAATTCCATGATCCTCTCGTAGCACCAATATTTCAGAAGATCCAAATGCCTCAAATTTGCTGATGCATGTCTCCAGCTCTGCTGAAAAGCATGCATCAGAAAGCAACATTGGATGGGCTTCCTCTGCAAACTGGATTGAGACTTTTGGTGAGCCTTCCAGATGCCAGCTGCCTTCTGCCCATCTGTACTGACGCGCAGCTGCCTCAGCTGTCAGGGTCTCACACTGCTGATCACCATTGGGATCAAAGAGCTTCAGCTTGAAATGCGGGACAAAGACCAGCAATGTGTCAGCCACTCTTGTCAGGTCCATCCACGTGCTCATGTCAGCCTGTAGGCTGCTGTGCACGCCTTGGTTGCTGGTGCAGACTAGCCTGCCAGAGGATGCATCTGGATGCTGAATGACTGATGTGCAAGTGTATTGACCAGTCAGTATGCTGGCTGTAGCATTGAGACCTTGATGACTGGGCCACGCTGTTTTCCGCTGTTCTTCATTGAATGCGTTCACAGTGTTGTAAACTTCTAGCACAAATCTGTGGAGAGGTTCACTGGCCTGCATGGCCCCCCTGAGAGCATGGATGGCCCAAGTTCCTGCAACATGCTGCTAAAATGGAGTCACCGTAGCAGACTTAAGCTGCTGCACCAGCAAGTATTTGATTGAGTACCTGTCACATGGTGTTCGTGGGGACTGTCCTTGTGCTGTGCTGATATGATGCTCCGCAAAGTTTGGCTGCTGTTGGCCAGAATATGGTCTATTTTCAGATTCTCTGATCTAAAGCCAATAATTGCTGCCAGCTGACCCACACTGCAGTCGCTGCGCAATTGCAGCGTCTTTGCTGCAGCATACCAGTTGGTTGTGTATGTAAACCTGAAGGTGGTGCGTTTCGTCATCACAGGTGGACCTGCAATCATGAAAGACAATTGACAGACATGGCAGGTAAACGCTGGATCCTATACACTGCTGGTGGTTGTATCCACAGTAATGTATCAGGACTGGTTGTACAAAGCATGCTTACGCCCCTCATAGCAAAGCAGCAGGTTGATATCAAGCTGAGTGCAGCCTGCTGCTGCAGATGCCAAACCCAACCAAAGCATGCAATTTGGTGCTGTGTATAAGATGATTTTATATGCACAAATGCCAGGACTCACCTGTCTGGGGCTGATTCTTCTTGCACTTGATCTTGACCGCTTTCTGACTTTGTTTGGCTTAATCAAGCCTGCAAGGTAGACATACCAAGGAATCCTAGACAATTCCAACCAAGTGCATGAGCCAAATGCATGCAAAGATAGCTTATTTCGTACTCAGGCAAGTCCATAGACGGTATCACTTGTTGCAGGAACAAGAGATGGAAGTAACTCAAGGGCGTGGGAATCAGGTTTGGTTTAGCTGACAAGCCGAGCGTGAAAGCCTGCCACACAGCTGTGGATCATTAATCAAATCTTTTGCAGTGACGGGGTTTCGATGATTCGCTGGTGTCGTATCGATAGCTAAATCAGCATTGGTTTTGACGGGCTGACCGCCTGCAAGCGTTTCATATTTCTAAATCAGTAGGTGCATTAAGCTGCATGAGAAATGTGGCTGGTCTGGCTGGTGCAAAGACTGTGGTCGTCTGATGAAGTCTATATACACGTATGCATGCACATATATGTGTATGTACATGTACATGCATACTCATCGTAGGTTTGTATTTGAGAACATGCATGACAGCATGAATTGAGTTGAATGATGCGACAGCTGACTCTAATTATGTTGCACAGTGGATGCAAAGATTCGCTGCACATGTGGTGTACACCACAAGTAGATGGCTATCTGCTTGACGCTGTTGAAGAGCACCGCTCAACAAAAAGTCTACTGATGATCAGCTGGTCAGCTGCAAAGCATATCATCTGTCAGTAAGCCTTGCTAGACTCCTATGCTCTGTGTGAGAAACAATCAAGACTTGCAGTACTGATGTCAAATGACTTAGCTGTGAGATCTAGACCATGCAACATACGTTACAAGTAGGAGTGCTTGTTTGTCAGTTGAGAAAACTGACAGAACAGCAGTGCAGGATGAATGCGTAGATGCACCTGGCAAAAAGATGTTGAGGCCAGTTGTTGCAACTTTCAGCGACATTCAAAAGGAGCTATCATGCTGACACAGCTTGCTTTGGAACATCAGCAGTCAAGGAGTCATCAAATGATGTCACAACCTTGTGAATGATGTCTGCACATTCCATGATTTGGTCCTGCTTCATTGTTAGAGCTGGTGCAAATCGTATGATGTCCCCATGTGTTGGCTTGGCCTGCAGCACCAACGTATGCTTTGGGTGATGAAAGCAAAATGATGAAAGTCAGATGTCAGCCTTAAGCACTTTCTGGCAGAACATCTGAATTATTGTCCTAATTGAATGGGATTGAGGGATTGTACTGAGCAAATGGGCTGCATGTTGCCACATCACAGCATCATGCGTCAACCTGCTACTGCTTGATTGTACAGCACATATCCGGGGGAGAAAGAAACAGATGCCGCTGCTTGTAGCAGAGACAGCTCTGCATGCACTCAAAGCATAAAGCCCTTGAAGGTCGCTTACCAGCAGACCAGAGTCCTTGAGCTTCATGCAGACATCATAAGCATTGACGCCGCCCTGCTCCTTGATCACAATGGCATTTAGCAAACCCTTCCCTCGCACCTAAGGGGAGAATGAGGATTGAGCAATAAGACAGCTGACACCAGATGCAGAATTAGATAGGTGTTGGCAGCAATCATGCAGTCTAAACACAAGCATGAAAGCAGCTCTTAACTTGCTGCAGCATACCCAGCTTCACCAGGCAGAGACACACAGCACAGGATCTTAAGGTGTGCTCTCAGCACAGCAGCCTGTCTTAGCTGCAGCTCAAATTCATGCAATGTATCTGACTACTCGTGCTCTAAAGCATCTTGCAAGCATCTGAATTCCACTTCAGTCTGTTGATCTGATGTCATGCATCACCATAATTACCTAAACACATAAGCAAACAAGCAGTAGCTTAAAACTGTTCTTACC
>JAABUO010007283.1_pt1 | contig 12637 bp, 16 predicted proteins | sample 5559291 | NCBI WGS metagenome assembly JAABUO01 (sample SAMN10711878, study PRJNA513372) | rock metagenome | isolation source: Antarctica rocks | place: Antarctica: Victoria Land, Finger Mt sud
GCCCGCAATGCTGCCAAATCAGCAACAGATGCAGATTTGCTAGCTCAGGTAAGCTGTGTAACAAGCTGTAAATGACATTGACTACACCAAGACTGGATTCCTTGTCATGACCATTGCATCATGCTAGCCAGGCCCCTATTGTTCTGCAATCTACGTGTTTGGCAATCTTTACAGCTTTGAGTTGTGAGCACCTGAGCATTGCTCAAGGACTCCAGCAGCCAGCTATGCCATTGCATGCTTGTCAACAACACACATCTGTAAACGCGTTTTCATCAGCTGCTGCCGAGTGCTGTTGAGGTTGCGCTGCTGCTGCAGATGCCTCTCACGCATGGTCGTATGCTGTATTGTTGCAGCAAGCAAATGGTGCTGGAAGAGGCTGAGGAGGACCCATGGATTTGAGGAGGCTGAGATAAGCAAGCAGCACTACAGTGACCCTTGAAGAGTTTTGCCTGTATTGGGAAGCTGCAGGTCATGCGCATAAGACAGCTTGCAGCAATGGACAGACTGATGTCACGCAGGAGTTCTGTACATCATGATGAGCCATCAGCTTGAATGCAGTGCGTGGCTTGTGACCTGTACGTTCAGTACACAAGGCCTGTACACGTGCAGCTGAATTCAATGCCCAGTACCTTTGTGACTACCTGGGTGACTTGTCATACCAATTTTCAGCTGTTTCCTTTGCTCTTTCTGTTCAGATGTGCTGTAGCTACATGCTATGGGCCTGTTCTCCATGAATCAGGCTAGATCTGGAGTTTAGCAAACTAAGTCCTTTGTGTTTTATGTTGGTTTTAGCAGAGCAGTAATAGCTGTATGTATTTGTGTTACATGCATGCAAGTTCGTTTGATGAGTTGCAGAACCTTGTGTGCAACTGAATCAGATTAATCAAATATAATTTCTTCAGTACGTTCCTGACAATGCACATGCTTCAGCTTCTTTAAGCTACAACAAGTTAGGTTCAGGACTTCAGCTGGCTTCAGCCTGTTACGATGCAGACAAACAACTTAGTCAAGATCAGGCTAGTCTTCAGCCATGTACTTACCGAAAAACAGGCGTGAGCTTGCAGATGTCCAGCTCTTTTTTCAAGCCTGATTGCTCCATCAGCAGATCATCAGGCTGCAGGCGTTACACTGTCCGTCGCCTAGAGTCGCTAGCTGCACATATGCCTGCGCCTGCGTGGAAGGCTCCAAAGGCACTGAAACTTCTCGGTTCGGACAATTTTGCTCGCATATTTGGACCAGATCAAGCAGCGAATGCTTCTTTGTTCAGACCAAGCTAAGATTATGATATGGAAGCGACGCTATCTTGCAACGCCTGCCACATCACAATAGCAGCAGATTTTGAGGTGATCCGACAGTACACGACTGCTTCAATGAACAGCAGGTCTCAGACCTGGCAGCGGTCTGCTTTCAGGCGGACCTTGCGGGTGCAGCACGGCCGATCAGCCACCCACACGAGCTCCGGGAAGGAGCTCAGTATAGACACACAAGAACCCATGCAACCGTGTGTTCGTCCAGTACAGGTGTGCTTCGTGTGTTGGCAAGCCAGCTTAAGCTCTTCCTGTGTCAAAAGGCTTGAGCATCTGCTCCTGCATGCTGAATAGATGCAAGCGATCTGCAGGACGTGCCTACAGTATCAATCATTGCAGTGACAACATACCACAGCAGCAAAGCCGGCAGCTTCATGAGGTTGGACCCGACATCAGCTTGCTTGCAGAAGAGCTGCAGGGACAGTGGCATAAAAAGTTGAACAGACATCTGGTTCATATTCTGATCAAGCCTTACAGCAACTGCAAGGTCTGGTGGTCATGTGATCAGTGCCCACAGGGCTTTCCACACATTTGGGAAGCCTTTTTGCACAGCCGGAGCCAAGGGGCAGGCTGTCCATTTCGCTCAGGCACGGCCGTTTGTCAGCACAACACACTGGCCACAAAGGCACCACAGGTTGCACTGTTCTGGGATGCCAAGAAGAACCATCCATTGTCACCAGACCAAGTGACTGTCTTCAGCCGCATGAGGGCTCATTGGAAATGCAGCAATTGCTTGTATGAATGGCAGACTTCAGTCCTCAACAAGACATGTGGTAAGACTGGGTGCCCCAAGTGTGCAAAGGCAAATCGCGGCAGGCAAGCAGACGGCACTAGGCAGAAGCATCCTACTTTTGCAATTGCACAGCACGCCTTGCTGAAGCAGTGGGATCACGACAGAAACAAAGAAAATGGTAACTACCCTGACAACACAACATTGCAAAGCAACAAGCTTATTTGGTGGCGTTGCCATGAGTGTCCAAAGGGCAAGGTACATAGCTGGCAGGCTCCTGCATACAACCGAACCTCTGAGAAGAAGGCATCAGGATGTCCCTTTTGTGCAGGGAAAAATCTTTGCCAGTGCAACTCTCTGGAGACTGTTTGTCCTGATGTTGCTGCTGATTTTGACATAAAAAAGAATGGTGTCAGTCCCGCTGAAGTCACAAGTTCAACACGCACAAAGTACAGCTGGCTGTCAGATAAGCCTGGAGCCAAGAAGCGTTCTGTAGCTCAACGCACACTGTATACAAGGAAGCAAGTCAAGACAATCCGTAGGCGCGCCTGATTTATGTAGACTTATTTGTATTGCGGTCAGCAAGGCTGTTTGTCAGGAAGAAAGCGTGTCAATGTATGCGACGCCCTGCTACTAGTCCTTTGATTGCTTTGACTTGCAGCTCATGTCTGCTCCTAGGCCTGCAACTCATGTTGTGGCAGGCCCGTTCATGGTGTATGTGACATTTCCCTGAATTGTCTGGTGCAAACATTTGTCAAGGTCTCATTGCCTATTCGATGCCTCTTTTTAAGCCAAGTTCACATTCGAGACCAATATTAAGGCGTTTGTGCACAGTCAAATCAACTATGTCTTGGCAATACAGCGCCTTTGCTTCAGGGATATCACTGTGTTCGCCCACTGACATGATATGTTAATTTCGTGACGCCCTCATGCCATGCACCTAGCTGTGCTTGTCTGGAATCAGCGTCGTTCTTGACTGCTGCAAAAGTACTATGCTGTGCAGTAATATTGGCGCCATTAATGGTACAATCACGCAAGCTAACTGTACTACATAGTTGCAAAATTCCCAATCGGGTGCAGGCATCCCTTGCAATTGATTGATGTGAACTTTCAGATTCTGGAAGGTATGCTAGCGTGGTGGTAAACGAAAATTGGGCAAGCGTGTTGTCGTGAATTATCGTAAAGTTTACCATGTTGGAAAAGGTCGAAAAAGTCCGCTTCACGAAAAACATGACTGGAGCTCCCTTTTGGGAGTTTTGTATCCAGCTTGATGCCAGAATGCATCATTTTGGTCTCAGCCATGGGTATGCCTCTGTCAATGCTGATCATCACCCATCATCAATACTCATGCCGGCACAGGTAAGGCAAGCAACGTTGTTAACACTGCATGAGACAGGACAGGCATCTTGCACAAGGGTAGTGTGCTCTCAATGCAGAGGTGCAACAAGGCGTCTGCACATACTGGATGGTTGTCACATTTGAATAACTCCATTGTTGGGTCCTGTGATCCTCACGCTGCAGTTTGGCTTTCAATCTGCCTTTGCTTGGATTCTGATTTTACAAAGTTGAGGCAGAGGCAGCAGTGGCGGGTGACATCACAACCTCAAGTGGCACGCAAGACCTGAGCTGTGCCTGTTGACCACATCAGGCACAGCCGCTCAAAAGCGAGCTGGGAGTGCAGGCATTTGTGTTACCTGCTGATCTTCCTTGCGACCCACTCACACTGTCATCTCCTCAAGCCCATGCATCAGCTGTCTGTGGAATGAAAAGCTCACTCAAGGTGATGTTCCTAAGTCCTGCATGTCATGACTAAGGTGTTTGAATGCAGGTCACCCTGACATAGGACAGCTAGCACGCTTGCTGGTACCCCAAGTAGGCAAGAGCGGCGATTGTGAGGGCAACCGTTATGTCTGTCCAGTGTGGGTGCATCCTCACAGCAGGCAAGTCCATGGGGACAAGCTGAGCCCAGGGTCCAGGGGAAGCAATTACTACAAAGACATATTCAAGCTGGAGATGACAAGCTGCTAAGTGCATTCTGCTGCCTTTTTGTTTACTGTTCAAACCCCTCAGATATCATCACGGGCAGTTCTCAGGCATCACCGCACAGCTCTGCAGAGGCGAGATGGAACCCTTCTGATGTTTAGAGGCAGTGAAGTGTCTCAACTTGCTGACAGACATTAGCATAACCCCAACAGGGGCGGCAGCTCTTGCACTGCCAGTGCAAGGTACTCCAGCCAGAAAATCTGTCAGGCATCACTACCCTAGCGCAGCTGGTATGACTCACAGGCTGAGTGGGTATTGAGATTCTTAGAATTACAGGCAACTATGAGCTTGACAGTATGCTGTTGTTGATCTTTTCTGGCACAAGTTGGTCAGTGTTGCTGCATCTTGATCACTGTCATCTTGACGGGTGCATGCTGCAGTTTGTGCAGCACTTGAAAAGCTTTGGCAAACTGAAATCAGGCAGCTGCACCTATGTGGACAGTTTACAAATATGGTAAGGATTGACATAAGTGATGCTAGCTACACTTGTCACACGTTGTGCCTGTTCACCTTTGATGCGTGCCATGGCACAGCTGTGCTTGTCTGGGCTGATATGGGCGCTGAGATGAACTTACACTCATGCGCATCACCAAAGCAATGCACAATACCGGCGTCATATCAGTCACTTTGTGAACAGCGCAAGCTTACCAACGCCCCTGTGAAGATGGCAGGATGAAGCCTGCTCTCACATGGTGAGCTTTCCAGCAGTGCAGTCAGTCATCAACTTCATATGAGACAGGCACGAGTGCCTGCTCTTGCAAACATGACTTCCTTCAAGCATTGGCTTGTCCATAGAATGTCAGCTTGCTGGCTGCCAAGATGTGTGCACCCCTACCTGTCCCTCTTGCATGCTGTGACAGAGAAGTAGGCTCAGGTCGACAAGCAAATGTTGTGTGCAGACATATGCTGCATGAGGCGATGCTGCTGACTGAGGCTGCAGCATGTATGTGTGACTTTACATGTCTGAGTGTGTTCATACCATTAATACGCTTGGCTAGCCAGAGAGCTAGCGTGTGGCAGAAATGTCATAGACATAATTGCTTGGTGATATTTGAGCTCGTCTCTTTGGCATGGGCAGGCCCTGCATCCCATCTGGAACACTTGCAATGATGATGAGCCAGAGACAATCTGATGTGTTGTTACGCAGGATTGGCAGAAGGCTGAGTGTGCTGCACAACATTTAGAGTCTGCAGCAAGCCCTAGGCAACCATGTGTACATTCCACAAGTGCTTTAGACACTTGACAGCTCCAAGTAAGAGTGCCAACAATAGAGTCAGGTGCAAGATTTTCCGTAAGCACACGTGCATTACTATAAGAGGGAAACATTATGGAGGGACACACAGCCTTACTGATAGCGTTTATTGTTTTGGTGTGCTGATGGCACCAAGCTAAGCATGCCTAGTAAGCCTGAGCTTGCAGATGTCCTGCAGGGCATCCAGCTCTTTTTGTAAGCCTGTAGCTGATGTTGACTTTATTGACAGATCATCCAAGACAGGCTGCAGGCGTTAGCTGGCGTTACACTCTAGGATCAGGGGCTGCGTGAAAGAAACTGCAACCTCCCGTTGGCATGCTTCTGCTCGCATACTTCGACAAGACCAACCAGCGAGTCGTCTTTGCTCAGACAACGTTAAGATCACGCTATGGAAGCGACGCTGTCTTTCAACGCCTGTCACGTCAGGTGTGTCCAGAGCAGCAGACTCGGAGATGAAACGACAGTTCAAGACTGTTGTTTCAAAGCAGGTCTCAGACCTGGCAGCGGCCTGCTTTTAGGCGAACCTTGCAAGTGCAGCACAGCGTCAGGCGGCTGACCAGCTACCCACACGAGCTCCAGCAAGGAGCTAAGTGTAGACACAGAAGGAGCTGTGCGACCGTCTGTTCGTCCAGTTCAGGTGTGCTTCTTGTGTTGGCAAGCCAGCTTAAGCTTATCGTATATCAAAACGCTTGAGCATCTGCTCTTGCATGCTGAATAGATGCATGCATGCAATTTGCAGGGCATGCCTACAGCATCAATGATAGCACTGGCAACACACCACAGCAGCAGGGCCAGCAGCCGGATGAGGCTGGACCCAACATCAGCTTGCTTACTGAAGAGCTGCAGGGACAGTGGCATGAAAAGTTGAATAGACACTTTGGCCATATTCTGATCAAGCCTTACAGCGCCCGCAAGGTCTGGTGGTCATGTAACCAGTGCCCAGATGGCTTTCCACACATTTGGGTAGCCACTGTGCAGAACAGGACCCACGGGAAAGGCTGTCCTTTGTGCTCAGGCACGGCCGTTTGTCAGCACAACTCACTGGCCACAAGGGCACCACAGGTGGCATTGTTTTGGGATGCCAGAAAGAACCATCCATTGTCACCAGACCAAGTAACTGTCTACAGCAACATGAGGGCCCATCGGAAATGCAGTGTCTGCTTGCATGAATGGCAGGCTGCAGTGATGCAAAAGACACGTGGCAAGACTGGGTGCCCCAAGTGTGCAAAGGCAAACCGTGGCAGGGAAGCAGACGGCACTAGGCAGAAGCAGCCTACTTTTGCAATTGCAGAGCATCCCTTGCTGGAGCAGTGGGACCATGACAGAAACAGCAAGAACGGAAATTTCCCTGCCAATACAACATTAAAAAGCCACAAACGCATTTGGTGGCTTTGCCATGAGTGTCCAAAGGGCAAGGTACACAGCTGGCAAGCTACCCCAAACAACCGAACCTACCCCAGAGGATCTGGATGCCCTTGCTGTGTTGGGCACAAGCTGTGTGAGTGCAACTCTTTGGAAACTGTTTGTCCTGATGTTGCTGCTGATTTTGACATCAAGAAGAATGGTGTCAGTCCTGCCGAAGTCACAAGTTCGACACACACAAGTACAGCTGGCTGTCAGATGAGCCTGGGGCCAAAAAGCGATCCGTGCATCAATGTACATTGTACACAAGGAAGCAAGTCAAGACAGTCAGTGGACGTAACTGATATATGTATATGGAACAGGTGGATAAATGCATTGCGGTCAGCAAAACCTGTTGCCTGTCAGGAGGAAAGCATGTTAGTGTATGTGGTGCCCTGCTACTAGCCTAGTCTTGCTATTGGTCCTTTTATTGCTCTGACTTGCAGCTCAAGTTTGCTCCTAGCTAGGTATACCTATAGGCCTGCAACTCATGTTATGTCAGGCTTCTTTCAGTGGCCTTTCGTGCACTTGAAGTCTGCCTACCTGACTTCAGCTAGCGCAAAACTTTGTTCAACAGGTCTGAAAATGGATGCCAAATGAGGGGCTGGACGAGGCAAAATGCCTATGAAACAAGCATTTCCTGAGATACTTCCCTGACCGGGCAGGATCAGCAATATTGAGGAACTCTGCTACTAGTACTGTGTGTGAAAGGAAGTGATGAGCATCACGTTTGTCCTGGATATCATTGTACACAGGGCAGTCCAAAACAGAAAGTGAAGCTCACTTTTGGCTGAGCAAATGCAAGAATCACATCTAAGTAGAACTTCGTTTGTTGTGCCATTCCTGACAACCAACAGCTGTCACAGAACCTGACAGTGGAGTATCTCAGCAGCGTCCCTCAAGTTGAGATAAATTGCTCAGACCTCACTGGCATACCTCAAAATTGGTGACACTAGGGTTTCAGAAAGCTGGTATTGTAATGCTGGGTCAGAAAGACACAGAAAAGCACACTGACGTTGCGATGCATGCATGGCCTTCCTAGCAGTAAGCACAAGCTGAGATAATCCATATGTCATGCTCTTGGTTTCATGAACCGTGAAGCCAAGATGTTTATATATATCCTCTCTGTTCAAGTGCACTGAGCTTTGAAGCTTCAACAAAACTTTTCTCGAAGTCAAACACCACCAAAGTCTTGTCTTGCCAAGGTTGACAGTAAGCTGATATTGCTGACAGAAGTTTTGCAAGTGCGTCCAGTTGCTTTCGCTGTCTTGATGCATCAGTACCTGTGATGATCAACAAGTAGGATGAAGACCCACGCTCTGCGTCGTTCACGACTGCAACGTGCGTCACGTGAATCGCAGACGGTTGGAGTCATCAGCCGGTGCATGCCGAGCGACTGGATCAAAAGTTTGAAGTTGCAGAAATGACGCGACGGCTTCCAAGCGCTTTAGCCACGAGACACGGTCTGCGTTAGTGAAGTCTCGGCCTGCCAGATCCTTCAGTACGACTTCCAGCAGGGCCTGCACAGAGACCACAAGCCTGGTGGACAAGCATGGCAGCTCCAATTACAGTGCAGCTGACTGGTGACGCCTTGTCGAGCAGCAAATCAGGGCTGATGTTGCACATAGTAAACAGAAGGCAAGCGCGCTTACGGTGTGCGTAAGTGACATGAAGTGCTGAGCGTCCGCAAGTTCAAAGTCTCTGTAGGTCACAAGGAGCTTAAGCACAATGACAAACACGAAAAAGGTGCTCAGTGCGTAGAGGCTGGGCTTGACGGAAGCGGACATGAGCGCTCTCAGAAGCCTCCAGACCAAGACTACGATGGCACAGAGGGGAGAAGCATGTCACGTGTTTACACAAGGTAAAAGGCCTGACACGATGTGGATAGCGTCTTCACAAGCGTTTTCGAGCTGCAAGCACACAACCGAATTGTCGAACTTTGCAAGTCGGTGTCAGGGTAGCCCAGTTCTTGCGCCTTGAGCGTTTTCTATTCAACCACCGGTTCATGACGACGTAACGACGTAACTACCTTTGCAGGGTTTTGGGGATGCGGGTGATACTCGATTGGGACTCCGGTTCGGGGATTGACAGCAACGTTGACTTTCCTCAGCTTTTCTTGGACGAGGCCTTCGATAGCCTTGTCGAGCGGCAGCTTCCAAACAGCGCGAGTCACCGAACAACGTGCCTTGCTCTGCTTAAAAAAGGCCCGACGGCGTCTCAATACCCACTTGATCTTGCGATGCCCCGTCTTCACCTCGTCTCCTTGTGATCGAAGTCGTCAGCAAGTTGCTTAAAGGTCCGCCTCTGCAGGCTAAGCTCTTTGCTTCGGTGTTTTCAGCTTCAAGTCTTCCAGCAGTTTTGCAAGCACCTATTGCACTGTCCGGAGGTTCAGAGACACCAATCCCGGGAGATTGTCAACCAGAAACCGAGTGATCTGTACACATCGTCGTTATTCACTGGTACGCATATGGTTCAGATATTTGTTCAGCCGCCACATGCATCTGTTGCGCTTTCCGAGAAAACTTTGCGACTTGATTGCACTGTTTGAGGAGACTTCGATAGCTGACATGATCCTGCGCCCTGCAGCACAACGTTGGTGACCGCGATCGCGTCAGTACTAGTACTGTTCATGGAGCCGCCAGCACTGAGCCCAGAAGGCTCAGCAAGCAGCTTCCACTCAGCCAGGGAAGGCTTCGAGCATGACCCTTTCAACAGCAATCAGGTGCAGGTCCCTCAGGGGGATGCAGGCTTAGCGCAGTGGGATGTGTATGCGGAGCAGTTGAAGATACGCATCGACTCCTTCAACAAAGCGTACGAGGTATGGCTGCAGAACAAACCGCTTCATGCAATGTTGCATTGTCAGGGCAATTTCCTACCTGTGCAACATGAATGTTTTGTGCACAGTAGCAACAAGCATCTGAAGAAGAGTGGCCGCTGGATGCTCAGCTCAATGACAAAGCCTAATCCAATAAACTCGCGTCCGCAGGCCGCAAATGCAGCTTACAACCAAGGAGCTGCTCCAAAAAGCTTCACAGGTGCACATAGGAATGCCATGCAAGCAACCGTACAAGACATGCTTGCAGTGCACACCAAGGTGGCCACCATGGTACAAAGGCTCAAGGTGGCCACCATGGGCAAAGACACAGTGTGTGCAATGGACATGGCACATCAGCCAAGTGCACAGGAAGAGATGTAGATGGCACGGCTTGCAGAGTCCATGTAGCGCACGGCAGAAAGGGGGCACGAGGGCCAGAGAGTAAACCCAACTGTAGCTCCGGGCTGCCGCCTTAGGAGACTCCCGTTATGATCGCTGAAAAGCGTAAACTTTTCTTTCTTTTCTAAACCCAACTATGAACATTTTTTTTGTGATTTTGCTGCTGCAAGACCATGACCTGCTTACAAGCTGACGCTTCTGAGGATGCTGCTATATTGTTCCTGTAAGGGTCAAATGCTGCTCCTGATGTGCAACTGTGTCTTACAAAGAGGCTGTTGTATATGCTATTATCTTCAATTTCACTAGGGCTGCCATGCTGTTGCCTGTGCAGACATTCATGCTTCATGTCAGCTTCAATGGACAAACCACATTCTTTGACATGTACAATGTGTTGTAGCTGTAGCTCTAGTGCAAAGGCAAACACGTTTACAAGTTTTTCAAAAGATGTCAGCTTGAAGCTGGGGTGCACCGCTAGTATCCCACAGACTCTAGCTGGATATCATCAATGCAGACCACCATGGTATGACAGTCTGTCAAGAACTTCAAACACAGATCTGTCCAGGAAGCTTTGAGAAAACAGCCTGAAGGCCCTAGGGCAATCGCAACCTTGCCCAATATGCGTTTACTTCTCGTTAAGACTTAGCTCTGTTACACGGTGTGGCTATTCACCAGGCTTTCAATTTAATAGATAAGTTAGTGTGCAACTGTTAGAACTGGAGTCGTTGTGCAAGTTTGCTTTTCAGGAACATGAAGATGCTGACCAGCTGCATGACTTGTGGTGAGCCGACCGTCATTATGATATACTGTTGCTGAGCCTGCAAGCCATGCGAAGGCTTGCTCCTTGCATACTGTGCGAAACAAGACCATTTACGCTGCCACTGCAGCAGATCCAGTTTGATAGTTACCCAAATTGGGGGCAAGCAAGCCCCCGGGGGAACACAATCTCCGAAATCGAAACGACCCGGAGACGCTGCGACTACATGACACGGCGCTGCTCTGTTAGCAGCTGCAGATCGGCCGGTACCCACGTGTATAAGCCTCTCAAATCTTCTAGATATCAGCGAGTCAGGATTCAGAGGTCTTGCCGCATGTCGGCACGTTCCAAGCGCAGACCTGAGTGATCTGTAGGCTTGAACGAGGCACGTCAGCAACACGCCTTTGTGCCTTCTGCTCGAAGCAATTTCTGACGCCCAAAGTCACTGTTACTGCCGTGACAGGAGGGGAGTTGTTGAGCCAGCAGGCGGTGATGAACACGCAGGCAGGCCTTATAAGGCCTTGTGTTAATACACGAGCTTCAGATGCTCTGCGTAACACAGGTCCGAAGTTGCTGGGTATGTCAGACACACAGAATTGACATATTCATATAGCAATATTGCTGGCTTACAGCGAGCCATAGTCACTGATGGGTTACTCACTTTGCAGACAACTTTCTTGCGAAAGATTGCAAGCACAGCAGGTACACTGAGCTCTGCTTCCCAAGCTCAGGCATACACAGGTGACAGGCAACAGCACCCAGTGGTTGGTGTGGTTCTTGTGGTTGCTTTGCATCTTTTGGCGCCTGCATATCACAGACTGTCTGGTGTGTAGAAGCAGTCCATAGAACCAGTCCGTGTGCCTGGAAGGCACATCTTTCAGTGTGTACTTGACAGTCAGCAAGACACTGGAAAATTGCAGGACTTGCTAAGGTAAGTGCAAGACTGGTTTGCTGAGGCAAGTTGCCTCACAACAACCTAGCCAGCTGCTGGTACAGACGTAGAGCCCATCAGTGCACCCACGTCAGTCCGACACAGGCCCTGACCTGCCTCCCAACCAGTCTACTTCTGACTGCAAAGCCACACTCACCCCAAAAAGCCTGTGGAGTGTTGAGCATCTCATTAAGAAGCTGCAAACAGTGCAGATGCATTGTTACAGGTGGGAACAAGGAGGTCATTGTGAACAGAAAGGTTGTGCAATTTCTCAAAGCAATGGTGACTGCCTTGTCCAGCATCATCATGTGCACTCTTGTGCCAGAGGAGCACGCCCAAATCCTAGCTCTGTTGTTAAACTGTTGGAATCTGCTATTCCGGCCAGAGATTCCTGTGGAGGTGAGTCATTCATCAGATTCTGTGCATGAATGGTGCACGCCTCCCTTGCATGATGGCTGTTGCTTCAGTCAACTTTGGCCTTATCAATCATCAACTACTAATTACTGTCTCATGTATGTGTCATGTGAAAGTGCTGAAAGCCAGTTCCATTGCTAGTGTGTCAACTGTAAAGTCCAGTGATTGTTGCCTTTATGTCAGCTTGCTAAAGGGTACACTGTACTGACATGCAGGAGCTGCAATCCGTGGAGTTGTGGGTCATCGAGGTCTGACCCTGTTTGAGCGTGATTTTCCTCATAGCCAGGCACTGTACACAGTGCATCTGACACAACAGTCAGGACTTCATCAAGACTTTGGCCCATTGCGGGATACATGGATGTTGCCGTTTGAGAATTTGATGCAAGTCGTCAAGAAGTCTTGCGAGAACAGGTAACTCGTACTCACGTCGTCATGACAGTGAAAGGAAGCATTGCAGGTTGCATGGTTGCACATACCTGAAAATGTAGCCATTTGCCGCACACTTCAGCATATGGCGCTCTCTTGAGCTGCAGTTGTACATGGTCATCAGCAGCCATGCTTTGAAGTTGCATGCAGTCAGTGCTTCAGCTG
>JAABUO010007284.1_pt1 | contig 12636 bp, 10 predicted proteins | sample 5559291 | NCBI WGS metagenome assembly JAABUO01 (sample SAMN10711878, study PRJNA513372) | rock metagenome | isolation source: Antarctica rocks | place: Antarctica: Victoria Land, Finger Mt sud
CGTCGGACTGATTCTCTCGTCTATTTCCCGGAAGATACGGTCCAACTCCGCATCCATTAGTGTTTCCACTTCCTCCATCGCCTGCCGCCGCAGCCCGCGCGCTTCCGCGATCCTGGCGGCGAGGGCTTCGATGCGCGCCACGATGCGCCGCTGCTCCGCGAGAGTTGGCAGCGGGATGCGCATGGCGAGGAATTTGTCTTCTTTGAGCCGCACGCGATTTGTTGTCCCTTCGCTCGCTGCTTTACAAAGGTCAACGAACGCCGCTGTCTTACTCATCCACCCGAGGAACGCAGAGTCCATACGGTTTACATTGACGTTGAATACAGGAAAGTCGGTACTGACTACCGCGCCATCGAGTGCATTCGGCACGATCCCAAACGCACCATTACGGGCATCTATCCGTGAAAGAATAAACTGCCCCGCCCGTACAACATAGCGCCTTTCCGCCGCGATTTCCGCGCCAGTTACCTCATCGCGTAGCGTGACCCCTTTTCCCCATAGGCGTACGGTGACTTGCTTATATTGTTCGGTCGGTTCGAGTGCGATCTGCTCGGTAGATTTGTCGAGCACATCACCAAGCGGCACGAGTGGATAGGCATCACTCATATGCTTGCACCTGCGAGGGCATGCTTGATTTCCGCCATCAGGTCGGCGATGCGTTGCTCTTTGGCGAGAATGTCGTCCGCGAGTTGTGCGGGCGGCAGGTGGGCGAAGTCTTCTTTGCCGCGCGGGTTCTTGCGGTCGAGGTTGCAACCGTTGGCGAGGATCGTCGCGGCGGGGACTTTCCACGCGCGCTCGTTCTCGGTGCGGTTCTGCCACCACGCGAGGCAGTCCGCGAACTCCTCGAATTGCACCGGCGCGGTCTTCGTGTAGTTCTTTTTGCCCTCCGGCAGCGGTTGCTCGTAGTACCAGACATCTTCGGTCGGGCCGCTGCGGTCGAAGAAGAGCAGGTTCGTCGGGATGCTCGTATAGGGCGCGAAGACGCCGTTCGGCAAGCGGACGATCGTATGCAGATTGTACTCGGTAAGGAGGTGCGCCTTGATCCGCGCGCAGACGCCATCGCCGAACAACGTCCCGTTCGGCACGACGACCGCCGCGCGCCCCGGCGTTGGCGCGCGGCGCAACTTCCGCATGATGAGTTGCAGGAAGAGGAGCGTGGTTTCGCTCGTCTGCATGTCCTGCGGGAAGTTGCCGAGAATGCCGCGCTCTTCCTCGCCACCGAAGGGCGGATTGGTGAGGATCACGTTCACGCGCTCCCGGTCGCCAATCTCGGTCACTTTCACGCGCAGCGAGTTGCCTGGATCAATCTGCGGCGCGTCGAGGCCGTGCAGGAGGAGATTCATCTGTGCGAGCAGGTACGGCAAGGGCTTCGCCTCGCCGCCATAGATCGTGCGGCTTTGCAGCGTCACGCGATCGGGGATCGTCGCCACCTGCTTCGCGAGATGCGTGAAGGACTCCACGAGGAAGCCGCCAGTGCCGCACGCCGGATCGAGCACCGTTTCGCCCAACTGCGGATTGACAGCCGCGACCATGAAGCGCACGACCGCGCGCGGCGTGTAGAACTCGCCGGAATCGCCCGCCGCGTCGCGCATCTCTTTCAGCATAGACTCGTAGAGGCGGCTGAGGGTGTGCAACTCATCGTGCGCAGTGAAGTGGATTTCGTTGATCTTCGCGATCACGTCCCGCAACAAGTAGCCGCTCCGCATCCGGTTGTCCACGCCGTTGAAGACGGTGGCGATCACGTCGCGCCGGTCGCGCCCGCTGGCGCCCTGCAAGCCGCGTAGATATTTGAAAAGGCCGGGGCCGCGCGTGCCGTCGGGCCGCGTCGCCTCGTCGTTGTTGATAAAGGCGATCAGCGCGTCGCCGGTGATGCCGTCCGCATGCGCCGCCCAATCGCGCCAGCGGTACGGCGACTCGACAGCCGGGCGGAACGGATCGCCGCTCATCTCCGCCTCGTACGCGCGCAACGTTTCGAGGTCATCGAGGAATTTGAGGAACATCAGCCACGTCAGCAGCGGAAGCCGGTCGAGGTCGCCGTTCAGCCCCTTGTCTTTCCTCATCGTATCGCGTGCGGACTTGACGACGCTACCGAGATGTTGCGCCGTGGTAAGCGTTGGTGCGGCTTTCCTTGTGCGGCGTCCGGCCGTCGGAACCTCGCCCAATTCGAGGGCCGTTTGTGCGCTTTCAGTCGTCGTGTCCGTGATTGCCATCTCTTCCCCTTACCCTTCGTAGATGTCCGTGATGAGCGTGTCCATCGCCGTACGCAAGGCGGGCAGCCCACCAAACAAACTCGCGATCTCGACAACATTCCCGTAGCCGCTCATCGGCGGCAGTTTCAGCGCGTCCGGCATCGTCAGTTGGTCCGGGCCATAGTCCGTGTATTTATCAAGGAGAGCGTTGAGGATGGCACGCGCTTTCGGGCCGTACTGGTCGAAGAAATCCGCGTGCCGCTGCCGGACGCGGTCCGCGCGTTCGCGCCGGGTATGGAGCGGCGCGCCCCATGCGACGTGGCAGAGGGCATCGAGCGGGTCCGCGTCCGGCTGTCCAATCATGGCAAGCAGTGTGTCCAGATCGATCCCCTGCTCGCGCAATGTCTCGACCAGGAATCGCCGCTGCCGCTCGTCCAGCCAGAGGGGACGCATCTCCTCCGGTGTCGCGTAGAGCGTCCGCACGCCTTCCGCCGCGAAGGTGGTGTATTCGACCGTCCGTAGCCGCTTGCCGTATGCATCGAGTTCGTAGATGACGGTCGCGGCGATGCCCGTGTCGTCGGTCTCCGTGTCTACATAGTATTTGCGCCGCCGCTGCGGTTCGGGCATGGTGGATGTCCCGTCGGCGACGAACGCGGTATCCGGCGGACCAGCCTCATCGCCGGTGGTGTCATCATCGCCCGGGTCTTCCGGGAGGGTGACGACCACCGTGCCGGGAATCGTCTCGCCGTCGGCGTCAATCGCTTCTTCCGTAATCCGGACCGGCTCGCCATCGAAGTCCGGGTCCGCGAAGTGTTTGGTCGCGCTGCCGGTGTAGTCGAGGATGGTGAAGGAGAGTTTGCCCTCGTCCTCGCGCACCCGCGTCCTGCGCCCGATTATCTGCTTGAATTCGGTCATCGCGCCGACGACGCGTACGAGCACGACATTCTTGACCATCGGCGCGTCAACACCCGTCGTAAGCATTTGTGAGGTTGTGAGGATGACGGGCGTGCGCGTTTCGAGGTCCTGGAAGCGGCTGAGATGCCCGCGCCCGATGTCGCCCTCGTCCGAGACGACGCGGCAGACGTAATCGGGGAACTGCCGCACGAGGTCCGCGTTCAGGTTGCTCAGGGCGTGGCGCATCGCGTCCGCGTGCTCCTGATCCACGCAGAACACGATCGTCTTGGCGAAGCGGTCGGTCTTGTGCAGATGGTCGGTGAGATGGCGGGCGATGGCCTCTGTCCGCGCCCGCAGGACAATCTCGCGTTCGTAGTCCTTCGTGTGGTATTCGGCGTCCGGTATCTCATTGCCGAAGCGGTCGAGTTGTCCGGCTTCGGGTCGCCAGCCGGTCGCATCGTAACTCGTGACGACGCGATGGACGCTGTACGGCGCGAGAAAGCCGTCCGCGATGCCTTGCCGCAGGCTGTAGGTGTACAAGGGGTTGCCGAAATACTCGTAGGTGTCCCGGTTGTCCTCGCGCAGCGGCGTCGCCGTCATGCCGAGTTGCACGGCGGGGGCGAAATATTCGAGGATGTCGCGCCAGGTGCTTCCATCGCGCGCGGAACCGCGATGGCACTCGTCCACGATGATGAGGTCGAAGAAATCCGGCTTGTATGCACGGAAGAGTCCAGCGCGCGCCTCATCTTCCGCCATCGTCTGATAGATGGCGAAATAGATGTCCCGGCCCTGCGCGGTCTTGCCGCCTTCGATCTTGAAGCGGGCGTCCGCGAACGGCGCGAAATCCTTGTCCTTCGGATCGTCCACAAGGATGTTGCGATCCGCGAGAAAGAGGATTTTCGGTGTGCCGACGCGCCCGGTGCGGTTCCACTCGGCGGTCCAGAGTTTCCAGCAGATTTGGAACGCGACGGTCTGTCTTGCCGGTGCCGGTCGCCATCGTGAGCAGGAGACGCTTGCGTCCGGCGAGCACGGCGTCTACTACACGGTTAATGGCGATCTGCTGGTAATAGCGCGGGTGCTTGCCGCCGATGAGGTTGAACGGCGTCAGGAGCCGTGCCGCGTTTTCGTCCGTCAATTCCCGGCCCGCGCGGTAGCGTTCCCACAATTCGTCAGGCGTCGGAAAATCGTCGCGGACGGTTTCGAGGCCGGTGAAGCGGTCGAACTCGACGATCCCGTTCCCGTTCGTGCTGTACGCGAAGGGTAGATCGAGCAGGTCCGCGTAATCCTTTGCCTGCTGCATCCCGTCGCTCGGCATCCTGTGATGGCGTTTCGCCTCGACCACGGCAATCAGGAAGTCGCGCGTGTACCGTAGCAGGTAATCGGTGCGTTTCTTCTTCTGCCGGATCGCTGCATTACCGGTGACGATGATCCGCCCATCCGTGAAGGTGTCCTGCTCAGTATATGAGCGGTCGCCGCCCTCGGCCCATCCCGCATGCTGCAATCGCGGGACGACATACTCGATGCAGGTATCTGCCTCGTTCAACACGCAGGGTCTCTCTTTTCACGCACCGACGTTCCACGGTATGTGCGAGAGTATAGCCAGTCCAACGACTGCATGCATACTGTCGTGGCGTCTCCCGCTTTCGACGCGGTTGCAGGAACGATTCGCAGTAAAGAGCGGCGCCAGCAAAATGTGCCGCTGCTGTTTTGCTTGCTAAACAGGAAAAAAGTGGTGCCGAGGGGCGGAATCGAACCGCCGACACTACGATTTTCAGTCGTATGCTCTACCGACTGAGCTACCTCGGCACTGAGGCGAAGTGCATCCTACGCGGGCGGGCCGCTCGTGTCAAGACCAGTAGACGGTAGTCAGTAGTCAGTAGTCGGAAAGGAACCATAGTATCAGCAACTATCTACCATCTACTCATTGCTCGTTGCTCATTGTTCCCCGTATGATGGGGGCGGTGTATTCGACAGAGAATGAATCGTCGAAAGGAGAAAAGGCATGCGCGAGAATGTGACGAAGGCGAAGATGCTCCGGGGCGAGGCGGTGATCGGGCCGTTCATTCCGATGCCGTCGCCGATGGCGATGGAACTGACGGCGCTCGCGGGGATGGATTTCGGCATCATTGACTGCGAGCATGGCTATATTGACTACGAGGGCGTCTATCCGATGGCGCTCGCCGCCGAGGCGCGTGGCATGACCGCCATCGCCCGCTGCCCCGTGCGCGACCCGCAACTGATCCTCCGCTACCTCGATCTCGGCGTGCAGGGCCTCCATGTGCCGCAGATCAATACGAAAGAGGAAGCCGAAGACTTCGTGCAAGCGTGCCGCTATCAGCCGCGCGGCTGGCGGGGCAGCGCCTCCCCACGCGCCAGCGACTATGGTAACAGCGGCATGAGCATGTACGACGCGATGCAGTACATCAACCGCGAAGTGCTGACGATCGCGCATATCGAGAACCCGCGCGCCGTGGACAACCTCGAAGAAATCTGTGAAGTCGAGGGGCTGGATGTCCTCTTTGTCGGGCGCGGCGACATGAGCCACGCGCTCGGCGTGCCGAACCAGTTCGAGCATCCCTCCGTCCAGGAGCAGATGCGGCGCGTCGTCGAGAAGAGCAAGGGGAGCGGCAAGATTCTCGGCACTGTCGTGCGCGATGCCGCGCAGGCGCGCGAGGCAATTGATATGGGCTTCCTCTATATCGCCTGCGGCTTCGCGGGGTTCATCGTCGGCGGCATGAAGCAGTTCCTGGTCGAGACGCGCAACTAGACATAATGCGGAGCCTGTGCGATACTACGGCCCACGATGGACGGGGCGTGCGGGCGTGTCCGTACACTAGAGTGAGGGCCTTTGCAACACTGGCGGCATGAACGGCGTGCGGCTGATGTGGCAAACGGGAGGGGAGTCTGCGTGAGAACATCCCCATGGCTGCGACACACGATGGCGCGGTGGGCGCGGTGGAGTCTCATCCCGCTGATGGCGGCGCCGCTCATCCTCGCGGCATGTGGCAAGGATCAGGGCCAACAAGGGGTCGTCGTCGTCATCACCTCCGCGCCGCCGACGCCGACGAGCGTCGCGCGCAGTCTGACACCGCCTCCGACGCTGTCACCCTCGACGGCGGTCGCCTTTCCATCGAACGCGCCGACGATCACCAACGCGACTGATAGCCAACTGATGGCGGGGGTCAAGGCGAAAGTGAAGGACAGTGCGGACGGTCTCTCCTTGCGCGAATCACCCTCTACAAAAGCGAAGTCGCTGGAATCGCTCGCTGCCGGTACGGTGTTGAGCGTCCTCGCCGACCCGCAGGAGGCGGAGGGGCGGACGTGGATCAAAGTCAGTCATGGCAGCAATCAAGGCTATGTCGCCGCCGAATTCATTGATCGAATAAAGTGAGCAACGAGTAATGAGCAATGAGCAACGAGTAGCAAGAAAGCGCGTCGCATTCCCGCATCACTGTCTACTATCTACGGTCTACGGTCTACTCATCGCGTTAGTGCTCGCGGCGTGCGGCGGGTCAACAGCGCCCGCGACGCCGAATGTGAGCGCGCCAGCGGGGAATGCGTCACCGATCGCCGCAGTGCCGGTGGCGTCGAGCGCGGTCGTGGTGACGCAACTGCCGGGCGTGCCACCTGCATCGAACGCCGTGCCGCGCCCGGCATCGCTGTCGCCCGCCAACCCGAATGATCCTGTCGCGGGCATCACCGAGGTCGGTACAGTGGACGCGCGGACGCTCAACCCGATCCTGATCGCCGATCCAACCTCGCTTGCGCTCTCGCACCTCTTCTTCAGCGGCCTCGTCAACATCAATCCCAAGGATGGCACGGCGACGCCCGACCTCGCCGAAGCGTGGACGGTTTCGGACGATGGCCTCTCGTATACCTTCACGCTCCGTCCCAAGGTGCAGTGGAGCGACAATCAGGGCCTGACGGCGGACGATATCACCTACTCCTACAACCTCTACCTGAATCGCGACGCGAACTCGCCGCGCTACAACACCGTCTACGCGGTCGTCGAGAGTGTGAAGGCGATCAACGACCGGACCGTAATGTTCAAGTTACGGCTGCCGACGGCCAGTTTCCTCACCGATGTTGCAACCTTCGGCATTGTGCCGCAGCATAGCCTCGTCAACACCCAGCCAGCGGACCTCGCCGCAAGCGACTTCGGCACGACGAGCAACATTGTCGGTACCGGGCCGTTCCGCATGGTGCGCTGGCTGCGCTCAGAGCGGATCGAGGCGGACGCCAACCCGAATTATCATCTCGGCCCGGTCGCATCCCCGCACTATACCTACATCGTCCTCCCGACCGATGATGCCGTGCGCGATGCGCTGGCGACCGGCAAGGCGGACTTCGGTGTCGTCTCGCCCGCTGTCCAGAAAGGGCTTGTGAACACGCCGGGCGTTACACTGACGATGTACGACACCTACGACATGACGTATGTCGGCCTGCAACTCGATGCCGCCAAGCCCGCGAGCAAATTCTTTGGCGATGCCACGATCCGAAAGGCGCTGATGCTCGCACTCGACCGCGGCGCGATGCTTCAGGGCGCGCGGAATGGTGTCGGCATCGTCGCGGACGGCGTGCAGTCGCCACCCTCGTGGGCGTATACGCCGGTGGACCCGCGCTACCACCAAAACCTTGATGAGGCGAAGCGACTCCTCGACGCGGCGGGCTGGAAGACTGGCGCGGATGGTGTCCGGGCAAAGTATGGTCAGACCCTCTCCTTTACGCTCGCCACGAACTCCAGCGATCCGATCCGCGAAACCTATGCCGGGTTGCTGCGCGATGCATGGGCGAACGTCGGCATCAATGTCACGATCGTCTCGGAGAAATGGTCAACCTTCGTTGATCGCGTGACGCGGACACACGATTTCGACGCCTTTGTCGCCAGTTTCGCCAGTGATGTGGACCCGGATCTCTCGCCGCTTTTCTCGATTGACGCGGCGAAGACGGGCCTCAACGCCGGGCGCTACTTTAATACTGATGTAGATAGTATGCTCAGGCAGGCCCGCAGCATCTACAAACCGGAGCAGCAATCCGCGCGCAAAGACCTCTACACGAAGATTCAGCAGCAGATCATGACTGATTTGCCGATCCTCCCGCTCGACTTCTCGAAGAACACCGTCGCCGTGCGGGATCGTGTGAAGGGCTTCGCTCCCTCCGCCAACGATCTCGGCCTCCGCTTCCGCGCCCTCGCGTACCTTTGGAGCATAGGGTAGGACTGAGGACTGAGGACTGAGCGAAATGCGGGTCTTTACTTCGATTACTTGGAAAGGCGAGGTACATGTCCGTTGAGGAACGAGCAGGTGACACAAGGCAACCCTCAGTCCTCAGTCCTCAGTCCTCGGTCCTCGCGATTGGCGATGCGGCACTCGCACGCCTGGAGGCAGTGAACGCGGCCCGTGAGAAAGCGCTGGCGGACACGCGGCAGATCGTGCGACTGAGCGCGAACGCGATCCGTGCCGTCCATCGGGGCGAGTTTGCCGAGGCGGATACCCTCCTGCAACGGGCGCATGCAATGCATGCCGGTTTGGGAACATATCGGGCGGACTTTCCCGCCGTCTACTGGGCGGGCTACGTGCAGGATGCGCAGAAGGAGTATGCCGAGGCGCGCATCGTCCGCGCGTTGATCGGCGAGACGGCGATTCCGTCTCCCGCCGACCTCGATATTGACGAGCCGGTCTACCTCAACGGGTTGGGAGAAGCGGCGGGCGAACTGCGGCGGCATCTTCTCGATGTGCTCCGCGCGGGCGACATCGCTACCGCAGAGATGACGCTCGCTATTATGGACGACATCTTCGGCCTGCTCGTTACTGTGGATTACCCCGACGCGGTCACGCACGGCCTCCGCCGCACGACCGACCTCGTCCGCAGCGTCCTCGAACGCTCGCGCGGCGATTCTCACCCTCACCGCCCAGCAGATGCGCCTTGAAGCCGCCCTGAAAAACCTGTCCGACAACTGAGGGTATCCCCGCAGGTATGCCGCGAAGCCGGTTCCTCCCAGGAACGGCATCCCCGCATCTATGGTAGCATTCGCGCGGGACACAGGGACGGATGCAAGGGGTAATGGGATGCAACCACGGATTCTTGTCGTGACGTTTGATACGGTCGGGTCGGTGATGGCGGGGCCGGGAATCCGTGCATGGGAGATCTCTCGCGTCCTCGGTCAATTTTTCCCAACTACTCTTGCCGCGCCGCGTCCGGTCCCGGACGACCCGCCCGGATTCTCCATGGTCGGATTGCCGGTCGGACCGGGGGCGGAAGAGGCCCTTCTTGCGCTTGTGGACGACTACGATGTGATCGTCGCGCAGGTTCTGCCGCCCTCCTTGATGCAGGATGACGTGCTGCATGACAAATATCTCGTGGTTGATCTCTACTGCCCCTGGGTATTTGAAAACCTCGAACGCTACCGAGAAGACGATACGGTCACGAGCGCATGGCTGACCGCCGATGTCGAAGCCATTGCCCGGATGATTACCTACGGTGACTTTTTCATCTGCGCGGGCGAACGTCAGCGTGCGTACTGGCTCGGCGCTTTGACCTCGATGGGACGGTTGACACAGGCGACCTATGCCCACGATGCGGACGGGCGCGCGCTGATTGACGTCGTTCCCTTTGGGCTTTCCGCCGAGCCACCCGTGCAGACGAAGAAGGTCCTCAAGGGCGTGTTCCCCGGCATTGGCGCGGATGATTTTGTTGCCTTGTGGGGCGGGGGATTGTGGGATTGGCTCGACCCGCTCACCCTTATCCATGCCACGGCACATCTGCGCGCGGCCGGCTATCCGATCCGTACATTTTTTCTCGGCACGCAACGCCCTTCCGTTTCGAGAGAGACAGAGGTCCGTCCGGCCATGCTGGAGGCAACCAGGGCGCTCAGTGACGCGCTTAGTCTGACCGGAATACACGTCTTTTTTAATGACAGTTGGGTTCCCTATGCAATGCGGGCGAACTATCTGTGTGAAGCGGACTTCGGTATCAGCCTGCATCGGAACACGATTGAAACCCGGTTCGCCTTCCGCACGCGGGTGCTTGATTATCTCTGGGCGGGCATTGTGCCGATCGTCAACGATGGCGACACGATCGCCGATCTCGTGCGCGCGAACGATGTCGGTCATGTGGTTCCCATTGGGGATGCCGTGGCGCTTGCACGCACAATCGCGGCGCTCATTGACGCCCCGGAGGAGCGTGCGCGATTGATCGTCGAAGGTCAAAGGCTAGCGCAATCACTGACCTGGCAGGAAGTCACACGCCCGCTCGTTGCGTTCTGTCAGCAACCGAGGAAAGGCGCCTCAGTGCCGGAGACACGGTTTACCCAATTCTCGCTGATAGCGCGCAAAGTGCATGATACAGAAGGCAAACTGCATAATATGGGGTACACGCTTCGGGATACACAGGAAACATTGGCGGAGACGGGTGAGTATGCCCAGCGATTGGAGCGGGAAGTCCACGCGCGCGAGGGGCAAATCGCCGATTTGCGCGCGCATATTGCGCAGTTGGAACGTGCGGCTCAGTCTCCCAGTATCTCGCATGCAGTTCGCACGCGGCTATCGAGGGGATCGCGCGGGTGATCGTTCGCTCCCGCCGTCTGGCGACATGCCATCGAATGTGCGTATCGGTTCGCGTGTGGGTGTTGTTCAGGCTGTTTCGTCGCTTCGCCGTATCTCTTGAACCCATGAACGTGCTGCCTGCGCGTGGGATGTGAGGGTTGTTTGGACAGGACGCTGTTCTTCTTCATCCAGTCTCTCATCACAAGAGGACAGCATTTTATTGAATGATCGAATTGAAGGAGGGATCCATGTCAACTGCAAAGACCCCCGCGACGATCCAGCACTTTCCCGTTGGCGATGGCAAGGGAGCGGTGTTTGGTATTGCGCATGGTTTGAACAATCAGTTTCCCCTCGTGCAGGTCTATCGCGCGACCACTCCTTTCAGCCTCGTTGTGGTACAGGTCGAAGCAACGTCGTCGAACGAAATCACGTTGCACTTCTCTTCCCCACCCCAACCGGGCGAGTATATGGTCGTCGTCGTGGGATAATGACCGTGAGAGGGATCGCGCGTCTTCGCATCGTTACTCCCGCAGGGGGAGTGAGAAGCGGAACGTACTGCCCGCGCCGACCACGCTTTCCGCCCAGATGCGGCCACCGTGCGCCTCGACGATCAGCCGGCTGCTGTACAGCCCCAGGCCCATCCCTTTGATGACGGTGACTTGTTCGGTCCGGTAGTATTTTTCGAACAGGTGCGGCAGGTCCGCCGGTGCAATGCCCATGCCCTGGTCGGTGACGGAGACCACCGCCGCGTTGCCGTCACGATCAACGTGGACCACAATGGGACTGTTTGAAGAGTATTTGCGCGCATTGGAGAGCAGGTTGAGCATCACGCGCTCGATCCGCGCAGGATCGAGCGGCGCCGTCAACGGCGGGGCGTCGTCGAGGTGGATCTGCCCGCTCTCCTCGTCCGCAGCGAACTGCGCGACGATGCGCGCAAGCAGCCAGGTCAGGTCCGTCGGCTCGGTATGCAGGTCCGTGTTCCCTGATTCCAACCGCATCTGTTCGAGCAGGTCGGTGAGCATGCCATCCATCCGCTTGCTACTGGTCAGGATTGTCTGGGCGCTCTCCAACGCGCGATCCAGTTGCTGGCGTTGCAGATAGCGCAGCAGGAGTTGCACCCGCCCCTGAATCACCGTGAGCGGGTTGCGCAGGTCATGGGAGATGAGCGCGACGTATTCCTCCCGTGCCCGTTCCAGCGCGCGTATCTCCGTCATGTCCCGGAAAGCGATCACCGTCCCCGTCTGCGTGCCGTCAATCACAATGGGCGCGGCGGTGCGGGCCACCGGAAAGGCCGTCCCGTCCTTGCGGAGGCAGACGAGGTCATGATCGCCGGAGGGAGCGGCCGCGACCGCATCACCAGCACGCCGAAAGGCGATCACCGACTGCTCGTTTTTGCCGAACAGTTCCGCCTGCGTCCATCCGAGCAGACGCTCGGCGGTGGGATTGAGGAAGGTAATCCGTCCCTCGGTATCGAGCGCATAGACGCCCTCACCGAGACTGTCAGTGATCGCGCGGGTAAAGGCGAGTTGCTCGCAGAGTCGGTCCGCCAGTTCCTGCTCCCGCAGCGCCGAAAGGACGAGCTGCGCGTTCACATCGCGCTGGTCAACCGCGCCCTGCTCATTGTCGTTGGCGCTCTCCACAGATTAGCCTCTTCTCCACTGCCGGTCGCTAGTCTATCACTGACGTTGGTACGTCAGACCACTACTTATTGTGCCCGTGCGATTGGCCGGTAGACGGTTCGGGCGCCCTTACCCCGCGCGCTGGCGTAGCCGAGAGCGATGAGGCGCGCGAGGGCATCCGTCACCGCGACCGTCTCCAGCCCCGTCCGCCGCGTTACCACCTCGGGCGTGGCCTCCCCAAGCGCGAAGAGCGCGTGCAATACGGCCTCTTCCTGCGTGATAAGGCCCGGATAGACGGGTATCGCGGCGCCTTCACGCAGTTCAGCCATGCCGGTGTTGATGCCGCGATACTCCCGTAACGACTCGCGGACGACCAGCCCGCGCCCGGTA
>JAABUO010007285.1_pt1 | contig 12635 bp, 11 predicted proteins | sample 5559291 | NCBI WGS metagenome assembly JAABUO01 (sample SAMN10711878, study PRJNA513372) | rock metagenome | isolation source: Antarctica rocks | place: Antarctica: Victoria Land, Finger Mt sud
GGCAGCAGCGCCCTGGGCAGCTCCTACGGCAGCTCCTACGGCGGCGGCGGCTACGGCGCGTATGGCGGCGGCGCGTATGGAGGCGCGCGCTTGGACGTTGCTGCAACCATGGGTTTCACGGGTCAAGCAATATATTTAACTCCTTTAGAAGCCTGGCCATGCCGCACCTGCTGCCTTATGTGTCATGCTGTTGTCTGACGGTCGACCTGTGTGCTGTACTTGTGTTGGCGCTTGTGCAGGCGGCAGCACGTACGGCAGCGCGTACGGGGCGGGCAGCAGCGCGTACGGGGGCGGCAGCATGTACGGCAGGCCCACGGGCGGCATGTATGGGGGCTCCTCATATGGCGGCGGGTATGGGTCGACGTACGGCGGCTATGGCGGCGGCTATGGCAGCGGCCTGGGCGGCTACGGCGGCGGCAGCGCGTACGGGCAGCCCTACGGCGGCGGCGCGATGACGCCATATGGCGGCATGGGGCCGAGTGCGCCGGCCCCTTTTCTTTTTCTGTGCACAGCACGCTGTGCATGGCGCACCCGTGTATTTGTTTGGGAGGAGCAGCAGCACAGCAAGTAAACACAAGCGGCTGTTGCGGGGAGGTTGCATTGGTCTTCGTGCGCTGTGTTCCCGGTCTTCGTGCGCTGTGTTCCCGGGGGTGCTCATGGGCCCAGTGTTGCATTGCTGTGGACGCCGGGCTGCCGCGAGGCACCACGGACCCTTAGTGTTGACAGCAGCGCCAGCCGAGTTTGGCAGCGCTGCACCCGCGCTGGCGGCCGGCGGACCATGCTGGCACCGCCGCGCGTGCTGCGCCGCGCTTGCCCACTCCCGCGCCGTCGCGGCGCTTACAGCCGCGCGTCTCCGCGTTTGCAGGCGGCGCTTTTGGCGGCGCGGAGGGCCCGCCCGCGCCGCCCAGCTCGTGGCAGGCGATGCTGCACATGATCGGCGGCGTAGTGCACTTCTTCGGCCGCCTGTCCTTCCTGGTGGACGAGAACGCGCACGCCGTGCACTTCTTCGTGCACGCGCTGCTGCAGCTGCTGGACAGGCGCGCGCGCGCCGCCCCTGGCACCCGCCGCCGCGGCGGAAGGATGCGTGCGCCCTTGGTGGCTGTGCAGAGGGCACACATTGATGTGCTGAAGTGCTTGGAGGCACTACTTTGCAGTTTGACTCGCCTGCGTGCACGTATGCGACATAGAAATGTGTTATAGTTCCTACAAAGAAAGTGAGTGTGGTTGAGGTCACTGCTGCACCAAGCAGGTGCCGGCCTTAATCCGCTCTCGTACTGGCACCGCCCCACTGTTAGGACTCACGCAGTCCGCACATGCAGGGCGGGGTCGCTGTACGGCGAGCTGGCGCGCTTCGTGCTGCGCCTGCTGGGGTACAAGGCGCCCGCGAAGGCCGCGCCGGCGGAGTGCGCGCCCGGGGAGGCGGCCCCAGCGCCGGGCGGGCTGCCGGGCGGGCTGCCGGGCGCTCCGGTGCGCGGCGCGCTGCCAGGCGCGCCTGCCGCGCCCGCGCCGGCCGTGCCCCGCAGCGTGCTGCCGGGCGCGCCTGCTGCGGGCGGCGGCGGCGCGCGGAGCTGGGACGGCGTGTGGGGGAAGCAGGAGTAGGGGCTGCCTGGCGCGGGAGGCGCTTCTGGCGGAGGGCGTGCGCCGGCCAGGCGGCCGCGTCCCCCGCGCAGGGCCGCCTGACGGCGGGCCTGCGAGCAGCGCGTTGCCAGACGCGCCGGCTGGGGACCTCTTCATGCGTGACGGTCCGCGCTGCGCACGGCGCGCCGGCAGCGCGGAGCGGTGGCGGTCGCCCGGCTGGGAGGCTGCGCCGGGAAGGTGCAGGGCGTCTGCGGCATGCTTCATGCAGGCTGAGCTGCCTATCGCGCCAGCTGCGGCTGCGGAAGTTTCTGCAGGAGCGAAGGCGGGCGCGCAGGCTGTCTAGATTAGTAGTAGGCGGCCGCCTTGGCCGGAGCGATATCGTGTGCCTGACGGGTTTTTGTCTAGGGCAGAGCTTTTGGTCGTGTGAGCGTTGCCTGCAAAGCAGCGAAGGCCGCTGGTCTGTGATTTGTACAGCATCCCGTCTGTTGCTGACGTTCAGAACAAGACTTGTGCCGTGTATCATGCAAAGCTATTGACATGCAGGGGCGTGCTTGATCAGACCATGTGATTCCTGCAACCTGAGGTTCAGGGTGGGCTCTGCTTCGCTTTTGAAGACCCAATCGCAGCTCCGCTAGGCTAGCTTCCGTGCGCAGCCGAGCTGCGGCAGCTCTACCTGTTACATTAGTGCTGATTGCGACGTAAAGGAAGGACTGTACACCTAACCAATGCACGCTGTCACCATGGTGCGGCCTCATCAAACACACTTGCCAGCACGGCCACCCACAGCTCTTATATGTTGCCGAAGCAGTTGCTACGGCAGCTGGCTTGTGACTGCCGTGCTATCTACTATCACAGCACTCAGGCACTGGCGTGTGTGCGCCACCCAGCTCCCGCTAATACAGGGCACAAGCTCAGGGTGTGGGGCGGCAGGGCCAGCCCGAGCCCTCAGGAGCCGGCGCTGGCGTGCACAGCCTTGCGCTCGAGGACAAGGCTGCCTGGTCGGCCAGCGCGCAGGCGCCTGACTTGCGCACGCACGGTGCGAGCTTGACAGGCGCTGCGAGCTGGCTGGGCCTGCAGCCTTGCGTCAAGCGCAGGCCGGGCCTGCCGCTATGAGACGTACTAGGCGCACCACTCCAAGCGTGATGAACGCAGTGCTGCTGCAGTGCAGTGCCCCCTTCCCGGTCACATAATGCTCCACTGTCACAAAGCAGATACAGCTCCGGCTGCCAGAGGCACGGAAGTAGTCTTCCACGAGTGCGTATATGGCGCAGCTGCAGCGCGGCCACTGTGTGCTCGGCGTGCAGGTGCGCCTCTGGTGCTCCCACACGGCGCCAGTGTGAAGGACACGCTGGGCTACGTCCCGCACGCCGCGCACCCCGCGCTGGACGCCGCGATGCGCGAGCTGCACGCGAGCATGCACACCAACCGGCCCAGGTCCAGCATGGTGCGCGACACCCACACTGTGGCGCGGCATGCAGGCACGGCTGGCGCGGACGTATTACCAAGCCATACAGACAGAGATTGACGGACGGGACATGTATGGTCTGTATAGCAGGTGGCATGCTGCGGAAAGGCAGACTGTGACGCTGCACGCAGGCGTGCAAAGGCACTGAATGCTATGACGCCGCTGCAAATAGGAGTGCACACACTGTGTGGTTGGCCGGGTGTAACGGTTTCAAGCACCTGTCCATAGCTGCCATCAGTAGACCGGCCAGAAATCGGACCGAGCCAGGCACCTGCGGCCCTCGCCGCTAGCGCGGCAGGCACCGCGGCGGGTGGCGCTGCAGCGCAGGGCGAGCACTCTCTTTCTGCAGGGCGCTGCGCGAGCCGTGCGCCAGCGCAGCGCAGGCCGCGCTGGCTGCTGACCGGGCCGGCGGCGCGGCAGGCGAGGCGCCGGCGACTGCCGCCCGGCCACCGCTCGGCGGCTCTCGACGCCCTGGCAAACCCGTGCGCCGGCATGGACGTGCAGCGGCCGGTGGACGGCAACGGCCACACGCCTGCGTTCCAAAAGTGCATGCCCTCTCCGTCTCCATTTAATAGACAACGGTGGTCGTTGCCTGAGAGTGCACGCACGCAATTTGCATCTCACATCAGGCTTGGATTGAAGGCGGAGCCAACAAGGATGCTGCGCACACACCTCTGCCGCTCGATCCGCCCGGGGCAATACAGCTCCCTCCGCGCGCGCCTGTGTGACGTCTGGTGGGGTGCTGGGGCTCGCACTGCCCCGCTGGCAGGTGCAAATATATCATCGCTGTCCCTGGGCCCCGTGCGGCAGGCTGCTGCGCAGGGTGCCCGGCGGCGCGGCGCTGGGCCAGCAGGCGCCGGCGTGGCCCTGGGCCGCGGCAGCAAGCGCGGAGGCGCGGGACGCAGGCATCAGTCTAGGTGCACCCCTGTCCCCCACGCGCCACCGTAAGGCGCTGGTCCCAGCACCAGGGGAAGCCCTGCAAGTGGCGGACAGATCCGTGCTGCGTTGCAACAGCGCAGCAGTACCCTAGCCCTACCCTGAGACCCTGAAGGCGCGCAGCCGAGCGCGCGCCACTGGTGACGGTGCGGCTGACGCCGCGCTCGGCCGCCGGCGCGCGCGCGGGCCTGGCCAAGGCCGAGGCCGGCGGCGCGCCCGGCCCCGACGCCGGCCCGCCGCGCGGCTGCCCGCCGTTCCCGCACCTGCCCGGGCCCGGGCGCGCCTGTCCGGCGCCGCACGGCGGCGCTCGCCCGGCGGCGCACGACGCTGCCGCAGCCTGCGCGCCGCCGCAGTCCGCCCGCGCGGACGTGCAGGCTCCTGGCCCGGGCGCCGCAGCGTCGCCCGCACCGGCGACCCAACCCTGCACCGCGCACTCGCCGGCTGGCGGCCAGAGGCCCAAGCGGAGGCAGACGTCTGCGGGTGCGGACGCGGTGCGGGGCGGCAGCGGGGCCGCGACGCCGCAGGGGCCGGCGCGCGCTTGGGCGTCGCCACGAGGGAGCGCAGACGCGGAGGTGAGCACCCTTGCTGGGCAACAGGGCATGGCGTGATCGTAAGCGCTGGGGCTGCGGGTGTGTTTTCAGGCATGTGCATGCAATGCCTCTGCGCCGGCCCATAGTGTGCTGGCAGTCGCACAGATCCGGTTCAGCGGCTGCATGCTGAGGGAGACCCAACACGCTCGACCTGAGCACCGCATCAGTGTTGCAAAGCAAGCAAATGCTAATATCTAAGCACCTAGGACTGCTGCCCTGTCCCTGGTGAGATGAAGGGAGCCAGGACGCGACATGGCAGGGCCTCGCTGGCGACCACGCGCGCGCCAGCCGCGGCGGCGGGCAGTGCGCGCCATCGCCGAGCGACTCTGAGCGGTGCGGCGCGGAACGTCCCCCTCTCGCTTGCTCTGACAGCGGGCACACGCAGGTCCACAAGTGCAAGAGTCCAGCCTAACAGGTGTACATGTGGGGACCTGACAGCAGACTGCATGCAATCGTGAGGCCGCAGGCCGCTGCTCCCATGTCCCCGCCACACTGATGACCGCCGCCGTATGTCCCAAAGATTCAAGGCGAAGCGCGCGCTTGCTGGCCGACCCGCGCCACGCAACGGCAGGGCGGCGCGGCGGGAGGAGCTGGCGCGCGAGGTGCGGCTGGAGGTGCTGCGGGAGGTGGCGCGTGACGGCGGGCCGCCGCCGGGCGGCGCGGCGCGCGGCGGCGGCGCGCTGCCGCCCGACGAGCAGCTGCACAAGACGCGCACGCGGTGCCTGCCCCCACCCCCCCCCCACCCCCCCCCGCCGCTCATAACTCATTCCACCAGCGGTGTTCAGGCGACCTCCCTCTGCCAGGGCCTGCTCGCGTGCGGGCCCTTGGCGGAAACCCTGGCATGGGACCCTAAACCCTATATGCACGCGCACGGCGCAGGCTGGCGGCGCGACGCAGCGCGGCGCAGCAGAAGGCGGAGGCGCTGCAGCGGCTGCGCGACGAGGTGGCCAACCTGCGCGCGCACAATCGCGAGCTCTCCGCGTCGCTCGGCGGGCTGCACGCGCGGGCGCGCGCACGCGCCAGCCGTCCCCGCCCCGCCCCTGTGCCCCGGTCCGTGCTGGGCCAAGTGCAGTTCGCGTCTGTCTGCACTGCTTCGGCTGCTAGCAGAGAAGGCTCATTGTATACGGCGTGCTGGGCCTGCTTGGGCAGCAGCGCAGGCGCTCTTACGTGGCTGCATCGCCGAACGTCTGGCTTGGCAGCCGCCACCCGGCGCGCCTGCGCTGCTCAGTGGCCCGATGCGGTGCTCGCAGCCGCCGCGCTTGCATCGGAGCCCGGGCTGCTTGCGCAGGCGCGTCGCGCCCGGGTTGTGCGCGGCTGCCGTCGCTGCAGTGCGCTGCACCGCCACAGAGCTCCGCATTGTTGAGCGGGGAGAGGGGCCCTACGCCCTGATGAGGACGGCGGGTGCGGGGGCCGCAGGCGCAGGAGGTCGGGCAGGAGAACGCCACGCTCTTGCAACTGCTGAGCTGCCTGCAGCTGCCGCCGGCGGCCGCAGCCGCGCAGCCCGGCCCGCTCTTCTCGCCGCTGCCGCCGCTCGCGCTCGCGCCGGGCGGCAGCGCCGGCCAGGCTGGCGCGGCGCCGCTGCCGGGCCCCGCGGCCGGCGCGCAGCCCTGCCGCCTGCGCCAGGCCGTCGCAGACAAGATTGCCGCCGGCTGAGGCGGCCGCGACATACGCGTGCCGGAGAGAGCTTGGGCTTAGCTGCAGCGAAGCGTGTTGTGCGCTCAGTGGGAGCAGCGGCGCCGGCCACAAGCGTACTGCGCATGCGGCGCGCGGCAGTGCGTGCAGCTTTGCTGCTTCCAATGAGCAGCCGCGCCAAACACCTTTTGCGAGTGTGCACGGAGGTGGCACGGCCGGCACATGCCCAGTGAGGCAGCTGCAGCCCGACATGGGTCATGCCAATCGGTCATGGAGGCAGTGTGAGTCAACTGGGTGTTTTGTACATTATAGCCATGTGGCAGCAAGGTAGGCAGCAACTGTCACCAGCATATTTGAATTTTCGACTTGCTACTTGCTTGGCGATGTCTTGGGATTGCCTTCCATTTCACACACGTACCTCACTGCAAGCTGTCACACTGCGTTCACTGTAGCATGCAGTCGCCTTCCTGCACTGTGCAGGCGCAGCTGCGCTGCCGCGCAGCACCCAGCACTGCTCGCTCGCGTTTGCCAACGCACACGTCCACCGGCCGCCTTCTCACAGCTGCACAGCCCACTGCTCTGCGGCCAGCGCAGGCCGCTAGGACGCTCCTTGTCGTCGCGCTGAGCCCAGCGACGCAGAGCCCACCGGCGTCCAACCAGTCTCCGTCAGAGCCGGGCCGGGACAGAAGCGGCGCTGGCCTGCGCGCTGTGGTGGTCGGCGCTGGCCCGGCCGGCTGCGTCACCGCCATGCTGCTCGCGCGACGGGGCTTCAGCGTGGATGTTCTGGAGCGGCGGCCGCGGCCGGCCGCCCCCCACCAGGAGCTCGGCAGGACGTACCTGATGATACTCAGCGGCAGGTGAGACCTTGCAACTGGCCCTTGGGCACTCACTACACGGCGATGACTGCACACTGCGCAGTGTGCATGGCCCATACCAGCAGATTGCTCTCGCCCGGCCGCCTTTCCTTAAATCGCCTGGCCGCACTGGCTGTAATGGTCGCTGGCGACGCCCTACAACCATGGAGTCCCAGCCTAGCATTGGACCGCCGCTTCCGGGCGCCGCAGGCGCTGGCTCCAGCGCCTGCGCAGCCCTTACGTCTTGCTGTGCTAGGGCGCAGGCGCTGGCGGCGGCCGGCGCCGACCCGCCGTGCTGCTCCGAGGGCGCGCCGCGCCGCAAGGGCCTCTATGACATGGCCACCGGACGCCTGTTCCCGCACCGCACCGGCCGCGCGCACATCGTGGACCGCCGCACGCTCGGCGCGGAGCTGGTCGCGGAGGCCGAGCGCCTGCACCCGCGCGCCATCACATTCCACTTTGACGCCAGCCTGAAGGCGCGTGGGTGGCAGTCGATGTCGTGCAGCAGCTCTCCTGCTGCTGGTATGTTTTGCACCTCTGATTTCGCCGCACTGGGGTGACACGGCCCTGCAGGCGGCACCACCGGGCGCGCCCCGCCTCCTGCACGTCGTGCCAGGCGCCCCCCAGGCCCTGCCTTGACAGGGTTACGGCAGGGTCGCGCATGCATGCGCCATCACGGGCCCAGCTTGGTCTAAATTTGCAGTGCGCCGGGCGCGCCACGTATCAAAGAAACAGGCTGATCGAAAAACACGTATGCAACATGGCGTCCAATCAGAAGCCGTTCAAATAATCTTGTGCGCTGACCATGGCCGCCTGCCCCAGGACGTCGACCTGGACGCGCGGCGCGTCGTGTGCGCGGCGCCGCCCGGCGGGCGCAGCGAGGCCCTCGCCTACGACCTGCTCGTCGGCGCGGACGGCGCGGGCAGCGCGGTCCGGCAGCTGCTCCAGGCGCGCGCGCGCGTGCCTGCCCGTGTGGCTGCCTGGCCGTCATAGGCACAGTGAAAACGTGCAAGTCGCACAGCCGCAACGTGGCATCCAGGTGCAGCAGCCTGCGCCAAGTGCTTGGTCAGGACAAGGGCTGCTGGTGCATGTCTGTTGCGATCGCACAGGGCTGCAGCGGGATGCTGGCCATCCTGGTCGGGCCGGGGAGCATGCAAGCACGCACGCAGCTCTGCGGACGCGCTCTGCTCACACGCTGTCTGGGTCTGAGAAAGAGCGGCACGGTCACTGGCGGCGCCCGGGCACAGGAGCGCTGCGGGCTGCCGGTGACGGTGCGGCTGCGGGCGGGCATGCAGTACAAGACGTTCCACGGCCTGCCGCCGCTGGCGGCGCCCGAGGCAGAGCATGGGCCGCACGCGCAGCCCGCGCATGGCGCCAGCGCGCCCGCGGCCGCTGCGCTGCCCGACATGAGTGCGCACAGGTGCGCCGGGGCATCACAGGCAGTTAAAAACGGTATGCAAGTCTGGCAGGATGCATGCACTTTTATGAGCGTGTGGGTGGCAGCGCCTGCACATCATCAAGTCATCTCTGCGCCGCACTGGATAGGGTTAGGGTCCCATGCGCGCACGGCAGGCCGCGCGAGTACACCTACAGCTGGTTCCGGGACGCGGCCGGCGCCGGCCGCATGCTCTGCTCCACCTGGCTCGGCGACGACGGGCGCGTGTCAGGTGGGCGCCCGCTGCACTACAGTGCGCAAGGCGACCAAGCGGTCTGCCTTGCCTCTTTGCCTTTGTCTCGCCTCTCCTGAAACGCCCGGACCCTGCACAGGGTCCGGCCTGCCTTCAAGCCGCGCAACGCCACCCGAGTAAGAGAGAGGCCCATAGCGCAAAGCGGCCGTGTGGCCATGCACAGAACGCCTTGTGCGGCTCTGCGCGAGCACCGCAGCGGGCGCACCCCGCAGCCGGCCAGGCAGCGCGCGTGCGTGCGCGGCGTGACCGCCCCGCGCGCCGCAGGCCTGCTGGCGAGCTACGAGGACCTGGCGGCGCCCGCGCAGGCCGCGCTGCTGGCCGACGCGCTGCCGAGCATGCCCGCGGCCTGGCGCGCCGCGGTGGCCGCGCAGACGGCCGCGGGCGCGCAGGCGCCGGCGAGCTTTGGCGCCGTGGTTGCCTGCGCCCGCTTCCATGGCCCGCGCGCCGCGCTGGTGGGCGACGCGGCGCACGCGGTCACGTCCACGCTGGGGCAGGCGCGCCCCATACCCCTAGCCCTAATCCTATACAGGCGAGCTTTGGCGCCGTGGTCGCCTGCGCCCGCTTCCATGGCCCGCGCGCCGCGCTGGTGGGCGACGCCGTGCACGCGGTCACGTCCACGCTGGGGGAAGGCGCGGCCCAAAAACCTAGCCCTGAACTTACCCTACACTGCTTCCACGGCCCGCGTGCCGCGCTGGTGGGCGATGACGCGCACGCGGTCACGTCCACGCTGGGGCAGGCGCGCCCGCGGGGCGCCGCGCCGCGCTGTCCGCGCGCCTGCGTGTGCGCGGGGGGCCGACCGCTGACCACGTCACACCGCCCCTGGCTCCGCCTTATGTTGTGATAGAGGGTTTTGGAAGACCTACAACGCAAGAGCGCGGGGTGCAGCTGGGGGCGGCGCTCGGCCGCTGCGTCGCTGCGGCTTGTTGCGGCGCCCGGCCCGAGGGGCCGCACCCGCCTGCGGCTTGCAGAGCGGACTGCTGCGGCCAGGTTTTTGCCTGGTGCGCGCGGCGCGAGCCGGGCGGCGCGGCGCCAAGCTGGGCGGCGCGCCGCGGGCAGGGCCTGCAAACTGGCGCTGGAGAGCTGCGCCGCGCTGGACGCGTCGCCGGCGGCCGCCGGCGGCGCGTCCTGCGCTAACACTACCATAACCCTGACTTGGCGGCGCGGCGCCGGCAGGGCTGCAACCTGGCGCTGGAGAGCTGCGCCGCGCTGGACGCGGCGCTGGCGGGCACCGGCTGCGACCTGGACGCGGCGCCGGCGGCGTACTCGGCCGCGCGCGTCGCGGACGCGCACGCGTTCCAGGACCTGGAGGTCATGCAGGTGGCCCTATCCCTACCCTATGCTGTGCAGAGCATGCATCCCTGCTGGACCTCCCCGTCAAGAGCCCTAACCCTATTCCAGGACCTGGAGGTCATGCAGGTGTGCAGAGCAGGCATCCCTGTCAGGCCCCCCCGTCAAGAGCTGGGCGCCTGCCCTCCGCATTGCTGCACATCCGGTTGCGGCGCAGCACGTCCGCGCTCTTGCAGACATGCTGCACGGGGGGTTCCTGGCTGCGATCGAGGCCGGGGAGCAGCGGCTTGCCTGTCATGCAGCTCTGCGCACAATGTTTGCCTGCTCACGCGAGTGCACTCTTGAGCCGCGTGCTGTGTAGCATATTGCGTGATGCACCAGTGTGTGGGCCTCCTTGTGGGGCAGAGACCCCGAACGTGCAGCGCGCACGTAGTCCGTCGCGGCGCCGGACAGGCCGAGCCGGCAGCCGGCGGCCGCGCAGGCGTGCGTGGTGGCTGCGCGCGAGGCGCGCGCGCTGCCGGCCGGCGCGGCGCTGCGCGCGCGCGCCGTCATGTACCTCGCGCTGCTGGCGGGCGCCGCGCTGGCGCGCCTGCGCGCGCTGCCCTCGCCCATGTACCTCGCGTCGGCGCTCGCGGACCCAGCTGTGCCGCAGGCGCGGCCCGCCCCTCCCCCCCGCGGGCTGGCTCAGACCAGCGAGCCTCCCACATGACAGCGCCCCGCACCTGGGCAGCGTTGCCGCCTGCGCTGCGCTGCATGGGCCGCCCTCGGCCGCGTGCTCGGCGTCGGCGGGTGCCCGTGCGCCTGACTCATGGACCCAAGGTGGTGGCCTGCTGCAGCTGGTGCTCAATTTGATCTCATGAGTTGCGGCCCAAGATAGATGACACCTGAGAGGTATGAATACCATTAGAATCCATGCCCTTCACATGAGCTCCATCCTCTGATGTAGGGCTGCTGCGCTGCCTCCATGTGTTGGCCGATCATGCGCTGGGCTTCGCTTCGTGCACCAACAGAAGGTTCAGAGTGCATAGTCAGGGCGTGCGTAGTTCTTCTCTGCCATGGGCTGGACGTAGCTCAAGTCCATGTTGCCCGTTTCGGGTACGCAGCAGCTGAACAGGGCCCGTGCGGACAGGTGACTATCAGGCGAAACCTGCACGCGCTTGCGGCGCTCGCAGCGTGCGGCTTTGTATCTGCCGCGGCTCTGGCTGCTGTAGCTGTGAGGGCGCTGTGGCGTGTTGTTGTGTCCAGCTGGTGGCTAGTATGAGGCCGGTTGATCGCTTTGGAGGGTTGATGATTGTTCTTGGCGCTTGCGCTGTTTGCTCAGTCAGCCTCAGGATAAGCGTTGGACCACGTGCCTGCATTTAGAGCGCACGAAATGCACCTGTGTGGCAGCATAAGTTCTTGTCCTTGTGCACTTTATTGCGGACCATGCAAACATGGTAGTACACTCAAAAACAGATGGTGCGCGGCCTTGCTGCATAGCTCACAGAACAGGTAGACTGCTGCAATTTGTCTCTTGTAACGACACTGGTACCTGCGTACCCGCTGTAGCTTGGACAGCGCACGCATTGGTATCTCAGCACGCTTGTCAGCGCCACGGCCGATAGGTAAATCAGGCTGTCAGCAGGGCACCGCCGGCAAAGCTCATAGCCCCCCTCTCATCTCACCTAGTTCGCTCACTCGTGCAGGAGATTGGTGTGCGAGGCTTGTTAGGTTATTCGATCAGGGTGGCCAGCAGCTTGGCGGGACCACGCCAGCCGATGCGACACAGTCGCGCACAGCGCCTGGGGGCCGGAGGCTGGTGTTGGAGGCTGCAGCGCGCCGGGCAGGCGCCTGATGGTGGCCGTGTGGGCCACGCTGCACCATCTTGTTTATACTTGTTAGCTGCCGGCGCGGCTCCACAATGCGGCGCCGCGCGTGCCAGCGCGTGCTTGCGGCGGCGCTGGCAGTGGCGCTCTTGCCGCTTGCGGCGGCACAAGGTAGCCGCAGCGCGCATCCACGCAGCCGCATGATTGAATTGATCGGGAGTGAATTTTATGCCAAGCAGGCGTCGAGGGCCATTGCACGCCGCTTGGTAAATTAACAAGCATAGGAAAAATCCCGTTTGCGCCAGAGCTGGACGGGCGGCTAGGTCAGTGGCGGCCTCCCGCGCAGCAGTACCATGTCGGCCATTCCGACTGCGGCGGCCCGCCGCGGCAGGCGCGGCAGGCGGGTACGACTACAGGGACGGGAAGGTGCTCCTGCACTTTGGGAACAACATACAGAACCTGGACGACGCGCTCAGCGCGGCGGGCCTGGCGCCGTGGGCCGCCTCCCGCGACGTGTGCCTGTGGGGCGGCGTGGCGTGCCTGGCCGGCACGCGGCGCGTCGCCAGCATCTCGCTGCCCAACCTCAGCCTGCGCGGTGCGCCCTGGTTGCTTCTCAAAAGCGCCTGCCCCCAGCGCCTGACTCGAGCCAGTGCCCCCGTACTTGGGCACGCTGTGCAACTGCGCCCTTCCCTCCGCATGCGGCGGGCCTGCTGCACGGCCCGCGAGCGGCGACCTGCGTGCCCAGCGCAGACGCCGCCTAGCTGTCGGCGTGCGCACTCGCCGCGCGCAGGCAGCCTGAG
>JAABUO010007287.1_pt1 | contig 12634 bp, 11 predicted proteins | sample 5559291 | NCBI WGS metagenome assembly JAABUO01 (sample SAMN10711878, study PRJNA513372) | rock metagenome | isolation source: Antarctica rocks | place: Antarctica: Victoria Land, Finger Mt sud
GAACAGGACGAGCGCCGTGAGCAGTAGGCCTGCGACGAGGGCGAACAGGCCCGTCTTGACCTTCGGTGTGGCCAACGAGGTGCTGGCCGTCGGCTGACCGACCGGAAGCGCTGTGATCAGTGTGCTGTCGGGGGCCCTCGCCTCCTCCTGCAGGCGCCGCGTGGCTTGCTGCACTTGACTGAGAACAACGTTGTAGGACTTCAGAGCCTCCTGCGACGACGGGCCGGTCGCCGTGAGGGTCGCGATCGGCGAGGTCAAGTCGCCGCTGAGTCCGAAGGTGTAGGTCGTCGACCCGCCCTGCGCCTGGACCGCTGCCTTGGTGGTGTCAGCGCTCATGTAGCTCGACACGGCTTTCGCCAACACCTTGAGGTCACCGAAGCCGAGATAGGGATTGTCGACTCGACCAGCGCTGCCCGGGTACTGGGTGGTCGGAGAGACCAGGAAGACGACGTCTTCCGACACCTGGTATGAGCTCCGGGCGCTCGCGGCCGCAAGAAGGGCGAACAGCAAAGAGAGAACGACCCCGGCCGCAGTGACGATGTAGCCACCAAGGTGCTGCGCACTTGGCCGAGCCACGCGCGCTGGCACCCGAGGGGTGACGTTCTGACTCGACGCACCTGCTCTGGAAGGTTGCCCCGCGTCGGCCCGGCGCCGGGCGTCCCTTGTCCACGCGCTTTGCTGCGTCATCAAACCCTGGATCGCTGTAGTTGTCCTACTGGTCGGTAACGCCACCACCTGCAATTAACCCAGACTCTACTACCGCACACCGTCCCGGGAGTCGCCTCAATAGGCCCACACGGGTGAACTGTCACACCGCAGCGTGCTCCGCACGGGCCGGCCATCCGGCGTTCGGCCACGACGACTAGGTCGAGCGACGCCGGATGCCTGCCGCATCCACAGGTGCTGCGGATACTGTCGACTGGTGGACGCTCGCGGCACGAGGTCGGCTACTGTCGGTCATCGCGCCTGGCCGGAAGGGCTATGTGACGGCCCCCGAAGGTGAGGCGCAGCCCGGCAGCTCCGGGTCAGCAGTCACCGACTCGGGTGAGCGGCCGCAGGCAGGCGAGGTTTCGCGCAACCTGCGGTGGAGCTTTCTTGGCAGCATCTACGGCCGGGTAAGCAGCGTCGTCGCAGGGGTTGTTCTCGCCCGTTTGCTGATGCCGACGCAGTATGGCCACTTCGCCATCGCCCTGTTCGTTCTGCAGATCCTGCTGACTGTCAATGACGGTGGTATCGCCTATCTGCTCATGCGCAAGACAGGCGACATCAGTAAGCTCGCGCCGACCGCCGTGTCCGTCGTGCTGATATCGAGCGTCTCGCTATATGTCGCCGTCGCTCTTGTCGCCAATCCTCTCGCGACGGCACTGGGTGACCCCGCTGCTGCGTCACTCATCCGCGTCCTGTGTCTCGCCCTGGTCGTCGACGGAACATTCGCGGTACCCGCGGCATTGCTGACTCGGTCCTTCCTGTCTCACAAGCGGGCCATTGCCGATCTGGTCGGGTTCACGGTCACGCCGCTGGTCTCGGTGCTTCTTGCAGCGCTCGGCTACGGTGCCGTGAGCCTCGCGTGGGGCTGGGTGGTCGGAGCGTTCACCAACGGTTTGTTGATCTTGCTACTGTCCCCGCGCTTGCACCTGCCGGGATGGAACGTCTCCGCCGCCCGGATGCTGCTGCACGAAGGCCCCGGCATTGTGGGGGCCGGCTTGCTAAGCGTCGTTGTGCTGAACGTCGACTACGTCGTGGTGGGCCGGACCCTCGGCGTCGAACAACTGGGCCTATACCAGCTGGCGTTCAATCTCTCAAGCCTGCCGATCGCCATCTTCTCGAGCGCCATTCGGCAGGTGAGCATTCCTGGGTTTGCGCAGGTGTCGAAAGACGCGGCGCTCGTCAAGAAGCTCCTGTTGAGGTCGATCAGCGGCCTCGGCCTTGCGGTGATGCCGGTGTGCGTGGTCATGGCGGCTTTTGCCGTTCCCGGCATCAGCATCGTCTACGGGCACAAGTGGGTCGACGCTGCCCCCGCCTTGCGCTGGCTAGCCCTGCTTGCCCTGCTGCGGGTCATCATGGAACTGGCCGCCGACTTCCTGGTAGCCCTGTCACGGGTTCGAGGGCTGGTGGCTATTCGCGTCCTGTGGGTCGTGCTGCTCATTCCGGTGCTCGCTGCCGGGGCCGAGATCGACGGCATTCGCGGTGTTGCCATCGGTCACCTGGTCGTCGCCGGTGGCGTGATCCTGCCGATGTTCCTTCTGTCGATCCGATCGGTCGGCATCCCGTTGTTTGCCTGGGTCAAGGCTTTCTTGCCGGGTGCCGGGCTCGCGGTAGTCCTTGCCGTCGCCTCCGGCTTGCTGGTAGCGGCCCTCCCCAACGCGGTGGCCGAACTGCTGGCGGGGACGGTGCTGGTCGTGGCGACCTACGGCGTCGTGTTCGTCCTCAACCGGCGTCTCAGCGTGGACATGAATGTCTGACCCGGGGGGGTGCGTAGAGCACGGGCCTTCGCCGCTCACGAGCCGCAGCGGGCATAGGGACGAGTGGAAGAACACCATCGTCTTCTCCGCCGGCACCAGCTGGGACCAGACGTGGCCATCCGAGCGCCACCTGGCTGACAACGTCGCCGATCTCGCGTCTGTGCTGTACGTCGACCCGCCCGTCTCCGTCGGCCGGTCACCACGGGGTCTTGCCACTCGCAGGGCGGATCGGCTTCAGCTGATCCGTCCCGGTCTGGCCCGGTTCACGCCACTGGCGCCACCGGGAATGACCCGGCCGCTGGTTAACTACGCGACCGCCCGCATGCTGCGTCGCCAACTCGCCTGGGCGATCGCCGAGCTGAACGGATCCGTCGACGCCCTCGTCGCGTGCCAGATCGGGTTTCGCGTGTTTGGCGCCGGCGGCGAGCGGCTGCGGGTGCTGTACGGGACCGACGACTTCGTCGCGGGTGCCGAGCTAATGGGCCTGCCACGGGCTCGGCTGCGCTCGCTCGAGCGACAGGCCGTGCGTGAAGCCGACGTTGTGTTCGCCGTCTCCTCGCCGCTCGTGGACCTGTGGCGGGGTCAGGGCGCGGACCCGTTCCTGCTGCCCAACGGTTGCGATGCTGCGGCCTTCCGACGAGTCGACAGCGCGGCATCCCCTCCTGACGTGTCTCTCCCTCGGCCGATCGTGGGATTCAGTGGCCACCTGTCGGATCGCATCGACATCGGCTTGCTCGAGGCGGTAGCGGCAACGGGCGTGTCGCTGCTGCTGGTCGGGCCGCGGCAGCGCACCGTCGAGGCGCGGGTCTTCGAACGCCTGCTGGCTCGCCCGAACGTGCAGTGGGTCGGCGCGCGCAAGTTCGAAGAGCTGCCGTCGTACCTGTCGGTCATGGACGTCGGCATCACGCCCTACTCGCAGACCGACTTCAACCGCGCCAGTTTCCCGCTCAAGACGCTCGAGTACCTGGCTGCGGGCCTGCCGGCCGTCGTGACGGACCTTCCCGCCGCTCAGTCGCTCAGCAGTGTCGTTCGGGTGTGCTCCGGGCCGGACGACTTCGTTCGCGGCGTGGTCGAGGCGTTGCGCGAGAACCGTGACGCCGAGGCGGTGCGCTCGAGACGGCTGGTCGCCGAGCAGTACTCGTGGCGCGAGCGGGCAGTCGAGTTCGTGTCCCGCATCAGGCAGGAGCGTCCCGTGGGGGCGGCCTGACGACATCTCAGCCTCTGCCCGCGGCGGAGCCGTTCTCATGCTCAGGCGGAGTGTCGCCTTCCTCGCCGCCGGTCGGCGCCGAGTAGGGTCGAGAGGCTGGAAGGCGAGGGGGCGCAGGGACGCCGCGTCCGCGTTGCCGGTTACGGGCAATGGACGAGAGAGTTGGCGTGGCCGCGCTCCTCGCGCTGGGCGCCCGAGTCTGCAGGAGGAGGCAGGGCCCTGGCTGCTGAACGCTGGGAGCGCCTCGTCGTCCTGCTCGCGGCTAACTCCTACGACGAACCCAAGGTGGCCGACCGGCATCTGGCAGAGACGCTCTCCGAGTACGTGCCGGTGCTCTACGTCGACCCGCCGATCTCCAAACTGACCCCGCTCCGCCGCCCAGAGCTTCGAGCGTCGGCCGCGTCCCCCGGCCTCACCTATCTCAGCCCTCAGCTCGCGCGGGTAACGCCGATCGTGCAGCCGGGGATGCTTCGCAGCGGGTTGGCCTCCGTGACCGCTGCGCTCACCCGGCGGGTATGTGCCCGGACTGTCCGCTCGATCGGGGTACCGGTCGCGGCCTTGATCAGCACGTCCCCGGTCCTGCCGGTCTTCGGCTCGTGCCTCGAACAGCTGTCGGTGTACTGGGCTCAGGACGACTTCGCCGCCGGTGCCGAGCTCATGGGGATCTCAAGGCGGCTGATCAACAAGCGAGAGCCAAGGATCGCCGCGGCCGCCGACATGCTGATCACGTCGAGCCCTGTGGTTCAGACGGCGTGGCAGGCTCGTGGCTTGGACCCCGAGTTCATTCCGTACGGATGCGACGTGGAGTCGTTTGCCGAGACCGGGGCTGTCGGCCCCCCCCCGGACGCGTCCCTGCCCACTCCCGTCGTCGGGATGGTGGGGCGGCTCAACGACCGGCTCAACCTCGCGATCCTGGAGGAGGTCGCCGCCCGCGGGCTGTCCCTTCTCATCGTGGGGCCCCGAGACCTCAATTACTGCCGCGACCGCGTCGACCGCCTGCTGGCGCTTGCGAACGTCCAGTGGGTAGGGCCCAAGGACTTTACTGAGCTGCCCGCCTACCTGGGAGCCATCGAGGTCGGGATCGTGCCCTACCAGGACTCTGCCTTCAACCGGGCCAGCTTCCCGCTGAAGACGCTCGAGTACCTGTCCGCCGGCCTGCCAGTGGTCGCCACGGACCTGCCGTCGACCCGGTGGTTGAACCTGAAGGAGGTCACGCTGGTCGATCAGCCGTCTGGGTTCGCGGACGCGGTCGAGGCCGCCTTCGAACACGCCCACGACCCGGAGCGCGTCCGCCAGCGTCAGGACGCGGCGGCACAGCACAGCTGGAGGAAACGCGCCCAGGACTTCGCCGTCTTGCTGGGTCTCGCGTGATCGGCCCCGTATGACTGCTGCCGTCCACGTCGTGGTCGTGACATACAACAGCGCCGCTGTGCTCCCAGGACTTCTCGACAGTCTCGAGGCCGGTATGGCAGGTGTTGAGGACTGGACTCTGCACATCGCGGACAACGGCAGTCACGACGACTCGGTCGGCTTGGTCGAGCGGGCCTATCCGCAGGCCGAGATCTGCCGACTCGAGCAGAACCGGGGGTATGCCGCAGGCATCAATGCCGCCCTGTCCGGCCTCGATGCGCAGGCGTACGCGCTGATCCTCAACCCCGATGTTCGCCTGCTGGCCGGGTCGGTCGCGGCGATGCTGCAACGGGTCGAGCCAGGGAGCGGCATCCTCGCGCCGCGCATGCTCGACGAGAGAGGTCAGCTCGTCTACTCCCTGTACCGTCGCCCGACCGTGCTTCGCGCCATCGGCGAGGGGCTGCTGGGCGGTCCACGGGCAGGCACGTACCGCCTGCTCGGCGAGAATGTCCGCTCGACGGCCGAGTACGCGCGGTCGCGCGTGGTCGAGTGGGCCACCGGAGCTGCATTTCTGATCACGCCTGCATGTCGGGCTGCAGTCGGGCCGTGGGACGAGAGCTTCTTCCTCTACTCCGAGGAGACCGACTACTGCCTACGCGCAGCCGAGCTCGGCTTCACGGTGAGGTACCTCGCGGATGTGAGCGTCATCCACCTGGGGGGCGAGTCGACGACGTCGCCCTACCTCTGGTCGATCTTGACCTACAACCGGGTGCGGCTCTACCGCAAGCGCCATTCCGGCCCGGCGACCGTGCTGTTCTACCTGGCTGTCGTGCTCAACGCGGTGGTGCGGCTGGCCCGCGGCTCCCAGCGCGATCGCGCCGCCCTGAAAGTGCTGCTGTGGCCACCCGCCAAGCCACCGGTACTGCGCAGTCGCAACCGGCTGCACGCCTGACACCCTCGCTCACGCGAGGGGTGACCTGCCGTCGCATGTCTGAGCAGCCCTTCGGTCAGCCACGCGCCTCGACGTAGCAGCTATCGGTGCACGCAGGGGGCATCGGGAATGTTCGGCAGTTTCGACCGGTGAAAGGCGGACTCCTGCGGGTCGACGAAGTCTGCCGCCGCAAGTGCACTGACCATCGTGGGCGCGTCCCAGACGGATCGGTGGCCGTGGCGATGGATCACCTCGTCGACCGCCAACAGCCTCGTCGGCCGGCGCGGCCGCAACTCCTCCAGGAACGACGGGTCGCCCAGGTAGCTCTGGGCGTACTTCCTGAAGTCAGGGACGCTGACCCGCATGACGCCTCCCGGCCGCAGTACTCGCCGGCACTCGTCGAGCAGGTGGAACACGTCATCGAGACCGATGTGCTCAAGGACATGCTCAATGAAGCTGCCGTCGACGGAGGCCGACTGCATAGGTATGCCATCCTCCAGGTTTCAGGCGACGTCGGCTCCCATGCCGAGCAGGTCGGATGTTGACCCACTCCTCGATTGGCTGATCGCCGCACCCGAGGTTCAGGTAGATGGCCTCGCCCGAGCTGCTCAGCCGCGCGAGCGTCTTGCGAGTGCGAGGAGACTGCAGATCGGTCAGCCCCAACTTGATCTTCTCCCGCAGGCTGTGCGGCACCAGCAGGCGCAGGCTCGCCACGAGTCGGCCGCGCGCCAACCCCGAGGTGTCGAGCTGGTGGATCTCTGCCAGGCAATCACGGAAGTGCGGGGATGGCTGCCAGCCTGTCCACTGGTTCTCATCCGATCCCAACACTGCCCCCTCAACGCCGGCCGGGCTCGAATCCCTCGTAGACGATGGTGGGCAGGCCGCGGCGGGTCGGTCGCGTCGGGACTCCGGGTCGGGTCACCTCACGCGCGCGGACCTGGATGCAGCGGTCGAGGGGCCGACCAACCAGGGGGTCGCGGGCGTGGGGAGATGCACGCGATCATCGCCGTAACACGGGCGTTACTGTTGAGCCTGAGGCGAAGTGGTGGGCCGGTCATGGCCTGCCAGTCGATGCCGACAGTCACCTAGGGCCCACGGCACGTGGCAGTCGGTGCGCGGGTCGGACAACGCGGAGGGGACGTGCCATCAACGCAGGTAGCGGAGACGCTGTTTCCGGCTGTCGCTCGTGCGCAACGCCGCTGCCCGCGCCCTTCCTCGACCTTGGACGCACGCCCGTGGCCAACCGCTTGCTGACATACGAGGACGAAGTCGAGGAGGACTATCCGCTGGCCGTGGCGCACTGCCCGTCCTGCGCGCTCGTCCAGCTGGCTTGGGCGCTACCGGCCGGCGCTTTGTTCGACGAGGACTACCCCTATTACTCCTCGTTCTCCGACGCTCTGGTTCAGCACTCGAAGCGGCATGTCGAGGCTCTCGCCGAGGAGCGCCGGCTCGGGCAGGACAGCTTCGTCGTCGAGGTTGCCAGCAACGACGGGTACCTGCTGCAGAGCGCGGCCGAGCGCGACGTCCGCGTGCTCGGGGTCGAGCCGACTGCTGGGCCGGCGGCTGTCGCACGGGACAAGGGCCTACCCACCCGGCAGGCGTTCTTCGGCCTGGAGCTGGCTGAGGACATCGTCCGAGCGGACGGACCCGCCGACGTCATCATTGCGAACAACGTGATGGCCCACGTGCCGGAGCTGAACGACTTCGTGGCGGGGCTGGCGCGGCTCGTTGCGCCCGGCGGCGTCATCACCGTGGAGAACCCTTCGGTGATCGAGCTGATCAGCCACCGCGAGTTCGACACGATCTACCACGAGCACTACTGCTACTTCTCCTGCACCGCTGTCGACGCGCTGATGCGGCGACACGGGCTGACCATATTCCGCGTGCAGGAGTTCCCGAAGCTGCACGGCGGAACGCTCCGCTGGTGGATGTCGCCGACGTCGGCCAATGTCGAGATCGAGGAATCGGTCCGGCTCCACCTGGACCGCGAGCGCAGCCTCGGAGTGCAGGAGCCGGCCTACTACGCCGACTTCGGCTCCTCGGTAGCCGGGGTGAAGCAACGGTTGACCTCACTGCTGGAGGAGCTAAAGGCGGCCGGACGAAGCATCGCGGCCTACGGAGCGGCCGCCAAGGGGGCCACGCTGCTGAACTCCACCGGCATCGACGGCCAAATGATCGATTTCGTCGTCGACCGCAACACCAACAAGCAGGGCAAGTGGCTTCCCGGAGCACGTGTCCCGATCCTTCCCGTAGAGGCGCTGATGGAGCGTTCTCCCGACGACGTCCTGCTGCTGGCGTGGAACTTCGCCGACGAGATCGTGCGGCAGCAGCAGGCCTACCGGAACGCCGGGGGACGCTTCATCGTCCCCGTCCCCGAGCCGATGGTCCTCGCATGAGGGTGCTCGTCACGGGCTCCGAGGGGTATCTCGGTGTGATCGTCAGCGACGTCCTCTCCGCTGCCGGGCACGAGGTCGTCGGTTTCGACAGCGGCCTGTTCGTCGGCTGCGACCTGGGTCCCATGCCGGAGCGGCCCAGCGTGACCCATCGGGTCGATCTGCGCGACGTGTCGGCGGAACACCTAGCGGGGATCGACGCAGTCGCTCACCTCGCGGCGCTGTCGAACGACCCGCTGGGCAACCTCGCCCCCGAGATCACATACGACATCAACCAGCACGCATCGATGCGCTTGGCGACGCTCGCGCGTGATGTCGGCGTGAAGCGCTTCCTGTACTCGTCGACGTGCAGCGTCTACGGCGCCGCCGAGGGCGATCTGCTGCTCGACGAGGACGCTCCGCTGGCGCCGGTTACGCCCTACGCCGTGAGCAAGGTCCGCGTCGAGGAGGGTCTTGACGCCCTGCAGACGCAGGCCTTCACCCCGGTCTACCTGAGGAACGCGACGGCATACGGTTACTCGCCGCGGCAGCGCCTGGACATCGTCTTGAACAACCTTGTTGCGAGCGCACTGCTAACCGGCACGGTGCGGGTGCTGAGCGACGGCACGCCGTGGCGCCCACTCGCGCACGCCCGCGACATCGCAGCCGCCTTCCTCGCGCTGCTGGAGGCGCCGGCGGAGGTCGTCTCCGGCCGGGCGTACAACATCGGGCGCGACGCGGACAACTACCGCGTCTCGGAGATCGCCGAGACTGTCGCCGACGTCGTGCCTGACTGCGTGGTCGACATCACCGGTGAGCAGGGGGCAGACCCGCGTTCCTATCGGGTCGACTTCTCGCGGATCGCCAGGGAAGTCCCAACCTTCACCCCGCAGTGGACGCTGCGCTCGGGGACCCAAGAGCTGGCTGAACGCTTTACCGCCTTCGGTCTCGAACGAGGCGGGCTCGACCTCACCTACATTCGGCTGAAGTGGCTGGATCAGCTGCTCGACTCGGGGAAGCTGACCGCAGATCTTCGTTTCCGCGACTGATCGTCGATCCGCGTCTGGATCTGCGGACCCGCTGTCCGACTGCACGGGCCATCAGCCGCACGGCGAATGGAAGATCCTGAACGATGTAGCGCTTGAACAGCCGGCCCGGCTCCTGGGCGAGCCGGTACACCCACTCCAGCCCGAGTGCCTGGATGCCGCTCGGGGCCCGAGTGACGTCGCCGGCGAGCATGGCGAAACTGCCGCCGACGCCCAGGAACCACGTGTCAGGAAACTGCCCCATGAGACGTGCGGCCAGCCGCTCCTGCTTCGGAAATCCCAGACCGATGAAGACGATGTCCGGCTGGGACGCCCGCAGGGTGCGCTCGATCAGCAGCAGTTGCAACGGATCGTTCTCGAAACCGTGCGGTGGGCAATACGCCCCCGCCGTGCGCATGTCCGGGTGCAGGCGGTGCAGCTGCTCGCGTGCCCGCTCTGCCACGCCCTCCTCGCCACCGAGGAGGAACACCGACAGGCTGTGCTTGGCCGCGCCCAGGCTCACCGAGCGCAGCAGGTCAGAGCCGGCGACCCGAGCCGGCAGGTCGCCCCCGGCAATGCGGCTCGCCCAGACGATGGGCATCCCATCTGCCACCACGATGTCGGCTCCGCGAACAAGTTCGCGAGCCTCGGCGTCGCGCTCGACAACGCGGAGGATGTCGATGTTGGGAGTCACGACCAGACCACCGGATCCGGCGAGGCTCGTCCTCACGACGGTGTCAACGACGAGCTCTTCGGTCAGGCAGTCGAACGCGGTGCCGCCAACCGTCGAGCGTGCGCTGACTCTGACCTCGGTGCGCGCGCGCGGTGGCGCTGTGCCCAGCGCGTACCCGGTGCTGTGGTGAGGGCTCATGTCGCGGTCACACTCCATCCGTGGATCACTCAATGTAACGATCTCCGAGGTTGGATCGAGCCATGAAGCCCGCCCTGTCGCTCCTTGTTCCGGCGCACAACGAGGAGCGAGTGATCGGCCGATGCCTGACGTCGGCGCTGAACGGGCTTGACCCGTCGGACATCGAGATCGCCGTCGTGTGCAACGGGTGTTCCGACGGCACCGCAGAGCGGGCGCGGCAGGTGCTGGGCAGTAGGGGCTTCCGCCTGTGCGGTAGCGGGGGAGGCAGCGCTCAGGTGCTGGAGCTCGCTGCGGCGAGCAAGGTCGCGGCACTCAACGCGGGAGACAGCGCCCTGACGATCTTTCCCAGGGTGTACCTCGACGCTGATGTCGAACTCGCCGCCGCCACCCTGCTGGCTGTGGCGCACGCCTTGGACGGCGACGAAGCGATGGTCGCGTCCCCGCCCGTGCGCTTCGCCGTGGCTGGCAGGCCGTGGGCCGTCCGGGCGTTCTACCGGGTGTGGCAGCAGACGCCGTACCTCACTCACGGGCTGATCGGGAACGGCGTCTACGCTCTGTCCGCGTCCGGCCGCGGGCGCTTTGAGCAGTTTCCGGCGCTGACCGCCGACGACCTGTTCGTGCAGCGCTTGTTCACGCCGCAGGAGAGGAAGATTGTGAAGTGCGGGCACTACACGGTGCACGTGCCGCGGACCGTTCGGGACCTGGTCAAGGTGCGCACGCGGGTCTACTACGGAAACGCGGAACTCGAGCGCGAAGGCTTCGGGGGCGCGGCGCCGGTCGACTCCGCCTCCAGCGCGCTGCTGAGGATCGCTCGTCGCAGCCCGCGGAATTGGCCGGCGCTCGCGAGCTATGTCGCCATCAACGCGGTCGGCAAGCTGCGGGCGACTCGAAGGCAGCGGTCGCGCGTCGCGGCCGTGTGGGACCGCGACGAGTCCAGCCGGCAGCAGGGTTGATGGGGCGGCCCCTGGCATCGACGCTCCTTCGCAAGCGGAAGCGCTGTACCCGCGTCTCGGGCTTCCTGCGGTTGACAGTCTGGTAACCGGCTGATTCGAGCTGTTGCGCTACCCCGACCAGGTGATCCCAGGTCGCACACGGCGCCGCAACTCCGGTCACCGAAGGGCCGCACTCTTCACGCAACACCGACCAGCAGGCGGTCGGCACTGGTACCCCTCGGCGCTTTCCAAGATCTTCTCACGGGGAGAAGCAGCCGTCGGGTATCGCGAGCGCTAGTTGTCTGCTACCTGGCGCAGCAACGCCCGCGCCTCGGCTAGACCTGCCGGCGTACCGATGTCGAGCAGCCGCCCCGGCAGCAGCACCCCTCGCACCTTCCCGGCCTGCGCCAGCTCGTCGAGCAGGTGGCCGACCTCCGACACGTGCTCGAGCCCGTTCAACGCTCCGCGGTGAGCGGCGAGCAGGCTCCAGATCAGGTTGGTCGTCGGGTGCGACGGCTTGGGCTCCACTCGGCGGACGGTCCCGAACGGAGCCCTCGTCGAGGGTGACGCCGGAGCCCAGTCCACGTCGACAACGTCCCCGGCTGACGGCACCGGGCTGTGGAACAGGCCGAGCACGGCATCGACATCGCCGGTCAGCTGCTGCAACAAGAGCGTGAAGGGGTCGGCGGCGTCGAACACCGTGTCGGGAAAGGCGACGAGCACGGCGGCGTCCTGCGGCAGCCCGTCCAGGCCGAGGAGCACCGAGGCAGCGGCGGTCGGCGGCTCCCCGAGAACCAGCCGCCAGCCCCGCGACGTCGCGTACCCGGTGAGGTCGTCCTTGGCAGGCCGGGTGACGACGCGCACCTCATCGACCCCCGCCATCTGCATGACCGCCGCGGAGTGCTCGATGACCGGCCGGCCAGCCACGGGCAGTAACTCCTTGGAGCCACTCACCCGTCCGGCAAGCCTCGTCGCGTACCCGGCGGCGGGTAATATTCCCGTTGCCTGCACGCGTTGAGTATGGCCACGGCCCCGCCGATACCCGCTAGGCGGGATCGCACGAGCGAGGTTGGGAGAACACATGCTGGTGTTGGACCGGGTGCCCGGGTCGGACGAGGAGCGCCGGCGATACCTGTATTCCGGTGCCCTGCTCGCGCTGCCCGCAAGCGCGGCTTCGCGGGCCTTCTCCGACTTCACCATGGACATCGTGGCCGAGGCGTTCGACCCGCTCGATGTCACCCGCGCGCAGGACGAACTCGCCGTCGAGGACTTCGTCGCCGTCGTCGCCGCACTGAAGCCGCGGTTCACCCACTCCCCGCGGGCCAAGGAGCTGCTGCGCGACATGCTGGCGGCGTATCACTGTGACCCGTCGGAGACGTACTTCGACGTGCCAAAGCTGCGCATCGTCACGCACTCCAACTACCTCACCACGGGCGTCGGCTACGCCTACTCGGCGCACCGCGACGTCTGGTATTCCTGCCCGC
>JAABUO010007288.1_pt1 | contig 12634 bp, 16 predicted proteins | sample 5559291 | NCBI WGS metagenome assembly JAABUO01 (sample SAMN10711878, study PRJNA513372) | rock metagenome | isolation source: Antarctica rocks | place: Antarctica: Victoria Land, Finger Mt sud
ATTGGTCATGCAGGACAACATTAACTTCCCAGTGTGCTCGATCAGGCTTTCAAGGTCTGCAGTGGACGGTGCTGAGTCAACCTTTTTCTTGTCTAATTTCTGTTCACAATTACATAAAGATACAACAACGTCTGAGCAGGCCACAAACTTTGGGACAACACAAATGCATGAAGCCCATGCAGGCACGCTTGATCCAGTCATGGCACAGTCAGCACAGCACACAGGCAGAAGAGCTTGAGGCTCCTTGGTAACATACCAGCACTTTGTCAACCTCTCGTCGCACAATGCCACTCAGGATTGGTAAGGACTTCAAGACATTCAATGATGTCTGAACCACCCCTGCAGGCAATGAGCACATGGGTGACTCTGCATCTACACCTGTGACAAGCCTACGGTATTGCGACGCCACGTCCGTAGCAAAAACCATTGCTCAAAAACAGCTGGCCAGTCATTGTGGTAGTGAAGCAGCACCAGGAAAAGTGGGTCTCACCTACGTCCCGGACGTCTGCTACCAGATCCGAAAGCCACCTGAGTAGCTTCAAGACAACCCAGGTACCACCAATGGCTAGCAAAGCTATCTGCCAAGGCTGCAGGCTTTCGAGCTGTCTATCTGTCCATGCAGTCGCTCTGTTCATGTGTGGCTGCAGATGTGCCAGCACAGGACCACCTAAGCTTTCGAGGTCGTGCTGGACGGTCATCGCAACAGGCCTTAACCGAGTCCAAGTCGCAGTTGCAACCTCGGGAAATGATGAAGTAGGCTGTGGACACACCACGCTGCTGTTCTGTCCTGAGGATCCCATGATGGGTTTTAAGCCTGAACGAGGGTAGTCAGCGATAACACGGCTCACTGCAGATCCTTCATCAACCGCTCAAGCGCGACAGTCGGGACTGATGTTGTTGTCGCCGAGCTAGACACCCTTTTCCAGCTCAAACGTTAGCTCTCAGTAAAGTGTCACCCTCTCACACAAGGCAGTATGCACCAAGCACCAGCGCTTCCTGCACTGCTGTCGAAAGGTGTCGAGCTTAGCATGGCGTATGACTAATTGACTTCGGGACGCGAGACTGTCCCCATATGTCGGTAATAAAGGCAGCAGTCCCGAGTTGGGATTAAGCATTTTGATTCTTGTTCGAACACCTTCGAAAGTATGCACACGGATCGCAAGCAACGGGCGATATTTTACTTCCTTCATTCATGACTGGAGTCTGGTAACCAATGCTTAGGGTATCGTGCAGAACACCAACTTACATCGATTCACAGTCTAAGCGTTGTTTGAACCTTACCTCAAGCTTAGGGTGTCCTCGGTTTTCATTACCGCAGATGTGAGGGTTGCTACCTTTCTGCCGTAGAAAGTAATGCAACAACCGCAGCCGGCTGCAAAGTCTGAAGTTAGCAATGTTCCAGTCAGGAAAGAGTGTAATGTTCCTGGCAAGCAGTGCTGGATGCTTTGGCATACACTGTTCGAAATCGATGAGGTGTATCAGCCGATTAAGGCAATAGGCAAAGGGGCTTATGGTGTTGTATGCTCAGCCAAAAACACAGCCACAGGCGAGAAAGTGGCTATCAAGAAGATAACCAACGCCTTCGAAAACCTGACAGATGCTAAGCGCACACTTCGAGAGATCAAGCTGCTCAGGCACCTGCGCCAAGAGAACATTATTGCCATTATGGACATCATGCAACCAACCAACAAGGACAAGTTCAATGACGTCTATCTGGTGAATGAGCTGATGGACACAGACCTGCACCAGATTATCAGGTCTTCTCAGCCTCTATCAGATGATCACTATCAGTACTTTGTGTACCAGGTGCGCCTCCAGCCATGCATGCATTGCAGTCTTGATTGTGTCATGTCAGCCAGACACAATTTGCGTCCATGCTGCAGATCCTGAGAGGGCTCAAGTTCATCCACACTGCTAATGTTCTCCATAGAGATCTGAAGCCGAGCAACCTGCTCCTGAATGCATCATGTGATCTCAAGATCTGTGACTTTGGCTTGGCCAGGACAAGGTCAGCTATGCCATGCGCATGCAAAATCCTTGCCACTCTTGCACGACAGCTCACTCAATGACCCATGCTCAGGGGCGATGTTGCTTCAGACACTTTGCCTTTTTTATGAGTGCTGTTGCGTCCAGCGCAAGAGGTTTGATGCATTGTCACCTTATGTGTCGGTGCTGCAGTTCAGAGCGTAACTTCATGACAGAGTATGTGGTGACAAGATGGTACCGGGCTCCAGAGCTGCTGCTGTCCTGTGAGCATTATACAGCTGCCATTGACATCTGGTGAGCAGGCTAATGTTTTGTGTGTGACTGATATGTCACTCATTTCCCATTGACGCGCATGCATCACTTGCAGCTGGCATATCTGTGCAAAAGGTATGACATGGTCTTTGGGTAGCAGCGGGTTCAAGCATGTAAACTGGGTTGTTCAGAGTCACCTCAATTGCATGCATCACAATCAATGCTTCAGCAGCTTCTTTACAAGATAAAGCAGACAGCGAGATGTGCTTTAAGGCATCAGTTCTTGCCACACCATAAGCGGGATGCTTCTCTACTGAACCCTGTCCATCACCATACACCTGCTTGCATAGGTACTAAGCCTCTGGCAAAGCGTAACTCCTCTTGCTGGTAACCTAGTTCAGCCATGGAATTACATTATCGGTCTTCATTGTTCTGCATGCAATGCAGAATGCAGTCTGCTACTTTGCATTGCATATCCATGTGTGCTGGCAAACAGCGTTGTGCAACACGCAATATGAATTGTATGACATCTGATGCCAGACATCAAAAGGACCTCATCTACTCAGGACTGTACATACTTGAGCACATGGGAAGACACATACAAAATGAATGAATGAATGAATGAATGAATGAATGAATGAATGAATGAATGAATGAATGAATGAATGAATGATGACAGGTAAGCATGACTGTTGCCCTGGACAGGTCTGTGGGTTGCATCCTGGCGGAGCTGCTGCAGAGGAAGCCACTGTTCCCCGGCAAGGACTACATTGACCAGCTCAAGCTGATCATCAAGACCCTGGGCTCCCCCTCTGATACTGACCTGTCCTTCATCAACAGTCAGAAGGCCCAGCAATACATCAAGGCGCTTCCCAAGGCTCAGGTCTGCCAGCAAACTTTCATTGCCAATATGGTCCATGCACGCTGTACCCAACAAAAGCACCCCTCATGCGTATTGGTTGCATAGCATATTCACTGTGATGTATCGCATGTCTGCAAGCTATGGTTGCAACACAGCTGGGTTGATTTGCTGATCCAGCTTGCATCTGCAGTTTCTGATGTGCATGGGTCATCAGGTTCCAAAAAAGGCAAGACTGTGGTGCAGGATACGCCAGCCTGTTGCTGCAGCTGATTACTTACTGACTGCATCAATGACCTGCACAGACAAACAATCACCACCTCTGCGCTTGCGCCTGTACCAGTGCGTTGCTGTCATGACTGCCCTGTTGGTTTTGGCGCAAGTGCCACTGCTCTGTGTGTTCACCAAATCCACAAACTTGATGGCTCACCTCACGTGCTGTGCCTGTGCAGAGGGTGAACTTCCGGAATATGTACCCGGATGCCACCCCAAAGTCCATAGACCTCATGGAGCGCATGCTGCAGTTTGACCCTCGCAAGCGCATCACAGTAGAGGAGGCCCTGCAGCACCCCTACCTAGCCCAGCTTCATGACCCTGCCTCTGAGCCCTCCGCCCCAAGTGAGCCTGACTTGCAAGTCTGCTCACAAGCAGCAAGCTCTGACTATTTCATCTGGCATGATGCTACAGTGCGCAGATGTTGAGCATGGCATCTCAGCACCTGATATGTACAATGCATGTTGCAGGTTATGCGTGTGTCCATCATTGTGCGCTTGCGCATGTGAGCATTGTTTGACGAATACCAACATCTTTTAGTTGCCCACATCTCGCTGAGGATGTAGCTCGCCTGAAGATCTAGCTAGCATGTGACAGTGCGTGCTTCCCGGTTGCAGGAGCGTTTGTGTATGATGTGGAGGAGGACAAGCTGAATGAGGCTGGAGTTCGTGCAGCAGTTTGGGATGAGATGACGTTCTACCACCCAGAGGCTTTGAATATGAAGCGACTGTGACATTCAGTGCATGTCATGTTCACGCAGTCGGGTGTCACAAGTGAGTTGTCAGGCAGCAATGAGTACAGACGCAATGCTGAACAGCATAGATGGACAGCCCAGCTGAGTAAATGGGCATGCTATATCAGCCCATTTTCATATATCTCAAGGGTTAGCTCAAGTACCCCAATGTGCAGTTTCTTACTGTAACAGTTCGCGAACATCAGCAGCAATGTGCTGAGCCTTAGTTTCGTGTCAATACTGAAGGCTGGCCTTTGAGCAACAATCAATGAATTGGTGTCACTGGTCCAATAACTCAATTGCAAACTGTCACTGAGTGGCACACTGTCGCATTTGTTTGCTGAAACCCTACATGAATTGCCAAAACTGTTGGTGAAGGATGTCACACAGTGTATTGCAATCACTGCTGTCCATGGTGGCCTGCAACCATTGATACTTAGCCTGTGAACCGCTCTGACACTTGAAATGACTTCACAACTTCCACTAATCTCTCCTTCATCTTTGACCATCTGTTCTCATTCGAGCCAGTTGTCAGGGTGTAAAACTTGCCTGCAGCATCCAGGTCAGACAGCTGTCATGCCACAATGCAGCTTAGTGTAGTCAACAATCTTTGTCAACAAGCATAGTGTGCTGTCTCTGGCAGTAACAGTAGCTTACCATTTCCTACAGTCACGACCGCCAGGGCGTGCCTGATGTATGTGTTGGCTTTGGTTGCAAACTCAAACTCATAGTATGTCCGGCCATCTATCTCACGCTGCACACAAGCCAACATTGGGTTAAAATCACAGGGATATCGAAATATAGCCGACTTCATTGCATGCTGACACAAGCAGAAGCCCCTCACCTTGTTTACGCCAAGTACCTTGGCTTGCTGACTCCTGGGAGTGAGTACCTCATTCGTCAGCTGCTGTGCTACCTGAATACGTGATATGTGACCTGTCAGCGGCATGATTGTGGTGACCATAACTGCATCTCAGTGGGATGACCAGCAACCTCTGAAATGGAATGAATGGTGGATGAGTGCATGCATGCTGGACAAGCACCTTTTACAAGACGCTACTGTGCAGATTGTGGGGCGGTGATGGTGATGCAGGTCACTCACCTCTAAAGGGTTGCCAAAATCTGTCACGCTGGCCTTGTCAGTCTTGGAGATTGTAACACTAGCGCTTTCAAGTGGCTCTATGATGTCCTTATAGACTACATCTGTGCCATCCACTGATACCTCTTGCCATCCAAATGGATATACAAACTGGTAGCTATCTTGTGTATCCTTTGCAGCATTGAATCCAGGAGGCCCTGCAGAAAGGTCACTGTCAGCTGACTGAGGACTGATGCAACAATAAGATAGTTGGGTGACGTACCCTTTGCAGCAGCCACAGCTGACTGTGGCAAGATTGCAAAAGCCCCAGCTATTGAGCAGAGTTGCATGACCTGTCGGCGCGACACCTGCTGTGACTCTGCAGCATAGCTTGGCATTTCTGCACACATGCCAGTACACCTAGCAAACTGACATAAGCTGGATCATGATCACGACTCATTCCTCTCACCTTCTGGTGCCGCTTGGCATCGTGCAACTTGTGGGCAACTTCTCACTGCTCGGGGAAGTTGCTGCTTGAAAGCAGCAGCCTTCAACTGCAGCATGGGCATGGACTTCTACTTTCGGATGCCTCCGTATGGAATATCAGAAGTGCTTGAAGAATATCAGACCAATGAATTGGCAGCCCCCGAGTCAGCTGCCATGTGCAGACTTGCCAGAATGCTCTCACCTGCTGGGCATTTGAAGCTGTCAAGGTAGAGCGTGATTGCAACATCGACATAGTGAAAATGGTGCTGTAAGAATCCTTTCCAAGGTGAGGACTTCGGTCGCCCTTGTTGCTCTGATGCAAGCAAGGAGCGACTTCCAATCAGTTTAAGTGCCTCAGTTTATTGATGCGATTGCATGCCTGGCCACAGAAATTGCTGAAGAGGAATGTCAGCTTGATCCGCAGCTGCATGACTCATCACTTGGCAGAGGGCGCAGCAGGCTCAGTGCACAGGGCTTCCACACTCTGCTATTGCAATCATGCCCCGACCAAAAGGCAAAGGTGGCAAGCCAGTGAAAATAGGTAAAGACAGAGACGATGCAGCTGATCGTGGGAGAAGCAACCTCCGGGAAGCTTGGGCTGGAGGCAACTACACCAGAAGCTCGGTCAGCCCAGAGGGCAGCGAGAGTTCTGATGTGCAAAATTCGATCCCCTTTCGTCTGGCAATGTGGGATCTTGGCCAGTGTGACAAGAAACGGTGCACGGGAACTAAGCTAGTCAGGCAGCAAGTTGTTTCGGAGCTACGGCTGGGCACTCCTTTTCCTGGAGTCATACTCAGCCCGAACGGCAAGTGCTGTGTATCCAACGAGGACAAAGAGCTGATAGGTGTCAAGGGACTAGCTGTTGTCGATTGCTCCTGGAACAAGCTTGACGAGGTCCCGTTTGGTACGCCACCTGAAGGTTACCCAGAACTTCCTTTTGCCTGCGGCTTCACGGAGACTGACACAGTCTGTGCATGACAGGACGGATACGTGGAGCTGCACCAAGGCTACTGCCCTGGCTGGTAGCTGCAAATCCTGTCAATTATGGTGAATCCTGTTTGTTTAGCTATTGAGCAGGTGCTCAGCATGCAATCAAAAACTACCAGCCTATTTTGACTTCCCTTGAGAGCTCTGACATGCCTTGCTGCTAGCATCTTTTCTTGAAAACAGGCAGCTTTGTGAGAGAAATGAGTCACCAAGGTATCTTGCCTATTTTACAGGCAAACCCTGCAAGTTGTCTTGCGCTGAGGCATTTGCTGCTGCGCTCTTCATCTGCGGCTGGCCAGACGCAGCCATCAGCGTGCTGTCCAGGTTCAAATGGTACCACTTATATGCATGTAGTCTCAGATATGCAAGACATTGCTTCCTCAGCTCAAAGCCTGCTGCATGTAACAGTACTAATTCTTATGACAGGGGTCACAGCTTTCTGTCAACCAATGAGGAGCTATTGGACAGGTATGCGGCATGTCCAACCAGCGCTGAGGTCATTCAGGTCCAGACTGAATATCTTGATCAGCTGACCAACATCCCTGCTAAAGTCCCTGATGGTGAGCCAGTTTCTTCTGCTGACTGAGAGATCATACTGCATGTGTTTGTCTGACTGCCCAGATTGGCAGCAGCTCCTGTCTGCAGAGGCATTCTCTTGTCTCAAGAGTGGAGATTATCACTGAATCTTGTCTATGAGGGCACCTGCTGACACGCGTGAAATGTTTGTGGCAGGCAAAGACTACATGTCAAACATGGACCTCCCTCCATCATCATCGGACGATGATGACTTCAGTGAAGAAGATGGAGCTGAAGAAGAAGCTCACGACAAAGCAGCAGTCTCTGCAGAACCTAAGTCACCTCAGCAGCATGCATATCTCGGCCAACAAGCCTATCAGAGCACACATCAAGACGTTGCTGATCAGTCTGATTCTAAGCCATCTGAAGAGGCGCACTACGGTGATGTCGATGTCACTTCAGTGCTCAACACACAAGAGGTGGACAAAGAAGCAACAGACAAGGACCTGGCATCAATGAGTACCTTGCAGCAGGCTCATGCTAGGCAGCCTATGGAACATCCACCTTGCAAGGCTACCCTGTCAGAGCATAGCAGTAACCTGCCGCCAGCTGTTCTCCATGCTTCAGTAGCAAGGTCAGCAAATGTTATTCAGCGGCTTCAGCTGGGGTGATCTGATCAGGTTGCTTTCATTTCAATGTAGTGTACCAGTATGCAGGCTTTTGGCAGTCAGAAGCCTCACTTAGAGCAGACATGTGTCTTGGTATGGTGAGTTGTTAATGTGGGTGCTCAGCATCGGGCCTGCTTGCATAGAGTGTGCTAATCAACAAGTAGTGGAAATTCTTGAGTACAGTCCTTGCTACTTTTGCATGTAAAACATCAATTGGTCAGGCCGATAACCTTACAATCTACCTATGAATGCATTGCAGTATCAAACCTGATTTTCAAACATACATTTCCAGCTAGCAACAAGTGGTAGACCCATCAGTTGATGACAATGCTGGGTGCGTATGCTGGGGTCGACTACAAGACAAACGCAGAAAGCAACTGGGCAACACATGTAGACCCTAGGAAACACACGATCACTATGGGATATGGGAGCTGGCCTTAGCCAAAGCAATAAAAGTACATTCAACACCAGCATTTGTCCTGTCTAAAAATACTTTCAGCAAAAGGCTCAATGGCAATCAGGCCTCAACATGATCAGAAACCCTTGACTGGCAAGCTGCACATTGTCAAACTTAGGACAACAACACTTATTACTATGCTTAGACCAGCCAGATCAATCTCAATCTCAGGAGGTCAAAACAAGACAACGTAAAATATTGCAAGCTATCGGCTTGATTTCTGTAGCAACACCAGGAAGTGGAGGTTTGCAAGTGGCACATGCATGTCTGATGCATCATGCGCAACCCCACTGCTGTACTTTGCTACAGTGTAGCCGTTTGCTTGCCTCAATTGGATCTGTCGACTCAACTCCTGCAGATAGCAAACTTTCAACTAAAATCATGGCAGAGCAAATACATTGACATCTCGGTACAGACAAGCTCAAAGCACTGACCACATAAATCAAGTCATACAAGATTAAGACAAGACTTGCCATGCACCCAAAATGACGGGGATAAAAAACATCTTTCCCCAGAATCAGGACGGGTTTTGCAAATTTGAGTTTAAACAGAAGGCTTGGAGATGGCAAGGCGACATGTCAATCATTCACTGACATATTCCCACCTCCATTGTTGCTGTCTGCTGCTGCTGCAGCACATCAAATTCGCTCTTTACAGGATGAAAGCCAGTCTCTAGGTACACGCTGTCAAACTGGATGTGAGTTGCTGGGCTGGCATGGCTAGGACCGGCAGCTTCTCCATGGATGCGTGCAGTGTCAGCATCCACGCCTGCTGACGCCTTGTCTGCCAGTCCAGGGAGCCCAAAGAACTCAGCCTGCAGCACAAGCGCTGCTCACAATTGAACAGCTGACAATGGGAAAGACGTGTTGTCCAGAACTGAGACATGCAGAGCTGCAATGCTTGAACAGCTATCACATGCAGTAAGGTGCAACCAACAGCAGCATGTGGAAGTTGCTCTGAACAAGGGCAGCACACACAGGACCGCCAAAAATACGCTGCAGAGCCAAGCATAGATGCAGCTATGTTTATGTCATAGCTGCTGGAGCAGGGAACACAGGTGTTCACCTCTCGCACAATCTGGGCAAGCTCTGTCTGATCAGCAGGCAGCGCTAGGCTGTGGTCTGGCTCCCCAAACCGCACAGTGCGCAGGTACTCCAAGATGTACTCAAACAACTGCAGCACATATGGCACATGTGATGCAGATGCTGACTGGCTTCCAAGCAGCTGTGACACTGGAGCACAAACTGCTCCATGTCCTGGTTGCAGCAGCAGACCAGAGAAAAGTGGTTCCCAGGACCTGCTGTTTGCAGCCAATGGTGCTGGTTTCAAGGATACAGCTGAACTACACACATGTAACCTGTGTGCATTTGCAGAACTGGACCAATGCCTCGCGTGAGCTTGTGCTCGGGGGGTCGCTCAACTATGTTGCCACAGACGCAGCAGAGATGTAAGGAAGGACATACACCTTCTCAGCAGGCAGTTGTCCACACGACCCGTTCTTTCAAGACAATAGGGTTGCTTAGCCCATGACATTACAGGCCAAGCGTTCCCACAATGCCAACAGCAATCACAAACTCGAGGCTTGCCACACCTTGCCATTCCTGTCAATGAAAAACTCCCCAGACAAAGAGGCTCTGGGGGCTGCAGCAGACTGCTGTTGCGCTGTCACCAGCTTCCACAGAAACGAGCCCTCAACAGACGACAGGGTGGCAGCAGTGGTCACAAAGCGGCGGCCGCCCACGTTCAGGGTGACAATTTTCTGGCCATGCTGCATTTGGCCATGGGGACTGTTGCGAGCTGACCCCCCAGGTTCATGGGACTGGTGATGGTGCTGACTGGGATGATGCTCCAGAGGTTGCGGGCCTGGGCCCTACATTCAAGAAAGCACCATTTCTGTATCAACAATTCAACAGAAGGGTTTTGTCTGTGAGTCAGCCCTGAGTGCCTCACTATCCCAGATCCTGCTCTGGCAGCTTGCGAACCTACATGGCAACCTGTAACTCCAGTGTAATAGGCATTGTTTTGTGCCAGCTCTGCTCTTCATACTGTCCTATGATACACAACAGCAAAGCTGTCCACGTAGGTGTGCATCCGGCAGTGACTGTGATGGGGTAAACAGAATATATGCCTGAAAAGCTAGCTTCTTGCTGACATGGTGAAAGAAGGCTTGCTTTACAACGACGTATTGCTGCACTTCCACACAGAACAATTGTGACGCCACAGCACAAACAAGTTTGAAGGCACAAATCAAAGGCAGGGAGGCTCTAACAGGCAGTCACCTGAGCCAGACCAGCCGCCACTTGATGACCATTGTGCGTGGCTTGAGCATGCTGGCCGTGAGGCATATCTCCATTGGCTAGACTGCTGGACTGGTGGTTGGCTTGGGACTGCAGGAAGTGACCAGCTTGCTCAGCAGTCATCAAGTCCATGTAGCCCCCTGCGTGACCCAAAAGCTTGATGTTAACTCCTTTTCTGCTTGTTGTAAGCTTTGCACTGTGTCATTTGTATCCGTTTCCCTGATCACAAACCCCTAAACTCGTCCTGTCTGCACTACAGAATGTGGCGCAACAAGCAGGACGGATCAGGCAGTCCATTGCCTCACGACACAGCAGCATGTTTTCATCACACCTGCATTGAGTCATGCCCCACGCATGAAACAATCAGCACTGTCCTGACACCGATAAAGCTTTCAAGGCACACGCACACAGCACGCCGCAAGATGACCACCATGTGGTATGCAAGCAACGTGTGACTTGACACACATGCAATGAAACCATATGGTCCTATGGTGGCTGCAATTCCAGATGCAGACATCATGCACGAGCAACCTGTGCTAGGCAGCCTTGAGGAGCGGTGTGAGTCACCTGCTGATGCATCAACAAGACCTTCACTGGTCATGGGGTGGTCAACAGCCACGCTTGCAAGCTCCCGCAATGAGTCTCCTTGATGGGAAGCAAACAGGTGCTGGGTCTGGTTGACAAGGTCTGGTGCAAAAGCACCACCTGGGAAGCCTAAAAGCACAGAAGACAGCACCAGTTGTTCAGAATTCAACATAGATTCAACATAGGATGCAAGTGCAGCACCATTGCAGTGTGTAATACTGCAGGAGACATGGATCAACTAGAGTGCCATGCATGCCCCTTCAGACAATGAGCAAATGCCACCTGGCAATTGCAGCAAAGATTAAGTATGCATGATAACCATATTGTTCTTGACGTACCATGTGGAGGGAAAATGCTCATGTTTTGTCGCTTTGAAGAACCAATTGCTGAATTTGGCAGAGCACGCTTGTTGCCACCTGAGCCGCCATGACTCATGGAACCATTGCCACCTGCATTGGAAAGATATTGTCTGAGTGCACAGGCGCAGAGTTTGGAAGTGTGCATGCTTCAGGGACCCTGCTGCGCTACGTTTGTGCTGTTGCTGTCAACTGCCCATTACCCTTGAAGACAGCATGGTATACAGTCGGAGGTTACCTTCACGCTTTGTCCTGTTGTCCCACCAGCTTTCACAGTATGCAACCAGTTCTTTCAGCTCTTGTAAAAATGCTTCGGGTGTGGAGTCTTCCCGTATCCAGTCCGCGATTGTGTCCAGAACGACCTTGACACAATGCCACTCCTGCTCTGTTTCAGGCAAACGCGCCCCTTGCAAAGCTTTCAGCTGGACTCCATTCACTCGAGGCCTCCAAGTGTCAAGGTTAGGGTTATACATCGCGCGTATGAGCTTCCAGAAGCGCTCAGCACCGACCACCACTTCGGGACGTAGGTGCTTTTCGATAACGCTGTAGAGGTTTGCCTTCTCTCCTTGAAGAGTGACAACAGGGGCTCTAATTGCGCCATCCGTGCGGATAATAAGCGCCCCTGCAAACCTTTTAGCGACCTCGTCTTTTTCTGCCGCCAGCGAAGCTTTTGTCTGAGCCTTGGCGCTATCTAGAGCATGACCGGGCGCCTTATACATAGCCTGGCTTACTCTTGCTATATGTTGCTCTCACAGTCTGCTACTCGGGAACAACCAACCTCAGGCAACTGCTTGCAGCTCTTATGCTCATGCTCGGAATTTCTGCTCAGCCAACACTACACTAAGTACTGATCGCCATGAAGGTTGAGATTCTGATGCAGATGCGATGAGTCGGCATCGCTGGCTGAGCTTGAAATTGGAGCCATTCAGTAGCCAGCAGTTCCCCTGCTGGAATTGCACTTGTCGCAGATCCTGCACCATTCTGAAGGGGCTTTGTAGCCTTTCCCGACTGGTGGAGTTCAACAACACATGCAGCAGCTCAGAAACGAGTGTTGCTTGCAACAGGTACTCAGGCAGGTGCAAGATGCAAATTAGGCATATA
>JAABUO010007289.1_pt1 | contig 12633 bp, 12 predicted proteins | sample 5559291 | NCBI WGS metagenome assembly JAABUO01 (sample SAMN10711878, study PRJNA513372) | rock metagenome | isolation source: Antarctica rocks | place: Antarctica: Victoria Land, Finger Mt sud
TTTCAATCCACGCTCCCCGCGTGGGGAGCGACGCGGCTGAAAGAGTGCTCATGGTGCTTCTCCGAGTGTTTCAATCCACGCTCCCCGCGTGGGGAGCGACATGAGGGAGATGGTGACGTCTTCCGTGGTGGCCGTGTTTCAATCCACGCTCCCCGCGTGGGGAGCGACGTTGTTCCCCTGAGGATCATCGGGACGATGGTAGTTTCAATCCACGCTCCCCGCGTGGGGAGCGACTGCACCTAGTCTAACGTGTTGCATGTCTTTGGTTTACGACTACGAATTTGCGGACACAAGAGCGGAGACTACTCTCCAAGCCCTTCTTCCAATCGTTCACTCTCGAACGCTCTACAAGCATTGCGCTTGAGCGCTGCGCGAAGGTCTTAGGCTTTCTGTGTGTGCTTAGGGTTCGCGCAGTGTCCTGACATGCTTCTTTACAAAATAAGAGGACCTTGCGGATCGTACGACGGTTTTGCGCCAATATGCTCCACGCGCCGTCTCCATTCTGTGCCCAAGAAGTAGAAGCGAAGGCTATCTGTCTCTGGGACTGCTTCGGCAAGCAGGCTTGCGCGAAAGGCTACCCATTGCGCTGCATCGACCAGACATTCGAAAACGGAATTCTGCACCCTTTGCCCGCGGTCTTCACACAGTCGAGCGACCCTGCGCAGGCGTTTCTGGCCGGCCTTGTCACGGGTACTCACATCGTAGCTGACGAGCACGAGCATACAGAGGCAGTTTACCGCCAAAGAAAGGAAGGGTAGCCATCGAGGCCGCCGCGAATGCACCGTGCGAGCAGTAGCGCTTGCACATACGGTACAAGGCCGAGGGGAATACGTTCCTGCAGAAACGAATGTTCTATTTCGTCCTGCTTCCTAGTTTGCCACGCCGCGACGACCAGTTTTCGGGTGTGGTCCTGCAGCGAAACGCCGCCGCCGTCCAATTGAAGAAAGTCTGACGGCTGCACCTGGCGGCGATTGATAAGTGTGAGCGCGACGCGATCGGCTAACGCGGCACGCATCTCCTCCATCATGTCGAGCGCAAGGCTGGGACGGCCGGGTCGATCTGTATGCAGAAATCCTACAGCCGGGTCTAGGCCAACACTTTCCAGCGCGGATTCAATATCATGCCGAAGCAGAGCGTAGAGAAAGGACAGCAGCGCATTGACGCGATCAAGCGGTGGACGTCGGGATCTGCCCAGGAACGCAAAACTCTCACGGTCGCCGACAATGAGTTCGTTGAACACACTGAAGTAAACCTGACCGGCCACACCTTCGTGCCCACGAGCTTCGTCGACGGACGCAGCACGACTGGCATCCAAGCCGATCCATGAAAGCCTGTCCGCGGCGGCCCGTAACTTAGCCTCCCGCTCTGGATCGTTAATCTCGCGCGCGCCGCGCAGGAGCACCACGCGGCTGTTTGCCACCTTGGCCGTGACGATGGTGCGCACCAAGGACAGTGCCTGTTCGGCTCCGTCGGCTATGCGGTACTGCTGCCGGCGCAGCAGCACGTTGCCGGAGACCGGCCCTTGCACGCGCGCTAGAAATCGGCCTTGCTCCGTAAGAAAGGAGATGCCGACGCCCTTTTCGCAACATAGTGCCAACACGGGCGGCGAGCATGAGACCTGGCCCCAGCAGACGAGACCTTCCAGCGTATGCACCGGGATGCGCAGCTTTTGCTCGCTACCGATCTTTACTGACACGGTTTCACCATCGCGATGCAGGTAGGCACCCTGGGTCATGACGTGCAAGGTGTTGAGCAGCTTGCGCATGGCGGATCAGTCCACCGGATCCTGTTGCAGAAGGAGCAGTTGCGCCGCCTGCCAGCGCAAAGCCACCTGTACGCGGGCGGTGCCGTGCGGAAGGCACGTGTCGATCAGCGAGCAGCGGTCGCAGTGTTTCGCTGGCAGCGCGGGCGGCGTCTCATGCGCGGCGTACAGCCTGTGCATGGTTGCCGCCAGCTGTTCGGTCCGGCCGCGCAGTGCAGCGGTGAAATCTACGTCGATGCGGCGGCGTGGCTCGCCGTAAAAGATTGCACCCGCCGGTACGGAGACGCTCAGCATCTCTTCCAAGCAAAGCGCCTGCGCGCAGAGCTGCACCAGGTCGCAGTCGGTTGGCTTGCGCTTGCCGCGCTTGTACTCCACAGGAAATGGCTCCGGCCTGAACTCCACGATGTCGGCGCGGCCGGTAAGGCGAAGCCGCAGGCTGTGCAGCAGCAGGCCACGCACCGTGCGCAGGTTCGCGCGCCGCGACTGACCGGGCAGGTCTGCACGCTCGTGCAGCAGACGGCCTTCAGCGGTGAGCCGATTCTCGGCCCAAGCTTGTTCCAAATGGATCAGCGCCCACTGCCGCGGGCAGAATGCTAGGTGCTGTAGGCCACTCAGCGGCAGTGCGTCGTCGACTTCCATGGCGCATACCAACCCTTCTCCAGTGGAGCGGTCCCGCTAGATCCACTCCTCGAGAGTGATTCCTTCGGGCAGCGTGCCATCGATTTCGATCAGGTAGTCCTCACGAGAGCGGGGTGGCCGATTATCCGCCGAAAGCTCTGTCCGCAGCTTGACGGATATTTTGGAAAAGAGCTGATCGGCACGGGCGTTGCCGGTACCCCGCTCGTGTTTGAAGGCAATGCAGCGCACCGGCGACATGAGTCCGCGCGCGGCGGAGCGATCCGTTTCGAACATGTTATTGAGCGCCGCTTTGAACAGGGCGAGATCCTCTTCGGTGAAGCCCGTCTGCTGTGCGAGGGAGGCGTTCAAAAAGCCATAGCCGCGATAGAGGCCATAGGGGATGTTGAACTTGCGGCCGATGGTGCGTTCTTTCTCGAGGTCCTTATCGTTGGTGACGGCGCAGCGGGTGATCGCGAACTCCGCGGTGACAACAGGGTCGAGGCTGCGCGAGAAGGTGAGTTGGATGGGGCCGCGAACCTGGCCGGCATTGACCTCCGTGGTCATGACTGCGCCAAAGGTACGGATGTCGAAGAAGTTCTTGCACATCCATTCGGTAATTTTTTTAGTCTCGGCTTCAATCTTCGGTAGCTTTTTGGATTCGGGCTTGATGCCTACGCCCAAGTAAGAAAGGTTGTGTTGCTGGTTTAGCACGGATTTCTCTTTGACATAGATTTTGAACCCGTCAGCCTCATTCTTCAGGTCCGCCACATAGTTGCGGACCTTGCGCTTCAGGCAGACGTCGGTGACCAGGCCTTGGCCGGTTTCAGGGTCAATACGTGGCAGGTTCCCTGCGTCCGGATCACCGTTGGGGTTGCCGTCCGTCACGTCAAACAGGTATACGAAATCGTAGCGGTGCTGAATTGGATTACTCATTAGTGTCTACAGTCTCCTCGGGTAAATTGGCCTCGGCGGCGGGACGGTACTGACGCTCCTGAAAGTAGCCGATAAAGAAGCGGCCCTGCTGTTCCAGCGAGAGTTGCCGTGGAAAGGCAAAGGATTCCCCCATCAACTCGCCGAAGGCGTTGGTATAAAAGCCCCTGCTGCCCTGCTTGAGTTTTGCAAGATGATGTGTGTTGACGCGGAAGAGGCGCGGAAAGATCAGCGCCGGTGTGGCGCTTGCCGCGGCGAAGAATTTGTCCTTGATAGTGCTGTTCAGCTCCTTGCCCAAAGCGGCGAGCTGCGCCTTTTCAAGCAGGGCGAACAGACGACCGCAGCGGTAGGCCACATCGGTTTGTCGGGTATCCAGTTCCATGGGAACCTCCTGGGATGCGCCGCGCAGGCGCGAGTTGCGGGTGAGGCAGGCCTTGATGGCGCTGACCCGTTCATAGCCGACGTAGCTGTCGCTGCGGATGCGGCGGACCATCGTGGCAAGAAGCGATTGCGGGTAGGCCACGCCGGTAAGCACTGCGCGGGCAAGCTCACCGACGAGCTGGGGCGACACGCCCTTGGTGTCGAACTTTGTTTTGCCACTGGACTGGTATCGGCCGGTGGCGTTGGCGAGCATGCGGATAGAGAGTGGACGCTCGTCGTTGCTTTTCAGCGCGAGATCTCGCAAGTGCTCGCCCAGGCGGCGCTCCAGTTCCGGCGCCTCTGCCTCGATCCATAGCCGTACGGACAGCCGAGACGCGTTGGGTGACAGGCCCAAGATGTAGAACTTCGTCGGGACGTCGTCGGGTTCGATCGGGGTGTTACGCGTGCCGTCACGCAGTTGCGTTAGGAAAAGTCGGGCCTCGCTCACGCGAGTATCATCTTCTTTCGGCGCAGCGTTCTCGGCCACAGACCCAGGCATGGCGCCACATAGTATCGCGAAGCAGTCTTCCAGCGTGGCCTGCGCGTGGTCTGCCCAGAAGACGACCGTCGCGTCACCAAGCCCGATGCGCCGTTCTCGCAACGACAGCAGGTGGTTGAGCGCGTTGGCGTACTTGAAGACAGTGATTGTGCTGACGGGGGCGTTGAAACTTTGATCCTTGCCGTAGGAAGAGTACGCCTCTTTGTCCATCGAGATAAAGGGAACACCTCGCGGAGGAGAGTTAAACACACCCTTGATCTCTGGTTTGTGAAGACGAGCGATTTCCAAGAGTTGGCCAGTAATGAGACATTGGCCGGTGACCGTGACTGACGACCTCTTGCTTTTTGGCTTCTCTGCATCCCAATTCACTGGCAGAGGGAAAAGTTGGTGGAGGTAGGCTTGCTCTCCAGCGATTTTAAATACGCCGCAATCTCGACTTATACCTTCAAGTTGCTGTACATGTTCTCTAATAAGAGCGGGACTCCACGCTCTTAGAAACGTGCAAAGCGCGTCATAACGCTCATCAGAAAACTGGGTTTGGTATCGAAGATGTCTACGTCTGAAAGCCTCAAAGAGCTTTGGAGCGCGTGCTTGCTTTTTGGAATCGAGATCGCTCGTCCAACCTAATAAGTAATTCGTACGGTCCCAGAGAAAACAGGGGTTCTCACCGCTGCCTGAAGCTTTCGTATTTCCAGGCAGAGCTAATACTGAGGGTCGCCACTTACCGTTATCCTCCACCTGCATGCTCGAGAAGCCGTTCAGTGCTCCATTCGAGTCAAGTACAACGCAGAAGCTGACCTTCTGAGAAGAAAAGCCGGGCGGCAAAAGTTTGACCTCGCCCGATGCCTCCATCCTGTCGTAATGCTCAACCAGGCGTTGCAGGATCATGCCGTTGCCTCGGTCAGGCTTGGAACGGCGATGACGCCGTCGCGCATGTGGGCGCGGAAAAAGCGGGCCGGTGGATCCTTTTTGTTTTGCGCGAAGTCGAGATCGTGCAGCATCCAGCCCAGGTCACGTTCGCCACGAAGAGTTTCGTGTGGCTCCGGTGCAACGCTATCCGGTTCCAGCAGCGCAAAGTGGGCCGCGAATTCGCGGCAGCCGAGATAGGGGCGAGTGAAGCAGGCCCCGCGCCGTGCACGGCGGCTGAACTGGTCCAGGTGCTTGGCGGCCTCCATCCTGTCGTAATGCTCAACCAGGCGTTGCAGGATCATGCCGTTGCCTCGGTCAGGCTTGGAACGGCGATGACGCCGTCGCGCATGTGGGCGCGGAAAAAGCGGGCCGGTGGATCCTTTTTGTTTTGCGCGAAGTCGAGATCGTGCAGCATCCAGCCCAGGTCACGTTCGCCACGAAGAGTTTCGTGTGGCTCCGGTGCAACGCTATCCGGTTCCAGCAGCGCAAAGTGGGCCGCGAATTCGCGGCAGCCGAGATAGGGGCGAGTGAAGCAGGCCCCGCGCCGTGCACGGCGGCTGAACTGGTCCAGGTGCTTGGCGGCGTTTTCCGGGCCGGAGAGAATGTCGAAGTGGGCGTCGATGACGTACCCGACTTCGCGCAGCAGAAGTGCGGCACGCTGCTGCCGTGTGTCGGGGTCTGATACGGCTATACCCAGGTTTCCTCTACCGGACTTCATCGCCTTTGCAACGCTGCCTGCGCCGATCTTGTCTTTTACCTCGTTGCGCCGCACGGAGGTGAAACGAATGGGTTGCAGAACGGTGATGCTGTCGACGACCCAGCGGATCTCCGGCTTCCAGTAAATGGCTTCGAGCACACCGCGTGCCGCCGACGGGGTCATGGCGTCGTAGCTGACGCGTTCGACCTTCATCTCCGGCCGGGTAAACAGAGCCCATTCCCCCCAACAGTGCAATCGAACACCATGCGCCACGGCCCGCTCCTTTGCGTAAAACCCGCCTTCGTTATATGCTCCACAGTCTGGCGTCGAGGCCCAGATCTTCGAGCCTGAGTCCACGCTCCTGGCTGTACGCATCCGGCCGCAAGAGAAGGCCGACGCCGGACTCGTGCAGCTGCACTACATGGCCGCGAACAAGAGTGTTGAAGGTTTGCTCTGGAACGGTAACCAGGTAGGGCTGCAGGACACGTTGTGAGACGAACGGTACGTGGGGCGACTGGAGCCGTGCAATGCAATTTTCAGCATCGGTGCCATACGGTACCAGAATAGGAACCTCATTGGTCCGAATGATCTTGTACTTCTGCTCTATCTCGCGGAACTGGAAGCGCGTCTGACCTCGCCGCCTGTCAATCGTCATACAGGGCAAAACGGCGTGTTTATCCAGCAAGTCGGACGATCGCCAGTAGTGGAGATGGAAGTAGGCATCGATTGCCGCGGGTGCGAGCGGGTCGGCATGACGCTGCCATAACTCCCGCGCTGTTTTCGCGGTGTCCTGAAGAAATCCCTTAGGTGGCGGCTGCTCGGCTTCGAATACATAGGTAGTCCCCAACCCTGGCAGAGTGCCTTCACGATTGCATCGGCCTGCCGCCTGCGCGATGGAGTCGAACCCAGCTTCGGCGCGATACACCACCGGAAAGTCCAGGTCGACGCCGGCCTCCACAAGCTGTGTGCTGATGACGCGGCATGGGCCGGCCTTCACCTGTTCGCGAATCCGTTGGAGCACGGCCCGCCGGTGCGCGCCGCACATGAGCGTGCTGAGGTGAAAGCAGAATGCGGGATCCGTGAGGTCGCGAACGGCGGTAAACAGGTCCGCCGCCTGCGCACGTGTATTCACAATTACGAGAGCACGGTTTTCCTTTGCGATACGGCCGGCAAGCTCCGCCACGGTTTGCTTACCGGGCAGCCGGACGACCTGAACGCGCCGCACCGCGGCAAACAGCGGAGCCGGGTCAGCGATGATGGGTCGCACGCCCTCGATGCCGTCGGGAAAGCCATCGCGCCGCTCAAGCGCCGGCTGTGTTGCCGTGCACAGCACCACTGTGCAGCCATAATGCAGCACCAATTCACGCAGTCCGCGTAGCGTGGGTGCAAGCAAGTCCACCGGCAGCGTCTGTGCTTCGTCCAGAATTATCACGCTGCCCGTCAGCCGATGCAGCTTGCGGCAGGGCGACGTTCTTGCGGCGAACAGGCTTTCAAAGAGTTGCACGTTGGTAGTGACAATGAGCGGTGCATCCCAATTTTCCGTGGCGAACTGGTTCTCTCGCGTTTCGTGTTCGGGCTTCAAGTTGGTGTGGTGTTCCACGAGGCCGTGCTCGGCCAATGTGCCAAGGGCGCGGCGGTACACCTCGGCTGTTTGTTCGATGATGCTGGTGAACGGGATCGCCATAACAACGCGTCGCATACCGTTGGCTTGTGCATGGGCCAGCGCAAACGCCAGCGAAGACAGCGTTTTGCCGCCACCCGTGGGCACTTGCAGGGAGAAGAATCCGCGCGTGGCAGTTGAGGCAAGTTGACACTGCTGCAGCACGAACGCCCGCTGACGGTTGACCTCGGTTGTCGATGCGGTTGCAGTCATGCTGTCCAGATGGTTGCGGATCGCGCTTTCCATGTCTCCAATCGATGGACGCATGAACTGGCGTTGGGCTGCCTGTTCCGGATTGCAGAAGCGTTCCGTGCAGGTACGATCCGCATCGATCAGGCACGAAAAGAGCATTCGTGTGAAGAACGCCAGCGCAAATGGCATATCGGCATCGGAGGGCCGAAAGTGCATCTTCAAAGGCGGCAATACCAATCTAGGATCGGCAACATGCGGCAAGACAATACGCGCGGAATCCAGACGCACCTCCAGAGTGCTTCTAGAGGAAGCGTCTTCGGTGACCTTGCCATTTGGCAGGCCCGCATGATGACCGGCGACGCAATACGCCAGCAACTCTCCCACCACTGGGCCGGCATGCTCCCTAACGTACCGTGCACCGAAGGTCGAGTGATCGACGTGGCGTGCTGCAGAAGAAGTCTCCACGCCGGCATCCTGTGCCTCCCGCGGGTTAGCTGCGTGCAGCTTCGCCTGGAACTCCGCCGAAGCCTTGCCAAGGTCATGGCACTGCCCAAGAACATTTCCCCAACCAGCAGTAGTAAAGGCGGAGGTATAGCGTTCAGCCATCTCTGCGACAGAAGTCAGGTGTACATTGAGCAGCTCCCAGCCCGTCTCATCGTGATTTGCAAGTGTATGGGCATAGAGAGCATCGACAGGTCCGGACATCGCAGAGATCCTCAGCTGGTGATGAAGCTCTCAAGAGCCTATCGTTGCTCGGCGGTTACTGGCATACCCTGTTTTTCTACACGAGGTAAAAAGCACTTCAGAAGCATTGCTCGCGGTGCCCTACTTCGCTTTCTTCCTCGCCGCCCATCGGGCTTTTTGTGCGGCGGCGATGCTGGCTCTACCGGCGGCACTGAGGGTGCCCTTCCCTGCTGGCTTGGGTGCTGGCTTGGTCGTGCCGGATCCCTTCGGCCTGCCGGGACCTCGTTTAGGGGCGAGATCTTCGGAGAGCAGCTTACGAGCGCTTTGCAGGCGAGCGATTTCCTGGTCGAGAGAAGCGAGAAGTGCGGGGATATCCATACGCGGTTCAGTGTACGGCAGCTTTGGGGTAAAAGAGAGGCAGCGCAGCTGCGCCATGGGCTCGACCCATCATAAGCAGGGATTGGCTTTTTTAGCTTCCACTCTCATAGGGAGGGTTTTGGGGTGCGGATTAAGCGAGGGGTTCAACGGGCACTCTACTGCGGATGCGGCACCGACACCATTCTGGCTCAGGGCTTGTGTGCGACCTGCTACACCCTGCGGCGTCAGGATGAGGCACACTTCGGCGGTCTGCGGGAGATGGTGCTGAAGCGAGATGGATACACCTGCCGGGTGTGTGATGCGCCAGGCCGCCAGAAGCGCTCGATCACGGTTCACCACCGCATCCCGGGCAAGTCGGTCTTGCACCTGATGATCTCGCTGTGCCCAGGTTGTCACGCCAAGGTGGAACGCACGAAGGTGGTGCGATCCCGTATGCCGGCTTTGCTGTTGGAGTTGTGGCGGGAGAAACATCCCGAGGGACACGAACAGACCATGCTTGACTTCGGGCCGCGTAAGCTGGTGGATGCCGGAAACGAGTGAGCGTTGAAAGCGGATGTGAACCTTGGCGTACGCTCCGCACATCTCTCAGCCCTGTTTTGCGCTCTTGCAGCGTCCAGGCTTGTTTTGGGGTGTACTGGATGCGTCTGCGGCTTCCCAGAGCCGTCTAGGCCGCTTCCTGCTTCCCTGCCCTAAGGTTTAGAGGTCAGGCCAAAGCAATTCGGAAGCCCTAACCTTCATCAAGGAAGTTTTGTTGTTGCTTGTTCTGGCTTTATCCACAAAACCCACAGAATCAACAGGGTGTTCTCTTGTTATTGCTCTAGCTCTCATGTAGTTCTCTTGCCTTCTCTTGCTTCCTATTAAGCAGTACGCGGAACCCCTTGTGGAAATACGCGGAACCCCCAACTGTTTGTACGCGGAACCCCTTTTTTGAGTACGCGGAACCCCATTTCCTCGTACGCGGAAGCCCATTTAGATCCAATGTTTCACTCACCTGAATGTGCATAAACCTCTGTACGCGGAACCCCACTTTCGGCGGAGGTTAACGGGGCTATAACCTTGCTGGAAAAGTAGGCGTACGCGGAACCCATTTGTACGCGGAACCCCATTTACGCTCGGTCATGATCGCCGAATTCGATTGCGCTCCACGTCATCAGGCAGCATACCTTGAGCAGCACGATTGACCCATACGCCTTCGGCCACGCTGTCGATCTTGACGCTGGGCCAAAGTATTCGCAGTTCAGTGATCGCTTGCTCCGTATGTTGCCTCAACCGGCGATCGTTGGAGTCGTCATCGGGGAACATCTCTCGAAGAGATTCCCATGGAATAACGCTCTCGCTTTGCGCTGCATAGCACCGATAGTAGAGCCATAGAAGAAGATCATGGACGTGAGAGGAGCCCTTGTTTTGTAACCAGAGGCTCCGCGGAACAGCGACATGGTGCTTCCGAATATCGTCAAAGAGCATACGTGTCAGGACGAAGCCATAGCGGTCGGCAAGCTCCGGCAAGCTCTGTTGCTGTGATTCCTCATTCGAGTCGTCTTTGATCGAAGCCGGAAGATACGACTTCTCAACCACTGTAAAAAACTGATCCGCCTGAGCCGTCTGAGTTTTTCGCTCGATGCTAATGACCAACCCACTGATCCTTCGAAAGCGATCCCTCAGCTCCTTGTTGTTCTTGCCTCCCCTGCTCTGTCCAATCTCGTCCTGGTACTCGGCGGCTGAATTCCAAGGGATGAAAGGTGAGTTCGAAGAGATGGCTCGATCGAAGATCCACGCCAGCAGCTTGCGATCGGCACCATATGGCAAAGGAACATCCCGCATGCCAGCTGTGAAAGTGACATATAGGGTAGAGCCGTCACCAAGACGAGCGCTGCGGGTGATTTTGTTCTTGTCGGTTGCGCGATACGGAAGCGTACAAAGGATCATGGCCTGGGCGATCTTTATAACTTCATCACCGAGTTTGCCCGTGTTGCGATCGTCTGCAAGATAGGCAACCCGCATAGCCTTCTTCTCTCGGGCTGCGCGTCTTTCTGCGGCGTAATCGCGCTTCGTCGACGTCGTACTAATCTCTTTCATGCTTGTTCCATTAAATAGGTTGTTCCTACTGCCTTACTTCCTTAGAGCGCTACGTCCCTACTATGCTACTTTGCTACTTCACCGACGCCGTCCATCCTCCGACTGCATCGACTTGTAGACCTCGACCAAGGCCCCGTCGATTTCTACCTTTCTACAAGCTAGGCGTAGCGCCTCAGAATCTGAAAGATTTCTAAAGCCCTGCGTCTTCATGAAGTCCTTGATCGTGTCTAGTCGGTCGATGTCGTGCTGGTAAAGACTCACCGACAGCTTGGGAGCACGACTCGCTTTTTGCGGTTTGTCGGAAGGCAATTCAGGAAACACATGTACCGTCCGATGAGGCTCCGTGCTGGCGTCCATCTTGGGAAGGGAGGTTTTCAGCTTGGAAAGCAGTTCTTGTGTATTTGAGGCCATAGTGCTCCTTTGCTATTTTGCTACTCTCCGACTTTGCTTCTTTACTGATCCCACGATTTCTAGAGCAACCTTGAACAACTCTTCTCGCGCTTCCCCACCTAGGGATTTCCATCCCATCAGGACAGCATGCTGATATGCCTGCCGACGGCGGAGTGTGTTCTTGAATGCTGGTAAACCTATCCGGTCAGCCATATCCGCGAGATCTCTCGCCAAGATCGTGCCAGGTTGAACCTGATTGAAGAGGACGTGCGCTCTGTCTTTGGCACCTTCCCGATGGATCAGCGTCGCAGTATCTCGCGATGTAAAAAGATCGGCAGGGGAGGGTGAAGTGACAAGAACGACAACATCCGCTCTCCTAATAGCCTCGGTGACCTCTTTAGACTCGAGACGTGGGGCGGTGTCAATGAAGAGAGCTCCGTAATCCTGACCAGGAAGTGCGAGCTCAAGGCCGCCGATTTCTTCAATCCACCGGGTAGCCGTGTGTTGCGGGTCTGTATCTAGTAGCGCAACTTTATGACCCGCTTCGACCAGCGCGGATCCCAGCAACACCGATAGGGTAGTCTTCCCGCTGCCACCTTTTCCATTGCAAAGTGTGATTATCATTCTTTCGCAGAGTAGCAAACTACTACCCCCGTGCATTCACTTCTCTTTATAGAAGCAGACTGCGAACCTTTGCGGTTACGGGCCCGCTTTTCGCCGTGTGGCCGCTACCGACTCCCGAGTGACTTCCATCGCCTCGAGTTCTTCGAACATGGCTTTCAGCTCTCGCCCATCTTCCGGCAGGGCCATTGGGCGCTCGGGCTCGTAAGCCTCAGCGAACATATCCCCTTCGTTTTCGAGGATGCGGGCGAGGGTGAGCATGGTTTGTGCGAGCTCTTCGACCGAGCCGAAGCTGATCTCGAGTCGGCCACGGCTGAGACCGATCGATTGGGGCAGGGAACTGAGGCCTACAGGCTCGAGATCCCGCCGGACGAGCGATCGGATCTTCCTCCGCGAGGCGGCGCCTTTCTCGGAGCGCAGCTGCTCGAAGAGAGCGGTGACATCTTTGGCCTGGTGGACCCGGTCGAGGAAGCCGCTGAGGACCTCGCGCTCGACCAGGTGGGCGGTCCCGACCGGAACAGAGGGGAGCAGCTCGAGCAGTTTGCCGGAGGCGCGGGGCTGGAGCTCGAAGAGCCGCTCGATGTCCTTGCGGTCGTAGTGCGAGCGGACCGAGTGGGCGATGGTTTGGCGGAGCTGGTGCAGACGGGGAAGCCAGGAGGGCGGCCGAGCCATAGGAGAACCTCCGGAAGTGCTGCCAACAGGCTAGAGCAGAGCTCTCGCGAAGGGAAGGGATAAGGTCTAGATCGCGCACTAATCCGAAGAGTCCTGGTTCCGGATTGCCCACGACAATGTTAGTT
>JAABUO010007291.1_pt1 | contig 12628 bp, 15 predicted proteins | sample 5559291 | NCBI WGS metagenome assembly JAABUO01 (sample SAMN10711878, study PRJNA513372) | rock metagenome | isolation source: Antarctica rocks | place: Antarctica: Victoria Land, Finger Mt sud
TGCAGAGAGCAGGCCACACTGCTACTGCTGTCGGAACAGACATCTACGTCATCGGCGGCAAGACCGCGTAAGGCTGAACAGCAAAATGATCATTTGTGCCTAGACGAGCCCCTTGTGTGACCGTGTGTGCTCAGCGTAGGGCCAAGGGCGGCAGGATGCAGTTCTGCTCTGACATCTGTAAGCTGGACACAGCTGCTAGTAAGTGGAGCACCGGCTTTTTGAGGCCTCCATTTGGCGAGAAGGCATACCACTCAGCTACTCTCACCGGCGCTGACATTTGGGTTATCGGGGGCGCAGACGACAAGCACTCATCTGCACAAGTGTATGTGCTGAATACCAAGACCCTGAAGTGGCGCACAGTTGCATTCAGGCAAGTCAAGCATTGCGTTGTTGGTAGTATGCATATTGACAGGTCACAATGACAGCGAATCACAGAGATTGTAGACTTTTGGCTGTTGTCCTGTAGTCTGCTTGGTGAGTGCGCGTGAGTGTTTGCAGGGGTGACACCAGGCTGTTACAGCGCTCCGCACATGGTTGCACAAGCCACCCAAAGCTTGCAAATGCCCTGTTGCTGTTTGGCGGCTGGGGCTTTGACAGGGCGTCACGGTCTGATGACTTAGCATGGCTGAATGACCTTGCCCTCCTGAGACTTGACACGTAGGTCTTGCACAAGCAACGTCTGCGCTCATTCATGACGTGCCCTCAGCACAAACTTTGCAGAGAGCCTGATGGACCTCAATGTTTAACGCAGAGTCCATGCTGGTCTGAAGGAATGGCTTACAATATGCAGCATATCATTGATCAATTCAAAGGCTACCTTACATGATCACACTGTGCTTACTTACCTGCTATAGCGCTTGCGGCACAAATGCCTGCTATCTTGATGAACCAATTCCATCATGGCAGCTTTGTTGACACAGGTTGACAGTGGAGCAAGTCCAGCCCCACGGCACCCTTCCAACAGCCAGGGCCTATCACACCTTCAACACAATGGGGAACAACTGCTTTGTTGTTGGGGGGCGCACAACCCAAAACACCTTGCTTGCGGGCGATCATCTGGTATGCATGTATGATGTGGCAACCAACCAATGGATGTCTCCTGGTCCTGTGTCTGGCACCTTCCCAGCAAGGTCAAGTCACAGAGGGATTGTAATTGGAGGGAATCAGTTGGTCATCTGCGGCGGGACAGGACAGGGCAAGCTGCGAATGAATGACACAAGTGTGCTGAAGCAGGCTTCCAACGGGCAGCTTTCTTGGCGCCGCCTGTCAGTGTCTCCTTTCCAGCCGGGTGGGACACCCCTTGCAGATTGTCAGTGTGAAGACATGTCATCAAAGGTCCACCTGTGCTTTTGCTTTGTTGCAAGTGTGTGGTCTGTCTGCTACACTGTCCACAGGAGTGCAAGTAGTGTATATACCAGACATGCAACGAATGACAAAGACAGTAGCACTCTTTGACTTATTCTTACCAAAAGGTGAACCATGTTTGGCACTCTTGGACTTCATCTGTTTTGCTACCTGTCATGGTTGATGACCCATTGCAATCACTATCACTGTGTGTACATGATATTTGCCTGAGCTGCATGATCTGCACATGTGCATGCAGCTTTGCTTGGTTGTCTACAGGCTAGGTGTCCTGAGCAAAGTGGCATAGGTCTAGTGCTGTCTTCAGGACACCAAGACTGCACCCTTGCCTGAGGCAGCACTCATGTACTCCTCAAAGCTTCCAGCTCTCTTGTTCTCATGCTGCTTGCACTCATGCTGTTGTCCAGCATTGCACTGCCTAAGTTGGCCACAACAGACAGTACTCGACAGCATCGCATGGCCTTGCAGGTCGGACGGCACAAGGCATGACTGTCTGCAATGACAGCCTGTACATCCTTGGTGGTTACGGCGTCGGGCAGTCGTTTCCTTCTGATGTGTGGAGCCTGCCGCTGAGTGGTGTGACAGGGGCCGATGCGAGGCAGCGCCCTGTGCAGCCACAGAGTCTGGACATAGCTGTGGAAGAACCGCCTGCAAGGTGTCATTCTGGTCTGCCCATCACTTCAATGCCAAGCAGAGTCACAGCAGCTGGGATTCTGTCAGAGCATGCAATACTGTAGTGCCTGTAGGGCAGCAAGCTTGAGCAGTGCAACGTCTCATGTCATACCAAGGCACTTGTGGTTGATGCATGCTGCTTTACAAGCAGTCCTGAGTAATCAGCATAAGTCTCTGGCTGTGGCAGTCTCTGTCTTGAAATATATCTTCCACATCTTGCTGGGCTGTGGGGTCTGCAGCAAGAACAGGCTGTTTCCAGCGGTTGAAATATTGTGCTTGCAGCAGGTGTGAGGCAACTTGCTGGCGCAGTGCCAAGCGCAGCCGGGCAAAAGGCAGCACAGATGCAGGCCCTGCAAGCAAGCGGCAACATGCCCTGGCGCCTGCAGGAGCGATGGCCACTGCTCAGGTGCCAGGTTGTCAGGCTGTGCAGCCAACCAGAGAGGCAATGGCTGCCTTGCCACCGCTTCATGCTCAGAGCAATTCAGCGCTGCCTCAAGCTGCGGCTGACAGGTGTGCTGTGCAGCTTCTGGAATGTGGTGCATGCATCATCCATGTGGTTTCTGCTGTTCTCGCATGAGGCAGTACCGATGCAAATTAGTACTGCCTTGCTAAGTCTTTCTGAAAGCATGCTTGCTTGCGTATTAGGTTGGTGCAGGTGTGCTGCACTCAGTCACCAACCAGTCTGAATGTGTGTCAGCAGCACTGGAGAGGCTGTGGTATGCAGGAATGTGAGTGGTGCATGTGCAATGTTACCAGCCTCAGCTGCGGCGCTGTATGGAGGCTGTGCCTTCAATGATGCTGCAGTCATGTCAGCCACAATCAGCAGGCTGGAGGGTGATCTGGCACGGGCTAAGGCAGCTTTGACTGAAAGGCTTGCCACAGAGGAGATTCAGTTGCGGCAGAGGCGAGATCTAGAAGCTGAAGTGGCTCGTCTTCATGCAGAGGTGGGTCACAGTATGCTGTCTGCACAAAGCTGACAAAACGTCGTATAACCTGGCAGCCTGAAGAGCAGCTGCAGCGACTTGCAAAGCAGGTGTTGATTGGTGCCTTTGTGGCCAGACAGACTCAGTCATATGAGCCGACCTGGGGTGCTGACTGTGTATGTAACACACCATACACAACAGTACCACACTCAAGCTGGCTTTATCAATGAGCTGACTCGTCCTATTACTCGGCAATGTGCTTCTGGGCATTGTCTGCTGCATTGCTGCATTTGCCCTGTCCCATCTGCAGCTAATCCCCAATCCCCATACTTTGCTGGGGAGCAGCCACGGGGCATTGGTGTTCATGAGCCTCTTCATGAGCCTCACACCTCATGTCAGACATTGCAAATGCAGGTCGCTGCAGCAGAGCTGCGCTGTACAACAAGCACACACCAGTGTACGCAATTCCAACGTCTGAGCGAAGAGCGATTGCAGCAGTTGCAATCTGCAGAGGCAGCCACTGCTGATGCCAGCAGCAGAGCAGCTGCAGCTGTGGCCACAAATGGAGACCTGCAGCGGCAGCTGTCTGGCGCATTACGGCAGCGGGATGACCTCTCAAGGCTTGTCACTGAAAGGCATGCAACTGTAACAGCCCTTACTGTATGCATCAATAGCAATCCTTGCTGCATGCAGTGGTATCAGCCCTTGCTGCATGCAGTGATCACTCTGCAATGCTCGTGTCAGCTAGAAGGTGTAAGGGCCAATGGCAAGCTGTGGTATTGTATTTCTCAAAATTAGTTGATGTGATGGCTGAACACTCACTCTCATGCAATGTGGCTGTCTTGCGTTCTTGCAGGCCTAGCTGCAGTGCCTCATGTCTGTCAGCATGGCTGCATGTTTGTTCTACACCTGCCAGCCTCAACCTGAGATGACATGCCAACAAAGATTGTTCCACTTGACCTCAAATGCCCAGTCCCCAAGCTGAGCCTTGTGCAACAGTTGAGTCAGTGTGGGATTACATGCAATGCAGGGAGGAAGCATCAAAGGCGGCTGAGGCAGATGCAGTGAAGGCGCGCAGTATGGTGCGGCAGGAGCGCATTGACTGGGAGAAGGCAGACGCCGAGTCACGATCTGCCCTGCACAGCCTCAGGGAAGAGTGGCGCATGCTGCAGGACACCAATGCTCACCTGCATGCCAACGTCACTCGGCTCACCAAATCTCTGGAGGTACTCCACAGGTTGCTCCTGCATGGATGATGCCTAGCAGACATACCAGTGCTTGCCTCTTGCTCCTCCCTGCATGTTTGTGCCTCACTCAACTAAGTGCTGCTGTTCTGACCCTGCTGCTCAATGCTGGAGCCAGTGTCCAGCTCATGCATGCCACACGCATGTGAAAGCATCAGGGCTGGAATTGCAGGTGGCAGAGGAGAAGGTGAGTGAAGGGGTAAGTGTTTTGGCAGAGGTGAGAAGGAGAGCAGGCGAGGAGCGTGAGCAGAGCAGCAAAGCAGTGCAGGCTCAGCAGGCTGCCACTCAGGCAGCAGAGCATCAGCTGCAGACTGCTCAGGTGACCACGTGACTACACATCATCAGTGCTGCTGCACATCACTGCAGGCTCAAGCCATATGCACCCTACAAGCCTTCAACGTGACAAGACACGTTCCATGTCAGAGTCATATCTTCTCATGTAAGGCAATATGTCTGGTAGCTCTCCCAATGCGTGAGCAACATTCTGTCACACTGGTTGCTGGCCACATGGCAGTCTCTGCTTGGGCATATGCAGACTATCGGTCATTGTCATTACTCAATCAGCCCACAGAGCTGAACACAATGTCATGCATCCTTGCAGGCGCGCATTGGCACTGCAGAGACTGCTCACAAGAAGCTGGAGGCCGAATTGACACAACTGCGGCCACATGCAGCAGAGCTGGAGCAGCAACTCAGTCAGTGCCAGGTCAAACTGAAAGCTGCACAAGCAGACGTGACTGATCTGCGTGCTGAAGCTCTCCACAGCAAGGTAAGAATTAACATTGCTGTGTTGACAGTACCTCACACCATACCTTTGTACACTGGCATTGTGAGCTCCAAAGCGTGATTGTACACTGGCATTGTGAGCTCCAAAGCGTGGCAAAATTTGAATATACAAAGCTGCTGTCTCACACAGCTGCATCTCCAACAATATGTCAGCAGGAACTATACTGACAGCTTTCACTGGCACAACTGGATGGTATGCCTTTGTAGGAGTTCTACACAGAGTCAAGTAAGGGCTTGGAAAGGGAAGGACAGCACCTAGCAGACCATTGCAACGAGCTGTTGAAAATTGTTGCTCAGCGCAGATCTCACAGTTCAAGTTTAGCTCAAGGCTGACAATGTCTTGTTCATCCAGCTGTTTTGCTGCTCTTGCTACCATGATGTGTCTCAGTCAGTATTCCAGCAAAGGTTTGCTCGAGTGCTTGTTGCAAGACCCAATGGTTGCCTAGGGCTAGGCTCGAGTGGTACCTTGAGTGAAAAGTAGCAAGGCACACTTCCTTATTGAAGACTGTGTTTGAATGCCTTGCTTATGAAAACATCCGAAGCTGTACATAAGCTTGCATGTGTATACTTGTGACCCAGATCGAAACTCACATGCCACACTCTGAGTGTGTCAATTGTACCACTATAGAAGGCATCTGTCATCCTTGTGCACAGACTGTCGAGCGTCTGCATTTGGACTGTGATCCTAGCACACACTCATTCCACTGCTCTTCTTCCAAGCCAGTCAAACTGGCAACAGCCGAAAGTGTGATGCACTGAATAGATTTTGCACATGCGGGGTTGCAACAGTCCTACTTGTCTCACCCAGACTCGCAGATGACAGTGCGAAATGCGATCAACCGGCGGCGGTGTCAGTAACAAGATGCTCCGTGCCTTCAACTGCCGCTTGCTGTCCACAGCAACACCAGGCCGGCAGCGTGTGGGTTACAGACCACCACCAGCTATTGCTGCATTGTGGTCTGATGATCGATTGACCAGTGAGGTCCTCAAGCCTAGTAAATCCTCCTCCAAACGAAAAGGTGAATAAACAACTCTGCTTTTGCTGCTCCGTGTGTCAACTTCTTCTAGCTCGACGTTCGAGCGTGCACAATATGTTACAGCCGAGCACCTTAGGAGCTTAGCAAGAGAGCTGGTTAAGCTAGGCCCGCGCCAGCTTCAAGCTGTGTCTCCTGTTCTTGAGACAGATGCAGAACTACTGGAAGCAATCTCCACAGCCAAGGGCATCACTCCCACAAATCAGGTATGTATCAAGGAAACATACCCGCTTGCACCTGTGTGAGGATCTGTGGTGGATCAGTGCCAGAGGCAATCAGCAAACCAGCAAGGTTGGCGCACAAGCACACAAGCTTGCAGCACATGCAAGCTGACTGGCAAGGCTCTCACACAAAGGTGTGATTACAGGGAAGAAAGAGACAAGAGGGCTACATTGGCAAGTTGCTGATGTCACTGTCATCTGAGCAACAGGAGGAGATAGACAGGCAGCTTAATGGCATGCGCAAGAAGTCCGACAGGACATAAGCTCAAAAGTACATGCTGCATTTGAGGCATGCCTGGTCATGAGAGGCAGCTGCTGCCCTTGCCAGGACAGTGCTTGCTTGCGTTGCAGCTTGGCTCATGTCTTGGTCATCTGAGGCCCACAAAGACATTGTGCTCAAGAGCAGCAGCAATGTGAGAAACCTCCAACCATCTCAAGCTCAAGGCATACCTGCTGCACCACAGTGCAGCGCAAGTGGACATCTGCTCTCATCTCTTGCAAATCAAGACAGCAATCACAAACCAGCTCAACTGAGAATATGATGCTGAATTGCAACTGATGTGAGCATGGGCGGAAAGGGCTGATCCAAAGAGTGCACTCATGTGCCAGCTGTCAATCTCAGCTGTCTAAACTCGACCTGAAGTCTTTGATGCATGTCGCCCTCTACACACTTGAGTCACTTAAGGTGGCTCAAGCTGGCTCACCATAGTTGCCATTACCTTGATCATGAGCTGACGTGGAGCACTGCTTATGACCTGACCTTTTTTATGCCTGACCAAGGCACAATATGTTGTGCACCAAATGTAAACATTTTTGTAAGCGCATGTGGCAGCTGTTTCTGCCAACAACAATGTTGGTTGTCAACATGCAGCCTTGTCTCAGTGCAGCACGGGCTTCAGCTTTGTCATTGCATTCAACCATCACTGCCTGTGAGGCACGCATGTGCTGAATAAACACGCTGGCTAATTGTGAGAAATTCAAAGTTTAAACAATCTATACGTACCTGACCAGCTGTGTACTGGTACCAGCCTCTCACGTGACCGTGCACAATACAATGTCCTTGCAAACATGTTGCTGACAGGCTGACATCCGGCCCAGCGTAAAGTAAATGTTTGTCAGCATGAGACAGGTCAGGAGACAGGTGAAATTGACTAGGGACGCTCATAAAAAGGTGAATTTCTCCAGAAATTATCTCACGGTGGCTTCAAGAAGAGGAGTTCGAATGTGCGAGAACACCTGCAGTGAAGCTCCTGTGAGACCTCCAGCAACCACAACCTTCAATACTTGGACGCCTTTAAAATGCACAGACTTGGTCATTGTGCGCGTTTGGTTCCCGCGGTGCACGGTGGCACTCCACTTTGCCATGTCACCCGAGTAGCTCAGCACCGAACCAGAGTTGCATCTCAAGCAACCAGCAGCTCAGAAAGCAAGTCGCCGTCCGTTCCGCAGCAAGTCAATACGGCTCTGCAGCATCGACAAGTCAAGCTGGCAGATATCGCGGGCAAGCTGCAGACCACAGATGCCTCTCAAGAAGTTGTTAAAGAGGTGTTTGAGGAGGTCAAAGGCTTGAACGAGCAAGTGCAACAGCTGGCACAGCACATGGAAGCCATCGACAGCAAAGCAGAGGCCAAAGCTGCTGAGAAGGCCCTTAAGAAGGAACGCAAGGCAGCTGAAAAGGCCCTCAAGAAGGAAAGGAAGGCAGCTGAAAAGGCAGCAAAAGCTTTGACCAAGGAGAAAGACCCAATGATCTCAACAGGCTTCACTGTTGAGCCTGAAGCAGAGTTTGCAGCAGAGCTAAACCATGCCACTGTGGGAATGGTTGGTGGGGACACCGCAGTAAATGGAAGCGAATTTGGTAGTGACTTTATGCAAGGTGGTCAGCTTGCCTCAGCAGTTCCCAGGGCATCAACAGCAGCTGCCCCAGCTGCAGTCATATCTGTCTGTCAAGGCGGCAGCTGCCAAGAAGAAGGCAGTGAGAAGCTGCTTGAGTACATCAAGAAGACAGCTGGTGCTGAGCTTGATGTAGTGCCTTGCAAGTGTTTAGGCAAATGTGAGCAAGCTCCCAATTTGCGGGTCAGGGTGCCTGATCAGAAGCCTGTGTTGCACAGCAAGGTGCAGAATAGCAAGGAAGTCAAAGCCATCCTGCATGATGCCAAGGCACAGTATGGCAATGAGATGATGAGGTCATTTGCAGCTGCCAATTAACATATTCAACAGTAGCTCTGATGCGAGGGCTTTTGTGAAGGTAGAATTTATTTTATTTGATGATTGTGTGCTTTTTTGTAGCTCAGTGTGTTGTACATTTGATTACAATCGACTTGCTTAGACATTTAATACTTTGTGAGATACCAGGCTTGTACTACGGAAGTTGGATCTGAGACTCTTCCTGGACACCTGTGGTAACTGCCACCCACCGCAGTTCCGTATTGACTGCAATTACATTGACATTTCACCAAAGACATGCAAGTATTGAGATGCATGGTAATTGCTGGTTTTGTGTTGGGCTACAACATTATGCATGGGAGGAGTCTCCTTTCCTGTAGGACTATGCTGGCTGACAATACATGATCATGCTGCTTGTAATGCAGACAGGGCAAACTTGACAAGCTTTTCTAGTCAGCAAGTTTGTGTTGCCTTGTGCAGTCTGCGCTTCTTGCACCTGCATTTTTGTGGCATGAGTGTACAGAGACCTCAGCACATCGAATTCGTAATTGCTGCAGGGCACGTTGTTGCACGCTGCCTCACATCTAGCCCTGCATTTCAAATTTTAGCACCATGGCCTCACTTGATGCCTCACACCTGATGATGCATTGCCTGCAAGAGGGAAGGGAGCAAGCTTGGAAAAGCTTGTAATATTGGGCGTACCTGATACCTTTAGTCAAAGTCGTCTTTGCGTCACTGAAGTCCGTGATCTTGATGAGGTTAGACCTGCCTGTGCATTAAAGAATGGTCTGTAACGCTGCAATAGGACTTACTTGTATTACTGGAATCATCCTGCATCACTCACTAATCCATTATCATCAGGAGAAAACCGCCACATAAAACAAAGTCCGCTGATCAGTTGAGCCATCAGCTCAGCCTTGCTATAAGACTGTGCATTAAACCAACTATGTTACGTTGGCACAACTATCTTAAGAGTAGTGCCTCACAACTTGACGCTATTGTGTACACATATCGCTAACATGCATGTCTCGAACCAAGGTTTTGATACTCCACGTCTCCACAATGGAAACAAAAATGCTGCACAAACATCTGATACAGGTGCAACATCAAAGCAGGGCGCCGGTCTCAACACAGTCAAAGCCCTGACAGCAAAAGACTTGAGCATATCTAACAGTCAGTGCCATAAGCACGGTGCAACAAATATTAAGCCAGACGTTTGCACACAACACAGCTTGCAATAAAAGAAGGGCATTATATGAGGTCAGAGAAGCCAAGGTGGTGCATCTCCTTTGATAGCAGCCCACCAAGATGCCTTTGGTTGCTGGGCCGGTCTAGGCGGGGGAGGAGGAACACTGGCAACTTGTCTTGATCTCTCATCCTGCACAGGGTCTGGAAGATCACGTGAGTCATTGTGTCTGCTGAGAGCATTAGGTAGGCGTTGCAACGCAGCAGGGTCATGCCTTTCATGCCCTAACTGCGGCTCTTGCAATGTCACACTTGTAGCTTCTAGATTGCCAATGCGAGTGTCCATGCCATTGTCTGTCTGACTTGTGCTCTTGACCTGACTAGACAATACATGACGGGCTTGGCGCAACTGCAGTGCAGATGCTTCCAGCTTCTTCATGTCGGTGTCTGTGTCTGGTGCACCATGAGCTGGAGCATGACGGTGCAGCTGGGCATCAGCATCCGAAGCAGGGGACTCAGCTCTGTCAGACTTGTTCAGTCTAGATTGGGTATCAGGCTGAGAAGAACTCAGGGAAGGTGATGCACTTATCCTGGACAAAGGAGCTGCTGCCTGCTTGGGAACTTGCTGTCTTGTGGAGCCAGAGGCGTGGCCTGCCTCTTGTCTCTGACTGCGCTTCCAGGCTGCTGCAGCATCATGTAGGCGGCGCAAGTGGGGGTTGCTCAAAGCTGTGGCTACTTCAGGGGCATAATAGGTTGCGTCCTCGTCAACTCTGTTCTGTGTGTAGCTGGGCATGCTGCTACTTGTGTTCATGCTGTCAGCTCCTGTGTGGCTGCTGATGCTGCTGGTGGGACTACCTGGTCTGTCCTGGGCTTGTGCAGACTGACGCTCTGAGACAGATGCTTGAAAAAACTTGAGTACTGGGGAGTACTGGGGAGAAGACGCCTGCCATGACAAAACGTACTGAATGAGCCTGAACAGCCTAGGCTTGATCAAGCCAGAGGGTGCTTTGCCAGTCAACAGTAGTGTAGAGGCATAAAGTGCACAGATTATGTTACCTCAGTGGCATTTGGAACTTGGCGAGCTGGCTGTGTCACCAGCGCAACCATGTCAGCAAAGCTTTCTACCTTCCTCTGCAGCATGTTCCTACCAAATTGCGTGGTCCCCAGCTGCGGTAGAGTTTGCGATTGAGCCTGTTTCGTCTCATTCGACCTGCTAGCTGCTGCCTTTCTTCTTCTGGTGGCACTCCTTCTGCTCTGCACTATGCGCAAGCTCTTGAGGCCATGGAAAACATCACACGACAGGTTGACATGGTTTTTGCGACGACATTGAGCTTCTAGGCACATGTTTTGATGCGTGTTCTTACCTGAGGCTGTGTCTGAGCTTGTGTATCTGCTTCAGCTTGCATTGACTGAAGCCAGTCATCCTCCTTTTGCCTTTGCAACTGTGAAGCAGTCCACATATGCTGCTGCAAGGACAATTCCAGTGACTTAGTGTTTCAACGGTATGACCTGATCATGCACAGAGCGCAACGTCGCAATATGGCAGGACCCCACCTGCTGGGCAAGCCTGCGACGAGCCAACGCAGCAGACAAGGCCGAGACTTGCCGAGTTGCAGGACCTGTCATCTTTTCAGGCTGTGGGGGAGTGGGGCTGGTAGCTGGGAAGGCATGACTGCTGAATTTATGCATGCCCTGCACACGGGCTAAGGGCAACGACTTTTACTGATCAAATGATCTGGACGTGAAACCTGACGCAAAAGGCAAGATGGGGGATCACAGCAGGTTGGCGGTGTGGGTCGTCGCTTGTTAAGGCTGTACTTCGCAGAAATCAGGTTGAGATGCACTCAAGCTACTCCAGGAACTGCTACAGTAGTGCTGGTGACACGCACCGAAGTCTTTGCTATACAATCACGCGAGTTCGTCTTTGATTTCGAGTAGTAAGGTGAGCCATTTGCGCGAATGGCTTGCCATGCGATATTCCTTTGAATGACCAAGCGCTGAATCGGCCGCCCTCGCAAGGGCGGCTCAGAGGGCGGGCCTCAGACCGGCCCTCTTGGTCCTGCATGCATCGGCGCATCCAATAGAAATTGCATTGCAGCCTCCGTGAGCTTCCAAGACGGTTGCTGTAAGACTGTAAGGCATGTCAGGTACTCAATACTGCAGGCAACCACACTGCTGCAAGAATTTGTGGCAGAGTCTTTTTCTCTGCTTCCCCGGCACTCTACACTGCATTGGTCGCGAGCAGCGGGCTTTTGTTGACATCGCGACCCAATCGGGACCTGCAGGTTTCTGTGCTGCTGCGATAAAGCTGCGATAGGTCTGTTGTAGCCGCATGCTCTACAGGCACGCCACGGGCCCGCAATTGCAAGCATAAGCGGTTATAATGTAGCGGTGGGATGACGGCAATAGGAGCAATCTCAGCCTGTCACCTGTTGCTGCTGTGGGCGTCTTTATGTTGTATACACGCAAAGGCCTGCGCCAACGGCTGTCAGCGCACTGCATCTACATACCGCTCCGAGCGTCAGCTCCAAGCCACAGCCACAGCCACAGCCACAGCTGTCCAAGCCATGACGCTTGTGGCTGCGCCCCAGAACAATAGCGGCGGTGGAGTGGCTGGTATGGACAGCCCTCCGGTGAATGGCACGGTCTATGGCAACTCGTTTGAGCCTGGCTGGGCCGTGTTATCTCTTGGCAGTGGAGGTGTCCGGCAGCAGCAGGTTGCAGGAGCGGGCAGTAATGGTTCCAAAGCGTTCTGTGCAACCCTTCCTTCCAGTGGAGTAAGTCACCTCAACTGTACTCACATGTGACCTTGCAGGGTAAAGCTGGTAGTGAGCTGGAGTGCTGCATGTTCATGTTTCCCTGGTCATGCTGCCATCGTAAGCACAGCTCAATGCTGGGCTACGGTATGTCACTTGCAGGACGAAATTTTACTTCAACTGTCAGAACTGCTCACAAACTGGCTATGGACCCTTTGAGCTGAACAAGACGTCAGGATTTCAGCTGACAGTCAGACACACCAAATCTGATTACAGTGAGTC
>JAABUO010007292.1_pt1 | contig 12627 bp, 11 predicted proteins | sample 5559291 | NCBI WGS metagenome assembly JAABUO01 (sample SAMN10711878, study PRJNA513372) | rock metagenome | isolation source: Antarctica rocks | place: Antarctica: Victoria Land, Finger Mt sud
CAGCTCCTGGACCGGGACGGCGTGCCCCACGCGGCCGCGATCGAGGCCGATCTGCGCGACCCGGCGGCGATCCTGGCGCATCCCCGCGCGCGCCGGCTGCTCGACCTCTCCCGGCCCATCGCGCTCATCCTGGCGGCGGTGCTGCACTTCATCCCCGACGACGACGCGGCGCTGGGCGCGGTGCGCGACCTCACGGCAGCGCTACCAGTGGGTAGCTACATGGTTATCTCGCACGCCACCTACGACGGGTCCTCGTCGGAGACGCTGGCCCAACTCGCGCGCCTGTACGAGGCGACGACGCACCCGCTGGGCTTGCGCTCGCGCGCCCAGTTCGCCGGCTTCTTCGACGGCTTCGAGGTCATCGCGCCCGGCATCGTGTTCACGCCGGCCTGGCGCCCCGATGGGAGCCCCAGCCCGTTCACCACCGAGCCAGAGCGGGCGGCCGTCCTCGCCGGTGTCGGGCGCAAGCTCTAGAGCCTATTTGTCGCGTCCGCCGGCACGGTGGGCGTGTGCAAAGGCCCAGGGAGCTTAGCGTAGAGACTGTGCTGTGCTGCGATGGCATGCTGTGGCGCCCCTGATGGGTTTGTTAGCCGATTGCAAATAGCATGCGTTGTATTCCGCAACGGAGGCGGAGACGGTACCGGTCGACAGAGGCGTCGTCGGCCCGGCTAGGGAACGACCACGACGGCCGTGCCGACCGGCGCCCAGCCGGCCAACCAGGCGGCCATCGTCGCCGGCACATTGACGCAGCCATGCGTGCCCGTGAGGTCCTGCCCCGGATGGCCCTCCTCCGCGTTGCTCCCCGGTCCGAAGCGGCGCCGCCACGGCGCGTCGTGGATGAACAGGCCGCGCTCATCGAAGAGCAGCGCGTTCTGCACGTACACCGGCGCGTAGTAGTCCGGCGAGTTCGGCGGCCACGGGCTCACCATGTGGAACGGGTGGTACGTTGCGAGCACATGGTAGATGCCCACGGGCGTCGGCAAGCGGCGATTGCCGGTGGTGACGAGCGTGCTGGCCACCGCCCGCGTCCCCTCATAGGCCACCAGCCGCTGCTGGCGCAGGGAGACCACCACGCGCCGCCGCAACACCACGATGTCGGAGTAATCGGCCACCGCTTGGCGGCCGAAGGGGTCGGTCGCCGTCAGCACGAGGCGGTAGGGACCCTCCGGCAGCAAGCGCCCCGTCCCATCGCGCCCGTCCCAGGTCACCGTCGCGCTTCCGCTTCGCAGACCGCCGTCGATGGTCCGCACGACAGCGCCGGTATCTTGCGTGTGGACCTCCAGACGCATTCGCGCCACACCGATGAGGGTGAACGCCATCGGTTCGCCCTCCACATCGGGGTCGAAGGCGACATGGGCGAACTGCACGGCGCGGACGGCGACCGGCTGGCGATCGACCTGTAGCGGGTAGGTGGCCACGGCGCCCCAGGCGCCGGCCCGGTCGCGCGCCCGTACATGCGCGTACCAGCGCCCATCCGCCGGCAGGGGCGCCCGCAGGCGTGTGTGCGACGCCGGGAGCCACATCGTGGGCAGCCCGTCGGGACGCCGATCCACGCTGTAGGCGTACCCGGCGATCCCGGCGGGACTGTGGGGGCGCGCCCAGGTGATCGTGGCCAGCGCCGCGGTGTACCAGGTCTGGGGATTGGGGTGCGTGGGCGACGTGAGCATGGGCGCCGTCGGCGCGGGGCGGGCGACCCGCAAGGCGAGGGCGTGAGGCGCCGGGCGGGGGCGCCACGAGGCCGCCGACCAGATCCGCCCGACCCCCAGGCCCCCGGCGATGATCAGCCCCAGGAGGACCACCGTATTGATGACCTGCCGGCGTCCGCGGACCCGTCGCCGCCGGGCGATGGCGCGCGACCGCTCCAGGTGGGCGTCGTCGCCCCGACTCGTGCTGATCACACGCATGGAACGCTCCATCCTTGTCCTCAAGCTGTATCGGATAGCAGTGCTGTGACCCCGTTGCACGGGTGCGGCCGGCGCATCACCGTCAGAGGTCATCTAACGCCAGTGTATGCCGCCGCCCCCCAACGCGTCTAGCTCGCGCGCGCTTTTCCACGGCCGCGCGTCCCGCCCTGCGGCACAAGGCCGGCCAGCTGATCGACAACGTCGGCGCGGTAGAGTGTAGAGCGCGAGCTACCCTGAGCCTGGGTCTGAGCGACGGGCATGATACCCTGCTCCATGCGCAGGTCATCGAACACCTGCAGCGACACGCCGAGCCGCTCCGAGGCTTGCGTGCGCGTGAGGAGCGTCCCATGCGCGATACGCGCGTGGTCGACGGGTGTGAGGGTCAGGTTCGGCGAGTAGTAGCGCCAACTCTCGCTGGTGAAGTGTTCGCTCGTCGCCCGCAATTCCGAGGGGACATCGACCGGGGCGACGATGTCGAGCGCCTGAGCCGTTTCCAGTTCGTGCAGGGTCAGTCCCAGGTGTTGCGCCGCCTCGACAGCGGTCAGCAAGCCTTGCTCCTCCACCCAGGCCGCGCGCCGCTCGATGCGGCGTTGGCGCACGGCGCACTCCCGCTCACGACCCACGCTCTCGAGCGCTTTACCGAGCGCGCTGGTCAGCGCCATCGTATTCGACAAGGTCAGGTCCAGGCCGGCCTCATCCATCGCAGCGGCCACCGACTCGGCCAGCGCCGCGGCGACCTCGGCTGCCAGGACATTAACCGCGCCACTGCGCGACTGCGCGAACCGTACCATAATCTTCTCCTCACCCACTCACTCGCCCATCAACATCGCACCACGTCCATCGGAGGTTTAGCCTAACGGATAAACAAGCGTGACCCCGCCGCCCGACGATCGAGATGCGCGGACAAAAGAAACAGCCTGGCATGTGTGGTAGACATGCCAGGCTGTCACATGCTCGCACGCGGACGCCATAGCCACGATACTGTCATCCCTATGGCATACTCTACATATATAGTATATCACTCTGCTGACATGACATTTTGGCGCGGGCCACGTAGGCCCGCTTTGTGAATCATCGCTCCCAAGATTGCGAGCTTGCGCACCGTCCACAGCTTATGGATCTCTTCGCTAGGCCGACTATACCAAAAGGCGTTACGCCTTTTGGTATAGTCGGCCAGGGAGCGGGAAAATGACCGATAATCCGTTTGAGGAGGGGGACAAGCCGATGGATACCACGGAGAAAAGTGGCGCGGCGCTGGCGCTCGACGTCGAGGAGTTCCGCCGCCTGGGTTACCGCGCCGTGGATCTGGCCGCCGCGCACCTGGCCGGCGTCCGCGAGCGTCCCGTCTTCCAGCCCATGACGTCCGACGAGCGCCGCGCCGTGCTGGAGCAGCCGCTGCCCGAGGCAGGCCTGGACCCCGACGCCATCCTCGACACCTTCGCGCGCGCGGTCCTGCCGCACCCCATGGGCAACGGGCATCCACGCTTTTTCGGCTGGGTCAACTCGCCGCCCGCGCCCATGGGCGTGCTGGCCGAACTGCTGGCCGCCGCGATGGACCCAAGTTGCGCCGGAGGTGACCACGCCGCGATCTACTTGGAGCGTTGCGCCGTACGCTGGCTGATGGAAGTGGTCGGCTTCCCCACCGGCGCCGAGGGCGGTACAAGTATGGGCCTGCTCGTCAGCGGCGGCTCGATGGCCTCACTCACCTGCCTTGCCGCCGCCCGCCACCGCGCCGCGCGGCAGGACGGCTGGGACGCGCGCCGCGATGGGCTGCAACACCAGGAGACAGACCTGGTATTGTACCTCTCGCGGGAGGGACACACCTGCATCCACAAAGCGGCCGAGTTGCTTGGCCTCGGCGCCCAATCGTTGCGCGTCATCCCCGTCGACGCCGCGCTGCGCCTGGACGTGGCGGCGCTACGCGCCGCTGTCGCGGCCGACCGCGCGGTGGGGCGGCGCCCCTTCTGCGTCGTGGCCAGCGCCGGGACCGTCAACAGCGGCACGGTCGATCCGCTCGACGCCATCGCCGACCTGTGCGCCGCGGAGGGGCTATGGTTCCACGTCGACGGCGCGTACGGCGCGGTCGGCGTCCTCGACCCCGCCGTCGCGCCGCGCTACGCCGGCATGGAGCGCGCCGACTCACTGGCCCTCGACCCACACAAGTGGCTGTGCGTGCCCATAGAGTGCGGCTGCGCGCTCGTGCGCGACGGCGCGTTGCTGCGCGACACGTTCAGCCTCGTGCCGCCGTACATCCGTATCGAGGAGGGCTCCGGCTCCGGCTCCGGCGCGCTGCCGTGGTATTCAGAGTATGGCTTCCAGCAGACGCGCGGCTTCCGCGCGCTCAAGCTATGGATGACGCTGCAACACGCCGGGCGCGCCGGTCTCTCGGCCATGATCGCCGGTCATAACAGGTTGGCGCGGCGCCTGGCGAACCTCGTCACGGACGCGCCGGACCTGGAACTCGTGGCCCCCGTCGAGCTCTCCATCGTGCTGTTTCGCTACGTCCCCGCGTCCTTGACAGAGGACAGTGCAAGCTTGGACACGCTCAATAAAGCTATCATGGAAGAGATACAGGCCGGCGGCATGGCCTTCCTGACCGGGACCATCCTGCGCGGCGCTTTCGCCCTGCGCGCCTGCATCGTCGGCTACGCGACGACGGAGGGCGACATCGCCCTGCTCGTCGACGAGGTGCGGCGCGCCGGCGCCCGCCTCATTTCTTAATCAAGATGAACGAACACCTATCCCTACGCCGTATGACCATGGCGGACCTCGACGCCGCCAACGATATCCTGGCCGCGGCCTACGACAGTCCAGCCAGCCGTGCGGAGACGTTGCGCCGCTACCTGGAGATCCAGCCGGACGGCTGGCTGCTGGCCCTGCTCGATGGCCGGCCCGTTGGTCTCGGCGGCGCCGCCAACTACGGCCCGTTCGCGTCGATCGGCTCGGTCGGCGTGCGTCCTGAGGCACAGCGCCGGGGCGTCGCGCGGGCGCTGATGGAGCGGCTGCTGTCGTGGCTTGAGGCGGCGGGCTGCCCGGTAGCGGTCCTCGTCGCCACGGAGGCGGGCGCGCCTCTATACACGCGCCTGGGCTTCGTTGAGGACGGCGCGACGCTCGTCTGCCGCCGCGAGGGGCCGATAACCACCGGAAACTCCATCGCCAGCCCACGGGACCACGGCGCCTCCCCGCGCGTGTCCGCGTTGAACATGGCCGACCTGCCGGCGCTGGCCCGGTTCGACGCGCCGATTTTCGGCGGCGCGCGCCGGGCCGTGCTGGCCGCGTACGTGGCCGCCGACCCGGCGCGCGCGTTCGTCGTCCGCGACGACGCGGACGAGCTCGCGGGCTACCTGATCGCACAAGGGCAGACGCTGGGTCCTTGGGTTGCCCGGACCCCGCAAGACGCCGAGGCGCTCCTGACGCACGCCCTCACCCTTCCCTTCGAAGGCAGCTTGACGCGCGTCATCATCCCGCCGGGGAACACCGAGGCCGCGCGGCTGCCGCGGCGCCACGGTTTCGGGGAGCCATTCGCGCTGCGCCACATGCGCCGTGGCGGGACCGCGGCGCCGGGCGTCCCCGCTATGCTCTACGGGCAGGCCAGCTTCGCCATCGGCTGAGAAACTCGCGCGTCTACGCCATGCGCTTATGGTACGTTTAGCCAAGGAGATAGGGACTATGGTCACCTCAGATCCGGAGACCATCCTGCGCGAGGCGCATACAATCGCCGTGGTGGGATTATCGAACAACCCGCTGAAAGCGAGTTATGGAGTCGCGCGCTACCTGCAAGAGCACGGCTACCGCATCATCCCGGTCAACCCCAATGAGCGGGAGGTACTCGGCGAGAGATCGTACGCCACGGTCGCCGACATCCCCGAACAGGTCGACCTCGTGGACGTCTTCCGCGTGCCAGCGGCCACCCCAGAGGTCGCGCGCGACGCGGTACGCGCCGGCGCGAAGGCCCTCTGGCTGCAACTCGGCATCGCCAACCCCGCAACGCGCCGCATCGCCGCGGAAGGCGGGCTGGCCTACGTCGAGGACGCGTGCACCAAGATCGTGCACGCCATGATGCGGCGATAGCTGTCCATGAGGGCGCGTATGTATGGTAGAAAGGTGTCATACGCTGAACAACATCCACGTATTGCCTGCGGTCGTGTGAACGATCAGAACAGACCGTGGGTCACGAGGGAGGAGACCGTATGCCATACGCCTACACGAACACGCACGGGGTCGTCTATTACCTGCATCAAGGGAAGGTAAAGCTGGCCGGCAGCAACGTTGAGCGCCCCATCTACTTTTTCAGGAAAGAGCCCGACGAGGGCGCCATCGACACCGTGCCCGCGGGCTACGAGATCTACGAAGGGCCGCGCGGCGCGCTGCCCCTATTACGCAAGAAACGAGACTAAAGGAGTGGTAGATGGCGCGCGTTGTGCTGCGCGATTGGCAAGAGACCGACCTCGCGCCGTTCGCGGCCTGGTTACAACCGGGACACCGCTGGAAAGAGTTGGATGGTCCCTACTACCCCCTGCCCTCGGCCGGCGATGTGGCGGCCATGGTCGCGCGCGATCGCGCCGCCATCGCCGCGGGCGACTGGCCGACCCCGCGCTCGAACCTCGTCGTCGCCGATAAACAGTCGGACGCGTTGATCGGCCTCGTGACCTGGTCTTGGGAGAGCGAGGAGACCTACTGGCCCGTCGTCGGCATCGTGCTCTACGATCCGGCCACCTGGGGCCAGGGGCTGGGCTATGAGGCGTTGGGGCTCTGGGGCGATTACCTGTCCGCGGAGTTGCCGAAGATCGCGCGCCTCGACCTGCGCACCTGGTCCGGCAACATCGGCATGATGCGGCTGGCCACGAAGCTTGGCTACACGCTGGAGGCCCGCTTCCGCCAGGCGCGCATCGTCAAGGGCGCCTACTACGACGGCCTCGGCTACGGCCTGCTACGCGAGGAGTGGCGCGAGCGCTACCCTGACGGCTTCGCCGCGCGCCTCAGGTGAAGGTTGTGGGCTATTAAAGGATACTGGGATGCCCTATGGCGCTCGCTAGGTGGCAAGGATCATGTGGTGGTTGTACTCGTCTACGCTAGGCCAAGTACCGTCTCGGCGGACGCTAAGGTAACTCGGCAATGACTTGCTCTATCGGCATTTTCATTCCCTCTGTCCAAGCTGCCACGAATTCGTCGTCTCCCATAGCAGATTTGGTGGCTGCCACGGCGCGATCGTAATTTGTACGCTCTGCCGGTGATATGGGTGTTTCCATAGCATCGCGTAGGGTTGCAGCCGCGCCAAATAGCCGCGCTGCTTCGTTCGGGCAGCCTTGGAGACTGGTTATGTCCGCTAGTTCCTCCAAGCACTCAGCAATCCCTAACCCATTGTTGACGTCTCGGGCCAAGGCCAAACTCTCTTTGTGGATTGCTTTTGCCCGCTCATAATCTCCCATATTGCGTAGCGCCTCCCCCCAGTTAAGAAGAGAAGAAGCCATGTTACGCTTGTCCCCCAACTCCTGTTGTAAAGCAAAGCTTTCCTCGGCCAATGTTGCTGCCCGCTCGTACTCGCCCTGTAACAGTGCGACACAGCCCAAATTAATGAGAGCGTGTCCGATGCTCACTTTGTCGTTAAGTTCTCGCTGCAGCCTCAAGTTCTCCTCGATGAGTACCGCTCCGCGCGCCCACTCACCTTGATCAGACAGGGCAAGGCCAAGATTCCCAAGGCATATACCAACGGACCGCTTGTCCCCCAACTCTTGATAGAGGGCTAACCCCTCCTCGTACAATACGGCCGCCTTCGCGTAGTTGCCCTGCTCGTGCGCTACAATGCCTAAGTTGGTCAGCGTGTTAGCGATACCTTTTTTGTCTCCAATTGTCCTTCTAAGATAGAGACTTTCCTCGTACAGCCCTATAGCACGCTCGTAGTTATACTGATCGTGCGCCACACGCCCAAGGCTGTGCAGCATTTCAGCGAGACTCTGCTTATCGTCTTGCTGCCTCGCTAGCGCCAAGCCTCGCTCATACAGTAGCGTTGCCTGATCGTACTTGCTCTGGAGTACCGCTAACACGCCGGCTCCATGTAGCGCTTTAATGTAGACAGACGCTGACGGTTGCTCATTGCCGTTTGCAGCCGACGCCAGCAGTCCCTCTAGCCACTCCTGCCCCTCGCTCACGTAGCCGCGCTTATACCAGAACCGCCATACTGCCCCGGCTAGACGCAAGCCCGTTGCTTGGGCTCCGCTATCGAGCGCCCACTGAAGCGCCGCCCTCAGATTGTTATGCTCCTGCTCGATCCGCTCGATCCATAGCGCTTGGTCCGGCCCTTGTAACTCCGGCTCTGCCTCCTCCGCGAGAGCCATATAGTATGCCGCGTGCCGCCGCCGGATCTCCTCCATCTCTTCGCTTGCCATCAAGCGTTCTTGTCCGTATTCACGGATGATTTCCAGCATGCCGAAACGTGACTCACCATCGTCCTGCCCACTCACCTGCAACAAGCTCTGGCCGACGAGCGATGCCAGGCCGGCGAAGACAGGCGTCGCTGGATCATGGGTCGCGCCGCAGACAACCTCCGCCGCCGTGGCCGTGCAGCCCCCGACAAAGACGGAAAGACGGGCGAACAGGACTTGTTCACCCGCATCCAGGAAATCATAACTCCACGCTATCGCGTCGCGCATGGTCCGCAACCGCTCGGGTAGGTCGCGCGATCCGTCCGTCAACGTCTGCAATCGTTGATGCAGCCGCGCCAGCAGCGCCTCTGGGGACAATAGCTTGATGCGCGCCGCCGCCAACTCAATGGCCAATGGCAGGCCGTCGAGGCGTACGCAGATGCGCGCGACCGCTGACGCATTCGCATCGGTTAGGTAGAAATCCTGTTTGACCGCCCTGGCGCGTTGCACGAAAAGGCGGACGGCGGCATAGTGGTAGAGCGCTTCGGTATGAGGGGTGGCTACAACATCAGGTACAGCTAGCGGCGGTACCGCGAATTCGTATTCGGCGCGGATGTGCAACACAGCCCGACTGGTCACGAGCACCGTCAGCTTTGGACAGGTAGATAACAGATCGGCAATCCCTGTCGCCGCCGTCAGGACGTGCTCGAAGTTGTCGAGAAGCAATAGCACGCTCCTATCGCGCAGGTATTCGATCAGCGTTTCGCTCAACGGGCGGCTGCCCGATTCCTTCAGCCCCAGGCTACGCGCGATAGTTGAGACAACGAAAACAGGATCGCCCACGGAGGCGAGGGGGATGTAATACGCCCCGTCCACAAAGATATCGCTTACCTCGGCTGCTACCTGCACGCCCAAGCGTGTCTTGCCCACACCCCCCGGTCCAGTGAGAGTTACTAGCCGCGCTTCCTCGCGCAGCAGCAACGTCACGATGGCGGCCACCTCCTGCTCGCGCCCGATCAGCGGCGTAGGCTGTGCCGGCAAGTTGCTCACAGGGCTGATGGTGGATGGAGGAGAAAGTTTCCGACGACGCGACACCGATGCCTCAAACGCGATACGCTCTTGCTCTGTGAGGCTCAACGCCGTCGTGAGCAGGCGCACGGTCTCTCGTTGTGGCGCTTGGCGCGTCCCCTGCTCGAGCGCGCTGACCGCACGCGTACTCAGGCTGGCCAACTCCGCCAGTTGCTGCTGCGATAGGCCAGCGGCTATGCGATAGCGCTTGAGTAACTCCCCAAAAGTCGGCGTTTGCCCTGTTGCCATTGCCTACACCCATTTCCGCGCTAGCAGACCGGAGGCTGCTCGAAAAATCGACGAGACGGCCACACGACGATGGCATAGTGTACGACTGCGCTTTCGTGTACCACAACCCTAATTGTGTCAGCTAATTGTAGCAGTGTTCGTAGACGCGGCTTAGCTCGCAGTTCACACTGGGTGTAGTGGGTCACGTTCAATGTGCCCACCCTACCCACTAAGGTGAAGAACATGCCTTGGGTAAGGCGCAACCGATAGAAAGGAAGCGAACGTGAAAATCATTACCCAGCAACATTCGTGGTCTTTGTCCGGGCTAGGGTTCATACTACCCGTGGATGATGCTCGTAGCGAAAAGGAGGGGCTTGGATTCATCGTTATCCATTAGTGCGTAGCATCGGGACGCGGGGATCGCGTTGCCTCGTCTTCGACCATCGCCACGAGCACCGAAGGACGCTCCTGGGATCATCTGGCGTCAATCCGCGCTCGTCGCACCACGCGCCTCAGCGCCGCCGCAATCTGTCACTTGTATAGCAAATGGCGGAAATGCCGCATCGTTGCATTCTCGATCTTCCCGTGATCGTATGATATCACCGTCGATATGGCGGGTATCAGTCATCGTTAGGAGTAGGTGGACCATGCGTTCCAAAGCACTCATTGTTGGCGCTGTCCTCTCGTTGTTCGCCTTGTCGTCGTCGGTCGGCCATGTCGATGCCGCGAAGTCCAAGCCCAAGCCGAGGGCACCGTTCGCGACGTACCACGTCAACGAGGTGTACGTCACGATCACTAAGAAGCTCGTCGTGAACAACGCGAGCGATTCCAGCGACATCAACAACCACCACCGCGTCATGCTTCTTTTCTTGTCCGTGCAGAACCGCAACGACGTCATCGTGGGCTTCGATCCATCCACCTTCTCCGTGACCGACGCTCTCGACCAACCGGTGCAACTGGCGGATCTTTGCGCCAACCAGTCCAACATCGACAGCGAGAACACGCGGCTACTCAAGGCATATTACCCGCGCTTGTGCAGCCAGCCGTTTTTGCAGAACAACAACCACCTCGCCCCCAACCAATCCGTCAGCGGCAGCATCGGGTTCGATCTTCCGGATGGACAAAACCATTTCACGATCAAGTGGTCTCCGACTGGAGCGACGGACGGTAACATCGCCTGGCCGACTCCGTCCTGGACCATCTACTACTAGCGATCGCTCATCACCCTACGGCGGAGGCCGTTCCCCGATCAGTCGGGGAACGGCCTCCTCGATCCGCGAGCATGCGGGGAAGATCAGAGGACCGTGCGATGTACTGCGTGGTGTGCGGCGAGGCGATGCCGAGTGACGCAGCAAGTTGGCACTTATGTCGTTAAGCATAGCCTGGAGGTCATGGTCCCATGCAATGGAGTAGCATACGCTTCGCTTCCGTCTCGACGCTGCTCGTCGCGTTCATCGCTGTCAATGCAACGGCAAGCGCAGCAGGGGCGACGTGGCGCGCACAGATCACGAATACGACTAATCAACTCCACGCCATTTCGTGCGCGCCGAAGACGCGCTTCTGTGTCGCCGTCGGCGAGAACGCCCAGATCGTTTCGACGACGACGGGCGGCCAAACGTGGACGCCTCACCCCAACCCGTTCGCCGATGGCTCAGGGTACGCGCTGAAAGGCGTCACATGTACGAGCGCACGAACGTGCATCGCCGTGGGCGACGCGGGCGTTGTTGTGACAACTGACAACAGCGCGCGTACCTGGCACGCGTATCACGTCGGCGCCGATCAGGTGTTGTCGGACGTTTCCTGCGCGACTCCGCACGTCTGCATCGCCGTCGGGCATGGTGGTGCCATCGCCCGGTCGGTCGACGCCGGGCGCACCTGGGCCATGCAGCACGGTTACACGTCGGTCGATTTCTTCGGCGTCGATTGCCCGAGTACAAACATCTGCTTAGCCACCGGGGATCAAGGAGTGCTTGCCCGCACGGTCGATGGAGGCCGCACTTGGAGCAGCCACGGCGTGTCGCAAAACACCCTGCACGAGGTTTCCTGCCCGACGGCTCACATGTGCGTCATCGTCGGTAACGCTGGCACGATCTTGACTACAGCGAATGGGGGCCTGACCACCCACGCCGTCACGATTCCCGACGCTATGGAAACGCCGGATCTCTACGGGGTTACGTGTCCCACGGCGCATGCATGCTACGCTGTTGGTTACACAAGCGATCACAGCGTCATAGCCAGCGACGATGGCGGACGAACGTGGCGCAGGGAGGTCACCCCAGCGACGTACAACATGGAACTTATCGTTCGCGCAAATTGGAAGTCAGTTCGAGAGCGTCGCGACTACTACATGTAGTATTTATAGCGGATACGCTACTACATGCAGGAAGTGCCACTGGTTGAGTTGAAGTGAGAGCAGAATGACCAGTAACATACTGACCTGTCACGACCATAGACTCTGTGGACATCACAGCCTTTTGTTGACAATAACCACGGCACCGAACCGTTTGTTCACAAGCCGTCGGCGATTGTCGGCACCAGCCGCCGAACTCGCTCAAGATTTGCGCGAACGATAAGATGGAATTCATCTCTTGCGTGAGCGCACATTCGTGCGTGGCCGTCGGGGATGTAGGCGACGCAATCGGGCGATCCTAGCCGCCTTTACCCCCAACTAGCGGCAGGGTTTAGAAACCTGGTGACAGTGTAGGCGTGGCTGAGGCGGCCTTCACGGTGGGACGACACGCACATTGTCGATTCGCCTTGCGCGAACAGCCAATATATTCCCACGCGCAACATGAACCATGTCCTACGTTTGCGGAACAATCCTGCTGCTATCAGCGCGGATCTGATAGCGGGTGATCGGGCGCGTGGCAGGGCTATATGATGTATTTCGTGCCGTACAAGAGTTGGAGATAACGAGATGACAGCAACACCTCAAGACCTCTAGTTTTCGCTAACGAGGGGCAAAGGGAGGGCTTTGGTAGGATAGGGGTGCTGAGACCATATCACCTGAAGGAGCCTCCCGATGCCAGAAGTAGTCTACCGCATGATGACGCTGTTGTGTGCCC
>JAABUO010007293.1_pt1 | contig 12626 bp, 12 predicted proteins | sample 5559291 | NCBI WGS metagenome assembly JAABUO01 (sample SAMN10711878, study PRJNA513372) | rock metagenome | isolation source: Antarctica rocks | place: Antarctica: Victoria Land, Finger Mt sud
TTCATGACTTTCTATTCATGAAGCAATGAATCGACGTCGAACAAAAGACAATAGTGCATCAGCTTATTGCAATTGTCACTTCATTATTGATTAGAAAAACATCAAATGCGCTGTACTGTGCTCAAGCTCTTATGAACTTCGTGATGATGATTCAATATCGATCGCACGATGATGAGTCTTTGCATTACATGAACAACGTAATATATAGAATTAACGTCTTAAAAGAAGTATTCAAGCAGTTTTGACATGACGAGAACTTTAACTATTTCAAGTTTCATGTGATCTCTCATTATATAAATTTTATTCAAAGATATGAAGATGCAAGATGATTTTAATACATTTTACATGAAGATCGCACATAAATTTCTGATCAAAGATTATTATGATTTTACAAACAAGCAAAAGAACTTTCAAATGCAGATACTGCATCACAATACTTGATGAATTAATATGTTAATAATGAAAGATATCATTCTTCATGATTTAATCACGTTCAGATTAGAAATTGATGAAAGAATGAAAGTCATGATTACAAAGTCTTCTAGAAGTCTTGATTTAACGCAGCTCAAATGAGATTTGTCAAAAATGAATTTGAATCAACGATGAAACTGATCTAGTAATTCTTGATTCTGACGCATTGTTTCTGAAATAATGAAGATGATATATATTAAGAATTTCTTGAATGAATTGTCAATTTTTATAAGAGAATCTCGACGCAAGAAATCAGAAATAAAGTCAAACAAGTATCAAATGAATCAAAAAGAAATCGACTTTTTCTGAATAAATGATTACTTCGTTTCTGTTCATTCATCAATTGAATGCTGAAGATGCAAAGATAAAGACTCAACAGACTTTGAAAAGTTTATATTGAAGTGAATTCGATGTGCTTCTGCATGACAGAGACAAATGTTGAATTGAAGACGTGACTATGTTTATGTTTAAGAGTATGCTGAGAATAATCAAGAGAATTCTGACATAGTCGAAGCTTTGAATGATAAACTGATGAAACAGTTGCAAATTATAATCACTGTTTATGATTCGCTTCATCAAGATGACAATGAAAAATCTGTGCAATATTCAAAAGCTTTAATAAAATTGTTAAAGTTCAAAAACAATGAAGTACTCAATGCTTTACATGATATGATAGAAGTTGAGCAATGATCAAAGAATACTGTCAAGAAGTTTTGATATCTTGAGTGTTGATGATTTTACAATATGAGTATTATACTACGAAGTGCACATCTGATATCAACTGAAAGTAAGAAGTTCTTTTACGTGAATAATTACATCAACTGAAATACATTCAACATTTTATACAAAGAGAGTTTTTTGAAAAAGAAAGTTTGAAAGACGAATGAGCTTGTGAGCTTAGACAGATGAGAAAAGACGAAATTCACTCAATAATGAAGAAAGTTCAACATTATGTAAGTTGAGATAAATTAGAATAAATTGAGATAAATTGAAGTAGATTGAGATAAATCAAAGAAAATGAGTGAAAAGCATATAGTCACGTCAAATGAAGCATATATGAATGATCAAAACATTTCAGTCAATAGCGTTTAATCATGATTATGATGACAGAATATTGAGAATGAACAAACGATTGAAATTTCACTGTAAAAATCTGTAAACAATGAGATTGATTGTGTAGCAGCTAGCGACATACAAGAACTTACATAGTTCAAATGATGAGAAAATCTAAAATTAATTAATCTATTAATCATAGTATCTGCTCGTTCATTGAACGAAATTTCTACTTACTCTATGCATTCTTTAATGCATCTGATGCATTACACACAACGTCTGTCAGTAGAAGTTCACGACTTGTTGAAGAGAGCTGTAAATTTTCGAAATAATGTTCTTTTTTTATGTACACTAGCATTCTTTTCTTCTATCGATGTCTTTTCTGTCATCAAAGAAGAATGTTTCGAGTGAATGAAAGCTTTGATTCAATTTTTCAAGCGAAGAATAAATTTGATGACAAGTTTCGCGTAGATGATGATTTTGATGAGATGTCATTTCTTTTCAATATTGAATGTTCAAATCGAATTATCATATATATTCATCATCAGTTGTTTTGCAGTCTCGTCAATCTTCTGCTTAAAGATCTTCGCATTTTGATCAATCAAAGTTGAAATCTTTAATTGCAGAAGAAGAGACGTATAATCAATCTGTTTCAATCTATTTCGAAACTGAGCAGATTGATAATCATACATGAGATTGCTGTGAGCATGATCGATGACTGTGATTGAAACTGATGATAAATAAGATTATAAACGTTGTAGAAAGACGAGTTCTGCGCGATCACTGACAGACATGATGTACGATAATTGAATAACTGTGATAAGAAATATGAGTGAAGTAAAATTGAAGCTTACTAAGATAAACATCGCGTAGAATCATGAACACACGATAGCTTAATACAAGTTCTACTCTGTTGAATCAGCTTGTAGCTGATCTAATCAGCTAACAACTGACTGATGATTGATTTATGTTGTTAAATCAGCTAATTGCTGAATTATGAAAAGTGTCTGTTCTAGTAGCTAGCATATGCATCTCAAATGCATTAAGATTCAGATATTGTTGCTCACTAGCTTACAAGCTACTCAAGCTCTTCGTCGAAACGTTGATGAAATATATTCAAGCAAAGTCATTCTCGATCATATTGTTCTTTCTTTGTTGTCTTTGTTGATTTTTAATGAATGCATGCATTCAAATTAATCATGTCTTGTTTAAATTTTCACACTCATAAGATGACACTTGATAGATAAAGCATTGTTGATTCATCTTGATGTTTGTAATTAATACTTGTTTCTTGTAGTTTATCATGAACTTGATGATTATCGAATAACATTGTCTTATTTTATTGTTCACGCAAAGAACAGAAATATCATTTTTGAACATAGCTTCAACAACTGTTACGTGTGAGATCATGTATTAATGCATGATGATACATGTTTAACATACGCTTGAGTATGATTGATAACATCATGTGTCAAATCTTTGACTTGATATCTATGAAAAGAAATTTCAGAAAAATCAATCTTGATCGTTTTTGAGCATGTCTTGTGCATCGATTTAGATTTTCTATCGTTAAATATATAAATCATGCAGATAGATTGTTTCAATGCTCAGTCAAGACTGTCTTATCGATGAAAATTAACAGTGATATCACGATAGCATCATCAGAAAGCTTCTTCTGCGTTTCTCATCATCAATCAGCAGTATGCATCTCATCATAAACTCGAAAGTTGTCAACATTATAATGTTAAATGAATGCGTAAATCAGCTCATCTTGAAATGATGAGTGACTCAACAAGAATCGAAGTGTCTCAATGATGTTATGATACAAAATGCAGTGCTGCTCTTCTTGAACTTCTTCGTAACTGAATTCGACTGTGAACATTCAAGAATGTCACTCATTGTTTTCAACATCATATGAAATCTGATGTAGAAGTGTCAATCACTTGTTTGCATCATGAAAGCTGACATGTTGATGTAAGACTCGCAAACGCGAGTCTTGAAAAAATCGATTAACACTGTCTTTGATAATCTTTGTTTGATGAAGTCAGTGAGCGAACGCGTAATCTGCTTTGCATTGAAATGAATAATATTGATTGTTGTCTATGTTCTTGATCATTTAAGAATTTGAACTTAATGACTCTGATACTTTCTTTGACATGTCGACTGTCATTTCAACATCACGATCAGTTGTCTTGATGAAGATTTCAACTCGCAGCGCTGATGATGTAAAGAGAAGTTCAGTCTGAAGTTGTATCATTTCGATTCTTGATGATATATGTTTTATATTCTGATTCAAATCAGCGTTATTCATCTCAATGTTCATGTGCTCTTCTGCAAAATCATTTATTAACATATATTCTTGATTCTCATCTTTGATGTTCATCTGAATGCTCTCATCGTAAGAATCATTCAAGTTTGAATCTCATTCTGCAGTTTCATAATCGCGTCAAATAAGTTGCATTGAATCGCATGATGATAATTCTGATGATGATGATAACTTTCGTCAAAAAATCTTTCGCGATCAATCATGCAAGCGAACATGACAGTGATGAAGATGACATTCAAGCTCGCTGATGTTGTTTATCTTCATTTCACATGAAGAGCATACGCGCTGCATTATCTGTAAGTCATTGATTAATGTTTTTATATAACTTGTACGAAGCAATGATGAATTATAATGATTCTTTATGCTCAACTGTTTATCTGTGCATGATATGTCAGTAACGAGATGAATTGAAAAATGTCAATCGCAAAGTCGATGAATCATGTTTGTTCAGAAGTTATTGACTTTAATTTGAACTCAATAGTTAAGATATGTAAATCATATAAACTATATCTAGCTAAATCATAAAGAGAACGAAATCAATCATTTGAATAAATATCATCATTATTTTTATGATCTAGCTATTGTCACTCAAGATGCAATCATCTAAATCTCTTATAAGATGAAAGTAATGATTGTTAATGTGCTATATATCTCAAGTCGAAGCAATCTTTAGAGTTTACAAACTTTATCTTATCGTCGTCATCTATCTCGCTCTTGTCATGACTTGATGAGTAACTCAAAAGATATATGACTATGCATTTATCTTCTTCATCTTTATTTGAAATTCTCTGATAGTATGTCAATTACGCTTAAACTTGTTAGAGATCAGCATAGAGCGAGTTATATGAATGTAATGTAACGAGTATATAAATGCTAAGAAAGAAAAGTATCTAGAAGAAAAGAATTGACTATCTATATGACTCAGAAGAACATAAGCTAACTCTGAATAGAGTTGACTTCGAAACAAGTCTATGCTCTAGCGACGAGCAATCGACGATAGCTCTCAGAATAGTCATCAACATAATCATCAATACAGTCATCAACATAGCTATGAACGAAGATGCGTAGCTAAAATCATAACAAAACTCATCATTGCTTCTTCTGAACTTATCATAAATGCGAGACTGCTTAGATTTTATAGTCATCGCTATCTGATGTACAATGAAGAATAAGAAAATTCAAGTATTAAAGACTAAAGACTCAAACTTAAATGAAGAAGTTAACTGATTGACAAACGTAGAGATGAACTCATCAGTCAAATAAGCAACAGTAATGAGTGAAGATGATTGTTGATGATGAAATAACATTGAAGATGATGTAGTTTTATTTTGAAGAGTCTCTCGTCTGATGATTCTTTGTGTGATGTCGACTGCTTGTTTGAATGACAACAAGAATTTTGATGCATCTGACAACATGTCTCGATTGAACTCATCTATTACTACTGTCAATAGTTAAATCATGAGTTCAATTACAATGTGCATATTAATGAATCAGATGTTGCTGCATACGTTGACTTCGATGAAAGTGTACTTAATGATGTCACACTATAAACAGTGTCTGCAATGAACTGACTGTTTGATGAAGACTTTGATTTCATCAATGAATCTTTATTTCTTGAGAATGAATGAAGTCGTTTGATGACTAGACTGAATGAAGAGTTGTTGCAGTCAATCTCTTCGTTATCTTTCGCGATTGCTGTTGCTCAATATCATATCGTCTTCGATTTTATCACTTTATGAGAATGATTTATATTTTAATGATAACAGATGCAAATGAAGTTTTTACACTGCTCATGACAACATTGTCAACAAGTAAGAAGATCAAGTATGTATGACTCATCTCTTTGCAAATGCTTCTTACATTTATTTTTTAAATGCTTTGCATGAGTGATGTTGCTGATCTGAATGAAAGCACTCAGTTAGCTGATACACAGAAGAAGCAACTCAAAATAATAATTAAGATTTCATTTCTTGACACTCGTATCTCTCTGTCTTTTCTTGATACTTTGAGCTTGAAAGAAGTTTCATCATTTGTGATATAATCGCTGAAATCTTTGCGAATTCATGAACTGATCAATTCAATGACGAATCTTCTTTTATTGCTATTCTGCAAATGAAACAGTATATTCTTCAGATCTCTTCAATCGTTACATCTCTTCAACATTTTTGTCATCTTGATTGATTGATTGAAGCAATGAATAATAATCTGATTGCAAAGTGAAAAATGCATGTAGTTTCAGTTGATACATCAGTCGAAGATCAAATGAGATTGATCGCTACGTCAAAGCTCAAATTCAAACTTGTTTGCATGATTGAATACTTTTGTATCTGAGTCGTGTGAAATCTTTCTATCATCAAGTATAATTGTTCAGTTCACAACGTAAGACAAATCATATACATCTGAATCATCATCATGAAAGTCTACAAACTTCTCAATCATGTTCTCATTTGTGTCTTCATCATATATTTCAAAATCAATTCTGTTCTTTTGACTGTTATCGTTGACACTCAAGATCTGCTTGAATCAATGCTGTGTATTATGTTTAAGTCATGAGTTCAAATCAGTAAATAAAACAGTATCTTTAAGAAGATACTTGATGTCTTTCAAATTAGATTGTTTGTCTTACAACTCTGTTCTATTTGTTTGCTTTAAAACATTCAATATTCTTTTTACAACTGCTTTTTCAACAGATTCAAAAGATGAATGAAGTTCAAAAGTAGTATTTCTTCATCTTTTAACATGTTGAGTAATGAAAGTTTATTTGACATTAATCATGATGTTTCATATGCGTTCAGTCAACACTATCTTCATGATAGTGTTATTTGATGTTTATTAAGTCACAAGTAATGCAAAAAGTGATTAAGAAGAAAGTGAAATTATGCAATACATTTGAAAAATTGAAGTGCATAAGATTCAATGAACTTGAATAATGATTCTTTGAATCTGCTTTAATTTAAGAATGTCGTTTTCTAACATCTTAACTTGAAGAAAATTTCTTGACTTTCTTTATTGTTAAATCAACAACGACATCACATTTCAGTGATTTTATGATGATCATCATCTCATCTTTCAATCATGTGAACTATGATTTGCATCATCAAGCGCTTGAATGTAATCTTCACAACAAAATGTTAAAGCTGTGCTACTCATGAAAGACTTCAAACAGAGTGCTTATCTTCATGACTGTATTCAGAAAGTGATTGATAGTAATGTGAAAGTTATGCAATCATCAAATGAGTAAATGCAACATGTCTTGATTGAACTACATGATTGATCTGCTCACTGACAATAGATGAATCACTGTAATTCGCGACACTTTTATGAAAGCGCTTGCTATCACATTCTCATGAATCATAACAGTGAGAATGACAAACAGATTCGCTTGAAAGCATTATGACTTGCAATGCAATACTAATTTTGTTAACAGACATCATGATGCTAAAAGATGATCAGTTATGCTTTCTAAGCAAAGAAAATCTCAATTTAATATAAATGACTGACTATCTTGACAGATTCTGATCGAATTATGAAGATACATATCATATTTTCACTATGAATTGATTTATTCATCTCAAAGAATGTTCTCAGTATAGTCATGAAAGTTGACAAATGATCATCGCAGAAAGACTCAACATGAAGAATATGCAGATCGATGAAAATGTGACTGAGATGTTTATGATACAGCTTGTTTGCTCATGTCTCAGAGTGAAACATAATAAGCGATAAAAATGCAAACAATATTCACTGTATTATTTCTTTTATATCGTTAGCTTAAATATAGTGAAGAATACAGTGTAAATAAACATGATTCAATAAAAGATGAATAACAGCTTTGTTGTTTTATGAATGAAAGATAATCATCATATCAAAATTGAGATCAACACTTTTATCATTTTAGTTATATTTAATAGAAGAATACAATTCATCAACGAGATCTTGCTCACTTTATTTGAGTGTATGCTTTTTTAAGAAACTCAACTTTCAAGACATCATAACAGTTAAATCAGAATCATTCTCATCTTAAAGACTTTCTATCTTTCATCACAATCAAATAACAATCTCAATTTGAGCTGCGATCATCAAGATCAATCTTTCAGCTTTAATTCACATCAGTTAAGAATTTTACATTCTGCAATTCTATCTCACTTTCTATCTTTCATCACAATCAGATAACAATCTCAATTCAAGCTGCAACTGTTAAGATCAATCATTCAATTTAAATTCACATCAGTCTGAAATTTTACATTCTGCAACTTTATCTCACTTTCTATCTTTCATCACAATCAGATAACAATCTCAATTCAAGTTGCAACTGTCAAGATTAATTGTTCAATTTAGATTCACATCAATATAGAATTCAACATTCTGCAATCTCATCTCATCTTATCATTGTACATTCTACAATCTCACTGCTTCTTATTGCTTCTTCACATTTAACAGCTTAATGTCATCTTACATCATTACTTTACATCTTTCAACAAACATTTCATCATGATGTTCAAAGAGAAGTTTAAAGCGACATCAATAGATAAAGATGCAGTGACTAACATCATGTATCACACATCTCAAGCGATGAAGCTTGAGAATGACAATTTCACTATTTTCATCTTGAATGATAAGAAAATGATGCAAAAAGCAGATTTAACTGAGCATCAGAGCATCAGATTTGTCATCTTTCAAACTAAGATTATTTTTGAAATTAATGAAGTAGTTGAATCAGCAATTGATGCATTCAATTCTTTGAATAAGAATCTTTATGTTACTTACAAGATTGTGATGAAGATCTTGATGAACTGAACATTCAGCATTCACTTTGACATTAAATTACATCAAGTCACATCATCATTATTTGAAAGTTGTTTTTCTGTTCACGACATCTTACATAACTGAGTCTTTCACTTACATTCAAATTCTGACATTCACGAAGTTATCATTACGAACTATTCAAACATATCTTTGTCACACACTTCTTATTTTGAATTTATGTTTTTCACATACAACATTAATGATTCAAAAATCAAGAATCTGCATCAAGATGAATGAATGACTGTTTTTGAATTTATCTTCAGATTGATCTTGACTCATACTTAGTTGATTCTGCTTGAGAATTGTGAAGATTCATCAGTTCTTCAGAATATAGAGAATACACTCAAAAAAGTCTTCGATTTATCAGAAGATTGCACAGTCAAACTAAAGATCTTCATCTCAATGATTGAATGAGATATGTTTTTGAATCAATATTGAAAATTCAACAGTAGCATCAGAATAAAGCGAGACTTTTCAGCGTTCAACATGTGATTCAGTCAGTTTAAAAATCACAAGCATATTATTCAAATAAAATAAGTGACTTCAAAGAAGAATTGTTCGACTATTTATCTAAACTAATCGCGTCAAGTTGAATACTTGAGTTCGAGTCGAGTACTCGACTCGTCAAGACTCAAATCGAGTCAGAATTCTTGACTCGAGTATTCGAGTCAAGTCAGAAGATTCGACTCAAGTATTCAAGTCGAGTCAGAAGATTGAGATCGAGTATCGACTCGAAATTTTCAACTCGACTCGTCAAGACATGAAGCGAAGTACTACTAATATCTATTTGAATGTTTGATAATGCAACAGAATAATGCAATTGATGAGAGAAAATTCATTCTTGTTCATTTACTACTGCTAATCTGAGATAACTATTATCTCAGAATTCTTCTTCTTCTTCTTCTTCTTCTTCTTCTTCTCATTCTTCTTCTTCTTGTCGTACTTATTCTCGTTCTCAATCATATCTGCATCGTCATTTCTCTTGCTAAATTTCATCTTCTTGTCATCATCATCAATCTCAATGATATCGTTGTCGAGAGATAGAATAGTGATGTGATATAGAGAGCTTCGAAATCAACAGAGTGAGCATGAACACATGCAACGATCGATTTGATAGATAGATAGATCTAGAAGATAGACTAGATACAGATGACTAGATAGATAGATAGATAGATAAATATGTCTCTATCTAGATGTTCTCGTCTCGAAAAGAGATGAAAAGATGAATAAAAAGATGAAGAAGAAAACTTCGCTCGAGAAATCTCTATAAATGATAGTCAATATTCTCATGAATTCTGAAGATGCAACTGAGTCATGCTCGGAAAATTTCTATCAATAGTAATCAATGTTCTCATAAATTCTGAAGATGCAACTCAATAGCTCTGCTCAAGAAACCTCTATGAATGATAGTCTATGTTTTCATGAATTCTGAAGATGCAATTGAATCAATGCTGTTTCATGAGCTATTGAGAAGTGAGACTTCGTCTCACGACATTCTTCTTTCACTCATTTAATGCTCGTTTCTTGAGCATCAATGTGATTCTTCTATGATACTAGCAAGACGAAAGCGAAGGCGAAATCGAAATCGAAAGCAAAAGCGAAAGACGAAGGTCGAAGATATAGAATAAACTCGAGCGAAGTTACAAGAATCGAATATGTTGAATAGCTAGTAGAATGATAGCTAAATGACGAAGTATTCAAGAACGAAGATGAAGCTTTGAACATGACTAGCTAGTAGATTGATAGTTAGAGAACGATAATTTCTGGTGCAAGACTTTGAACATGACGAAAATGAATAAAATCATCAAGATCTAACTCTAATCATTACGCAGAGTACGCGCTAAAGTTCACTGCGTAATGATTAGAGCAAGTCTCGATCAGATGAGATAGTAATCACTAAATCGACGAAAAATTGAGAACGACGAGATGTAGAGATGATCGCATGATTGATAGTCAATATTCTCATCAATTCTGAAGATGTGACTCAATAGCTTTGCTCGAGAAGTCTCTATTAATAGTAGTCAATGTTCTCATGAATCTTGAAGATGCGACTTAATAGCTCTGCTTGAGAAATTCTATCAAAAGTAGTCAATGTTTCATGAACTTTGAGTGCGATTGAATGAATGCTGTTTCATGAGCTATTGAGAAGTGAGACTTCGTCTCATGATATTCTTTTCTCACTCATTTAATGCTCATTTCTTGAGCATCAATCTGATTCTTGAATGATACTAGCGAGACGAAGACGAAGATGAAATCGAAATCGAAATCGAAAGCAAAAGCGAAAGACGAAGGTCAAAGATATAAAATAAACTAGAGCGAAGGCGAAGCTTTGAACATGACTAGCTAGTAGGTCAATAGCTAGAGAGCGAGATATATGAGAGCGACGATGAGATGTAGACAGTCGCATGATCTTACGAAGTAGTAGAATCTACCCTGTCACTGAATATCTGACTGTACAGTAGACTGATCGCGTCGAGTCGAGTACTCGACTTGAAAAGTGTCAAGTCGAATTGAAATTTTTTTGAAAAAGTGTCGAGTCGAGTTGAGAAGTTGAATTCGAGTACTCGAGTCGAGTTGAGAAGCTTGACTCGACAACTCAACTCGAAAACTCGATTCGACTCGACAAGATATTAGATAGATGTAAATAGCTTGGTCGAACAGTCTACATAGTCTTCTTTATGACTTTCTATCATGTTTTCCCGTCATGACTCTCTATCAAAGTCAAACGATCTTCATGTTTTTCTTTATGTTTCTCTTTATGTTTCTCTTCATGTTCTTCTCTATGTTTCTCTTTATGTTTCCCTTTATGTTTCTCTATCAAACGATCTTCATGTTTCTTCTTCATGACTTTCTACGATTCTATCAAAAAGATAATGCAAAAAGATAATGCAAAAGTCGAAAAAATTTCTATATTTAGCTCTCTTGATGTCAAGCTCAAGTTCTTGACGAATCGAGTCGAATTGACTCAATTCTCAGTCGAGTCGAGTTGCGTCAAGTTGAAAATATGAGCAACTCGACTCGAATCGAGTTGAAAATGTGAGCAACTTGACTCGATCTCGATTCGAGTTCAAAATGTCAACTTGAAACTCGACTTGACGATCAGTCTACTGTACAGTTTCTTATTTTTTCTACGAAACTATTTTGTTTCTTATGAAATCATTTTCTTTCTTCTTTCTTACTATTTCTTATTCTTTATATATAACAAAAATGAAAATAAAATCGAGCAATGCTAGAGTTCAAACACTTGATCTTTGCATTTACAGATCTGAGCTGAATCTATTGAACTCAGAAAGATAGTTTCGTCTTTGACCTTTGAAGAAATCGCTTTAGAGAACGCGATGATGAAATAGAGAGAATCGAAATCGAGATTTCGACAGAAAGACGATATGTGAGCTCAAGAAAGACGCGTTGTCTTTGACTCTGCGACGCATGTTCTTTTCTGCTAAGTCTATGAAACATGACGTATAAATTCTTCACGAATAAACATGACTTAATAGATGAGTCACGAGATGAGCTTCGAAACAAGTCACTAGAAAAAATTCTTGCAGATGAGTCACGAGATGAGAGAATGAATGAATCACGAGAGAGAATTCGAGCAGGTGAGTCATGAGATGAGAAAGTGAATGAATCATGAGAAGAGGTTCAAGCAGATGATCTAAACGAGAAAAGAGAGACATTTCAAATGAGCGTTCGACGAGAATTTCGAGCTGATGAGTAGCGAGATGAGCTACGAGATGAGTCACGAGATAAGTCATGAGAGAGATAGATACGTGACGGGAAACGAGACGAAGAATTAGAGAGTCTTTGCTTGAATTTTCGACGTAAATTTCTAGCATCTCAAGCAGACAATCGAGCAGATGAGACAGAGACTGAAGTGAAAATCGAAGAGACTGAGAAAAGAGAAGTGATTTGAATGAAGAATCGCTGCAAATTTCGAGCAGATGACGAGCGAAGAAATGAGCTTGCAGAT